>Ga0070691_10000150_pt1 | contig 22291 bp, 39 predicted proteins | sample KBSK1101metaG_FD_64673 | JGI IMG/M metagenome (GOLD analysis project Ga0070691, IMG submission 64673) | Corn, switchgrass and miscanthus rhizosphere microbial communities from Kellogg Biological Station, Michigan, USA - KBS K1-10-1 metaG | ecosystem: Host-associated > Plants > Roots >... | reverse complement strand
ACTCGTCCATCACGTTCGTACGGCAAGATGGTTCGTGGGTGCTTCGTTGCGCCACCAGGTAGTGTGTTCTACGAAGCCGACTACAAACAAATCGAAGTGCGCATGCTTGCACATGAGTCCAAGGACGAGTTGCTGTGTCGGATGTTCAGCGAGCGCGGTGCTGACGGCAAACCTAGAGACGTCCATGCCGAGACTGCGGCACGCGTGTTTGGAGTTCGCATAGAAGATGTAAACGAGACGCAAAGGTTCCTAGCAAAGTCCATATCATTCGGGATTGCCTACGGAGTTAGCGGAGTAGGTTTGGCTGGGCAGTTACGAGTTATGAATGTTCAGGGTTACGACGAGAACGTGTGCGATGCGCTAATCAGAGAGTGGTTACAACTGTATCGTGGCGCTGCCCAATATTTCGCCGACGTCGAAAAGTTCGTACGCGAACATGGCTGGATCGAAGACTTTGGCAAGATGCGACGTTACTTGTTAGCGTCACGCAGCCGCGTAACTAAGTTCGCGTCCGAGGCGCGCAGGCAGGCGGTGAATCATCGGATTCAAGCTGGCAGTCAGCGGTTGATTCAGCGCGCTATGATCGCACTAGATCCGAAGTTGCAGCGGATGCAGGCGAAGGGCACGAAGGTGGATCTGCTGCTTCAAGTACACGATGCACTTTTATTTTTGGTTGCCGAGAAGGACTTGCCGAAAGCGACGAAGGTGATTACGTCTACGATGGTGAACGAGTATGGGCCGAAGCTGAGAGTGCCGATCTTGGTGGACTCGAAGTCGGCACAGTCGTGGGGTGCGCTCTAGAGCTAGAGCAGGTGCTTGACACGTACGTGCCCGACGTGGTAGTATGCTCGCATACAAGGGAGGCAATCATGAAGACGACAAAGCATCGTATGGGGCATCGTTGGACTACAGGAAGAGATTCGCACTCTGATGCGCCTATGGAAGCCGAGGATCAGCCCGATGTAGCAATCATCGCCGCCGAGCTGGGAAGCACGGAGGCTGCATGCTACAAGATGGTAGTGCGCCTTCGTCGAGAGGGAATCCCTCTTCGCAGGCAGCGACGCGGCCATGTGCCAGGACGAACCAATAAGCTGTGGACGCAGGAAGAGATTGAGTATCTCTTCCGCGGCCGATTGGCCGGCCGTCATGTCGAGGAAATTGCGCATGATCTCGGCCGCACGGTTGGTGCCTGCCAATCAATGATTCAGACGCTTCGCAAGGCCGGAGTTCCAGTCGCAATGATGGGGCAAGGAGTGCGCCGCCTCTGGGACGCTAACGAATTGAAGGGCGCAGCAGTTAGCCGATTTGACGGCGAACAGATCGCTCTCGCAGAGCGTGACGCACCTGCGAACTGAGCAGCGACGACAGGAGAGGAGCGTGGCGCGTGCTAAAGAGATCAGCTGAGCAGCCGACAGCCAAGAAGACGACGAAGGCGACGGCAGAGGCAGACGACAGTACGTCTACGTCTACGTCTACGCCTGACGACACTCTCTCAATCGACGACATCCGCGACGTACGCTCACGTACCCTTCTCAACCGCCTAATGCTCGAAGATCGCGCCTATGCGGCCGAGGAGGACTTGAACAAGAAGCTGCGCGCGCAGTTGCGGCCTAGGATCGAGGCGCTGTTAAGTAAGCTGAAGGTTAAGCGTGCGATCAAGGGCGAGCAGTGGCATGCCGTGCTCGTGGCGGGCAGGAGTACGCTGAGCGCCGAGTTGTTAGTGCTGCATGGCGTTGACGTAGAGACGATTAACAAGTGCAAGAAGAAGGGTAAGGCGGCGTGGCAGATTCGTGGCGTGGAGGTAAAGCAGGCGAAGAAGGCGGACGAGGAGAATGGCGATGACTAGCCACGAGCTGGCGAGAGTGCTGCTGTCTAATCCCGATCTGCCTGTAGCGACTCATGCGCACAATCATACCTACATGAGCGGCATCCATGCGCGTACGCACGGAGCGCTGAAGGTTGGCATACTTGAGACGTACGGCGGACAGCACGTCGTCATCGGCGACATCTCAAAGAAAAACATCAATCCGCCGAACTGGTACGTAAGCGAGATGATCGTTGGCGATGCAGCTGTGGGTTGGTCAGGAGACGTGCGACGGCTGGTATAGGTGACGTATGTCGCACCACAATCGCGCCTCCTTACGTACGCCTGTTCAGCCGATAACGCACCACGACGCCAACGATCCTACACATCTTGAGTCGTGCGCGATGTGTCGCGACTGGAGCACGTTGTTCCCCGACAACCCTTATCGTCTAACCTCGCGCTGGAAGCTGTTACCGCACTTCGACGTCGCCTACGAAGAAGCGCAGCAGATTGTGTGGGCGCTCGAACAGAGCGGCAAGTACGGGTGGAGTAGGCGGACGAATGCGCGTGGAGTAAGGTACGTCGGCAAGCCTCGTTTCCTGGACAGATTCAAGAACAAGAAACATGCGTTGGCGGCGGTGACGAAGGTGGTGCTGCGCGATAAGTACGGCGAGCTGCCATCGACGTTGACGCGTGACGAGGTACGACTAGGCATTGCACTCAACAGCAGTAACCGTTAACCAGGCAGACAGACAAAGGGGCGTACGACGTGGCAAAGAAAGACGGAATCGTAGTCGACTTGGCGCTCGCGAAGAAGTTGTGGCGCCTCGTAAGCAAGGGACTCACTGACGGTATTGGACAGCCGGAACCTGGACGCATGTGCGTCGAGGCGGCAGTGTGCTACGCGCTCGGGCTCAAACACGGCGACGATCCGCCGTGCGTCGGCGAGCAGGTTCGATGCAACAAGATCGATCTGAACGACTGCATGTGGTCAGACGATAAGGCGCGCGGGCGTGGGTTGCGCGACGTGGCGATTGCGCAGCTGGGAAGTAACAAGATTAGTCAGAAGAAGTACGAGAACGTCGTTCGACGCCTACTTGCGCAGCGGTTGCTTGTGCCCGCTGTCAATGCCTATCTGCGCTCCTCTAACAAGCTGGCGAACGAGGATCGGGCCACGCTTGTCGGTATCGTCAAGAAGTTGTCAGACGTAACGCCGCGCACGGCCGCACGAACGATAAATGATGCGATAGCGCTTGCGAAGAGCACGCTGGCCGTCTACGGCAACATGTATGGCGGCGGCAGCTGGCCGTACCGCAATCTAAACGGCAAGTACGATCCAGTGGCCGCTGATCTCAAGCATCTAGCCGAGTGCGCTATTCGCGGGTCTGTCGCCTGCGCAGCGCAGGCGATGCAGGCGATGGACAATTTCATGTTCACATTCAAAGGCAAGGCGAAGAAGGACGAATGGCTGCTTGTCGCGGCGGGGGTCATTCTCGATGCACTACGCGAGTGCGACAGTCCAGGCGTTAAGCTGTTGGACGAATTGAGGACGGCGAACGCGGCCTGATTAGCGCTGGTGCACGCGCATGAAGCACGAGCCTGCCACCGTTGGACGTAAGCTGTGCAAGAAGTGTTGCGAGGTTAAGTCGGTTCTCGCCTTCGCCGCCGATCCTACGCACGCGGACGGGATGCGTAATCAGTGCAGGACGTGCGATGGCGAGTACCAGGCGGCGAGGCATAAGCGGATCAAACTCATGCGGCTAGCTGTCGAGGAAGGCAAAGGGCGACGTGCATGGTGATCGCACGCAAGGACGAGAAGCGCTGGCTCGTGTCCTCGTACAACGACGAGGGCGTGCACCAAGGATACGCTACCGGGCGCGATACGACGATGCACTGGACGACGAATGCGGCAACGTACGTGGACAGGGCGAAGGCGGAGCGTCTGTGTGCGCACATGGAACGCATACAGCGCGGACGCATATGGGTAGTGGAGCCAGCGCCGAAGGTGCCTATCGACGCACGTACCGGCGTAGCGCTGCCTGACGACGTTGTACGTAAGCGCGGTATGGACGCGGCCGTGGCTGAAGGATTCGCGTTGGAGGTAGAACGGGACGAGCGCTTCGGGCAAGCGCATCGTACTGAGCGCAATAAGCCCACGCCGCTGCTTGACAAGACACCACGACATGCGCTAGCGTCCGTACTTCGTCGCCAGGTGAGCGACGCAGACGTAGCAGGTATTGAACAGGCTAACGACGAGGAAGGAGCTAGCGTAATGGTGCTGGTGAAGAACAAGGGCGGAAAGAAGGTGGCGGCGGCGAAGACGGCCAACAAGGCCAAGTCGGCGGTTAAGCCGGTGCCGAAGATGAAGCTACGCACCGCGTCAGTGGCGAGTAAGCGTACTGCCGCTGCGTCGAACGGTGGTGGGCCGTGCTTGTGCGCCTGCGGATCGAAAGCAGTCAAGTGGTTCCGGCGCGGCCATATCAAGATCCTGAATAGTAAGCTCGCCGATATCAAGGCTGGCACGATCACTCCCGAGAAGGCGCTCGGCAAGCAGATCGCGGCAGCGTTCGGGCCGTGGACGAAGCTGAAGGCGGGTGGGCAGAAGCCGGCTACGCTGGACTTCGACAAGGTTCGCGCGGCGGTGTAGACGTGGCCAAAGCGAAAGCATTGCTTGCTGTACTGGTTCTGGCTGCTCTGTTGTCGGCGTGCGGCACAGAGAATGAGGAAGCTAGCGAGCGCGCTGATCGGTGCTTGCAAGCCAAGATTTACGATCTGTCGTCCATCGATCACGAGCAGCCGAGCGAGGGAGTCGTCCGTGCGCTTATTGACTTCTGCGAACGGCAATTCGGAGCACGCTCTTCTGCTCCGGCAGTTATAGCTGCTCCTGCTCCTACTCCTGCTCAGATTACGACTGCACCGCCAAAGCAGAACGACAAGAATGGCTAAAAACAAGATCGTCGCCGCATCTGCGATCACGCGCGAAGCCTGGCTCCTCGCAGCTGTCGCCGAAATGCGCAAATGGTTCGCCTCCGCTGGTTTGCCCACGCCCACGTCCGTCACCGTCAGCATCGGCTGGCCTTCGCGCGGCGGACTCAGTACGCGCAATCGCACACTCGGCCAGTGCTTTGGCGCCGCGAGCGCGGTCGATGGCACGCCAGCGATATTCATTTCACCCGTGCTCAACAATGCCAAGGATAAGAATGGACACGGCGCGGGTGGGACGTTGCGTGTGCTCGACGTGCTGCTGCACGAGCTGATACACGCCGTAATGCCTGAAGGCGAGGGGCATGGGCGTAAGTTCGCGAAGGCGGCGCAGGCGCTAGGATTGGAAGGTAAGCCTACGCACACGGTGGCGGGGGACGTACTAAAGGCACGGCTCCAGTCTATCGTCGACAAGCTCGGCGAAATCCCGCACTCGGCGCTCGATCCGAAGACGCTGAAGAAGGCACAGTCGACGAGGCAGCTCAAAGCGATGTGTGGCGACTGCGGATACGTCATACGTGTGACGCGCAAGTGGGTTGACGAGTGCGGGTTGCCGACGTGTCCGTGCAGCGCTGAGTTCGAGCTGGCCTAGGTGAGCGTGTAAACATGCGAGTACGTATCCGCCACGAACTCGATCTACGCGGCTGCGACTTCTGCGAGATCGAGCCGACGCAACAGGCAATAGATCGCCTGATCGCCATGCTTCGACAAGCCGGCGGCGTGTACTACAACGACGACGAGACAAACGGCAAGATCAAGAACATCTCGTACGGCTTTTGCTTGGACGAAGACGGCGCCTACTGCGAACTCAGTCTGAGCGGCGAGGCTGAGTAGACGATTGGTAGAAGCCGTAACGCGCCAGTCGGCGCCTCTCTTGCCTGTTTATTTAGGGTTGCCGCCCAAGTTCTCCAACTTCCGCGCACAGCAGCTCGATAAGGCGCTCGACATCTGGACGAGCGATAAGCGCTTCCAGGCGCTCGATGCCTCACCCGGTACGGGAAAAAGTCTACTTTACATGGCCGTCGCCAAGCTCGAAGGCGAAGGCAAGCGCACACTGATTCTTACCGCCACAAAAGGGCTTCAACGTCAGGTGACGGCCGACTTCAGCGCTAGCGGTCTGCGCGAGATCAAGGGCCAATCCAACTATCGCTGCGTCGCACTCGACGTCGGTGGCGTGCTGGAAGGATACGGCGCACCCGGCTCGACATGCGCTGAAGGGCCGTGCAAGGTGGGCGTACGATGTCATCTTCGCGACGGCGGGTGCACGTACTTCGACGAGATCAAGTACGCGCGCGAATCGCCTATAGTGATCGACAACTATGCGCACTGGATGGCCCTAGGAAAGTATAGCGATCCCACGACGCTCGGCGAGTTCGATATGCTCGTACTCGATGAATGTCATGAAGCGCCCGATTGGCTCACTGATTTCGCGTCCGTGGACTTGTCGGCCGCTGAAGTGAAGAAGCTGCTGAACGAGGAATTACCGGCGCTCGATGTGGGCGTCGATACGTGGGCGTCATGGGCGCGCAGGGCCGCGTTTGTCGCAAGCGCACGTCAGCGGCAGCTGCGCGGCGAAATGAAAGAGTGCGGGCGAGCGCATAAGCAGCAATACACGAAGCAGTTGCTAAGGTTGAGCGCACTGGAGCGCGATCTGACGCAGATGGGACAAGCGCGGGAGTGGCGTCGCACAGACGATGCGACGAAGCAGGTGGACGTACCGGGCGGAGTGACGGACTGGATCGCGTACGAGACGCCGAAGGGAGCTAAGTTTACGCCGGTATGGGCACACCAGTACGCAGAACAGTATCTGTTCCGCGGCATTAAGAAGATCGTGCTGAGCAGCGGTACGCTCATGCCGAGTCTGCTGAAGCGCCTAGGCATCGATCCGTCCAAGTGCGACTGGCACACCGTCTCGTCCTCGTTTGATCCGAAGCGCCGCCCCGTGTACTATTGGCCAGCGACGCGCGTAGATCAGAAGATGACGGAAGGACAGCGGCGTTTGTGGATGAACGTCAATGACGTGATCGTGGGCGAGCGTCTTGACGTCAAGGGCATCATCCACTCGGTTTCGTATGATCGCGCGTACGAGATCAAGCGCCGCAGTAAGTACGGTGACGTAATGCTCACGCACGGACGCGACAACCTACGTGAAGTAGTTGAGGAGTTCAGGCGCGCCAAGCCGCCGTGCGTGCTCGTAAGTCCGTCCGTCACGCAGGGGTGGGACTTTCCTGGCGACGCGTGCCGCTACATCGTCATTCCGAAAGTGCCGTTCGCGAGCGCAACCGATCCACTGTTCAAGGCGCGCTGCCAGGCGGACAAGAACCATCGCTTCGAGTGTGCTGCGTTGGTTATTATTCAGGAGAGTCTGCGCGGTATGCGCTCGGCCGAGGACTGGCTAGAAGTGTTCATCACGGACGAGCACTTCGGGTACATGCGCAGCAAGCTGGAATGGATGTCGTGGTTCAAGGCGGCGTGGAAGCAGATTGATTCAATGCCGGTGTCGTTGAAGACGAGGTTAGCGGCGTGATGTTGGATCTCATTGCCGGTGTTGCTAAAGACGTTACCGGCTCTCTCGTCATTCTCGGCTTGCTGCTTCTTTGCGTGTATTCGACATACTGGATAATCGTGTCAGCAATCAGGATTGTCAGGCTTGTTTTTGGTAGGCGAGGCTAGCCTTAAACGTGATCGACATCATCAAAGTCGCCGCCACTTTCCTGTTCGTCTTAGGCTTCTGCGCCATCATACTAGTTCGCATCGTTGCCACGATTCGCGGCATACGCGACAGCTGGCATAGTCGATAAAGCCTCGCAACACGTCGGCGCATGACGCGCTGGCACATGGCCGAGTATTCGGCAGAAAGTGAGACATTGCTTATGGCATTGGCATCCAAGGCAGGCGCAAAGAAGTCGAGCGGTGGACTGCGTGCGGCGCCGATGGATCCCGAACAGACTTACGCGGGCGGAGGCGGACTACCCGATCTGTTCCGCGGTGTAGTTCGTAGCGTCCGTCTGCGCAAGTGGGCAGCCAAGGAGGGAAGCGGCTTCAAGGATCGGCTGGCCGCGTATCTATTGATCGAGCCGGTAGACGCGGACGATCAACCCGAAGACGCCATCCTTCCCGAGAAGCACCTCGAAGAGCACGAGGGGATGGTGGAAGCGCGCTACTCGGTTGGCGATCTCGCGGACTGGGCACCGTCAGAGGACGGCGAAGAGGCGCTCGACGCCGATAACGACGAGGAGGGGGTGTACGCCGTTCCTACGGAGCGCATGAAGGACAAGCTGCGCAAGGCGGGTATCGATCCTGATACCGAGCCGGCACTGCTCAATCGCGGTACGAACTGGATGTTCCTGCTTCAGAAGTTCATCGATCTCAAGTTCGACCGCAAGCAGATGACGCCTGACGTCAGCTTCCTCGAAGGCACGGACGCGATCTGGGTGCGCGTGCCTCCGCCCGAGCGCAGCTTCGCCAACTCGGCGAGCGCTACGGGTGATGGTGGCGGTGGGCAGGGTAGCGGCGGGAACAAGATCCTCGTGCCGAGCGAGATCATCGAGTTTCCGTACAAGGCCGCAAAGGGCGCGAGCGCAGGTAAGGCGGCGTCTAAGTCGGCCGCGTCCGCATCGAAGGGCAAGTCTGCGTCATCGTCCAAGGCTGCCGCCGCCAAGGCGAGTGAGAATGGCGCTGGCGAACTCGACGCCAAGATGTACGAGGCTATCGAGGAAGCACTGCGCGAAGAGGACGACAACACGCTCACGCTCAATGCCGCGAAGAAGGTAGCGGTAAAGGCGCTTGATTCGGACGAGAAGAAGGACGGGCTGGCGCGGCTTACGGAAGACGAGTTCTGGGCCGACGCGGCGAACATCTCGCTCGATGACGAGAGCGGCGAGGTTAGCCTGATTGGTTGACTTGGATAGCTAGTCCCATAAGGACGCGGCGTTCGAGGGGGCGTCGCGTCCGCTTTTTCTCATAGCATGAACTTCAAACCACGCAGCGAACGCCTACGACTGCCGAGCGGATGGCGCAACGGACGTGACGAAGCTGTCGTGCGCAGTGTGCTTGTCGTTGAGCGATACAGTTCGCGCGGACTGTTCGTGCTGTCGCAACCGGACGAGAAGGGGTACGTATGGTGCCGCCTGTGCGTCGGCCATCCCTACGCGAACAAGCACGGCTGGCAACGCCTGCATCGCTACCTAATGATGCGCGTACTCGGACGCAGACTAGAATGGTACGAACACGTTCACCACGAAGGTGACGACAAGACGACGATGGACATACGTAAGCTGTCGCTGACGATGGCGGAAGAGCACGGAAGGTTGCATTACGCGCGCAGGCTTACGAGAGGCGGTAGACACATATCGCTGTGGGCGCCGCGGGACGAGAAGGGGCGATTTACTAAGTTTCCTACAGACGAGAGCCTGAGCGAGAACGTGGATGCAGGCATGACAAATACGAGCAATGTGCTCTCATCCGAGGTGCCGTTCTAAGTGGCGCAGGTAACGCTCATACGCGACACCGCGCCATCGCTCCTCCCCATGGTGCGCACGGAAGGGCAGCACATATCGCCACTCATTACGCAGCTGCAAGTTCAGTTAGGCCACTTCGATCCGCAGGACAAAGATAATATCGCGGCGGTGTTCGAGCTGGGCAACGCGTTAGAGCACGCGATAGTCGAGCGTCTCGCACTAGACAACCCAGATCGCTACTTCCGTCCTGGCGAGCTGATGCGCGACAACCTCATCGGCACACCCGACTTGTTCGACTTGTGCGATGACGATGACACCGAAATCAAGCTCACGTACGCGAGCACGAAGCACGGGCCTGGCAGTAAGAAGTTTTTCGGCTACGAGACGCAGATGAAGGCATACTGCCATATGGCAGGCTTCACCAAGTCTAAGCTGCATGTCTGTTTCGTCAACGGCAACTACAAGTGGGGCGATCCTAACTGGGGGCCGATCTGGCGAACTTGGAGATACGAGTTCTCGCAGATGGAGTTGGAGGCGAATTGGAAGATGCTGCTCAAGCAGGCGGCCAAGCAGCCTAAGCAAACGAGCTAAGTAAACTGAGTGAAAGGAGTCCACGTACGATGATTGCAGTCGACTGGCGACTTACGTTATCGACTCGATACGCACAGGTAGGCAGGCCGGTTGACTGGCGGCATGGATGGGTTGGCGTTGGACGAGTGACGAGGGCGGACGCGGCGGAGTTGACGAAGGAGTTGGGTGACGAGTGCGTGGACTGTGTATTGCTGCACCCCTCGTCCGACGTAGGCGTGACGTTACCCGACGAGCACTGGAAGCAGACGCGGGCGGACGATCAGATGGCCGCGTTCGACGATCTCGCCGCTGAGTGCGCACGCGTACTCAAACCCGGCGGCATTGTCATAAGCATTGGCGACGCACGCGCACTCGCCAGTTGGTACATTGCCGCGTCGTGGGCCGAACTCCTCTATGTCGGCGACTTGGCCGTCGTATGGAGTGAGCTGCCGCGCAAAGGGCCGTACAAGTTGGACGTGCCGCCGTCGTCAGTGTTGTGGATGCACAGGTTCGTGAAACGGGGTGGACGTGAGCGCACCGACGAGAACAAGGTGCGATTGCTACGCAGCAACGTCCTCGTATGCGAGCCAGTGCCGGATCAGCATAGGCTTACGTTCGAGCAGTTGCCAGTCGAGGTGTACGAGGAATTGTTGAACGTATTCACGTACGACGACGCTCTCGTGCTCGATCCCATGTGCGGCACGGGAAGCAGCATCGTAGCGTGTGAACGGCAAGGGCGCAGGTGGATCGCTGGCGACAGAGACAGGTGGTGTGTGGAGGTTGCGAGGGAGAGGGTTGCGCATGCGGACGTGGAAGACGTGGGGCAACTAGCGTACTGGAACGAATAAGCGCAATAAGGAAGGCAGGCATGTATGGTATTTGTCCCAAAGAAGGCGACGACGACAGCCAAGACGCCGGCTAAGATCGCGTCATCGAACGGTAAGCCTCCGTCCACCGCCGGCAGCGACTTCATCGTTCTCAGCAAGCCGCGACTGCAAGCTAACGTCGTCATATTCGGACAGGGCGGCCACGGCAAGTCCACGTACGTCACCGAATACTGTCCTGATCCGATAGCCTTCATAAGCCTCGACAGGCGCGCAGATCAGGCCGTATACAAAGCTACGAGCAAGGGCCGACGTATCGTCTTCTTGCGTGTCGATACACCGGCCAATCCGTCCAAGCTAGGTAACGAGGCAGCAATGAAGCTTGGGCAGGCAGCGGTGGCGAAGGTTATCAAGAATGCCGAGTGGGCGGTGAAGGAAAGTCTGAAGGGAAACATTCGTACGTGGGCGCTCGATACCGGCACCGAGTATGGCGAGATGGTAAACCTCGCACTCACTGGCAAGGAAGTGCGCGTCAAGGGCGATTACGGCAAGAGCAAGGACTTGTTGAATCGAGAGTTCTGGCGCTTGTACAACCTGGCGCGCGAGGGTAACGCGCACTTCGTATTGTTGGCGCGTGCGCAGGAGATTTGGGAGGCAAACGAGCCGACTGGGAAGTTCAAGCCGCGCGGGCCAGACGTTATCAGCGATGGCGCCGACTGGTGTGGGCACATTAGGCTGAGTCGAGCGCAGAAGAAGGGCGAGGCGAAGAAGTTCGAGATTCAGGTAACGAAGGCGGGTGTGAACATCGAGAAGCTGGGTAAGGTGTATACGAGTGCCGACTGGGAGCCGTATGGCCCGTTCGTCCTGCCGACGTGGGAGCAGTTCGAGGAGAGCAGTGAACCGGAAGAATGGGAATAGGCTGACGTATGCCGCCAGCGTCGCAACCATTCAGCTTCAAAACACCGGGCGCAGGACGTAAAGGCGCCAAGAAGTCGTCAGCGCTGCGTCCGCCGACGAGTACGGGTAAGCAACGTAAGCAGCCTACACGCCCTCGTGCGCGTCGTCGTTCGCTGACGCAAGACTTAACCGACACGACGGTGCTCATCGACTACCGCGCCGGTAGCAAGGAGCTGATCAAGTATCCGCCATTCGACGAGTGTGGCGAGTTGTGCGAGATCAAGAACGCTAAGGGGGAGGCGGCGGGGGACGTTGTTTTCTATGGTAATGGCGCTAGCGGACGCGTAAGCATAGGCGTAGAAGTGAAATCGGTTGACGACTTAATGTCCTCCTCGTCCAACGGACGCCTACAAGGAACGCAGCTACCCGTCATGCTCGACGAGTACGACGTGGTGTGGTTGCTCTACTACGGCGATGTCAGGCCGGCGCCAGGCAGCCAGGCGTTACAGATATGGCGCAAAGGCCAGTGGCGCAATCACTACGTAGGTAATAGGGCGGTGCCGTACTCGTACTTCACCGGCTTCATTATTAGCTTGCAAGAGATCGGCATAAGCGTCGCGCATGCAAGGGACGTAGGCGAGGCGGCGGCGTGGCTGGGCGAACTCGTACGCTGGCGGATTAAGCCGTGGAGTAAGCACAAGTCGCTCAAGCAGTTTGACAGGAGTAGGAAGGTTACGCAGGCGCACGCCAACAACGCGAACGGTAAGCAGGCCAATCGCGCTGGGCTCATGCCAACGCTCGATGAACGTACACGTATGCGTGCGCAGGTGGCCGTCGAGCTGTCGAGCGTAGGGTACAAGCGCGCGCTTGCGGCGGCCGAAGTGTGGTGTATTGCTGAGATGGTTGTGGGACGGAGGCTAACTAAGCAGGAGCAAGCGTCGGTGGCGAGTCAGTGGGCAGAGTTGACGACGGAGGACAAGGAGACGGGGGCGAAGAAGAGGCTGGGGCCGGTGGCGGCGGAAGCGATAGTGAGAGCGCTTAACTGGTAAGGAGACGAATATGGAGCAATCGACGCATGGCACGTTCCCGTTAGAGTTCGGCAGCCTGCAACTTATGGACTTGCGCGCATGGTGCGAGTTCGGACACCTGCAAGAAGTGAATCGAGCCTACTTCCACCCTCGCGGTATGGCACTCACGTTGGTGTTGGACGACGAATTACGTGAGCCTTACCTCGTCGTGCAGAGTACCGACGACAAAGAGGGTTGGATTATTGATCCGGTACTGCCTGAGACTGTCGAGAAGGCGCGCAGGGTGCAGGCCGAGCTAGAAGAGAAGAAGCCGGTACGTGAGCACGCGCTAGGGTACTGGATACAGCCGATTGACGAGGTATCGGAGACTGAGCTATGAACGACGACAGTGTTGCCGGCAAGGTGAACGCAGTGATCGCGAGCGTACTAGGCGTGGAAGAGAACAAGGTGCTGCCGCATGCGCGTCTGCGCGAGGAGCTTGGAGCTAGCGACTTGGACGTACGTACGCTGATGCTGACGCTGGAGGACGAGTTGGACATGGAGTTCGACGTGGCGGGTGTGCGCCTGGTAACTGTCGGTGACGTCATCGACTATTGCGAGGCGGCATGGCGGGCGAGACGTGCCTGACATAGGTGCTTGACACGCATCATGCGTCCGTGTTAGCCTCCGTCCATGGTTGTGTTTTGGGTCTGTGTCGATACTCCGTACGTCGAACTGGCTGCTCGTGGTTTTGTCCGCCCAGGAGTTCTGCTGGAGATGCAAAGCGGAAGACGACTGCTGGTGGGCGATATCAACGAGCTAGGCGGTGTTTGTGACGACTGCACAGACGTTGCTGTCGATGGAGTAGTTAGTCGCTACGCAGTCATCTACACGCACCAAGAGACGAACCAGGAGACGAATAGTGAAGTGTGACGAGTACGTAACCAAGACGATCAAGGGACGCACCGTGCGTCGTCGGTGCAAGCGTAACGCCATGGATGGCGAGACGAAGTGCTATGGGCACCTGGACGAGCTGGCGTACGACGGCAATCAACGGCTAGCGCCTGGCAACTACGGACGCATCGGACGCCTACTTGTGAGCGCGGACGCGAGCGCGCAGGAAGTGAAGGCGACGAGGTTGCACGTAATGCGTGTGCTCAAGGGCGAGATACAGCCAAGTTGGGGGTTTGCGCAGAGGCTTGCAGCGGCGTGTGGAGTGACGTTGGACGAGCTGGCGAAGCACCTGAAGGACGTGGGTGGCGTGGGTGGTGGGGAGTGGGCGAAGGCGTTGAAGGAGATCGACAAGCGACGCAGGAAGGCGGCTGCGTAAGTGAGCTGGAAGCGCACAGGCCGCAAGGTGACGCGAGAGACAGACGAGAATCTGCAATACTGCGATCAGTGCAGTAAGCAGATCAGCATCAACGAACACAGAAGCGAGCAGCATTGGGAGTTGTTGCTCGGTGCGAGGCTGCGCTAGCGAGAGAGCCGGAGGCGTAATGAGCCATCAGTGGATAGACGTCACTACCGTTTACGAGCATGCGATTGGTTATCGCCACTTCGTCTGCGGCAAATGCGCTCGCAGCAGAGTAGAGAGAGCTGAGGCATGCGAGCCAGAGCCGCACAAATGTACTGCTGCTTGTCCTCCTTCTGCTTTGCGTGACGCTCGATTATCCGTCTTCGCTGATACGTTCGCCGCAATGCTCAAAGAGTGGATCAAGCAGCAGGCGATAGAGGCTGCGGGTTGGATTAGCGTCGAGGAGCGTCTACCGTCAGACGGTAGCTACGTAGACTTTTGGGTTGAACGCACGCCGACACGAGCCGGCCAAGACAAAAGCAGCAACGAACGAGGCTGGTACAATCCGGTAAGCGGCGTGTGGAGCGCCGGACACATCCATGGCGAGATCGGACGCTACTGCTTGCCTGGCGAAGAGAAGGTGACGCACTGGCGGACGTTGGGGCCGCCGCCAGTCAACCGGCAGAAGATTGAACGGCCTACGTAAGCTCACGTACGTGCTTGACAAACACCTACGCACCCTGGTACACTCTTCACATGAGCCAGCTAGACACGTCAAACAGCAGCTGGATTCGTAGCCTGCGCTACGTGCCGCTGGCCGACGAGTACAAGCAACAGGGTGCCACGGGCGGGCTGCTAGAAGTCTCCACCGTAGAAGGCAGCCGCTACGTGTATCTCGTGCCGAGCTGGGTGCCGGGATTGCTATGCGCATCTAAGAGTCGCGGACGTGCGTTCTCTAGACTCGTCAAAGGGCGGTATCCTTCTACGCGGCTCGACAATTAGTCCAGGAGGCCGATGCCATGTATGCAGGACTGAAGCTACTCGTCGGCGTGCCATCGGTAGAGCCTGAGCCAGCACCCGTGCGCACGTGGGTGAGCAAGGACTTGGCCATGTACTGCAACGACTGTCCTGCGATCTACTCGTCGGACGGGGGTGCGTGTCCTGCGTGCGGGAGCAAGCATGGGTGGCCGCTGGCGAAGTGGTTAGATCGCGAATCCAAGGCGTCTAAGGGAGGTGCAAGTTGAGCGATAGATCATCTTCGTCCGCGTCGGGCGGTATTGGACTCGGCGGCGTACTGTTCGTCGTGTTTCTGGTGCTCAAGCTCGTCGGCGTCATTGATTGGTCGTGGTGGTGGGTGACAGCGCCGCTGTGGGGCGGACTGGCTCTCATCGTCGCCGTCCTTATCGTTATCTTCTTAGTGGTGTTGCTCAAGTCCATCGTCGAGCACTATGCCGCTAAGCGACGTCGCGCCAAGAGGGCGGCGAAGGCTGCTGCGACAAGGGGCACGTACTGATGTTGCGTCATCCGTTCAACCGTCGTGTCTCGCATCGAACCGTCGTCGTGTCGGTGTTCGTCGTTGCGCTGGCGATGGCGTGGGCGATTGAGCTGGCCGGACAATCAGCACAACCAGTCATTCCACTACCGTCCAACGCGCAGACCGACTGCGGCATACCAGGGCCGCAAACCAGTCGCGCCTACGCACTGCGTCGCGACGTACCGTTTACGCCTGGCAACGTAACGACGGCACGTCAGAGGTACGGGCCGTGCTATGGGCTGGCGAGCGACGTGTGCCGCGACCTAGCGGGTGCGTGCCTTACGACGGAGGCCGAGCGGCAGTCGACTATCGCCTGGTGGGTGTATAAACAGGCCGGTTGCGCGACGGCGATGATGGCCGAATTGGGATTCACGCGCGGTGGTGGACGCGTAGTGCTGCCTGGTATTACGTTCCCTGGCGAGCAGGATATCGAGGATGCTGGTGTGGTGTTGGGCGTCGCGGCGAAGCTAAAGGGTGAGTACGAGTCGGCGTGTTTCGCGCGGCCTACGTCAACACCTACACCCGCGCCTACTCCAGTCGTTACGCCAACTGCTGCGCCGACTCCTTCTACCTTACCTACACCCACGCCGGCCGCGACTCCATGTCTATCGCCAACGCCATGTCCGACGTGCCAGGCGTGTCCGCCCACGTCCGCCTACGAAGCAATGCCTGCGCGCCATCGCGAGACGTACCTGTCGGCGCCTTACTGGAAGCGCGATGCCGAAGGTAAGCTCTCGTCAGCGCGGCAGAAGAGGCTCGACGAAGCGAACGCCTGGACGCGCGCACACGAGAAGACGTGGTACGTGCCAAGCGAGCGCAGCAGCGGGAACATTACGCAGACGATTGAGCCATGGACTTGCACTCCCGACTATCCGCTGTGCGAGCAGGACAAGCAGTGGGTGCGCGAGCGGTACGGGCTGACGAGGGAGGAACTGCCGTGACTGCGCCGCGTATCGAGTCTGAGAGCGACGCCGCGGTTGCGGTGGACAGCGACGAGATGCTGGACGAGCCGATCACCACGCGCCGGCAACTGCACCTAGCGATGGCTAAAGAGGCAGCCGATGACGTGATCGCGCTGGAGCTAAAGCTGGCCGATGCCGAATACGAAGAGGCGATGCTGCGGGCCAATCGCGATGCTACGCGGCGCCGCATTGAGCGATTGCGCCACGTCTTGAAAATGATTGAGTGGCGAGAAGGGTTGGATGAGAAAACGTCCTCGCATGCCAACGAGGCGCTCGAATGAGCACGCCGCACCACGGTGATCCGGCCATCAGCGTCGAGGTAGCGGCCGACGCGGCAACCGCTGAAGCGTTCGATCTGGCTGCAGGCTACCCGCCGCGACGCTGGACGTGCGACTGCGGCGCGTCTCATTCGCGTGGTCACTTCGGTGCTGTTGGCGTCCACCGCTGCCTCGCCTGCGGCTATGTGGGCAGCGGCGGCACGTTGGAGGAGCCATGAGCGCGCCGACGTACTCGCGAGAACAACTCGAACAGGCGCGCGAGTGGCTGGCGTACACGTCCGTGGGAAGTAACCAGCACCCGCACGCCTTCACGTTACTAGCGGCCATCGATGCGCTGTTGAAGTTGGAGCTAGCTAACGACGATGACGCCAACGAGCACATCGAAAGCTACTACCAGGGTTATCGAGCGGCCGAGCGCCGCGTGTTCGCGAGCGTGGCGCCGTGGCTGGTGGAGGGTGAGAAGTCGTGAGCCACACGATCACAACCACCTTTGAAGCAGTCCGTGCGTCAGCCGACGCTGAATGGTTGAGATCGCGGGCAGCGGAGTGCCATCACGATCCGGCCGACAGAGCCGCGTGTCCGAACTGTTTAGCCTACATACGGGTACAAGAGTTGAGCAGCAAGACAGTCGGCAGTAGCGAGCCCGCGAGCGACGCTGCGGGAGCGAAGGGCGCCGACGAGGTGCTGTGGGAAGGCGGCATTACTGGCCTCACCGTGCGCGTTTTGCCCGGCCACCATGGCTTCGATAGCGTCGAATACTTCGACCAAGGCGGCGAGGGGTGGCAGCGAGCGACTGAGCCCGAAGTCATCTGGAAGGCCCGCTACTTCGCCGCCGAGGCAAGGAGCGAGGCCGCAAGGCAGGCGCTCGCAGGTTCGCACGCTCTCGCTGTCGAGTACGCGACAGCCGCGCGGACGCTAGACGGCAGCAAGGCGTCGCGAGAGCGGCTTGCGGTCGCGAACGGCGCGCTGCTAGGTGCGGCATTCAAGGAGAATCCATGAAGCAACTCACCCTCGTCGCCCTGTTCCTCGTCACCCTCGCCGCAACCCTCACCGCCTGCACGGCCGTTCGCCTGTGCGGCATCGGCGCGCTCAACCCCAGGCGCGAATGCATGCTCGTGTTCTACGGCAACCCGAGGAGTGGCGCCGTCACGGGCAGCAGCGGCGTGCTCGTGCCTCGCGGCCTGTACCCATCGGCGACGCCCGCCCCGCCGCCCTGGCGCGTGGAGATCTATAAGCGGTGTGGACGTGAAGCGTTACGTCAACAGCAGGAGTATTACGCGAAGCATGGTGTCGAGACGCCGTACGCGCCGCTGGAGACGAAGTGCAAGCGGCGAGAGATCGCGCGGCATAGGCGCGGGGAGGTGCGGCGGTGAGCCTGGAGAGAAGCCGACGCGACTACGAAGGCGACGTGATCTTCGACGTTTGGCGCTCGGGAGGCAATCCAGACGCAGTAGACCTCGATGCCGTGCGCGACCACTACGACGCAGGCGACTACCCGGAATCTGCGGCAGCGGCAGAGTTGCGGAGAATGCAGCGGCGTCGCAGTGAGGACGATGAGGCAGCAACACCATGAGCGAGCCAACGATCGCTTGCGAGACGTGCGGACGTTCACAGCGCTGCTATCAGCCTGGCATGCTGCCAGAGACGGCGCGCCGCAAGTTGAAGCGCCAGTGCCCAACTCCGGCTAGCTGCTCGTTCACGTACCGAGCCGGGTTTGCCGTTGGCGGGCCACCGGGTGGGACAGGGTAGCACAACGCCATGAGCAAGCGCGAGAGCGAGACGGCGCCTCCGCGGCTGGAGGGCGCGGTGCTGCACAAGGAACACTGCGGCCGCTTCTACGCGTTTGATGGTGACGGCCAAATGTACGTCATGCACACACGCGGAGGCAGGTGGGCCAAGGTGGGAGTGCCGACTGGTGGCACAGATTGGCTTGCTGCTGAGTGCCGCCGCCTCGCCGGGCAACTGGCCGAGGCGCAGTCGACCATTCGCGCTGCGTCCTGTCTCGCTGGCGGCCTTCGCGCGTTGGTGGACGAGAAGCGATACGCGCTCATGTTCGCGGGGCCGGTCGACCAACTTTGCGAGGTGCTCGGGGTAGAGAGCACCGCCGCGACCGCCGGCTCGACTGCCGACGCGCCAGCCTTCCCTGTGCGCTCCGAGTGTCCCGGCGAATGTGACCATTCGCAGCGCATCGGTGGCGAGAGCGACTGGTATTGCCCGGACTGTGGCCGTCGCGGTGGCGCCGGCGCCGGCACGGGAGAGCAGCAGTGAGTGCATTCGAAATTGGCGGCAAGCACGCTTTCCGCAAGGACGTGCCCTATATCGTCCACCATCCAGGTGAGGGCTCCTTCATCGTCGGCCCCGATCTGATACTGAAGCTCGACGGCATCCGCGAGGTGAGCAAGTGGTCGAGCTGGGTGCCGCGCGGCCACGAAGATGAGGCGAGGCACTACTTGCGCATTGTGCGCAAAGGCGGCGAGCGCAACTACGAGTGCGCAAACCGAGTTGCTCGCGATTGGACGTATCAGCTCATCGTCCAGCTGATCGAGGGTGCTGCCCACGACACTGCGGCGGACAGCCCAGAGGAGCAACGGTGAGCGCGCCAGTGGACCGCGACGCGATTCGGCACGCCATGGCTGATCCTCCGGGCGGTGTTCTGCGCAAGCTCCAACGAGCGCGTCACGCAGCCCTGGGTAACGTCGGCGTGCCGATGGTGACGTTGCCGTGCTCCGTCGTTGAAGCCCTTGCGACCGCCGCGCAGTCTCGCGCCGACCAGCAACCGGCGAGCGATGAGGAGATCGACGCCTACCTCGATGCTCCACTGAAAGACGGCGGCGCTGGACTCAAGAGGCGTCAGTTTGACGACGGCCTCGCGCACCAAATCAACAGCGGGAGGCACGACGCGAGAAAGGCATGGCGCGCAGCCGAGCGGCGGCTAGGCATCGCGGCGCCCGAGCCGGCGAAGGGGGCGAAGTGACGCAGCCGCACCACGAGACGATCTACCTGCGCAGCCGTTGTCCGTGCTGGCATTGCTCACGACAGCTCATGCGCATGCGAACGGGCGAGCACCGGGGCAAGTACGCCGCCGTCAGAGTCGACGTTGACGGGTACGAGCGATTCCTGCACGTCCAGTGTTTCAAGGACTGGCAGGCAGAAGAGGCGCCGCAGACACCTCCCGACCCGCGAACCGACTGGCTCACCAAGGGTGCAAGAACCTGAAAGGACGTGAACAGTGACGAGACTACCGAACACGCCAATGGGCCACGCGCTAGCGACTGCGAAATACGGCAGCTACGAGAAGTACCTCGAAGCGTACGAGGCGTATCTTGCGACTGTTGCCGAAGAGGAGAAAGGCAAGTTCCAGTACGGCAGTATCGAGAAACTCGCACGAGAGCGGGGACGCTCATGAGCCCGCTGCGCGACCGCGAACAGAAGCGCCATCAGCGGCAACAAGAGCGCGAAGAGCGTGAGGCGGCAGCGCGGCGCGAAAATGATAACGATCCGACCGGCGATGTCGATGCAGAGGACGACGAGCAGCCAGGCGGCCCACTAGAGCCCCTCAAGCGCGCCGTGCTGGCTCGCTATCGCCGTGAACAGCCAACGACGGCCGATCTACAGCGTTGCCAGAAAGAGAAGGGCAGCGACAACGTCGAGTGCCGCGGCGGCAAGCGATCAGATCGCCCGCAATGCCTGAAGTTTGCCGGCTCGCTCAATATCGACATGATCGCACGTGGCGGCCTGGGCGACTGGGACTGGGTGGCGAGGACGTGTCGGCTAGAGGGGCTCGACGGCGACATGGTGATCGAGCGTGGCGGCGGTGATTCGCACACGTACTTCAAGAACACACTCGATGTGAAGCTGTTAGCGCAGCGAGAGCTGCGCGAGCAGGGACTAGCATTCGCCAGCGAGAACTGTCGACTTGCGTATCGCAGCAATCTCACGTGGGCGGCGATGGGAGCTACAGCGATGCCTCGTCTGCGTGATCGACTGATCGAAGCGAGTGTAGAGCGTGTGCTGATTGGCAAGCAGACGGACGCACGCATATCGGTAGCCGTCGCGGGGCCAAGATTCAGCAGCGTTGAGCGCAAGCGTCCGTCGGGATTGTCTACGGACAACTCAAACGCCATCGTGCTCGCGGCCGAGTTGGCAAGCGTGGACGACTTGGGGTTGACGGCACGCGAGACGGATGTACTGAAGCGAGTGATTGCGGGGGATGTAGAGGCGGCGAGGGAGGCGGTGCGGTGGATGTACGGGACGGTGCAGACGCCCGACAAGGTGTGGCGGCAGCAGATCAGGCGTGTAAGGACGAAGGACGGGATGGCGACGCAAATAGTGGACTTGTCGGAGTGGCCTAATCCGGCTAAGCCTACGCGCGCGGCGTGTCAGATGCTGGCGGACGGTACGCTCGTGGCGATGATGCCTGCGCCGAGAGGCGTGAAGAATGACAAGTGGGGGGCAGGGAAGTACAGGACTGAGGTCGTGGACGGAGTGATCCATTCGGTGTGCGGAAGTGGCGAGTCGGAGTTGAGGGAATTGGAGGGCGAGGACGTGTACAGGATCGACGTAGAGGGCGCGAGCGTCAAGTTCGACGGGTAGATGTAGACGGCGATCTACGGCAGTTGATCCTCGAAGAACAGCACCATCTCCTGCGCACGCCTGATCGCCAACCCACGCAGATCCTTGCCGGCTTGTTTTCGCCACAAAGAAAATCCAGCCCACGCGTCGAAGTAGCGTCGTTCGCGCAACGCCTTGCCTACCGTGCTATCAGGTGCAACGGCGCCAGCGCCGCAGTTGAATACGAAGCTTACGAGCGCGTCGAACATGGACTGAGACAAGGGTACGCCGATCTTGCGTACCGCGGATACGGCGTCGGCGGTGTCCTGCGTGAACAGCTGTTCAGCCTGTGCGGCGGTGATCGTCATGCCGAGCTTGATGCCTTTGGTGCTCCCCCACCCGATGGTGGGTACGTCGTCAGGCGTTGGCAGGTAGGCGGTTAAGCGTAGCGTCTCCTTACCTTTTATTAGTGTGGCACCTCGTTCGCCTAGGCGCATGGTGCCGTTGACGTGCATGGGCGGCATGGACGTGTACTCGTACTACTCCTCGACGCCAGTTGCGCCGAGCACCACGCCGGTTAGCTCGCTCGGCGTCTTAAACTCCCGCTGCGCTTCGTGCTCACGTAGGTGATCGAGCAGCTCTTGCTCTTCCTCCTTCGCGAGCTGACGCCCAAGGAAGTGCTGTACGCCGAACTTGGCCAGCTCGAAGCCGATGTTGATGGCCGCGTCGCGCTGATCTTGATTAAGTGTCCCCATGGCGGTGTGCTTTCTCGTTCACGAGTTCGAGGTTTGTTCGACTGGACTTCAACTCAGCGAAGGCTGCATCATATGTGGGCGTATTGTTCCCGCCCGCGAGGTAGAGCTTTTGCTCAGCCGCCGCGAGCGTATATGCGCGGTGTAGGTTGGCGCCCGCGGCGTAAATGCGGCGGAATGCGTCGACGTCGAGGACGTTGGCGGTGTAGTCCTCGCCAGCTTGCGTGAGCGTCGTCGAGTAGTAGGTGTACGTAGCGTCAAGCTCGGCGCTTCGTACGCGTGCGAGAGCGACGTTGATCTTAGGCTGCTGTGGAGGACTGGTGGCGCATGCGGACGCGGCTATAACAGCTACGCACACCAGGAGCATACGACGGGC
>Ga0070691_10000149_pt1 | contig 22314 bp, 23 predicted proteins | sample KBSK1101metaG_FD_64673 | JGI IMG/M metagenome (GOLD analysis project Ga0070691, IMG submission 64673) | Corn, switchgrass and miscanthus rhizosphere microbial communities from Kellogg Biological Station, Michigan, USA - KBS K1-10-1 metaG | ecosystem: Host-associated > Plants > Roots >... | reverse complement strand
TCAGTCGGAGATCACGCAGCAGATCTTGGAGGTCGTCGCCGGGGCCGAGGCCCTCGGATGAGCGCGGAGCGAGCAAGCGTGCATATCTGGTTCTTCGCGCTGCGAGCGGAGCGCGAAACCTGATGCCGGCCTCGCGTAGCTACGACAGGGCGCCGGCCGACATCCGGCCGGTCGACATCGACGCCGGCTTCGTCGCCACCGCCGACGGCTCGGCGCTGATCTCGATCGGCAAGACGCGGGTGATCTGCACCGCTTCGATCCAGGAGTCGGTGCCGAAATGGATGGGCGGGCGCGGCAAAGGCTGGGTCACGGCCGAGTACGCGATGCTGCCCGCCTCGACCGGCGACCGCAAGGCGCGCGATGTCTCGCGCGGCAAGCAGGACGGCCGCGGGGTCGAGATCCAGCGACTGATCGGCCGCTCGCTGCGCGTCGTCGTCGACTTCAAGGCGCTCGGCGAACGCAGCGTCTACGTCGATTGCGACGTCCTGCAGGCCGACGGCGGTACCCGCTGCGCGGCGATCACCGGCGGCTACGTCGCCCTGCGCCTGGCGATGCAGAAGCTGCTCGACGCAAAGAAGATCGAGACGATGCCGCTGACCGGGTCGATCGCGGCCGTCAGCGTCGGCATGGTCGATGGCCGGCCGCTCTGCGACCTCGACTACGGCGAGGACTCGCGGGCCGAGGTCGACGCCAACGTGGTGATGACCGGCGACGGCGGACTGGTCGAGGTGCAGGCGACGGCGGAGCGCACGCCGCTCTCTCGCGCCCACCTCGACGAACTGCTCGGCCTCGCCGAGATGGGCATATCGCGACTGCGAGGGGTGCAGGAGCGGGTAACCGGAACCGCAGAGCCGATTGATCTTCGCCACGGGCAATAGGCACAAGCTGCGCGAGATGCGCGAATTGCTGCCGGGGGTCGAGCTGGAGCCGCTCCCGGACGGGGTCGAGCTGCCGCCCGAGGACGGTGAGAGCTTCGCCGAGATCGCGCTCGAGAAGGCCCGTGCCGCGCACGCGGCGACGGGCGGGGCGACGATCGCCGACGACTCCGGGATCGGCGCCGTCGCGCTGGGCGGCGCTCCCGGCATCTACTCGGCCCGCTACGGCGGCGAGGGGGCGAGCGACGAGGAGAACCTGGAGAAGCTGCTGAGCGAGGTCACCGCCGCCGGGGAGGAGCGCGGCGCCTACTACGTCTGCGCCCTCGCGCTGGTCGAAGCCGACGGCAGCGAGCACGTCTTCGAGGCGCGCTGCGACGGCCGGTTGATCGAGCAGGCACGCGGCGAGGGCGGTTTCGGCTACGACCCCGCCTTCGTCCCCGACGCGACCGGCCCCGACGACGAGCGCACCTACTCGGAGATAAGCCAGGCGGAGAAGAACGAGATCAGCCATCGCGGCCGCGCCGCGCGGCTGTTGGCCGGGCACCTGAGCGGGGCGGCGCCCGCAGCGCGATGATCCGCACCAAAAGCGGCGCGGCGGGGCTCTCGATCGCTTCCAACTCGCTCCTGATCGCGATCAAGCTCGCCGCCGGGGCGATCACCGGCTCGATCGCGATCGTCACCGAGGCGGTCCATTCGACGATCGACCTGGTCGCCTCGGTCGTCGCCTTCGTCTCGGTGCGCAAAGCCGACGAGCCGGCTGACGCCGAGCACCCTTACGGCCACGAGAAGGTCGAGAGCCTGGCGGCGACCATCGAGGGGATGTTGATCCTGATCGGGGCCGGGATCATCGTCTACGAGGCGACCCACCGGCTCGTCGTCGGCGCTCAGGTCGAGAGCCTCGGCGTCGGCATCGCCGTGATGGGCTTCTCGATCCTCGCCAACCTGCTCGTCTCCACGGTCCTCTCGCGCCAGGCGAAGGCGCACGACTCGCCCGCGCTCGAGGGCGACGCCGCGCACCTGCGCACCGACGCGCTCACCTCGGCGGGCGTCCTCGCCGGCCTCGCCCTGGTCCAGATCACCGGTGTCGTCGCCTTCGACTCGATCACTGCGCTGATCGTCGCCGCGGCGATCGTCACCGCCGGCATCCGCATCATCCGCCGCTCCTCCGGCGTGCTGGTCGACGAAGTCCTCCCCGACGAGGAGATGGACCGGATCGAGGCGGCGATCGCCGCCGCCCGCACGCCCGAGGTCGCCGGCTACCACAAGTTGCGCGCCCGCCGGGCTGGAAGCCGCCGCTACATCGACCTCCACGTCCAGTACCGCTCCGGCACCAGCCTCGAGCGTGCCCACGAGCTCGCCCACCGGATGCGCGACGAGATCGAGGCCGCCATCCGCCGCGCCGAGGTGCTGATCCACGTCGAGCCGGAGACGTCGTTCCACGACCCCGATGGGGACACCAGCCCCTACCGCGCCGGCTAGGGGCCGGGCAGGAGATTCACCGCGGCGGCGAGGCCGACCGCGATCACGGTGACCGTGTAGCCGGTGTAGCCGCTGATCGCGAAGAGGATCGCGGCGATGGCGCAGACGGCGACGACGACGATCCAGGAAGCGCGGGCCAGGGACACGGGCCGGTATTTTCACCCAGATGTCAGACGCACGAGCGAGCGAGGCGGTTTCGGGCGACGCCGCCGACGCCGCCCTCGCCTATCTGCGGGAGATGTCGCCCGACCTGCGCGGCGCCGCGATCCTCGACTCGGACGGTGTCGTGCTGGCCCCCGCCGACCCTTCGGGACACTGGGCGGAGGGGGCGGCGACCCTCTTCGAGGCCGCCGACCGGGCCGACGGCGAGGCGGTCGAGCAGGTCCACGTCGGCACCGAGCAGGGCGAGGTCTTCGCCCTGCGCCACGCCGGCCTGGCGGCGATCGCGGTCACCGAGCGCTTCGCGCTCGCCTCGCTCACCCTCTTCGACATGCGCGCCCTGCTGCGCGACCTGGCCGGCGGCGGCGACGGCCGCCCGGGGGAGTAGCGAGATGGCGCCCAAGCCGCACCGCGTCCTGCTCGACCGGGTCTCCGGCTACGCCGACGAGGCCGCCGCCTACATGCGCCGCCGCCGCGCTTCGCGCCGCCCCTTCGCCCGCCTCTACTACCCCGCCGGGCGGGCCGAGGACCACGCGACCGACTCCGCCGTCGGCGGCGAGCTCTTCGTTGCCGCCGGCCGGTTGATCGAGGTCGCCGGAAAGCGGCCGAAGCAATGAGCGGCCCCGAGGGGCTGCTCGACTCGGCCGTCGCCGAGCGCGTCATCGCCCGGGCGCTCGCCCACGGCGGCGAGTTCGCCGAGGTCTTCGCCGAACGGCGCAGCGGCCTGACCCTGGCGATCGACGAGTCGCGGATCGAGTCGGTGCAGTCCGGCGCCGAGGAGGGCGCCGGGGTGCGGGTGCTGAGCGGCGGCACCACCTACTTCGCCCACGTCGACGGCCTCGACCCGGCCGACCTCGAGCGCGCCGCCGAGGAGGCCGCCGCGGCGCTTCGCGGCAGCCGTGCGGAGCCGCGGCCGTTGCGCGCCGAGGCACCGGCCCCGCTGCCGATCGAGCGGCCGCCCGGCGAGGTCCCCGCGAGCCGCAAGGCCGAGCTGCTGCGCGAGCTCGACGAGCGATCGCGCGGCGCCGGCGCCGCGATCGCCCAGGCCTCGGCCTCCTACGCCGAGGCGCGGCGCGAGGTCGCGGTCGCCAACTCCACCGGCCTCTTCAGCGGCGACGATCGCACCCGCGTGCGGATCGGCGCGCAGGCGGTCGCCCGCCGCGAGGGCCGGGTCGAGACCGGCGCCGAGACGCTCGGCGCCCACCGCGGCTTCGAGCTCTTCGACGACGACCCCGGCGCGATCGCCGAGGCGGCGGCCGACAAGGCGCTGACCCTGCTCGACGCCGTCCCGGCCCCGACCGGCTCGATGCCCGTGGTGGTCGGCGGCGGCTTCGGCGGCGTCCTCTTCCACGAGATGACCGGCCACGGCCTCGAGGCCGACCATGTGCAGAAGGGCGCCAGCGTCTACGCCGACAAGCTCGGCGAGGTCGTCGCCCGGCCGCTGCTCACCGCCTACGACGACGGCCGCCTGCCGGGCGAGTGGGGCAGCGACGCGATCGACGACGAGGGGGCGCCGACGCAGAAGACGCGGGTGATCGAGGACGGCCGCCTCGTCGCCTTCCTGCATGACCGGCGCAGCGCCGAGCGCGAAGGCGCGGCCCAGACCGGCAACGGCCGCCGCGAGAGCTTCCGCCACCTGCCGATCCCGCGCATGACCAACACCTACATCGCCCCCGGCGACGCCGAGCCCGAGGCGATCGTCGGCGAGGTCGAGAAGGGCTTCTACGCAGTCTCCTTCGCCGGCGGGCAGGTCGACCCGGCGACCGGCGACTTCGTCTTCGGCGTCAACGAGGGCTACCTGATCGAGGGCGGCAAGGTGACCCGGCCCTGCCGCGGCGCGACGCTGGTCGGCAACTGCCTGCAGGCGCTGGCGGCGATCGACGCGGTCGGCAACGACTTTTGGATGAAGACCGGGATCTGCGGCAAGGGCGGCCAGAAAGTGCCGGTCGGGACCGGTCAGGGGCATGTGCGAATCGCGGCGATGACGGTCGGCGGGACGGCCACGTGAGCACCCTCGCCGAGTGGGCCGGCGGCGCGGTCGAGGCGGCGATCGCGGCCGGCGCGGCGGACGCCGAGGCCTACGCCGGCGAGGCCGAGAACCGCGAGGTCCGCGTCCATGCCGGCGAGGTCGAGAGTCTCACCGCGGCGACGCAGCGTGGCCTCGGCCTGCGCGTGTGGATCGGCGGCCGAGTCGGCTACGGCTTCGGCACCGACCTCTCCCCGGAGGGTCTGGCCGCCGTCGCGGCGCGGGCGGTCGAGGCCGGCGGGGTGGCCGACGAGGACGAGTTCGCCGGCGTGCCCGGCGGGGCGGACGCCGCTCCCGAGCCGACCGGCCTCACCGATCCCTCCCGCGCCGCCTGGTCGCCGGCTGAGATCGCGGAGCTGGCGCTGGCGGTGGAGCGCCGCGCGCTCGCCGACCAAGGGGTCGTTGCGGTCGAGCAGGCGGTCTACTTCGACAGCGGCGAGCGGGTCGCGATCGCCTCCTCCACCGGAGCGGGCGGCGAGTACGAGACGACCAGCTGCTACGCCTACCTGCAGGCGCTCGCCGACGGTGAGGACGGTCGCGAGACCGGGCTCGGCTTCGGCCTCGCCCGCGGCCCCAAGGATCTCGACCCCGAGGCGATCGGGCGGGAAGGCGCCGAGCGCGCCACCGAGATGATCGGCTCGACCAAGCCCGCCTCGCGGAGTTGCCCGGTCGTCCTCGACCCGACGGTCGCGGCGAGCTTCGTCGGCTTGATCGGCAAAGCCGCCGGCGCCGACTCCGTGCAGCGCGGCCGCTCGCCGCTCGGGCATCTGCTCGGCGAGGAGGTGGCGGCGGAGGCCTTCGTCCTGCACGACGACGGCCTCGACCCGGCTGGCTTCGGCACGGCGCCGATCGACGCCGAGGGGACGCCGCGGCGGCGCACGGCGCTGATCGAGGGCGGCCGGCTGCGCACCTTCCTCTTCGATTCCTACACGGCGCGGCGCGGCGCGACCGCCTCGACCGGCAACGCCGGTCGCTCGGGTTACCGCGCTCCGCCCGGGGTTTCCGCCTCCAACTTGGTTGTCGCCGCCGGCTCGGCGAGTGCCGAGGAGCTGTTGCGCGACGCCGGCGATGGCATCTACGTCAACGACGTCGCCGGCCTGCACTCGGGAGTCAACCCGGTCACCGGTGTCTTCTCGGTCGGCGCATCCGGCCGCGCGATCAGGGCTGGCGAGAAGGCCGAGCCGCTGCGCGAGTTCACGATCGCCGGCGACCTCGTCTCGATGTTGCGGGCGGTTCGAGCGGCCGGATCGGAGCCGCGTTGGGTGCCCTTCGGCGGCTCGGTCAGCGCGCCGCCGCTGCTGATCGGCGAGATGGCCGTCAGCGGCTCCTGAGAGGCCGCACGCCCAGGCACGCGCAATTCCTCCGAGTCCGCTGTTAGATTGCCGCGCGACCTCAACGACGACGGAGGAGCATCGACGTGACCAAGGCTGAGTTTCTGGACCAACTTGCATCCGATGAGCGCGTGGGCAGCAAGAAAGGCGCGAGCGACGCGCTGGACGCGGTGCTCGAGACCATCACCGACACGCTGAGCGGCGGCGGTGAGGTCAGCTTCACCGGCTTCGGCAAATTCCACGTCGCCGAGCGCGGACCGCGCCAGGGCGTCAACCCGCGCACCGGCGAGCGGATCACGATCCCGGGCGGCAAGGTCCCCCGCTTCTCCGCCGGCTCGGCGCTGAAGGCCAAGGTCAAGGGCTGAGCTCCGGAGCCTTCGCCAGAGCATTCGCCGCCGCCGCGGTCCTCTGCGGCTTCGTCGTCGTGATCGTCTTGATCGCGTCGACGCTCGGCGGCGGCGACGACGGTGGCGGCAACGGCGGGGGCTCGGCTCCCGCCGGGCAGGCCAAGCACGCCGAGGACCACAAGCCGGTCCCCAAGGCCTACGAAGTCCAGAGCGGCGACACGCTGACCTCGATCGCCCACGCGACCGGAGTCCCGGTCGCCGAGATCCTCAGGCTCAACCCCGGCGTCGATCCGCAGATCCTGATCTCGGGCGAAGAGCTGAAGCTGCGGTGAGGCGGCTTCTCGCCGCCCTGCTGGCTGTCGCAATCCTCACGGCACCGGCAACTGCCGAAGCCGCTCCACCCAAGCTCGCCGCAAAGGCTTGGGCGTTGGTCGACGCCCGCTCTGGCGAGGTGCTTGCGTCCCATGCTGGCTCCCAGCGGTTGCCGATTGCCAGTACGACGAAGTTGATGACGGCTTATGTGGCGATGCACGAGCTGCCGTTGAACGAGATCGTCAGGGCGGCTCCTTACGAAGCGATCTATGGGGAGTCGCTGCTCGAATTGCGGCCGGGGCAGCGGGTCAGCGTGCGGGACCTGCTTTACGGGCTGATCTTGCGCAGCGGCAACGACGCGGCCTACGACCTGGCGCTCGCCGCCGCCGGGTCGGAGGACGCTTTCGTCCGCCAGATGAACCTGCGGGCGGCGGCGCTGGGGCTCTCGAACACGCACTACGCCAACCCGATCGGCCTCGACGAGGCGGGCAACTACTCGAGCGCGCTCGACCTGACCGTGCTGGCGCGGCGGTTGCTGGCGGAGCCCGCTTTCGCCAAGATCGCCGCCTCGCGCAGCGCCGAGCTGCGCAGCCTGCGCCCGTCGCGGCGGATCGAGACGATCAACGACTTCCTGCTCGAGCAGCCCTGGGCGAACGGGGTGAAGACCGGCCACACCTTCGACGCCGGCTACGTGCTCGTCGGCTCGGGTCGGCGCAAGGGGGTCGAGCTGATCTCGGCGGTGCTCGACACCTGGACCGCGGCGGCCCGCGACGCGGAGACGACGCAGCTGCTCGAATACGGCTTCTCGCAGTACCGCAGGCGGGTGCCGATCCACGCCGGGCAGGCGCTCGCCGAGCCTTCGATCCGCTGGTCAGGCGGCGAGCTGCCGCTGCGCGCCGCCCGCACCGTGGCCGTCGGCGTGCGCCGCGGCGAACGGCTGAGCGTGCGGGTGAGGGCCCCGGAGGAGGTCGAGGGCCCGATCCGTCGCGGCGCCCGGCTGGGCAGCGCGATCGTCCTCGTCGACGGTCGCCGCGCGGCTGAGCTGCCGCTGCGCGCCGCCCGCGCCGTGGAGGAGGCGAGCACCTTGGACCGGGCGCGTAGCTTTGCCCGGGACAACCTTGTCTGGATCGTCCTGGCGCTGTCGGCGATACTGATCGGGGCGGCGCTGCTGAGGCGTCGCCGGAGAGCCAGGCGATGATCCTCACCGTAACCCTCAACGCCGCGATCGACCGCACGGTAGCCGTGCCGAACTTCCGCCTCGCCCACCGCCACAGGGCGGTCGAGAGCCGCACGGTCGCCGGCGGCAAGGGGATCAACGTCGCCCGCGCTCTGCGCCTGCTCGGCCGCCCCGTGATCGCCGCCGGCTTCGCCGGCGGCCCGACCGGCAACCGCATGCTCGAACAGCTGCGCGGCGAGGCGATCCTCACCGACTTCACCTGGATCGCGGGGGAGACGCGGATCAACCTCTCGGTCGTCGACCCGACCTCGGGCGAGCAGACCGAGATCAACGAGCGCGGCCCCGCGGTCAGCCCCGAGGAGGTCGAGCGCTTCGTCGAGCGGCTGCGCTACCTCGCCGCCGGGGCGAAGATCTGCGTGCTGGCCGGGACGCTGCCGCCCGGCGCCGGGGCCGAGCTGTACGCGCGACTGGTCGAGGACCTGCGCGAGTGCGGCGTCCGCTCGATCCTCGACTCGGAGGGGGAGGCGATGCTGGCCGGGCTGCGCGCCGGAGCCTCGGTCGTCACGCCCAACGAGCGCGAGGCGGAGGAGCTGGTCGGCCAGGAGTTCGCCGACGGCGACGACTTCGCGCACGGCCTCTCCGAGCTGGTCCGCCTCGGCGCGGGCGAAGCCGCGATCACGCGCCCGGACGGCTGCGTCGCGGTGGTCGGCGAGGGGGCGGAGCGCCGCGTGATCGAAGTCCGCACCAAGCCGCTCGAGCCGGTCTCGACCGTCGGCTCCGGCGACGCCTTCCTGGCTGGCTATGTCGCCGCCCTCTACGACGACCGCGAGCCCGCCGAGTGCCTCGCCTACGGAGTTGCCTGCGGGGCAGAGTCGACCCAGCACTTCGGCGCCGGCACCGTCGACCGTCGCCGGGTCGAGCGCCTGCTCGACGAGGTCGAGGTGCGCGACCTGGAGGTCCACGCGGAAGTGTAGGCTGGCTGTTCAACGCCACCACTTCCTGGAGGATCGATTTGGAGATCGATATCGGTCGAGGCAAGAAGGGGAGGCGCGCCTACGGATTCGATGACATCGCGATCGTTCCGTCGCGCCGCACCCGCGATCCCGACGACATAGACATCAGCTGGGACCTCGGTCCTTACCGTTTCGAGCTGCCGCTCGTCGCCTCGGCGATGGACGGCGTGGTTAGCCCCGACACCGCCGTTCTGGTCAACCAGCTGGGCGGCCTGGGCGTGCTCAACCTGGAGGGGATCTGGACCCGCTTCGAGGACGCCGAGGAGCAGCTTGAGAAGGTCGCCGCCGCGCCCAAGCACGAGGCGACCCGGATCATGCAGGAGATCTACAACGAGCCGGTCAAGCCCGAGCTGATCGGCAAGCGCGTCGCCGAGATCAAGGAGCGCGGCGCTGTCGCCTGCGGCTCGCTCACCCCACAGAAGGTGCGCGAGCACTACGAGATCGCGGTCGAGGCTGGGATCGACATCCTCGTCATCCAGGGCACGGTGATCTCCGCCGAACACGTCTCGACCACGGTCGAGCCGCTCAACCTGAAGGAGTTCATCTCCGAAGTGCCGGTGCCGACGGTGGTCGGCGGCTGCGCCTCCTACTCGACCGGGCTGCACCTGATGCGGACCGGCGCGGTCGGCGTGCTGGTCGGCGTCGGGCCCGGCGCCGCCTGCACGACCCGCGGCGTGCTCGGCATCGGCGTCCCGCAGGCGACCGCGATCGCCGACGTGGCGGCGGCACGCGCCCAGCACATGCTGGAGACCGGCGAATACGTCAACGTGATCGCCGACGGCGGCATGCGCACGGGCGGCGACGTCTCCAAGGCGATCGCCGTGGGGGCCGACGCGGTGATGGTCGGCTCGCCGCTGGCCCGCGCCAAGGAGGCGCCCGGCCGCGGCTTCCACTGGGGGATGGCGACCTTCCATCCCTCGCTGCCGCGCGGAACCCGCGTCTCGACCAAGCAGGACGGGACGATGGAGGAGATCCTGCTCGGCCCGGCCCAGGAGAACGACGGCACCTTCAACCTGATGGGTGCGCTGAAAACCTCGATGGCGACGACCGGCTACGAGGACATCCGCTCCTTCCAGCGGGCCGAGGTGATGGTCGCGCCGGCGCTGATGAGCGAGGGCAAGAAGCTGCAGAACGAGCAGTCGGTGGGCATGGGGTCCAACGGTCGCGCGGCGGTTTCCGCCGGTGTTGGAGTCGCCGACGACTGAGGCCGACGTCAAGACGACGTCGGCCCAGGCAACCGAGGAGGTGCTGGTCCTCGACTTCGGGGGCCAGTATTCGCAGCTGATTGCGCGCCGGATCCGCGAATGCGGCGTCTTTGCTGAGTTACTGCCGGCGACTGCTTCGCCCGAGTCCATTCGCGAGCGCGGGCCGAAGGCGCTTGTGCTCTCCGGTGGGCCTGCATCGGTTTATGAGCCCGATGCCCCAGCCTTCCCCACCCAACTACTCGATCTCGGGATTCCGATGCTGGGGATTTGCTACGGGATGCAGGCGATGGTTCAGGCGTTGGGGGGGAAGGTCGAAGGGGCGGAGTCGGGGGAGTTCGGCAGGGCGGATTTGACGTTGCGGAACAGCGGCGGGCGGCTGTTGGGCGGGTTGCCGGAGGAGCAGAGTTGTTGGATGAGCCACCGCGACGCGGTCTTCGAGCCGCCGCCGGGGTTCGTCGCGCTGGCCTCGACCCCCGCCTCTCCGGTCGCCGCCTGCGAGGCGCCGGATCGCGGCCTCTACGGGATCCAGTTCCACCCCGAGGTCGTCCACACGCCCTACGGGACCGAGGTCCTGACTCGCTTCCTTCGCGAGATCGCCGGCTGCGAGGAGCAGTGGTCGGCCGCCTCGGTGATCGAGGAGCAGGTCGCGGCGATCCGCGCCCAGGTCGGCGAGGGCCGCGTGATCTGCGGCCTCTCCGGCGGGGTCGATTCCTCGGTAGCGGCGCTGCTCGTCCACAAGGCGATCGGCGCCCAGCTGACCTGCGTCTTCGTCGACCACGGCCTGATGCGGCTGAACGAGGCCGAGCAGGTCGTCGCCGCGTTCGAGCAATTCGGCATCCCGCTCGTCCACGTCGACGCCGAGGAGCGCTTCCTCGCCCGCCTCGCCGGTGAGGACGAGCCCGAGCGCAAGCGCAAGATCATCGGCGAGGAGTTCATCCGCGTCTTCGAGGAGGAGGCGGCCAAGCTCGAGGACGCCGCCTATCTCGTCCAGGGCACGCTCTACTCGGACGTGATCGAGTCGGGCGGCAGCGACGCGGCCGACACGATCAAGTCCCACCACAACGTCGGCGGCCTGCCCGAGGACCTCGAGTTCGAGCTGGTCGAGCCGCTGCGGATGCTGTTCAAGGACGAGGTGCGCGCCGTCGGCGCCGAGCTCGGCCTGCCCGAGCGGATGGTCTGGCGCCAGCCCTTCCCGGGGCCGGGGCTGGGGATCCGCATCGTCGGCGGCGAGGTCACCAAGGAGCGGCTCGACATCCTCCGCGCCGCCGACGCGATCCTCCAGGAGGAGATCCGCGCCGCGGAGCTCTACCGCCAGCTCTGGCAGTCCTTCTGCGTCCTGCCCGTCGTCCGCTCGGTCGGCGTCCAGGGCGACGGCCGCACCTACGCCTACCCGATCGTGATCCGCGCCGTCACCTCCGACGATGCGATGACCGCCGACTGGGCTCGCCTCCCCTACGACCTGCTCGAGCGCGTCTCCAACCGCATCATCAACGAGATTCCCGAAGTGAACCGAGTCGCGCTCGACATCTCCTCGAAGCCCCCGGCGACGATCGAGTGGGAGTAGCTCGCCCTCCTTTCCGGTCTCGATAGCGATCCTCGGCCTCGTGCAGGCGGCGCTCGTCGCCTTGCCGGGACCGCGACGGTTCGCCTGGCTCGACGCCTTTCGCAGTCCCTGGTGGGCGCTGGTGCCGGCGCTCTCGATCGTCTTCGTGATCGGGATCGTGGCCTGGGAGGGGGAATCGGCGACGGCGCTCTCCTGGCTGGCGCTCGTCGCCGTGCCGCCCTTCGCTGCGCTGGCGCTGGGCTGGCTCGTGCGGGGCGGGCACCCCGCGTGGGCGTTTGCCGTCGCACCGCTTTTCGCGCTCGCCTGGGCATCGCCCGACTCGCTCGCGGGCGAGACCGCGGCGACGGCGCTGACCGCGCTCGGTTGCCTCGGCCTCGGCTGGCTGCTCGTCTCCGTCGCTCCCGCTCGCTGGCTAAAGCTAGGCATCTACACGATGGCCGCCGTCGACACCTGGCTCGTCGCCGCCGACCTCCTCCAGGGCCCCAACGCCGTCCTTACTGCCGCCGCGCCGAGCGGCCTGCCGCGCCTGCAGGTCGTCCACTTCGGCGACGCCGTCATGGGTTTCGGCGACCTCTTCGTCGCCGCAACCTTAGGCTGCCTGCTCGCCGTCTCCCGCAGTGTCCAGCTTCGCGCGGCGGCCCTCGTCGCCACCCTCGCCCTCACCTTCGACCTCCTTTTCTTCGCCGTCGACACGCTGCCGGCGACCGTCCCCGTCGCCCTCGCGCTTGCCCTAATCGAGCTGTGGGACCGCCGCGCGTCTAAAGGGACGGTCGGGTGACCCTCCCAAAACACTCAAGCGAGGCTCCCGCCGAGCGTTTTGGGAGGGTCACCCGACCGTCCTACACCCCGGCGATCCGAGTGACGGCAAAGATCAGTGCGAACCCCGACGCGGTGAGGCCTACTTTGCGCCACGAGGCGTGCGCATGCGCCTCGGGCAGCAGGTCGGTCGCCCCCATGTAGAGGAAGAAGCCGCTGTAGAGGCAGAGGATGTAGCCGAGGGTCTCGTCGGGGACGCTGGCGAGCGAGCCGACGATCGCGCCGAGCAGCGGGGCGATTGCGTCGATCCGCAGCCATTTTGCCGCCTGCTTGCGGTCGCCGGACTGGCTGAGCACGAAGCTGACCGTGTTGAGGCCGTCGGCGAAGTCGTGGCTGATCACCGCGATGAAGACGAGGAACCCGGTGGTCGAGTCGAGGCCGAAGGCGAGGCCGATCCCAAGCCCGTCGATGAAGCTGTGGACGGAGAGGCCGAGCGCGCCGAGCACCCCGACGTGATGGTGTGCCCGGGCCTGGTCCGGATTGTCCCGGTGGTGCAGCACGAGGGCGCGCTCGGCGAAGAAGAAGGCGAGGAAGCCGATCGCCACCAGCGTCGTCGCCTTCTGGGTGTCGCCGACCTGCTCGATTCCCTCCGGCAGCACGTCGAAGAGGGCCACGGCGACGACGACCCCACCCGTCAGCGCGATCACGGTCGGCAGCGTGTGCGAGAGCCGCAGCGCGATCCGCCCTCCCAGCAGGGTGGCGAGCACGGTCAGGCCGGCGAGGGGGATTGCGACGGCGGGCAAGCTCAGGCCGCCACTTTGCAGTCGGGGCAGCGGCCGCGAAGGACGACGTCGTGGGCGGCGATCTCGAACTCAGCCGCACGGCTGACAGCCTCGATCGCCCGCTCGAGCGAGGGGTCGGCGAAGGGGGAGAGGCGACCGCACTCCTCGCAGACGAGGTGATGGTGGTGCTGCGCGGGGTCGACCCGCTCGTAGCCGGCGGCATCGCCGCCGATCTCGACCCGCTGCACGAGGTGCAGCCGCTCGAGCTGATCCAGCGTTCGATAGACGCTCGCTCGCCCAACCGAGTCGAGCCGCCTGTCGATCTCCAGCGCGGTCACCGCACAGGGCTCAGCGGCGAGCAAATCGACGACCTCGCGCCGCGCCGCGCCGCTGCGATACCCAGCCTCCTCCAGCCGCCGCATCGCTGTCTCAGCCCAATCCACAGCCGGCACCGTATCAGATAATGAGACCCGTTCTCAACAACAAGACCTCAAAGCATCCGCATCGGTGCAAGCAACACATGAGGGAGGCTGAGGCCCGCGCAGAAAGCCGCAATCACCCAAGCAATCGTGCGTACCTTGTCACGGCGACGTTGCCAGCGCCTGTCGCGGAGGTCTTCTCTTCGGTCCTCAAGTGCGAAATCCGCCTCTGAGGAGATGTTCGATACGCGGTTCATGGACGCCTACGACTCGGCTTCCTCTTCGCCCTTTTTGGCTAGATATCCACGCCCCGACTCGGTGATCTCCCAAATTCCGCGATGAGAGCTGTCACTCAGGAGGCCCAGCTCCTTCATGCGAAGGCGCGCAAATCGAGCGCGGTTTCGCCAGCGGATTTCGCCGGACTTGAGCGGTTCGAAATCGCGCTGGGTCAGAACACCTTGCATGCGCGTCCCCAGCGCATCGATCACCTCAGTTGATGGCGCCGACCCACCTGCCTCGTTGAGAACGCTAAGGATTGGGACCCAGTAGCCGTGAACGGGCAAGACTGAGCCGGGGGTCGCTCGCGAGGGTGGCCGCCTCCCTTCACCGGCGAGGTCGCTTGCAGCATCGTTATCGCCTGCTTCTTCGAGAAGCCGGGCAATCACGTCCTCTGGGCTGTCCTCGAACGAGGTCGCGCGCCTCAGGAGGCGCTGATAGAGCGGGTCTGAGACAGGTATGTTATGCATTTGAATAGAGTAACAAGTCGAGATATTGCAATCAAGTGTTGGGCAAATTTTGTTTGAGCTTTGGTTATGCAAAGGCTGCGCGCCTTACTCGACGTATAATGCGTCAGTTTCGACGCACAATGCTACCCTTGGAAGATGCCTCGGCTTCCCAGCGCCAGTCTCTTTCCGACGGATCAGCCACTCCCGGCCGACCTGTTGATCGGACGAAACGAGGATGTTCGCGAGATCGCGACTACGCTCGCCGGCGGTAGCCACCTGATCATCTCGGGCCCACGCCGGACCGGTAAGACCAGTGTCTGTGACGCGGCCCTACGGAATCTCGAAGGAGAGGGTTGCTACGTAGTCGAGATTGACCTGTTCCGCATCGCGTCGGCGGCAGAGCTGGCCGAAGTGTTGGTCGCCCGCACGATTGCCAACCGCTCGGCACTGCGTCGAATCGTCCACCAGGCGCGCGAGGCAGGGCGCCTGGTGGCGGACGCTGCGGGGGTCTCGGCCGTGGTCAAATCGAAGACCGAGCTCGGCGAGGAGCTGGAGATCGCTTTTACCCCTCAGATGGCCAGGCGCGATCCCGAGCGCTATCTCGACTACGCCCTCGCCCTGCCCGGCCGAATCGCTGAGGCCGACGGCAAGCACATCGTGGTCTTCTTCGACGAGTTTCAGGAGATCGCCGGCTCCCGTGCCCCATATGGCGACCCAGACGCCCTGACCAAGCGAATGCGCGCGATCTTCCAGCGCAGTCCAAAAGTGAGCCTGCTGTTCGCTGGCAGCATCGAGCATTTGATGCGCGACCTCTTCACCCCACGCCAGCGAGCCCTCAGTCAGTTCGGCAGCTTCCATGAGTTACGCCCAATCGCACCCGAGGATTGGGGCGAAGGGTTGAGTGCACGGTTCGAGCTCGACGGTTGCAAGATCGACGAACTTGCCCTGTGGCGACTCGTCGAGTTGGGCGGAGGGCACCCGCGCGCCACCATGCTGATTGCCCAGAAGACTCATATGACGTCCGTACTTTTGGACACGCGCGAGCTTGGCCTCGCTGGGGTCGAACAGGGATATCGAACCGCAATCGAGGGAGAGCGGGTAAGTCACGAGCAGAGCGTCGAGCGACTGCGTGGAACCCATTCCTATGCCTTTCAGGTTGCACGCCGAATTGCTCAGGGCGAGCGTCCTTATCAGGATCTACCGCGAAACTCGGTTCGGCGCGCATTGGAAGAGCTTCGCGGTATTGGCATCGCACGAAGCGAAGGCCGGGGGGAGTGGCGGATCACCGACCCTTTGCTCGCACGGTACCTCGCCGAACTCGACCCGCTGCTTTAAGCGCGCCGGGAGCTTGACGGAGGCTCAGCTGTATTCGTCCCACTGCTTGAGGTAGGGCAGCGGGTCGATCGGGCTGCCGCCCTCGTACCAGCCGGGAGCGGTCCAGATCTCGAAGTGGAGGTGGCAGGCGGTGGCGTCGCCGGTCTGGCCGACGATCCCGATCGGCTGGCCGGTGCGGACGACTTCGCCCTCCTGCAGCGGCGAAGGTTCGAGCAGGTGCATGTAGCCCATGTCGTAGCCGGTGCCCTTGCCGTCGATGACGATGTAGTTGCCGGCGGCACCCTGGTAGCCGGAGTACTGGACGCGGCCGCCGCGGGCGGCTACGAGCGGCGTGCCGCACGCGGCCATCACGTCCTGGCCCTCGTGGGTATGCCCTGCGCGGCCGGCGCCGAACCGCCCGGCGGCGCCGCCGAAGTCGTGCGCGCCGAGGATCGGGAAGGCGTAGGCGTAGAGGTCGAAGCCGAGGCTGAGCGGCTCCCCGGTCGACGAGCTCGAGGCACGCAGCCGCGACGCCGTCGACCCGCTCGTCTGCGGAGCAATGCGGAAGGAGTAGTGGCCGTTGGGGGCGGGCCGGTTTTCGCTGGTCGTACCGTCCCAGCGGATGCTGTCGCCGGCGCCCGGAGCGACGTCGTTACGGAAGAAGCTCCTGACGGTTCCGCCGTTCTCGTCGATCACGTCGACGCGCAGGTCGTTCTGCGCTTGGTCGGAGTCGATCGAGTAGGTCAGGCGGGGGAAGCGCACGCCGTAGTAAAAGGACTTGCGCGGCGCGGTCGTCGCCGAGATCAGGGTCAGGTTCGAGCCGGCGCTGGGTGCGGGGTCGGGCGCGCCGCCGCGGCTCGGTGGGGGCGGCGGGCTGCCGGCGGGAGTCGGGGCGCCACCGGTCACGGCCATGGCGAGGCCGGGGGAGACCAGGATCGCTCCCAGCGCGACGATCGATACACATACGACTAGCCAAGCACTGCGTGCCACGTGCCCTCTCTTTCGTTCGCCTGCGGAGTTAGCTGTCGGGCTCGCGCTGAAAGAGATGCGCTACGGATCGTTGTTCGTCCGATTCGCCCCTGGGACCTGCAAGGCCCCTGCGGTTCCTCCGCTCCCGTCCGTAGGCCGGACGGGATTCGGCTATTGCCGGGCGGCAGTATAGACAGGCGTCCGGCAGCAGGCGGCCGTGCGCGCAAAGTGCGTTCGACGGCTATCATCCCGGAGCCGCTGGGGCCTCCCCGCGGCTTTTCTCTGATGAAGACCTACGTCGCAACTTCCGCGGACCGCCGGCGAGACTGGCTGGTCGTCGACGCCGAGGGCCAGACCCTGGGCCGGTTGGCGACCCGCATCGCCGACGCGCTGCGGGGCAAGCGCAAGCCCGAGTACACGCCGCATGTCGACACCGGCGACTTCGTCGTCGTGATCAACGCCGAGAAGATCCACGTGACCGGCAACAAGCTGGAGCAGAAGCGCTACTGGCGCCACAGCGGCTACCCGGGGGGGATCAAGTCCCGCACCCTGGCCGAGATGCTCGATCGCCGTCCCGAGGAGGTGATCCGCAAGGCGGTGAAGGGGATGCTTCCCCGCAACCGCCTCGGCCGCAAGCAGCTGACCAAGCTGAAGGTCTACGCCGGTCCGGATCACCCGCACGCGGCGCAGAAACCGAAAGAGATGGAGATCGCCTGATGGCCGAGGACGAGCAGAAAGACTTGGAGACTCCCGAGGAGGAGCCTCAGGAGGAGCGGCCCGAGGCCGTGGAGGAGCCCCAGGTCGAGGAGTCCCAGGAGGAGCCGAAGGCCGAGAAGGCTCCCCCAGAGAAGAAGAAGGACGTCATTCCGGGCGCCGATCTCGAGCCGATTGCGGTTGAGCCTGAGGAGCGGCCGCTGAGTGCGGAGGAGCAGGCTCGCAAGGAAGCGGAGGAAGAGGAGCAGCGGGCGCGCGAGGCGGCGCTGACCGCCGACACGGTCGAGGACGAGGCGGCGAGCCGCGCCCCGGCCAAGCTGGAGGGCGACGCCCGCTACCTGGCGACCGGCAAACGCAAGAACGCGATCGCCCGGGTCACCCTGTTGCCCGGCAGCGGCAAGATCGAGATCAACGGTCGCCCGATCGAGGAGTTCTTCCCCCGCCCCCTGCACCAGACCACCGCTTCGCAGCCGCTGACGATCACCGGCTACGAGAACAACGTCGACGTCAAGGTCCGGGTCCACGGCGGCGGCATCAGCGGCCAGGCAGGAGCGGTCCGCCACGGCATCGCCCGGGCGCTGACCGAGGTCGATCCGGAGCTACGCGGAGAGCTCAAGCGGCGCGGCTTCCTGACCCGCGACGCGCGCGCCAAGGAGCGCCGCAAGGCGGGGCTCAAGAAGGCGCGCAAGCGGCCGCAGTTCTCCAAGCGCTGAGGTGACCGAGCCGGCGGCGGAGCGCAAGCTCTTCGGAACCGATGGGATCCGAGGGGAGGCTGGGACGTTCCTCAGCGCCGAGCTGGCGCTCTCGCTCGGCCGCGCCGCGACCGCTTCACTCGAGGCGGCCCGCCCCCAGGTTTTGATCGTGCGCGACACGCGCGAGTCGGGACCGATGCTCGAATCGGCGCTCGCCGCCGGCGTGGCCGAGGCCGGGGGCGATGCCCTGCTCGGCGGGGTCTTGCCGACGCCCGCCGCGGCGATTCTCGTTCGCCGGCTCGGACTTGACCTCGCCGCGGTCGTCTCCGCCTCGCACAACCCCTACCGCGACAACGGGATCAAGTTCTTCAGCGCCCAGGGGACGAAGCTCGGCGACGCGATCGAGGCGCGGATCGAGGCCGTGCTCGAGGCGGGCCCACCGCCCGCCGACGCCGGCCACGTGCGCGAGCTGGAGGGTGGGGCGGAGGACTACCTGCGCGCGCTCGAGTCGGCCTTCCCGCTCGACCTCTCCGGCGTCAAGGTTGCGCTCGACTGCGCCAACGGCGCCACCCACCGCGTCGCCCCGGCGATCTTCGAACGGCTCGGCGCCGAGGTCGAGGCGATCGCCGTCGAGCCCGACGGACGCAACATCAACGCCGGCTGCGGCTCGACCCACCTCGACAACGTCGCCGCCCACGTCGTCTCCTCCGGCGCCGCGATCGGCTTCGCCTTCGACGGCGACGGCGACCGGGTGCTCGCGGTCGACCGGGAGGGCCGCACCCACGATGGCGACGAGCTGATCGCCCTGCTGGCGACCGGCATGGCCGGGAGAGGCGAGCTCGACGGCGGCGTCGCCGTCACGGTGATGAGCAACTACGGCTTCCACCGGGCGATGGAGGAGGCGGGGATCGAGGTCGCTGTCACCAAGGTCGGCGACCGCTACGTGCTCGACGAGCTGCGCCGGCGCGAGTGGGCGCTGGGCGGCGAGCAGTCGGGCCACATCATCGACACCCGTTTCGCCGCCACCGGCGACGGGATCGCCGCGGCGCTGGCGACGATGCGCGAGCTCGACGGCCGCGACCTCGCAACCGTCGAGGCGATGGACAAGCTGCCGCAGACCCTGGTCAACGTCGAGGTCGCCGACCGCGAGGCGATCGCCGGCGCGACCGCGGTCTGGGACGCGGTCGAGCGCGAGGGCACCGAGCTCGAGGGCCGCGGCCGAGTGCTCCTTCGCCCCTCCGGCACCGAGCCCCTCGTCCGCGTGATGGCCGAGGCTCCCACCGCCGAGGAAGCCGACGCGGTCTGCAAGCGCCTTGCCGACCTGGTCCGCGACGAGCTGGGCTGAGCCCCCCGGCCGTCTACGCTGTACGGCCTTCTATGTGCGGAATCGTCGGATATGTCGGGGCGCGGCCCTGTCGGGACCTCTTGGTCGCCGGGCTGGAGAAGCTCGAATACCGGGGGTATGACTCGGCGGGCGTCTCGGTGATCGAGGACGGTCGGGTCGACAGCGTGCGCGCGGTCGGCAACCTGGCCAACCTGCGCGCGGCGATGGACGAGGAGGAGGGGGGAGGGGTCGCGGTCGCAGCGGCCCCGGCGACGACCGGTATCGCCCACACCCGCTGGGCCACCCACGGACGCGTCACTGAGGAGAACGCCCACCCGCACAGCGACACCTCCGACCGGGTCCACATCGTCCTCAACGGGATCGTCGAGAACCATGCCAAGCTGCGCGCCCGGCTCGAGTCCGAAGGGCACGAGTTCAGCTCCGAAACCGACGCCGAGGTCGTCGCCCACCTGATCTCCAGCCACCACGAAGGCGACCTGGCCGCCGCCGTGCGCGCCGCCTTCGCCGAGCTGCGCGGCCACTACGCCTTCGTCGCCATGCACGCCGACAACCCGGACCTGCTGGTCGGGGCGCGCAAGGAGTGCCCGCTCGTCGCCGGCGTTGGTGAGGGCGAGACCTTCCTGGCCTCGGCGATCCCCGCCTTCCTCGCCGAGACCCGCCGCGCCGTGGCGATCGAAAACGACGAGATCGTCAGCATCGACCGCTCCGGGGTGAGCGTCACCGATGCCGAGGGCAATCCGGTCGAGCGCGCCGCCGAGGAGATCGATTGGGACGAGGCCGCCGCCGAGAAGGGCGGCTACGAGACCTTCATGTTGAAGGAGATCCACGAACAGGCCGATGCGGTCGCCGAAACGATCGCCGACCGCCTGCCCGGCGACGAGAGCGTCGACCTCTCCGAGCTGGAGCTCGACGACGAGTTCCTGCGCGGGATCAGACGGATCGTGATCGTCGCCTGCGGCACCTCCTACCACGCCGGCCTGGTCGGCCGCTACGCGATCGAGGAATGGGCGCGGGTGCCGGTCGAGATGGACGTCGCCTCCGAGTACCGCTACCGCAACCCGGTGGTCAGCGACGACGACCTGGTGATCGGCATCACCCAGTCCGGCGAGACCGCCGACACGCTGGCGGCGATGCGGCTCGCCCGCGAGCGCGGCGCCAAGGTGCTGGCGATCACCAACGTGCTCGGCAGCCAGGCGACGCGCGACGCCGACGCCGTCCTCTACACGCGCAGCGGCCTCGAGATCAGTGTCGCCGCGACGAAGACCTTCGTCGCGCAGGTGGCGGCGATGTATCTGCTCGGGCTGCGCCTCGCCGAGCTGCGCGGCACGCTGCCGACCGAGCGCCTCGCCGAGCTGATCGCCGAGATGAAGTCGCTGCCGTCGAAGGTCGAGGTGACCCTGGCGGCCTGCAAGGAGCGCGTCCGCGAGGTCGCGGCGACCCACTCCGACCAGCAGTTCTTCCTCTACCTGGGTCGCCACATCGGCCTGCCGGTCTGCCTCGAGGGGGCGCTGAAGCTGAAGGAGATCTCCTACATCCCGACCGACGCCTACGCCGCCGGCGAGATGAAGCACGGGCCGATCGCGCTGCTCGACGAGTCGACGCCGGTCGTCTGCGTTGCGACCGAGAGCCCGGTGCTGGCCAAGGTCCTCTCCAACGTCGAAGAGGTGCGGGCGCGCGGCGCGCAGACGATCGCGATCGCCACCGAGGGGGACACGCGCGCCACCGAGGTCGCCGACGAGACGATCGAGGTCGCCGCGAGCGACTGGATCCTGCAGCCGATTCTGGCGATCCTGCCGCTGCAGCTGCTCGCCTACGACATCGCCCGCAACCGCGGTCTCAACGTCGACCAGCCCCGCAATCTGGCCAAGACCGTCACGGTCGAGTGACCGTATGGGTAGGATGCCGGGCCGCATGACGCCCCGTGCTCTCTTCGCGGCCCTCGCCGCCGCCGCTCTGATCGCCTTCGCCGGTTGCGGCAGCAGCGATTCGACCGGCTCGAAGGTCGCCGAGCTGGCGCCGCCCGGGGTGCCGATCTTCGTCGAAGGCACGCTGCGGCCGACCGGCGAGCTGAAGTCGAACACCGACGCGATCGCGAAGCAGGTCGGCGGGATCGCCAACCTCGGCGACTACGTCGTCGAAAAGCTCGAAGAGCGGACCGAGGACGAAGGCGAACCGTTCGACTATGCGAAGGAAGTCGAGCCGTGGCTGGGCGAGCGAGCGGCGGTCTTCTTCGAGAGGCTCGACGAGAACGACGACCCCACCGGCCTCGGTCTCGTCGTCGAATCGACCGACCCGGATGCGACGCAGGAATTCGTCGACAACCAGGTCGAGGGCAGCAAGGATCCCTACCGGTCCGGTTCCTACGAAGGGGTCGACTACGAGGTCGGCGGCGACGAAGACAGCGCGGTCGGTGTCGTCGGCGACTTCCTCGCCCTCGGCGAAGACGAGAAGGTCTTCAAGGAAATCGTCGACGCCTCAGGGGGCGAAGCGCTCGCCGACGAAGACACCTTCTCCGGGGCGATCTCCGCCGCGTCGGACGGCAGTCTTGCCGACGTCTACGTCGACGTCGGCAAGCTGATCGACCAGTCGGGCGGCCAGATCGACCCGACTGCGCGCCAGCTCCTCCAGAACTCGGGCATCGACCCCAGCGAAGCGACCGCGGTGGCGAGCATCGTGCCGGGCTCCGATCAGATCGCGGTCGAGCTCAGCAGCGACCTGGCCGGCCAGGAAGCGCCGACCGGCGACGCCTCCGAGCTGCTCGGCGAACTGCCCAGCGACGCCTTCGTGGGCTTCGCCACCTCGGGCTTCGGCAAGCAGGTCAAGCAGGCGATCGACAAGCTCGACGAAGAAGGCATTCCCGACACCGTCCCGCCGAACCAGCTGAAGAAGGGCTTGAAGCAGATCGGCATCGACCTCGAAGGCCTCGCCGACTCCTTCCAGGACGCCGGCGCCTTTGCCGTCGGCAACAGCGAACGCAGCCTCGGCGGAGCCCTGGTCCTGACCACGACGGGCTCGCAGGCGACCGAAACGGTCGCCAATATCGGCAAACTGCTGCGCAGCGTCCAGGTCGAGGGCGTCACCGCGCTCTCCGGCAAGTACAGCGGCTTCTC
>Ga0070691_10000146_pt1 | contig 22389 bp, 25 predicted proteins | sample KBSK1101metaG_FD_64673 | JGI IMG/M metagenome (GOLD analysis project Ga0070691, IMG submission 64673) | Corn, switchgrass and miscanthus rhizosphere microbial communities from Kellogg Biological Station, Michigan, USA - KBS K1-10-1 metaG | ecosystem: Host-associated > Plants > Roots >... | reverse complement strand
ATCCGCTACCACAGCGCGGACGAGCTGGAAGGCATCCTCGAAAAGCTGCGGTGAATCCGCGGCGCGGAGGCAGCCGGCCCGTAAGCCGAGTGTTCGACAGGCGGTCTACTCCGCGTGAACTTGAGGCAACGCCAATTCGATGCGCTGGTGCACGCCCACGCGGGCGACCTGTATCGCTTCGCATACTGGCTGTGCGGCGATCCGTCGCGCGCCGAAGACCTGGTGCAGGAAACCATGCTGCGCGCCTGGCGCGCGCTCGATTCGCTGCACGATGCCGCCGCGGCCAAACCCTGGCTGCTGACGATCCTGCGCCGCGAACACGCGCGCGGCTTCGAGCGCAAGTCGCTCGATCTCACCATCCTCGACGATGGCCTGAAAGACAGCATTCCCGACGATGCGGCTGGCGCCGATCCCGAACAGGCGGGCAGCGATGCCGAATTGCGCGAAACCATCATGAAACTCGAACCCAAATATCGCGAGCCGCTGCTGATGCAGGTGCTGGGCGGCTTTTCCTGCGAAGAAATCGCGGCGGAACTCGGCGTCAAGCCCGGTGCGGTGATGACGCAGTTGTTCCGTGCACGCCACAAGCTGCGCAAGCTGTTGTCCGGCGATGCCGCCGCAGACAACAAGGAGACTGCACATGGAATGCCTTGAGTTCCGCCGCCGGTTGGCCGCCGAGCCCACTTCGCGCGACATCGAATTCCTCCGGCATCGCGACGCTTGCCACGCCGGCTGTACCGAAAGCTGGTGGCGCGCGCAGCGCTTCGAGCGGCAACTCGGGCGTGCGCTGCAATCGGTCGAGGCGCCATCGGACCTCGCCGAACGCGTGCTGCTGGCACAGGCCACCTCGCTGCGCTCTCGCATGCGCCGGCATTGGCAAATCGGCCTGGCGCTGGCGGCTTCGCTGCTGGTCGCACTGGTCGTAGCCGGTTACGCATGGAACCTGCGCGCGGGCGACAACGGCGGCGTACTGGCGGGCATGGCCATCGCGCACGTGCGCAGCGAAGCGTATTCGCTCACGATGACCCAACCCGTCGGCGACGCGCAATTGCGTCCCGTGTTCGCGAAGCGGGGGGTTGCCCTGCGCGGCATGCCGGTTCACGCCGTGTTTGCGGCCGATTGCAGGGTCGGACCGTACCGCGCGGTCCATCTGGTGCTGCGCGAAAACGGCGACCCGATCACCGCGCTGTATGTTGTCGGCCACCGCATCGCCGACGCGCGCGACTTCCATCGCGCCGGTTGGCGGGGGCGCGAAGTGCCGATGGGCGGCGGCACGCTCGTGCTTCTCGGCAACGGCAGCGCAGGCTTCGCCGCCGCCGAACGCGCGATGGCGGAAGCCGTGCTGGGCCCGGCGCAGCGCGCACTTGGCTGACCGTTCGGGCAGGCGTCCCGCGCATCGGCGATAATCCGCCCTTGTCCCACGCAAGGCGCCACCGATGCCCGAGCTCTCCGTGGTCGTGCCCGTGTTCAACGAGCGCGACAACATCCCGCCGCTGCTCGCCGAGATCGCCGCCGCGCTGCGTGGGCGCGTCGATTACGAAGTGGTGTACGTGGACGACGCGAGTTCAGATGATTCGCTCGATGTGCTGAAGGCCGAGCGCGCGAAGCACCCCGAATTGCGCATCGTGCGGCACCTCAGGCAAAGCGGCCAGAGCACCGCGATCCGGAACGGCGTGCGCGCGGCACGCGGCGCGTGGATCGCGACGCTGGATGGCGATGGGCAGAACGATCCCGCGGACATTCCGAAGCTCCTTGAAGCCCGCACGGCGGCCGATGAGAAAGTGAAACTGTTCGCCGGCTGGCGCGTCAATCGCCGCGACAGCTTCAACAAGCGCATCTCGTCGAAGATCGCCAACGGCGTGCGCTCGCGGATGCTGCGCGACGCGACGCCCGACACCGGCTGCGGTCTGAAGCTGTTCGAACGCGAAACCTTCCTCGCGCTGCCCTATTTCGACCACATGCACCGCTACCTGCCGGCGCTTGTGAAGCGCGCCGGCTTCGCGAGCGTCAGCATTGCGGTCGGACACCGCCCGCGCACCCGCGGCGTGTCCAAGTACGGCATGCTCGATCGACTGTGGGTGGGCCTCGCCGACTTGCGCGGCGTCGCGTGGCTGATGCGTCGCGCGAAGGTGACCGACGTCGAGGAACTATGACGGGCGGGTCACGATGACCAACGCTTCCTCGGGCGCCATTGCAGACGCCACGCCTGATGCAGCCGTGCAGGCCCGCGCGGTGCTGCGCGACGTGTTCGGGTATGGCGCTTTTCGTGATCGCCAGCAGGCCATCATCGAACATCTGGTGGCGGGCGGCGACGCGCTGGTGTTGATGCCGACCGGCGGCGGCAAGTCGCTGTGCTACCAGATCCCCGCGTTGCTGCGGGAGGGCACTGCGGTCGTGGTTTCGCCGCTGATCGCGCTGATGCAGGACCAGGTGGAAGCGTTGCGCCAGCTCGGGGTGGCGGCGGCGTTCCTCAACTCCAGCCTCGATGTGCCCGCGCAAAACGACGTCGAGCGGCGCTTCCTCAGGGGCGACCTGAAACTCCTGTACGTCGCGCCCGAACGGTTGCTCACCGCGCGTTTCATCGACCTGCTCGACCGTACCGAGGTCTCGCTGTTCGCGATCGACGAAGCGCATTGCGTGTCGCAATGGGGTCACGATTTCCGGCCCGAGTACCGCGAACTCACGGTGTTGCACGAGCGCTTTCCCGACGTGCCGCGCATCGCCCTGACCGCGACCGCCGACACCCCGACCCGGCGCGAGATCGTCGAGCGCCTGGCGCTCGGCCGAGCCCGCCAGTTCATCTCCAGTTTCGACCGGCCCAACATCCGCTATCGCATCGCCGAGCGCGACCAGCCGCGCCAGCAATTGAAGGCGTTCCTGGCCGGACACCGCGGCGAATCCGGCATCGTCTATGGCTTGTCACGGCGCAAGGCCGAGGACACCGCCGCGTGGCTCATCGAACAAGGCGTCGAGGCGCTGCCGTACCACGCCGGACTCGATGCGGCCACGCGCGCCGCCAACCAGCAGCGTTTCCTGCGCGAAGACGGCATCGTGATGTGCGCGACCATCGCCTTCGGGATGGGTATCGACAAACCGGATGTGCGCTTCGTCGCGCACTTGGATTTGCCGAAAAGCCTCGAGGGCTATTACCAGGAAACCGGGCGCGCCGGCCGCGACGGTCTTCCCGCCGAGGCATGGATGACCTACGGCCTGAGCGACCTCGTGACGCTCGCGCAATTCATCCAGCAGTCCGACGCCGACGACGCGCGCAAACGGCTGGAACGCAGCAAGCTCAATGCACTGCTGGCGTTTGCCGAATCCACCCGCTGCCGCCGCCAACAACTGTTGGCGTACTTCGGTGAGACGCTCGAACAACCCTGTGGCAACTGCGACAACTGCCTCGACCCGCCGCCCACGTGGGACGCGACCGAGGCCGCGCAGAAAGCGCTGTCATGCGTGTACCGCACCGGCCAGCGGTTCGGCGTCGGTTACCTGATCGACGTGTTGCTGGGCAAGGACAACGCGCGCATCCAGGCGCAGGGCCACGATCACCTCTCCGTGCACGGCATCGGCGCCGGACTCGATGCGCGGCAATGGCGCGGCGTGTTCCGGCAACTGGTTGCCCGCGGCCTGCTGAGTCCCGATCTCGAAGGCTACGGAACCTTGCACCTGACGCCGGCCGCGCACCCGGTCCTGCGAGGCGACGAAACCGTGCACCTGCGCCAGGAACCGGACCGCGCGCAACGCCGCGCCAGCCGTCGTGCGGATGTTTCGGGCAACCGCCGCAGCCTCGACATCGCGCCGCACGAGGAACCCCTGTGGAATGCCCTGCGCGATACGCGGGCGAAGCTCGCGAAGGAACAGGGCGTGCCCGCCTACGTGATCTTCCACGACGCCACTCTCTACGCGATGCTGCGCGAACGTCCCCAGGACCGCGAGGCGCTGGCCACCATCAATGGCGTCGGTGCGCTCAAGCTGGAGCGCTACGGCGCGCAGTTCCTGGCCGTGTTGAGAAACACCTGATTCTGGTGACACGTGCAGTAACGGACACGAGGAGGGTTGAACGCTCCGCGCCGCCTCATGACCTCCGTCGGATGCCAAGCTCATCCCACCAGTGCCAGAGCGCTGTCGAAATACGCGCCATTGGCGCGACATGGTGATGAGCAGGCACCTTCGCCCGCTTCCATCCAGCAAGGAGAACGCCATGAAGTATTCGATCCTGATCTTCGACACCCCGGAAACCGCGGCACGGTTCCAGGGCCCGGAAGGCGCGCGGTACATGTCGCAATGGCAACCCTTCATCAAGGCGTTGACGGATGCCGGCATCTACGTTGCCGGCGCCGGCCTGCAGCCACCGGACACCGCCACCACCCTGCGTTTCAACGGCGACAAGCGGCTGGTGCAGGATGGTCCCTATGCCGACACCAAGGAGCAACTCGGCGGCTTCTACATGATCGACGTACCCGACCTCGACGCGGCGCTGGAATGGGCGGCGCGCACACCGCGCCTGCCGGGCCAGGCGTTCGAGGTGCGACCGAACCTGATTCCGCCGGGCAAGCAATGAATGCGCCGATCCGCCGCGATCCGACCCTCGCCCTTTTCGCCACACTCATGAGCATGGACCACGATCCGGCGATTGCCCCGTTCGCTGCCGTCGCCGCGCATCATGGCGAAACGTGGGTGCCCAGCGATGCCCCGAAGTTCGGCGCGAACGCGTTGCGCGTCAACGGCAAGATCTACGCCGCGCTGACGCGTTCACGCCGTCTGTTGTTGAAACTGCCGCCAGCACGCGTCACGGAATTGCTCGCGACCAGGCGTGTGGAACGCTTCGAGAGCGGGGGCCGCGCGATGAACGGCTGGGTCAGCTTGACGCCTGCCGCCGCCGACCATTGGATCGCGCTTGCGGATGAAGCGCGCCAATGCGTCGCCGGCGAAACCCAACGCAAGAGGAAACTCCGATGAACTTTTCGATTGTGATCCATGATACTGCCGAGGCCTTCGCCCGACGCGAAGATCCTGCCCAGCGCCTCGCGTTGTTCGCGCCGCTGGGCGCCTATCTCAAAGCCCTGAGCGATGCAGGCGTGTTCGTCGGCGGCGCCGGCCTCGAAGCCCCCGCAACCGCCACCGTGCTGAGTCAGTCCGGCAACGCGTGGCAGGTGCAGGACGGCCCGTTCGCCGACACCAAGGAACAACTCGCCGGCCTGATCATCATCGACGTGCCCGACCGCGCCAGCGCGCTGGAATGGGTGCGCCGTTTCCCGATGTTGCCAGGCCGCAAACTCGAGCTGCGCGCCAATCTTTCCCCGCCGCAAGAATGAGCGAAGCGGCGCGGCAGGCGGTCGAGCGCGCGGCGCGTGATTCGCGTTCGCGCCTCGTGGCCTTCCTGGCCGCGCGCTCTCATGACCTGGCGGCAGCGGAAGACGCGCTCTCCGATGCGTTTCGTTCGGCACTGGAAAGCTGGCCGCGCGACGGCGTACCCGACAAACCGGAAGCGTGGCTGCTGACGGCGGCACGCAGGCGCTTGATCGACGCGGCGCGCCACGCGCAGGTGCATGCGCAGGCGACCCCCGAGCTCACGGCTGCCCTGGACGATGCGCAAGTGATCACCAACGATCGCGAACACGAATTTCCCGACGAGCGCCTGAAGCTGCTGTTCGTGTGCGCGCACCCGGCCATCGACGCCGCGGCGCGCACACCATTGATGCTGCAGACCGTGCTGGGCCTCGACGCCGCCCGCATCGCTTCGGCGTTCCTGGTCAAGCCGTCCGCGATGGGCCAGCGCCTGTCGCGCGTCAAGACCAAGATCCGCGACGCCGGTATCGCGTTCGAAATCCCGCGCGGCGACGAGTTGCCGGAACGCCTCGATGCGGTGCTGGAAGCGATCTACGCCGCCTATGGCAGCGGTTGGGACGATGTCGCCGGCGCCGATCCGCGCCGCAAGGGCCTCGCGGTCGAAGCACTCGAACTCGGCGCGCTGCTGGTGCGCCTGCTTCCGGACGAACCGGAAGCGCTCGGCCTGTCGACGTTGATGCTGTATTGCGAATCGCGCCGCAATGCGCGGCGCGGGCCGGATGGCGAGTATGTGCCGTTGAGCGAACAGGACGTGACGCTGTGGTCGCAGCCGATGATCGAACAGGCCGACCGCCTGCTGCGCAAGGCGGAACGCATGGGCCGGCTCGGCCGCTTCCAGCTCGAAGCCGCGATCCAGTCGGTGCACGCGCAACGCGCACGCACCGGCAACACCGATTGGGAATCGATCGCGCTGCTGTACGAGGGCCTGGTGCGGATCGCGCCGACCATAGGCGCGCTGGTCGGCCGCGCCGCCGCGGTCACGCAGGCGCGCGATCCGCAAACCGGCTGGAGCCTGCTGCAGCGGATTCCACCTGACACGATCACCAATTACCAGCCGTACTGGGCGCTGGCGGCGCATCTGCTTGAGCTGATGCATCGCCCGGACGAAGCGCGCGTCGCGCGCGAGCGCGCAATCGGGCTCTGTGAAGATCCCGCGATGCGCACATTCCTGATGTCTCTTCCACAACACCACCACCGCTGAGCGCCGGTACTCTCCAGGTGATCTGATCAAGTTGTCGTCATTCCGGGGCGATCACCGGCCGTACCGGTGATCGAACCCGGAATCTGCCTTTGAAAACGACCCAGGCAAAGAGCAGATTGACTCGCGCCAACCTTGGCGCTCGCGCTTCGCGCGCGTTCGCTTCGCTCCACCTTCGGACCGCCTACGGACGTTCGCGTTTGCAGTCCCTGCAAACGCGGTAGGGCCTGTCGCGCGCATGGCGCGCTCCTACGAAAGGCGCAGCGGAGCCCATGCGCAGTTCAGCGCTTGCCCTTCGCCAGCGGCAGATCCGCGCGCCGCCATGCGTCCAGCCCGCCGGCCAGCGTCGCGACGTTGGTGAAGCCGGCCTTGACCAGCCGCTTGGCGGCCTTGCCCGACTCCATGCCGTTCCTGCACACGGTTACGACCTGCAGGTCCTTCGCCTTGGCGAGCTCCTTGTTCTCGGGATCGAACTGGCTGGGCGCGATGTGCTTCGACCCGGTGATGTGGCCCTTCTCGAAGTCCGCGATCGCGGACATGTCGATCACCAGCGGCTCGCCGCGATTGATCATCTGCACCAGCGCGCCCGGCGTCAGCTCGCGGAAGCCGCGGAACTGGCGCGACACCTCCAGCGCGATCAGCGCGAGGATGATCACGATCAGCGCCGCCACCAGCAGAACGTGGTTGGCGATGAATTGCGGCAAGCGGGTCAGGAACTCATGCATCGTGGTGTCTTGATCGAAGGAGAGCCGGCCATTATTGGAGAACAGGAGAAATGCTGCATCCGAAGCGGCTGTTGTGGAGAGTCAGAGCCTGCCCCCGAGACGCTTCTGATCGGGGGCCATGGATCGCCGTTCTGTATACGTGAGCTTGCAATGATCCGGTGAACGTTTGACTGCGGCTGGGCAGCGATCAGGCTCAATCGCACTCATTGCTGCGGCGAAATGTCCGGCAACCCCGACTCCAGCCACCAGCGCTTGGCTTGCGCGTCCCAATGCCAGGTCTGGTGGTCCATCACGCTGTAGACGCGCTGGCTGGATTTGACGATCAGGCCGATCGTGGCGGTCTGCTCGATGGTGTCGGGCCCCGTGGCCATCGGACCGGAGGCATCGTATTCGGCCACGCGCACGGTGTTGTAGAGGGCCTTCTGCTGGTCGGTCAGCGGATGCGCGGCGCGCACCGCCGGATCGACAAAGTTCCACGCGCTCTGGAAATCGCCCCAGCGCAACGCGGCGGCGTAACCGTCCAGCGTGTCGTCGCGCAGGTTGTTCTTGTTTTGCACCGTCGCACATCCGGCCAGCAACAACAGCGCAGCACCCGCAAGCATGATTCGACGCATCAGGATCTCCCGGCAACGACCCGCCGCCGATTGTGCCGGAATGCGCCTACGGGCGCAGCTTGGCGAAGAAGCGCGCGGTCAGCAGCGTGGCCGGGCGCTTTTCACCGACGATTTCGCACACGACGTCGATGTGCCCCTTGCCGCGCGCGCGCAACGCATCGGCCAGGCGTGCCATCGCACCGGATTCAGTGAACCGCGCGACGCCGCGCAATTCGCTCCATACCGGTTCCTGATAGCGCAGTTCCGAATTGCCCACGTAGATGTCGCAGGCGAGCGCCTGTGCACGCAGGCCCAATTCGACCAGACCCCACCCGGCCAGCGTCAGCAACGACGCCATGCTGCCGCCGAATGCACAACCCTTGTCGTTGACATTGGGCGCGAGCGGCGCGGTCATTTCCAGCAGGTCGCCGGTGTAGCGGCGCACCTTCAAGTCGATGGCATCGGCCAGCGGAATGGTTTCGCGGATGTGGGATTCGAGTGCCGCCGCGGCGGCGGAGTCGCGATCGTTCATCACGCAAGTTTGTCGTGATACGCGCGGCCCGACAAGACTCATCCGTGCTCGCCTATCATCGCCGCATGGTTCGAACCCGCCCGTTCTCCGGCATTCGCGTCGCGATCACACGCCCAGCCGGCACCGGCGCGGCGTGGGCGCGCCGCGTCTGCGAACTCGGGGGCACGCCGCTGCTGCTGCCGGGCGCGAGCCTTCGTCCCGCGTCCGGCACGCTTGTTGTCCGCAGGGCGCTGCGCGCCGCGCTGGCTTGCGACGTCGCGATCTTCACCAGCCCCGCCGCGGTGCGCTTCGCGCAGCGACTCGGCCTGCCCGGAACACGTGCGCACATCCTGGTGCCCGGCGCCGGCACGCTGCGGGCCTTGGCGCGCGCCGGTTTCGCGCACCCCGAAGCGCCCGCGCGCGAGGACAGCGAAGGCATCCTGGCGCTGCCGGTGCTGCAGCACATCGGCGGACGGCGGATCGGCATCATCGGCGCGGCGGGCGGGCGCGGGTTGCTGGATCGCGAACTCGCCGCGCGCGGCGCGACGGTGCTGCGCGCGCATGTCTATCAGCGCCTGCCGGCGCGGCTCGACCGGCGTCATGCCGAAGCCTTGCGGCGGCACCAGCGCAAGCCACTGTACGTCTTGCTGTCCAGCGCGGAAGCGCTCGCCAACATCCTCGCCGCGTTGCCCGACGATGCGCGACGCGCGCTGTGCGCCGGCAGCGCCGTCGTCAGCAGCCCGCGCCTGGCCGCCGCGGCGCGCAAGGCAGGCTTCGCGCGCGTGTTGCGCGCCGCATCGGCGCGCGCCGATGCGATGCTCGCGACCGTCGGCGACGATGCACGCGGCGGGCGCTGCTAGCATGCCCCCATGATCGAAGACCCTGCCGAAGAAGCCCCCATCGAACCCAAACCGCGCAAGCCGCGCGGACGCGTGCCCGGCCTTGCCGCGCTCGCGGTGATCGTCGCAATCGTGGCGCTGGCCGTGGCGGCGTGGAGCGTCTGGCGCCTGCAGCGCTTCACGCATTCGGAGGAAGCCGCGCGCAAGCAGGCTGCAGCCACCATCGCGAGCCTGCAAAGCCAACTCGCGGCCGGCAACCAGCAGGCGCAAGCGGGCAGCCACCGCATTGGCACGCTGGAAACCGGCGTCGACGACCTCCGTGCAACCGCGCAAGGCCTCGGCCGCCGCGTCGCCAACCTCGAAACGGCATTCACGAATTTGAATGGCCAGCAGCAGTCGGGCCGCGACACCCTGCTGCTCAACGACGCCGAAATGCTGCTGCGCACCGGCCAGCAACGCTACGACCTGTTCCACGACAGCGCCAGCGCATTGAAGGCCTATTCGCAGGCGATCGAGGTATTGGCGCAGGTGCAGAACCCGGCTTACGCGCCGGTGCGCGCCAGCGCCACCACCGAGCGCGACGCCTTGGCCGCCGCCGCGCCACCCTCGCGACAGGCAGCGCTGGACACCCTCTCGCGTCTGCGCAGCCAATCCGCGGCGCTGGCGCTGGCGAACGGCGGCCCTGCCTCCGCATCCTCCACCGCCAAGCCGGGCTTCTGGTCGCGCGTCGGCCACGCCTTCAGCGGCATTGTCAGGGTCAGCCACGACAACGACAGCGCGGCGCCGCTCGCCGATCCGCGGCTCGCGCCGCAGGCGCTGGCGCTGGACCTCGCGCAGGCGCAGGAAGCGTTGCTGGCGTTCGATGAAACCGACTATCGCGACGCCCTGCAACGCGCGGATGCCCTACTGGCCGCACAGTACGATCCGCAAGATGCCGGCGTGAAGGATGCGCGCGCGCAGATCGCGAACCTGCTGGCACAGCGCGCATCGGGTCCGGCGCCGCAACTCGGTGGCGCGCTGGCGCAACTGCAGAGCCTGCGTGCTGCCCAGACGCCGGTCGCGCCGGCGCCGTCCGCATCCGCGGCCGGCAGCGGAGCCAAGCCATGAAAGGCAAGCGCTGGCTGGCCCTCGCGATCATCATCATCGTGCTGGCCGCGATTGCATTCGTGTGGCTGGCGTCCGATCCCGGCTACGTGTTGATCCGCTTCCGCGGCTGGCGCATCGAGGCCACCGTGGTCGGGGCGGCGGCGATCCTGGTGGCCGCTTGGATCGCGATCGGCATCGTGTGGTGGCTGCTGCGCTGGCCATTCGGCGCGCTGTCGCGGCGGCATCGCCGCCTCAGCCAGGAACGCCTGCGCGACGGCCTGGTCGCGATGGCCGAAGGCCGCCATGTGGAAGCCACCCGCACTTTGCAGCGTGCGGCGCAGTATTCCTCGTTGCGCTCACCTGCGTTGTTGTCCGCGGCCGACGCCGCGCACCGTCACGGCGACACCCAGCGTGCGCTGGAAGCCCTCGACGAAGCCGCGCAGCACGCCCCCGACGCCGCGCGCATCGTGCGTGCACGCATCCTGCGCGAAAGCGGTCGCGCGGACGAAGCCTTGCAACTGCTCGCACCCGGCGCCGAGGCCGGCAAGCTGCCGCCGGCGGGTTGGCATGAATACGCGCTGGCGGCGCTCGCCACCGGCCAGCCCGAAAAGGCGCGCACGGCCCTGGAACCGCTGCGCAAATCCGACATGCTGGGTGCGGCCGGTTACGCGGAACTGGTGGACGACGTGCTCGGCGCCTCGCTGCGCAAGGCGGCCGACGCCGCGGCGCTGCAGGTGCTTTGGAAACGCGCCACTCGCCAGCAACGCCAGATGCCGGCGCTGTTGGGCGCGTATGCGCGACGCGCGCACGCGCTGAATGTTTCGCACGATGCGCTCGACGCGATCGAGGATGCGCTGAAGCGCGAATGGAACCCCGAACTCGTCGCCGCCTACGGCGACGCCACGCCGCCCGCCGACGCCGCTGCGCGCCTGCGCGTCGCGCAGCGCTGGCTGGATGTCCATCCCGGCGACGACGCGCTGCTGCGCACGCTGGGCGTGCTGTCGATGCGTGCGTCCGATCCGCGCGACGCGCGCGAATACCTGGTGCGCGCGCTGGCACTGAAGCCCACCGCCGCGAGCTGGGCGGCATTGGGCGACGTGCAATCCGCGTCGGGTGAGCCCGACGACGCCACCCGTTGCTACGCCAATGCGTGGAAGTGCGAACAGGGCGAAGCCATCGCGCCCGCACCGCACGAAGCCGGCATCGATACCGCGAACGTCACGCTGGAAGAACGCGACGAGCACGGCATGCCGCGGCTGCCGGGCGAGCAATCTTCGCCCGCACGGTAGCCATGGCCATCTGGAAGCAACGCGTCGATCTCGAAACCGTGAACGCCTGGAGCGCGCGCACCCTGATGCAGGCGCTCGACATCCGCATCACCGAGCTCGGCGATGATTACCTGCGCGGCACGATGCCGGTGGACGACCGCACCCGGCAGCCTTACGGCATCCTGCACGGCGGCGCCTCGGTGGCGCTCGCCGAAACGCTGGGCTCGACCGCGGCGATGTTGTGCTGTGGCGACGGCCGCGCCGCGGTCGGCCTTGAAATCAACGCCAACCATCTGCATGCGGTGCGCGAAGGCATCGTCACCGGCACTGCACGGCCGATCCACGTCGGCCGCAGCACGCAGGTCTGGGAAATCCGGATCGAGAACGAAGACGGCGAACCGACCTGCGTCGCGCGGCTCACGATGGCGGTAGTGCCGGGCAGCGCGTTTGCGCTGCGGAAGTAGCGCCATCTCGCCTCCTGCGACGGTGCGGCCCTAACTTCGGCGGTATGCCCGCTCCTACAATCGCATCATGGAAACCACCCTGCTGATCGTGCTCGTCGCGCTGGCCGCGCTGACGGTCATCCTGTTGTCCGTGCTGTTGCTGCGCCCGCATGGCGACGCCACGCTGCGCGAGAAACTGGATGCGCTGCGCGGCGACAGCGAACGCGTCGAACGCGTGCTGCGCGATGAGCAGCGCGCCGGCCGCACGGAACTGGCGCAGTCGTTCGAACAATTCCGTGGCCACGTGCAAGCGCAACTCGATACCGTCAGTACCCAGCAGCGCCAGCGCATCGAGGAATTCTCGACGCGGCTCGCGCAATTGATCGAGCGCACCGACCGCGGCGGCGAAGCCCTGCGCAACCAGTTGATCGAGGATGCCCGCACGGCGCGCGCGGAAAGCCAAGCCTCGCTGAAGCAATTCAGCGAACAACTGCAGGCGGCACTGAAAGCCTTGACCACCGACAACGAGAAACGTCTCGCCGAGGTGCGCGGCACCCTCGATGTCCAGTTGAAGACGCTGCAAACCGACAACGCCGCGCAGCTCGACAAAATGCGCGAGGTGGTGGACGAGAAATTGCAGAAGACGCTGGAAACGCGCCTCGGTCAATCGTTCGGCGTGATCGCCAAGCAACTGGAAGCCGTGCAGCGCGGCCTCGGCGAAATGCAGACGCTGGCGGTGGGCGTCGGCGACCTGAAGCGCGTGCTCTCCAACGTGAAAACCCGCGGCACCTTCGGCGAAGTGCAACTGGGCGCGCTGCTGGAACAGGTGCTGACGGCCGATCAGTATGCCTCCAACGTCGCCGTCGTCCCGCATTCCGGCGAGCGCGTGGAATATGCGATCCGCTTGCCCGGACAGGATGGCGGTGCACCGGTCTGGCTACCCATCGACTGCAAGTTTCCGATCGAGGATTACCAGCGCCTGCTGGACGCGCAGGAACGCGCGGATGTGGAAGCCGCATCCGCCGCCGCGCAGGCGCTGGAGCGGCGCGTGCGCGACGAGGCGAAAACGATCCACGGCAAGTACGTCGCACCGCCGCACACCACGGATTTCGCGATCCTGTTCCTGCCGGCCGAAGGCCTGTACGCGGAGGTGATCCGGCGGCCCGGCTTGTTCGAGGTGCTGCAGCGCGAACACCGGGTGACGGTGGCGGGGCCAACTACGCTGACGGCAATCCTCAATGCGCTGCAGATGGGCTTCCGCACGCTCGCCATCGAACAGCGCAGCAGCGAAGTGTGGCGGCTGCTCGGCGAGGTCAAGACCGAATTCGGCAAGTTCGGCGGGATCCTGGAAAAAGCCGAAAAGCAGTTGAACACGGTCAGCAAGAGCATCGGCGAGGCCGGCCGCAAGACCCGCACGATCAGCCGCGCATTGCGCGACGTCGAATCGCTGCCGGCCGCGGAAGTGCAAACGCTGCTGCAGGATGCGGCACTGCAGGATTTCGATGACGACGGCTCGCCGGAACCGGCGAAAGCCGATTCGGACCGGCCTTGACACAGCAACTCCTGATGCGCCGTGCCGATGGCGCTAAACTGCGCCGTTCGATATCCGACGAGGCAGATCGATGACCGAACCCCGCAAACCTTCGCAGTGTGCCGCCGCCCGGCCGACCACCCCGGAAGTCACGCGTGAACAGGCCATGGACGCGGTGCGCACGTTGCTGCGTTGGGCCGGCGACGAACCGACCCGCGAGGGCCTGCTCGACACGCCCAAGCGCGTCGTCAGTGCCTACGAGGAGTGGTTCTCGGGCTATCGCGAAGATCCGCAGGAATACCTCGCGCGCACCTTCGAGGAAGTCGCGGGTTACGACGAAATGATCGTGCTGCGCGGCATCCAGTTCGAATCGTTCTGCGAACACCACCTGGCGCCGATCATCGGGCGCGCACACGTCGGCTACCTTCCGGACGGAAAAGTCGTCGGCATCTCGAAGATCGCGCGCGTGGTGGACGCCTTCGCGCACCGTTTCCAGGTGCAGGAAAAACTCACCGCGCAAATCGCGACCTGCATCAGCGAAGTGCTGCAGCCGCGCGGCGTCGGCGTGGTGATCGACGCGACCCACCAGTGCATGACCACGCGCGGCGTGCACAAGCGCGGCGTGTCGATGATCACCAGCCAGATGCTCGGGCTGTTCCGCGAAGACGCACGCACCCGCGCCGAGTTCCTGAACTTCATCGACATCGACGGCGGCCATTAGGATCGCCTCCTCCTGCTCGTCATTCCGGGGCTGTCCGCAGTGTTTGCGGACAGAACCCGACTGCGTTTGCGGGACTGCAAACGCGAACGCCCCCGGATCAAGTCCGGGGCAGGCTGCGGCGGCGCGCAGCGCGAGCGCCATGGACGGCGCGCGTCAATCGGTATGCAATCCTGCCGGTACTTGTAAGTCGAAACCGATTCCGGATCGCGGTGCGCGCGGCCGGAATGACCACAAGGGTGGATCGCCGTTGCAAGCCGACGAATACGCGCTGCTCATTCTGTACCCCGTGCCCGGAACCGCATCGCGTTAAACTTGCCCGCTTGTCCGCCCGCGCGCCTCACGCCGCATGACCGAACCCCAGCTTCTCGAACATCCGCGCCGCCGCGCGGCCGTGATTTTCATTTTCGTCACGGTGGCAATCGACATGCTGGCCTTTGGGATCATCATCCCGGTGCTGCCGCACCTGATCGTCGAGCTGGTCGGCGGCAGCATCGCCAAGGCCGCGGTGTGGTCCAGCGGCTTCGGCACGCTGTTCATGCTGATGCAGTTCCTGTTCTCGCCGATCCAGGGCGCGCTGTCGGACCGCTTCGGCCGCCGCACCGTGATCCTGATTTCGAGCTTCGGCCTCGGCGTCGATTTCGTCGTGATGGCGCTGGCGCCGTTCCTGTGGCTGCTGTTCATCGGGCGCGCGGTCTCCGGCGTGTGCGCGGCAAGTTTCTCGACCGCGAATGCCTACATCGCCGACATCACGCCGCGCGAGAAGCGTGCCGCCGCATTCGGCATGCTGGGCGGTGCGTTTGCGATCGGCTTCTTCGTGGGCCCGGCGCTGGGCGGCTTCCTGGGACACTTGTGGATTCGCCTGCCATTCTGGGTAGCCGCGGCGCTGTGCATCGTCAACTTCTGCTACGGCTTCTTCGTGCTGCCGGAATCGTTGCCGAAGGAACGCCGTGCGCCGAAGTTCGACTTGCGCCACGCCAATCCGCTCGGCTCGGTGCTGCTGCTGAAGCGTTATCCGCAGGTGTTCGCGTTGGCGCTGGTGTTCTTCCTGCTGGCACTGGCGCAGTTTTCGATCAACTCGACCTACGTGTTGTACACCGACTTCCGTTACGGCTGGGGTCCGCAGACGGTGGGCTACACGCTGGCGCTGGTGGGCGTGCTGACCGGCGTGGTGCAGGCGCTCTTGGTGCGGCGCCTGATGCCGAAGCTGGGCGAGCGCCGGATGATCCTGGCCGGACTCGTGTTCGTGGCCATCGGTTATTTCGTGTTCGGCTTCGCGCCGGAAGCGTGGATTTTCCTCACCGGCATTCCGTTCCTGTGCCTCGGCGGCCTCGCCGGCCCGCCCGCGCAATCGCTGATCACGCACCAGGTCGATCCTTCCGAACAGGGTCGCCTGCAGGGCGCGCTGACCAGCCTGCAAAGCCTCGCCGGCATTTTCGGGCCCGCGTTGTTCGCCAACCTGTTCGCGCTCTTCATCAGCAAGCACGCGCCGACGCCGCACCTGCCGGGCGTGGCCTACGTGCTGGCGGCGGCGCTGGTGCTGGCGGCACTGGTCCTGACCGTGCGCGCGACGCGCGACATGCCGCAACACGTTCCGTCGGCGGAGCCGAAGGCGACTTGAGCTTGCTCCGCCACGACCCCATGTGAGCGTCTCGTGCACGCACCTGTGAGGATGTCGCAGTGATGACTTTCCTGTTGTGGTTGCTGCTGCTGATTTTCTGCTGGCCGCTGGCGCTGCTCGCGCTGGTGCTGTGGCCACTGGTCTGGCTGATCTCGCTGCCGTTCCGCCTGCTCGGCATTGCGCTCGACGGCGTGTTCGACTTGCTGCGCGCGCTGCTCACGCTGCCTGCCCGCATCCTGCGCGGGCCGGGCTGATTCGTGCGATCGTTCCTGATCGCTGCGCAACGAAAGTCGATACGACTGCAATCCCTTCGCTTCAGCAACACCAGAACGGGCGTCAGAGCCGCCATTGGCCGAGGGTTCCGTCCTGACTTTTCACGACAGCCGCTTCGAACAGACCATTGTTCGGACCGCTTCGTACTTGTCGCTCACCTCACTTGGAGTTCAACCATGACGATCTCGATGTACCAGGCTTCGGTTCCCGTATTCGTGCGTGCCTTGACCAACTTGTCGAACGTGTTGAAGAAGGGTGAGGCGCACGCGAAAGCGAAGGGCGTCGAACCCGACAACCTGCTGCAGCAGCGATTGATCTTCGACATGCTGCCGCTGATCAAGCAGATCCAGATCGCCTGCGACACCGCTGCGCGCGGCGCCGCGCGGCTGGCCGGCGTCGAACCGCAATCGTTCCCGGACAACGAAACCACGCTGGCGCAAGCGCAGGACCGCATCGCCCGCGCCATCGGGTACGTCAAGTCCTTCAAGCCGGAGCAGATCGACGGCAGCGAAGCGCGCAAGGTGGTGATGAAGACGCGCCACGGCGACGTGGAATTCGTGGGCCTCGCGTACCTCACCGAGTACACCTTGCCCAACCTGTTCTTCCACTGCACCACCGCCTACGACATCCTGCGCGTCGCCGGCACCGAGATCGGCAAGAAGGATTTCCTGGGCGATCGGTGAGTGCTTCATCGGCCATGCGTGCCAAGCCGCGCACGTCGTAGAACCTTGTAGGGCGGGAGGAGCGCAGCGCATCCCGCCATTCGCATGTTCGATCGCGGCGGGATGCGCCGCGGCGCGGCTGCTCCCGCCCTACTTGTTCCTGCGTGCGGCTTCGATGGTGGCGATGTCGATCTTCTTCATCGTCATCATCGCTTCGAAGGCGCGTTTGGCGGCGGCGTGATCAGGGTCCGTGACCGCTTCCATCAAGGCGCGGGGCGTGATCTGCCACGACAGGCCGTACTTGTCCTTGCACCATCCGCACTCGCTTTCCGCGCCGCCGTTGCCGACGATCGCGTTCCACAGGCGATCGGTTTCCGCCTGGTCGGCCGTGTAGACCTGAAACGAAACCGCTTCGTCGAACTTGAACTGCGGGCCGCCGTTCAAGCCGAGGAACGGCATGCCGAGGACGGTGAATTCCACCATGATCACGTGGCCCTCCTTGCCGGCCGGGTAATCGCCCGGCGCACGGTGCACGGCGTCCACGTGCGAATCGGGGAAGGTGCGGGCGTAGAAGTTGGCGGCTTCTTCGGCCTGACCGTCGAACCACAGGCAAACCGCGATGTTCCTGGTTGCTTTGGCGCTGGGCATGTCATGGATCCTCGTGTCTGTGGGACGGAAACTGCTGAAATGGGCATGGTGTCTTGGCGTGTTCCTGATCGCGACGAACGACGCCGGCAAAATTCGACAGACCCGATTCGCCGGAGAAACCGGCCGGATTGTCCGCTGCGCCCTATGCGGCTGCACGCCTGCGCACGATCGCCGCGATTTGGATACGATGCGCGTTCGATCGACCAGGGAAACCGTCCATGCCCATCCTGATCCTCGGCCTCGTCCTGTTCCTGGGGGTGCATTCGGTACATCTGCTGGCGCCGGGCTGGCGCAAGCGCGCGATCGCGCGGATCGGTTTCCTGCCGTGGAAGGGCCTGTATTCGGTGGTGGCGATCGTCGGGCTTGCGCTGATCGTGATCGGGTTCGGCATGGCGCGCGCGCAACCGCACCTGCTGTACGTGCCGCCCACGTGGCTGCGGCACCTGAACGCGCTGTTCACACTGCTTGCGTTCGTACTGGTGGCGGCGGCCTATGTGCCGCGCAATCACCTGAAGGCGAAGATCGGCCATCCGATGTTGGCCGGCGTGAAGCTGTGGGCGCTCGGCCATCTGCTGGCGACCGGCTTCCTGCACGACGTGGTGTTGTTCGGCGCGTTCCTCGCGTGGGCCGTGGCGGATTTCGCGGCATCGCGCCGGCGTGATCGCGTCGCCGGCACCGTGTACCCTGTCGGAACGCTCATGGGCGACGCGCTGGCCGTGATGGCGGGCGTGGCGGCATGGGCGATCTTCGCGTTCCTGCTGCATCAGCGGCTGATCGGCGCGAGCCCCTTCATTTGACGGAACCATTCAGGCCCGCGCGTATCCAACCCAGATAGTTCATGGCTTCGGGGGCGATGTGACTCGGCACAAATCGGCAACCGGCAAGATCATGGGCGCGATCGTGGTCATCGTGATCGTGGCGGTGGCGGCGTGGTGGTATTTCACGCGCATGCCTGGCGTGGATTTCACGCGCCACGGTCCCGAACCTTCCGGGCCCGCCGCGGCCAGTACCGCACCGCCCCCGCCGCCCGAGCATCCGATCAGCGAGGCGCAGACCCAGCCTGCGCCCGCCAGCACCGCGCCGCTGCCGCCGCTGGACGCGAGCGACGACGTGGTCGCCAAGGCGCTGGCGTCCATCCCCGGCGCGGAAGGTTTGTCGGAGCTCCTGCTCGCGCGCGGCCTGGTTCCGCACATCGTCGCCACCGTGGATGCCCTGCCCCGCCGCAGCATCGGCGCCAGCATCCTGCCGATGCGAACGCCCAAGGGCGTGTTCATGGTGGACAGCTCCGGCGACCATCCCGTGCTGGACACCAAGGATTACACGCGCTACGAGCCGTACATGAAGATCGTGGAGGCGGTGGACGCGCGCACGCTGGTGACGTGGTACGTGCACTGGTATCCGCTGTTCCAGGATGCGTATCGCCAGCTCGGTTATCCGCAAGGCTATTTCAACGACCGGTTGATCGAGGCGATCAACGACATGCTAGCGGCACCGAATGCGCGCCCGCCGGTGGCGCTGGTCGCCAGGCCCGATGGTCACTACGCGTTCGCCGATCCGACCTGGGAGACACTTTCGGTCGGACAGAAGCTGATGATCCGGATCGGCCCCGAACACGAGCGCTTGCTGAAGAACAAGCTGCGCAGCATCCGCGCGCTGCTGCTGGGCCAGGCGCCGCAGTTCCACACGGCTGCGCCGACGCAACCGGCGCCATCCGCTTCGGCCGCGTCGGCCGCTTCATCGCATTAGGGAACCCTGATTTTGCTCGCCATTCCGGCGAAAGCCGGAATCCATCTTGATTTTCTTCCAATGAAATCAAGATCAAAATGGACCCCGGCGTGCGCCGGGGTGACGAAAACGGGGATTGATCAGAGGTTCCTTAGCTCATCCCTTCAAAAGGTAGAGCTTCTTTCATGGGCCAAACCGCAGCGCGGTCTGTCCCTGCGGCACGCCGTGCGGCCCGAAGCGCCGCTCGATGATGCAGTCGCTGCCGTCGTGGCCCAGCGCAATCAGCGTGGTCGCGCGCGTGCCGTAGACGGCGCTGCGCACGAACGGCGGCGAGACCCGCCGTTCGAGTTCGAGGCCGATGCCCGTGTCCGGCAGTTCGGCATCCGGCGCGGGCGTTTCGTCGGTGAGCGCGTCGAACAGCGGCTCGAAATCCTCGTTGCCCACATCGAGCCACGATTGCAGCGCGGCGGTTGCCCGCCGCACCTTCGGCCATGCCGCGTCCATGTCGCCGTTCGACAAGCCATGCAGGCCGGGCGCGAGTTCGCGTGCGCGCACCTGCGGATGGTTGGACACGAAGCACGCCGATTCGCGATCGAACAGCAGCAGGTTGAACGGACGGTAGCGCGCGGCGTCGGCCGCGAGCGCCGTGGCATGTTGCGATGCCGGATCGCCGCCGCGCAGGAAATCGGAAACCAGCAGGCCGCGCGACGCGCCATCATGCGCGGCGCGCGGATCACGGACGTTGGTGACGACCGCCGCGCGCCCGGATGCGTGCACGCCCATCCACGTGCCGCCTGCTTGCAGATCGCGTCCCGCCAGAATCTCCGGCACATCGGTCCAGTGCGCGAGCGGTGCGGAGGGCCGCGCGTAGGCTTCATCGCGATTGCCGATCAGCAGCAGGCGCCAGCGCGAATGGGTGTTCCAGGCCAGGGCGACGACACACATGTTCACAGCCTAGCGCAGGAAAGCGCTGGAACGATGCGCAAACCGTGCGCCGTTGCCCGCTCTGCCGCAGGCCGGATGCTAGACTCCGGGTGCAACTGCCGATCAGGGACAAGGGGCCGGCATGAGGACCAAGCTTGCACAAGTATCGGTGCTGGTGGTCGAGGATCATGACTTCCAGCGTCAGGTGGCGATACGCCTTCTGCAGCAGATGGGCGTCGGTTCGATATTGGATGCTCCGGATGGTCGCAGCGCGCTCGCCGAGCTCGGCCGGCAGGAACGTCCGGCCGACGTGGTGCTGGTGGACCTGGATCTGCCGCACATGGACGGCATCGAGTTCATCGGCCACGTCGCGCGCGAACGCCTGGCCAGCGCGGTGGTGGTGCTGACCGCGCTGGATCCCGCGCTGCTCAACACGGTGCGGCTGATGGCGCGTGCGTCGGGCATGCGCGTGCTGGGCACGGTCGAGAAACCGCTGACGCAAACCAAGCTCGCGGAAGTGATCGACCTTTATTTCACCGCCGACCTGCTGGCCGACGAAGACCCGACCCCCGACATCGACGAGGGGCTGCTGGCCGAGGCGCTGGCAAGCGACGCCTTCGAGGCGTGGTTCATGCCGCAGGTCGCGATCGGCAGCGGCTTCGTCACCGGCGTGGAAGCGCTGGCGCGCTGGTCGTTGAACGGCCGCCCGGTGCCGCCCGTGCGCTTCATTCCGGAACTGGAACGCTCGGGCCTGATCGATGCGCTCACCGAACGCATCCTGGCGCAGACCTGCCGTTGGCTGAAGCGCTGGCGCGAAGCCGGCATGAAGCTCAATGTCTCCGTGAACGTGTCGATGCACAACCTCGCCGACACCGCGGCGGCCGATCGTTATCAGGCGATCGTGCAGGCCGCCGGCGTGGACCCGCACGACGTCACGCTGGAGATTACCGAGTCGGCGATGATGCACGAAGCCGCGCAGGTATTGAACGTGCTGGCGCGCCTGCGGCTCAAGGGCTTCGGTCTGTCGGTCGATGATTTCGGCACCGGCTGGTCGTCGCTGTCGCAACTGGCGCAGCTGCCGGTGACCGAACTCAAGATCGACCGCGGCTTCATCAACGGCGCCGCCGATGCGCGCAACCGCGCGGTGGTCGAGGCCAGTCTCGATCTCGGCCGCAAGCTCAAGCTGGTCACCGTGGCCGAAGGCGTGCGCAGCGTCGACGAATGGCAGATGCTGGCCGAACTGGGTTGCAGCCGCGCACAGGGCGAATTGATCGGGATGGCGGTACCCGGCGACCAGCTCGGCGCCGCAATCGAGAAGTGGCGACGCCGCCAGCCATGAGGCGCCGGTTGTGGAAGGCCAAGTTCTGGAAGGGCAGGTTCTGGACGGTCCGTCGCCAACTGCTGCTGCTGTTCGGCGTGATGCTGGTCGCCGCCAGCTGCGTGCTGGCGCTGGACGCGGTCTACCAGCGCAACCACGAGGCCACGCTCAATCGTCTCTACGACAACGCACTGGGTGGCCAGACGCAGGTCAAGGCGCTGACCGACTCCTACGGCATCGACATCATCGGCGTCACCTTCAAGGTGCGCAACGGGCTGATGACTTTCGACCAGGGCCTCGCCGCGGTCGATGAAGCGCAGAAGCGCATCGGGCAGGCGTTCGCGGCGCTCGAAGCCGAAAGCATGCCGCCGCGGCAGCACGAATTGCTGGTCGCGATCCGGCAAGAGCGCGCGCCTGCCGACAACGCCATCGCGGCCCTGCGCGAGCAGCTTGCCGCGCATAGCATGGACGGGCTCGGCCAGTTTGCCGACACGCGCCTGTTTCCCGCGCTCGATCCGCTGCTGAGCGATCTCGGCCTGATGGCCGACCTGAAGATCCTCGATGCGCAGGATCAATTGCACGACGACCGCGTGCATGCGCTACGCCTGAACGCGTGGCGCATTGCGTTGTCGCTGGCGGCGTTGCTGATCGTGCTGTTTGCGGGCCGGGCGGTGTTGCGCAACGTGTACGGCGGCATCGAACAACTGGTGCGCATGACCCGCGGGATGCGCGGTGGCGACTACGAAGTGCCGGCCGGCGTGCCGGTGCGCGGCGAAACGCGCCAGGTCGTCGACGGCTTCATCGAAATGCGGGAGGAAGTGAAGCAGAAGGGCGCGGCGTTGCGGATGAGCGAAGCCCGCGCGCACGAAGCCAGCCGCGCCAAGAGCGCGTTCCTCGCCGCGATGAGCCACGAGATCCGCACGCCGATGATCGGCATCACCGGGATGCTGGAAC
>Ga0070691_10000145_pt1 | contig 22435 bp, 19 predicted proteins | sample KBSK1101metaG_FD_64673 | JGI IMG/M metagenome (GOLD analysis project Ga0070691, IMG submission 64673) | Corn, switchgrass and miscanthus rhizosphere microbial communities from Kellogg Biological Station, Michigan, USA - KBS K1-10-1 metaG | ecosystem: Host-associated > Plants > Roots >... | reverse complement strand
GGCAGATAGCCGACCTTCGCGCGCGCGCGACGGTCGCCGAGCGGACGCCCGAGCAGCGTCCCGCCACCGCCGGTCGGGCGCGTCAGCCCGAGCAGCATCTTCACCGAGGTGGTCTTGCCCGCACCGTTAGGACCGAGGAACCCAAACGTCTCGCCGCGCGCGATCCGGAGCGAGACGTCGCTGACGGCGTCGATGTCGCCGTACGACTTCGCCAGGTGCGCGACGTCGATCGCGAGTTCAGCGGAGGCTGGTTGCAATGGCCACGACCTGGTCCTGCGTGAGGGTTCCGAAGACCGCGTACACGTAGCCGTCGCGCTGCCACAGCACGCCGGCGCCGAGCCCGGTGTCGTCGCCGATCGCGAGACCCTGCGCGCCCGCGATGTCGACCGGATGCGCCGACTGTTTCGTGCCGACGATCGGGATCGGCAGGGTCGCACTCGGGTCGCCGATCGCGCGGATCTGATCGGCGAGTTCCGGCGAGATGCCGGGCATCTGCAGCAGATAACCCTCGAGCTCGGCCAAGCTCGCGCCGCTGCTGCGCACGACCGGCGCGCGGCTCTGGATGACGATCAGTCCATCTTGATGCAGCATCGCCGACTTCGCCGAACGATCGCCGAACGCGGCGCGAGCCGAGCCCCAGATCGTCTCGACCATCGGCCCGACCGCGACCGTCACCTTCGTACCGTCGAGACCGGCCGGCATCGCCGGGAGCTGGTGACCCGTGCGCGCGACGCTCTTCCGCGCGATCGCGGAGTCGAAGAGGAACGTGTTCACCGTCGTCCCGGTCGCGCGATAGACGTGCGTCGCACCGACCTGGTCGGGGACCGACGCCGGCGCGACGACGTGGAAGCCGGTGAACCGGGATGCCTCGGCGACGCTGGCGGGGCGCGCGGTCGCGGACGGCCGCACCTTCGCGAACGTGCCGTAATCGGTCAGCATCGGGATGAGCTTGTGCTTGGCATCGTGCATCGACGAGACGTCGATCGCCACGAACTGCTTCGGTTGGAAGATCGTAAGGAAGCTCTGCGCGACCGACCCGAGCGGCGCGGCGAAGACGATCGCCAGTACTGCCGCTGCGGCCAGCCCGGCACCGAGATACCACGGCGCCCGACTCGGGCGTCGAGCGTTCGTCGCCAGGAAACGCGCGTACGCGGCCTGCGCGTCGAAGGATTCATCGTGCTCGTTCATCGTCCAACTCCTTACGAAAGGCGCTCTGCGCTCGCGCCAACAGCGTGCCGATCTGGGCTTCGTCGAGGCGAAGCGCGACGGCGATCTCTTTGTAGGACAAGCCCGCGAACCGTAACGACAGCAGCTCCGCGCTCCTTTCCGGCAGACGCTTCATCGCCTGGCGGACGGTTTCGCGGGTCTGTTCGAGCGCGACGGCTTCGAACGGATCGGGGGCGACCGCCGGACTCTCCAAGCGCACGACCGTGCGTTCGCGCGCATCCCGGCGGCGGCGACTCCGCAGTTCGTTGAGCGCGCCGTGGACCGCGGCCATGCAGAGCCAACCGCGACTCCCGTCGCCGATCCGCATGCGGCGCCGCGAGAACTGCGCGAATGCCTCTTGCGCCACGTCTTCGGCCGCGGCCCGATCGCCGAGGATACGAAGCGCGACGTTCGCCACGCGGTTGTATTCGAGCAGGAAGAGCTCTTCGAAGGTCATCGTATCATCGGATGCGAGCGCGGCCAGGACCGTCATACGATCCTAGAACACCGCCGCTACGGCGTTTGTAGCGCCGGAGCCGGCAGTCGAGCCAGCTCCGCCTTGGCGACGACGTATTCGGCGAAGCTGTGCGGGCAGGTCGCGACCGCTTGGGTCAACCCATCACGCACCTGGGCCTGGTCGTTCTTGCCCAGCTGCCATTCGGCGACGTAGAACGCGGCCTCGCACGTCTGACCGACGCCGGTCGCGGCCGCCGTCGCCAGCTCGGGCGTGGTGGTCCCGGCGTAGAGATCGAGCAACGGTTGCGGCCAGCGGGTACCGGCGAGCGCGGTCTTGGTAGCGCTCCCGACCGGCAGCGGAGTTCCGGCGCGAGCGTGCGCGACCAGTACCCAGAGCCGGGCGTAGCGCATCTGCGGATTGCGCGCCAGGAAGCGATCGTCGTCGACCGCGGCCAGGTCGTACCGGCCCATGAGAAAGTACGTCAGCGCGCGGTTGCGATAGCCGCCCGAATAGGTGGGGTCGAGCGCGAGCGCACGCGTGTGATCGGCGATCGACTTATCGTAATCGCCTCGCATCGCGTACGCGTTCCCGCGATTGTCGATCGCCGCCGCCCAGAACGGTCGCAGCTTGGCGGCGCGGTCGTAGTCGGCCAGGCTCAGATCGTATTCGCCGAGCGCGTCGTAGACGGCGCCGCGATCGACCAGCGTCGCCGGGCTCTTCGGATCGATCTTCAACGCGGCCGTGAGGTCGGCGATCGCCGCCTCGAACTCCGACTTCGCGAAGTGGCTCCGCGCGCTGGTCAGATCGGCGCGGACCTGCGCCGTCCGCGACGGCGGCGCAGCGGCGACGACCAACGCGAGGGCGAGCGCGGCGATCATCATCTAGCTCTTCCCGTTGAGCGCGGCGACGCGCTCGGCGATCGAGGGCGTGCGTTCGAAGAACAGGGTCGCGAACGGACCCGGGGCGACGCCTTCCAGGTTCTCGTCGGCGGTACGGACCAGCGCGCGCACGGCAGCGCTCGGATCGTGCGTCATGCGGGCCGCCGAGAGATCGGCTTGCGCCTCCATCGCGCGCAGGCCGACGTTATACGCCGGCACCGCCAGGAAGAACACGCCGCCGAAGATCGCGCCGACCAGTGCCAGGCGCGAGACCGGATCGTCGTCGCGACGGAATCCGATACGATCCGCGACGAAGACGCCCAGCGCCGCGCCGAATATCAGGATGAGCGCCTGCAAGAGCGCGCGTCGCCACAGGTCGCCGTTGGCGATATGCGCGAGTTCCAGCGCGACGTACCAGTTGAGCTCTTGCGGGGTCGATCCGGCGACGACCGTATCCGTCAGCACGATCCGGCGCGACGACCACAGGCCGTCGTACCGCGCGGACTGCGTCTGCGCGCGCCGCGAGCGATCCTCGACCACGATCGGGACGTCGCCGAGCGCGGCGGCGGCGACCAGTGCCGCCGTCTGCGGGCGATACGACATCGCCAGCGGCGCGTAGTGGTTGTAGGCGGGTTCGATCAGCGCGGGGCCGCTCCACGCGATCGTCAGCGAGACCGCGATGAAGCCGAAGAGCGTGTAGATATACCACTGATGCGTGCGATCGGCGACCCACAGCACGACCGCGGCGACCAGACCGGCCAGCAACATCGCGCCGACCAGACCGACGATCCAGTCGATCGCCCAGGCGCGCGAGAGTTCGCCCGAGAGTTCCATCACGCGATCGACGCGATAGAGATAGAAATCCGGGATCAATGCGGCCAGTCGTGCGATGCCCGCGAGGGATGCGCCGAACACGAACCGGACCGCGAACTCCGAGCGGATCCGGCGGCGCAGGCGATCGCGCCACCCGGCCGCGCCGCCGCTTCGCCAGAACCACGCGAGCGCGACGATCTGGGCGAGCACCATCACGACCCAACCCGGCGCTTTCCAGCGCACCAGGCGCGCCGCCGCGGCTTGACGTTGCGGATCGGCTAGCAGCTTCGCCGGCTCGGTCAATAAGGCGGACTGGGAGATCGCACTGACGTGCTTGTCGGTCGCGTTGGGGCGCGCGAGCGCCGCGCATGCCGGCCCAGCCGACATACAGACGATCACCGCGATGAAGACGGCACACGCCGCGCCGAAGATCGCCCTCATGGCCCGCCCTTTCGCGCAGGCGCTCCCAATCGCTTCCTCCTTATGGCCTTCTAATCGTGGTGCGCGGCGAAGGCGTCGGGCGCCAGCGAGAACGAGACGCGGTCTCGTCCGGTCCGCTTGCTGTGGTACATCGCGGCGTCGGCCCGCTCGAGCAGCTGACTCGCGCTCTGGGCGTCGAGCGGGAACGAGGCGACTCCGACGCTCGCGCTCAGCCGCCTTCCGATCCCGAAGTCGTGCTCGGCGACCGCCCGCCGAAACGCCTCGGCACGTTCGATGCCCAGGCTCTTGGGCGTGCCGCGTAGGAGCGCGCAGAACTCGTCGCCGCCGTTACGAGCGGTCACGTCGACACCCTCGGCGGTGTGCGCGCGCAGAAGGGCGGCCATCTGCGCTAGCACCGCATCGCCCGCGCCGTGGCCGAGCGTGTCGTTGACGCACTTGAACTCGTCGGTATCGACGAACCAGAGCGAAAGGTGTTCGCGTTGCCGCGCGTCAGCGATCGTCTCGCGCAGACGCGCGCGAAACGCGTGCGGGGTCAGGAGCCCGGTCAGCCCGTCGAAGGTCGCGCTACGCCGGTCGCGAGCGCGTTCGAGGGCGAGCGCGTAGGCCGGCGCCGCGCGCTCGACCGCTTCGACCAGCGCGTCCGGCCGTTCGATGCTCGATCGCGCGCTCGCCAGATAGGCCACGCCGAGGAGTTCGTCGCCGTCGCGAAACGGCAACGCGATCGCGTCGAGATCGGTCGGAAGCACGCCATCGTCCTGCAGGCGCGCGCGGTGGAGCGCGCGGGCGGCGCGCGCCGGAAGACGGTCGCCGTCGCGGCGGAGCCGGCTCGCCAAATAGGCTTCGGTTCGCGCACCCGAGGCCCGGACGCATTCCAGTTCGTCGCCGCGGGGGACGTAGCACAGGAACGCATCCGCGCCGGGCTCGATCGCGCGCAGCGCCGCGTCGACCAACGCCAAGACCGCCTCGGGCGAGACGCGCGAGGCTTCGGCAAGGGCGCTCATGCCGTCGAGGCGATCCCGTTCGCGCGCTTCGAGCAGGCGCACGCGCAACCGAAGATCTCGCGCACGGACCAGCGACCACGCCGCGACCGCGAACGAGACGGCGACCGGAGCGGCGCTCCACGCGAAGGACACGACCAGGAGAGTGCCCATCGAAACGCGGAAGCGGCCATCACCGTGCTGGACCCACAAGACTGGAAGGCGTTTCGCGACGACGCGCATCGCGCGCTCGATGCGGCCTTCGACGCGCTCGAGACCGTGCGCGATCGTCCGGTCTGGCAGGACGTGCCGGCCGACGTGCGCGCGCGCTTCGCCGAGCCGATGCCGCTCGCAGGCGAGCCGCTCTCGGACGTGATCGCCGAATTCCAGAGCACGATCGCGCCGTATCCGACCGGGAACCAGCATCCGCGTTTCTTCGGCTGGGTGCACGGCAGCGCGACCCCGAGCGCCGCGCTCGCCGACGCGCTCGCCGGCCTCTTCGATGCGAACCTCGGCGGCCGCGATCATGCCGCCGTCTACGTCGAGCGCCAGGTGGTGCGGTGGTTCTGCGATCTGTTCGGCCAACCGGCTGGCGCGGGCGGACTCTTCACGGTCGGGACGTCGGCCGCGAATCTGTTGGCCGTCGTCGCGGCACGCGGACGCGGCGGTGCCGACGCAAGCATGGTCGGATACGCATCGGCCGCGGCACACGGCTCGGTACGCAAGGCGTTCGAGACGGCGGGCTTGGGGGCGGCCGCCCTGCGCACGATCGCGACGGACGCCGAGCATCGCATCGACGTCGCGGCGCTCGAAGCCGCGATCGCGCGCGACAGGGCCGACGGCTTGCGGCCGTTCATCGTTATCGGCTGCGCCGGGACGGTCGGCATCGGTGCGACCGATCCGCTCGACGCGCTCGCGACGATCGCCGCGCGCGAGCGGCTGTGGTTCCACGTCGACGGCGCGTTCGGCGCGCTCGGCGCGCTCGCGCCGTCGCTACGCGAGAGCGTCCGCGGTATCGAGCGCGCGGACTCGATCGCGTTCGACTTCCACAAGTGGTTGCGCGTGCCGTACGACGCGGGCTGCCTGATCGCCCGCGATCCCAAGCGCTTGAGCGACGCCTTCTCCGCCGGCGACGCGTATCTCGCGCGGGCCGAGCGCGGACCGGCCGGCGGCGCGCCCTGGTTCGCCGACCTCGGCATCGATCTTTCGCGCGGGTTCCGGGCGCTCAAGGTCTGGTTCGCGCTCAAGGAGCACGGTGCGACGGCGCTCGGCGCCTCGATCGAACGCAACGTCGCGCTCGCACAGCGCTTGCGCGATTTGGTCGACGCCGATCCGATGCTCGAACGGCTCGCGCCGGTGCCGCTGAACGTCGTCTGTTTCCGCTATAAAGCGCCGGGCCTCGACGCGGCCGCGCTCGACGCGTTCACCGACGAGCTGGCGATGCTGATCGCGGAGAGCGGAAGGGCGGTCGTCTCGACCTTGCCGTTGCCGCAGGGGCGCGCCCTGCGCGTCTGCATCACCAACCATCGCACCGAGGACGCCGATCTCGACGAACTGCTGGCGGCGGTGCACGCATGCGCGAACGCATAGCCAACCTTCGCGCGCTGCGGCTGCGCGCGGCGGGCGATGCCGAGGCCGCGGCCGCCGTGCTGCGCGAGGCGATCGCGCTCGATCCGAACGTCGTCGAACTGCACTTCAACCTCGGCCAGATCTCGTCGGACGTGGGCGCTTGGGAGGACGCGGAGCGCGCGTTCGGCCGGGTGATCGCACTCGATCCCGACCACTGCGACGCCTATCGCGCGCTCGCCGACCTCGCCCAGGTGCGCGGCGACGTGCCGGCCGCGCTCGCCTATCAGCGCGAGGCGCTCGCGCGGCGGCGGCTCTATTCGCGGATCGCGCCGGGCGAACGGCGGCGCGTCCTCGCGCTCTACGCCCCCGGCGATTTCAAGGCGAACGCACCGCTCGAACTGCTGCTCGATCCGCAGACGACGACCCTCCACACCTACTACTGCAACGAGTCCGCCGACGCGGCCGAGTTGCCCGAGGCCGACATCGCGTTCGTCGCGATCGGGGAGTCGCCGTGGGCCGAGGCACCGCTGCGCGTCGCGACGCGGCTGTTGCGCGAGACCGGCCTTCCGGTCGTCAACGTGCCGGAGCGCATACCGGATACGAATCGCGAGCGGCTCGCGAAGATCGTCCCGCACCTCCCGGGCATCGAGATGCCGCCGATCGATTGCATCCCGCGCGAAACGCTCGCCGATGCGGCCTCGTTTCCGCTGGTCGTCCGACCGCCGGGCTCGCAGGCCGGCGAGCGCTTCGAACGCATCGGCGATCGCGCAGAACTCGCGGCCTATCTCGATGCGAATGCGGACGAGGCGTTCTACGTCAGTCCGTTCGTGGACTACGCGAACGCGGACGGGTTCTACCGCAAGTACCGCATCGTGGTGGTCGACGGCGAGCCGTACGGCTACCACCTCGCCATCTCGCCGACCTGGAAAGTCCACTACTACGCGACCCCGATGCAACACGAGACCTGGATGCGCGAAGAGGAAGAGGCGTTCTTGCGCGACGGCAACGGCGGGCGGACCGACGCGCTGATGGTCGGGCTACGCACGCTCGCGGCGCGCCTCGAACTCGACTATTTCGCCGCCGACTGCACGATCGGCCCGGACGGCCGGCCGCTGCTCTTCGAAGCGGATACCGCGATGCTCGTGCACGCGCTCGATCCGACCAAGACGTTCGCGTACAAGGACGGCTACATCCGCCGCATCTTCAGCGCGGTCGAAGCGATGCTCGACCGGCGGATCGCAGCGCGGGCTACGTCTTAGGGGGAAGCGGCCTCGCGGGGTTGCCGACGACGCGTTCGCCCGGTCCCACGTCTTTGGTCACGACCGCGCCCGCGCCCGTGAGGGCGTCGTCGCCGATGGTGACCGGCGCGATCAGCGACGAGTTGGAGCCGATGCGGACGTTCTTGCCGATGGTCGTACGGTTCTTGTTGACGCCGTCGTAGTTCGCGGTGATCGTGCCGGCGCCGACGTTGGTCTCTTCGCCGACGGTCGCGTCGCCGAGATAGGTGAGATGGCTGGCCTTCGCGCCGTCGGCCAGCGTCGAGTTCTTGATCTCCACGAAGTTGCCGATACGGACCTCGCTACCGAGGACGGTGTTGCCCCGCAGATGGGCGTACGGACCGACGGTCGTCCCGTCGCCGATCTCGCTCTCGACGATGACGCTCTCGCGCACGGCCACGTCGTTCCCGACCTTGGCCGCCGAGAGGCGCGCGTTCGGACCGATCACGCAGCGTTCGCCGATCTCGCTCAGCAGCGAGATCGAGGTGTTCGGATAGATGACCGTGTCGCGCCCGATGGTCAACTCCGGCTCGAGATAGGTGGTCAGCGGATCGATGATGGTGACGCCGCCGCGCATGTGCGCCGCGCAGATGCGCGCGTTCAAGCCCGCGCGTGCCATCGCGAGTTCGGTGCGGTCGTTGACGCCCAGGACGTCGCGCTTGTCGGCCTCGATCGGCGCGACCCGATGGCCGCCGTCGGCCAGATCGGCGATCGTATCGGTGAGGTAGTATTCTTTCTGGGCGTTGTCGTTGCGCAGTTGCACGATCGCGTCGCGCAGGGCGGCCTCGTCGTAGGCGTAGATGCCGGCGTTCATCTCTTCGAGCGCCAGCTCTTGGGGCGTCGCATCCTTGACCTCGACGATGCGGCGTACGCCGCGCTGGTCGCGGACGATGCGGCCGAAGTTCGAACCCGCGCCCATCCGCGCCGTCACCAGCGCGAGCGAGGCGCCGCTCAAGGCTTCGACGAGCGCGCGGAAGGTGGCGTGCGGGATCAGCGGCATGTCGCCGTAGGCGACCACGATCTTGCCGCCCGCGCGCGTCTCCATCGCCTCGAGCGCCACCCGCACGGCATGACCGGTCCCGAGCTGCTCGCGTTGGACCACGCTCTTCACGCCGAACGAGGCGGCGTGCGCATCCAGCTCGTCGTTGGTGACCAGCACGATCTCTTCGATGCCCGCATCGCGCAACGACTGGAGCACGTACCAGAGCATCGGGCGCCCGCAGATCTCGTGCATCACCTTGGGGCGCGCGCTCTTCATGCGCGTGCCTTTCCCAGCGGCGAGGACGACGGCGCGCAGGCTCACGCGGACTTCTCCTTCTTCCCGAGCGCTTCGAGCGCGTGGCGCAGGCGTTCGCGAACGATGTCGCGCCCGAGGATCTCCATCGCGTCGAAGAGCGGCACCGAGGTCGGCGAACCGGTCACGGCGATGTAGAACGCGCGCACCACGTCGCGGAACTTCTTGTCGAGCGTCTCGGCGACGCCCTTGAGCACGCGTTCGATGCCGGCCACGTCGTACTCGCGCAGCAGGTCGAGTTCGGCCTGGGCCGCCGTGTAGGCCGCGCGTAGCGTGTCGTCGTCGAGCTTGCCGGCGCGCAGCAGTTCGACCGGGTAGTTCAGGCGGCCCGCGAAGAAGAATCCGCACAGATTGCCGAGATCGCTCATGCGCTCGATGCGCGAATGCGCGAGCGCCGCGATGCGTTTCATACGGGCGGGCGCGAAGCCCCACTCCGCGACGCGCGTTTCGAATGCGCCGGCATCGAGGCGTTCGCGCAGGTAGCGGCCGTTGAGCCAATCCAGTTTGGCGACGTCGAAGACCGGGCCGCCGAGCGCGATGTGCATCAGGTCGAAGCGCTCGATCATGTGCTCGAGCGAGACCACTTCGTCCTCGCCTTCGGCGGTCGAGTTGGCGAGCGCGCCGAGGAAGTTGACGAGCGCCTCGGGCAGATAGCCCATCGCTTTGTAGAACAGGATCGACGTCGGATTCTTGCGCTTGCTGAGCTTGCTCTTATCGGGATTGCGCAGCAGCGGCACGTGCATCAGCGCCGGCGGTTCCCAGCCGAAGTACTGGTAGAGCAGGATGTGCTTGGGCGCGCTCGAGACCCACTCTTCGCCGCGGATCACGTGCGTGATCTCCATCAGGTGGTCGTCGACCACGTTGGCGAGATGGTAGGTCGGCAGACCGTCGGACTTCATCAGGATCTGCATATCGACGGTGCGCCATTCGATCTCGATCGGCCCGCGGCGCGTGTCGTTCACCACGCACGTGCCTTCGCTCGGCACCTTCATACGGACGACGTACGTCTCGCCCGCGGCTTCGCGGCGCGCGACCTCCATCGGCTGATAGGTCAGGCAAAGCCCGTCGTAGCGCGGCGGCTGCTTGGCGGCCTTCTGCGCTTCGCGCATCTCTTCGAGGCGCTCCGGCGTGCAGAAGCACTTGAAGGCGTGGCCGGCGTCGAGCAGTTTCTGCACGTATTCTTCGTAGATGGCCGAGCGTTCGCTCTGGCGATACGGTCCGTGCGGGCCGCCGACGTCGGGGCCTTCGTCCCACGAGAGGCCGAGCCAATGCAGCGAGTCGAGGATGGCCGTCTCGGATTCGCGCGTGCTGCGGGCCTGATCGGTGTCCTCGATGCGCAGCAAGAACTGCCCGCCGTGCTTCTTCGCGAACAGGTAGTTGATGAGCGCGACGTAGGCGGTACCGACATGCGGGTCCCCCGTCGGCGACGGAGCGACGCGAGTTCTAACGATCACGGGTGCTTTCTTGGGTCAGCCGACGAGTTGGCGGCCGCGGCCGCATTCGCGTTCGACGAAGTCGATGATGTTCTGGAGCGGCGCGCCGGGCGTGAAGATCTCGCGCACGCCGGACTTCTTCAGCTCCTCGGCGTCCTCGGGCGGGATGGTGCCGCCGCCGAAGAAGACGATGTCGCCGGCACCCTGCGCTTTGAGCTGTTCGACGACCAGCGGGAAGAGCGTCATGTGCGCGCCGGAGAGGATCGAGAGACCGATGCCGTCGGCGTCTTCTTGGATGGCGGTCTGGACGATCTGCTCGGGCGATTGGAAGAGCCCGGTGTAGATCACTTCCATGCCGGCGTCGCGCAGCGCGCGAGCGATCACCTTGGCGCCGCGGTCGTGGCCGTCGAGGCCGGCCTTGGCCACGATGATGCGGAGCGGTCTACTCAAGGCCGCACGCGCTTTCGGCTTCGGCGGCGCGTTGGAGCGCGAGCGCTTCTTCCAGCTTGCGGATCACTTCGTTCAGGGTCTCGCGGGCGATCTGCCGTTCCCGCTCGCTCTCGATATGTAGCGTCATCAGAATACCGATCGCTCCGTATAGCGCCCGTAGACCTGCACCATCGCGTCGACGATCTCGCCTTCGGTGCAATAGGCGTTCACGCAGTCGATGAGGTGCGGCATCACGTTGTCTTTTGGATCGCGGCAGGCGGCCTGCAGACGCGCGAGCGTCTTGTGCACCGCTTCGCCGTTGCGCGTCGCGCGGATCGCCTGCACGGACCGGGCCTGTTCGCGGCCCATCTCGTCGGTGATGCGCAGCAGTTCGAGGTCGTCGCGGTTGTCTTCTTTTTGGAAGGCGTTGACGCCGACGATCACGCGGTCCTTCGATTCGATCGAACGCTGATAGCGGTACGACGCCTCGGCGATCTCTTTCTGGAAGAAGCCGGCCTCGATCGCCTCGACCACGCCGCCGTACTCCTCGACCTGCGCGAAGTAGGCCTCGGCCTGGCGCTCCATCTCGTCGGTCAGCGCTTCGACGAAGTAGGAGCCGCCGAGCGGATCGACCACGTTGGTGACGCCCGTCTCGTACGCCAGCACTTGTTGGGTGCGCAGCGCGATCTCGACCGATTTCTCGGTCGGCAGCGCGAGCACTTCGTCCATCGAGTTGGTGTGCAGCGACTGGGTGCCGCCGAGCACCGCCGAGAGCGCTTCGAATGCGACCCGGACGATGTTGTTCTCGGGCTGCTGCGCGGTCGCGCTGCAACCGGCCGTCTGGGTGTGGAAGCGCAGCTGCCACGACTTGGGGTTCTTGGCGCCGTACTTGTCGCGCATGCGCTTCGCGTAGATGCGTCGAGCCGCGCGGAACTTCGCGATCTCCTCGAAGAAGTCGCTATGCGCGTTGAAGAAGAACGAGAGGCGCGGTGCGAACGAGTCGACGTCCATGCCGTGCGCGATGCAGGCCTCGACGTACGCGAACCCGTCGCCGAGCGTGAACGCGAGCTCTTGCGCCGCCGTCGAACCGGCTTCGCGGATGTGATAGCCGCTCACCGAGATGGTGTTCCAGAGCGGCATCTCGTTCGTGCAGAACTCGATCATGTCGACGATCACGCGCATGTGCGGACGCGGCGGGAAGATCCATTCTTTCTGCGCGATGTATTCTTTGAGGATGTCGGCCTGCACCGTGCCGCCGAGCTTGGCGCGGGAGATGCCCTTCTTCTCGGCGGCCGCGACGTATTGCGCGAGCGCGATCGCGGCCGGGCCGTTGATGGTCATCGAGGTCGTGATGTCGCCCATGTCGATGCCGTCGAACAGCTGTTCCATGTCGGCCAGCGTGTCGATCGCGACGCCGCACTTGCCGACCTCGCCGCGCGCTTGCGGCGAATCGGAGTCGTAGCCCATCAAGGTCGGCATATCGAAGGCGACCGAGAGCCCGTGCTGCCCCTGTTCGAGCAAGAAGTGGTAGCGCTCGTTGGTCTGCTTGGCGTTGCCGAAGCCGGCGAACTGGCGCATCGTCCAGAGGCGATCGCGGTACCCGCCCGCGTGGATGCCGCGGGTATACGGAAACTCGCCTGGGGGCGGGGTGTCGAGGGGTACGTCCAGACCGGCGACGTCTTCGGGACCGTAGACCGCCTTGAGCGGGACGTCGGAAATGGTCCGGTCGACCGCGCCACTGCCCGGTCCGCGCCGTTTTGCGCCCGCCACGGGGGTGGGCTTATCCATCATTTTGGCCATAAAGCTACCTAAGAGCGCTTCGACGGCCCCTCGCCGGGGCCCCCGCGACCTAGGTCGGGGGCGGCCAAGGGCCGGGCAGGGCCAGATCTGGAGCCCGGGCGCAGAATTGAACTGCGATCTCGTGTTTACGAAACACATGCTCTACCGTTGAGCTACGCGGGCTTGGAGATGACGGGCGGATTCGAACCGCCGAAATCAGGCTTTTGCAGAGCCCGGCCTTCGACCACTTGGCTACGTCATCGGATCTTTTCGGAGCGGTGAGAATCGAACTCACTTCCAGCGAGTTAAAGGCTCGCTGCTCGCCACTGAGCTTCACTCCGTCGTCGCTCCCAGGGCTGGCTTCGAACCAGCGCGTGACCGGCTTCAAAGGCCGGTGCCTTCCCATCTTGGCTACCTGGGATCGATATGGTCGGGGCTGAGAGAATCGAACTCTCGCCACATGCTCCCAAAGCATGCATGATTCCATTTCACCAAGCCCCGGGTTTGGTAGCGGCGATGGGACTTGCACCCAAGTCGCCGAGCTTATGAGACTCGGCTCTCGCTTGTCGCCGCGGTGGCTCCTCGTCAGTGATTCGAACACCGATCGACGGATTAACAATCCGCTGTCTTTCCCTTAGACGAACGAGGATCGGTTGGTGGACCCACTCGGAATCGAACCGAGACCTACGCGTTGCAAGCGCATCGTGCTGGCCGCTATCACTATGGGCCCATACCGAGAGAGTCGGATTCGAACCGACGTGCTCCGCATCTTCAGTGCAGCGCTAGAACCAACTCAGCTATCTCTCGAGGGTTGTTCATTTCAGTTTTCAACTTTTTGACAAACGCGTGGCGGGCCCGGAACGAATCGAACGCTCGTCGAGTGGTTTGGAAGCACTGTCGTCACCTTGACTCGGACCCAAAACGAAAAAGGGGCTCGGCCTTCGCCGAACCCCTTCCGCACTATTGCGTAGGTTACTCGACGTCAGCCTGTGGCGTTATTCCACGGATTCGTGTGTTGCGGGCGCGCGACCATAGCGAAATGCGGCGCATTGGCGCATTCCGTATAGGTAAACGATGTCCCGACAAACTGTTTCATGTTTGCGATACTACCACGACGACGCACGTTACGTCAAACCTTTCACGCTTGCACGACGACGTGCGGCGGTGAACTCTTCTTCGGTCTCCACACCGCCGACGTTGAAGGCGCCTAGCACGCGATCGGCGGCGGCGTAGGGGTCGATGCCGGCGGCGACGTCGGCGCGGAGCTCGCGCTCGAGTTTGCGTTGCAAGCGGCCCAGGGCGAGTTGGCGGACCTGATGCGTGAACGCCTCGCGACGTTTGGTCGCGATCTCGCCGCTCTCGTGCAGCCAGGCGGCATGCTTCTCGATCGCCTTCCACAGATCGTCGATGCCGTCGCCGGCCAATGCCTGCGTCGAGACCAGCTCGGGCACCCATCCGCTGAAGTCCAGCATCTCCATCATCCCGCGGATCTCGCGGCGGAGCTGATTGGCCATCGGGTGGTCGGACTTGTTGATCACGAAGATGTCGGCGATCTCCATGATGCCGGCCTTGATGACTTGGATCGAGTCGCCGCTGCCCGGTTGGAGCGCGACGATGGTGGTCTGCGCGAGTTCGGCGATCTCGATCTCGCTCTGACCGACGCCGACCGTCTCGATCAGGACCACATCCAAGCCGAAGGCATCCATCAATAACATGGCATCGGCCGTAGCGCCGGCGACCCCGCCCAGGTGTCCGCGGCTGGCCATCGAGCGGATGAAGACGTTCTCGTCGGTGAAATGTTCGGTCAGCCGGATGCGATCGCCCAAGAGCGCGCCGTGCGAGAACGGCGACGACGGATCGACCGAGATCACGCCGACGCTCTTGCCGAGCGAGCGGGCTTTCCGTACCAACGCCGACGACAGCGTCGACTTGCCGACGCCCGGTGGCCCGGTCAGGCCCAACGTCAGCGCGCGGCCGGTGCGGCCGAACAGATGGCGGATCAACTCCCCGCCGCGGCCCGCCTCGGCGACCGAGATCGCGCGAGCGAGCGCCCGCGGGCGCTTCGCATCGAAATCGCGCAACAGCGCGGCTACACTCTCGTATCCGGACACAAGCGAGGGATTGACGCCACCGCAAAGCCGGACCTTCCGGCATGCCGTGCCGAAGAGGCCCACATGCTCCCACCCCCCGCCGTCCTGGCGCGCCTCGACGCAACCGTGCGTTTCGTCATGCGCGACCAGCGTATCGGCGGGCTGGTCGTCGGCGTGCGCCGCGGCGGTGTGACCGTCTTCGTCCGCGGGTACGGCTACGCGGACCGCGCGCATCGGCGCCGCGCGAACGCGCAGACCGTCTTCGCGATCGGATCGCTGACCAAATCGTTCACCGCAGCGCTGGTCCGCGGCGAACTGCAACCGGACGACGCGCTCGCGCGTTACGTCCCTAGCTACCCCAACGCCAGGGAGATCACCATCGACGAACTGTTGCGCGGCACGGCCGGCATACCGGACTACACCGACGCCTCGACGTTCGATCGCTCGTCGCGGGAGCCGGTCGCGCCGCAAGCATACGTCGCCCGGCTCGCCGCGACGCCGCCGGCATTCGCACCGGGAACCGATTCGTCGTATTCCAACGGCAACTATTTGCTCGCCGCCTATGCCTACCAATGCGCAACCGGCGTGCCGTACGCCCAAGCGCTGCAGCGACACATCCTGCGACCGCTCGGCCTCGAACGCACCGCCGTCGCCAACCCGTTCGTACCGCAGACGAATCGTGCGACGGGAAGCGAGCCGCAAGGTTCGGCCACGCTCGGCTTCGGCACGGCCGACCTGCAATCGGACGTGCCCGACCTGCTCGCCTGGTACGCCGCCCTCGACGCCGGCACCGTCGTCAAGACGCCTCGCTATCTGCCGCAATACGCGGACGGCTTCTACGACGGCACCGCCTTCGACCAACCGATCCGCTTCGCGCAAGGTTACGTCGCCGGTTTCTCCGCCTACGGCGCGACGTTGCTGAAATCGCACGCGAGCGTCGTGGTGCTCGCGAACCAAGATGCGGTCGACCTCGATCCGCTCGCGCGCACCGCGCTCGCGCTCACCCTCGGACTGCCCGAAGCTTCGCCGAAAGGCGCGCGTTGATCGCGTCGATCTTCGCCGCCGTCCTGCTCGCGCAGACCCTGATGGTGCCGATGACCGGCGAACGCGCGCGCCCGACGCAGAGCGCGACGCTCTTCCATACGCTCTTCACCGACTTCTTCGACGAGGGCGACGGCACGACGTACGTGCAGACCGGGGACATCCCGGCGATGTGGCTGCGCGACTCGTCCGCCCAGACGATCCCGTACCTCCGCTTCGAGCAGGCCTTCCCAGCGCTTCGCTCGCGCTTCGCGGGCGTCATCGAGCGCAACGCTCGCAACATCGCGACCGACCCCTACGCCAATGCCTTCATGGCGAACTATCACATCTGGGAGCACAAGTGGGAGGTCGACTCGCTCGCGGCGCCCACCATCTTGGCCAGCGTGTACTGGCGCACCACCGGCGACCGCACGATCTTCACGCCGGCCCTGCGCCGCGCGCTGAAGATGGTGGTCGATACGTACCGCTGCGAGCAGATCCACAAGACCTGCAGCCCGTACAGCTATCCCTACCGCGTGAAGACGAACGACGCGTACGCGGCCGGCACCGGCCTGATCTGGAGCGCGTTCCGGCCGTCCGACGATCCGGTGCTCTATCGTTTCAACATCCCGCAGAACGCGGTCGCGGTGGTCGCGCTCCGCGCGATCGCGGAGATGGCGACGCACGGCTATCACGATCCGGGCGTCGCGTTCGAAGCGACCACGGTGGCGAACGCCGTGCAGGTCGGGATCGCGCGTTACGGCGTGGTCTGGAACGCGCAGCGCAAGGTCTGGATGTACGCCTACGAGGTCGACGGCTACGGGCGCGCCAACTTCATGGACGACGCGAACATCCCGAACCTCACGACGCTGCCGTACGTCGGCTGGTGTTCGGCCATCGATCCGGTCTACCTCAACACGCGCGCCTTCGCGCTCTCGCCGGCGAATCCGTACTACTACTCGGGCACCTACGCGCAGGGACTCGGCAGTCCGCACACGCCCGAGAACTTCGTCTGGCCGCTCGGCGTCATCGGGCGAGCGCTCACCGCGACAGGCAGCGACGAAGTGGCGCAGCAGATCACGACGCTAGCGGAGACCGATGGCAAGGACGGCCTGATCCACGAGAGCTTCTACGACGGCGGATATTGGCGCTACACGCGCGCCGAGTTCGGCTGGGCCAACGCGCTCTACGCGGAGCTGCTCTTCCGCAGCACCGCCGGGTTTCGCGCGATGCCGTTCGTGCAGGGCGACGAAGCGATCGTCCCGTTTCAGCGTCCGTCGCGCACGCCGACGCTCGCGTCGCCGCTGGTGCAGATCCAGAACGCCGGCCTGCTCTATACGACGCTCGGCGAACTCCTCGCTCAGGCGCCGAACCGGCGCTGACGCTCGCCGAAGCCGCCGACGGCTCGCGCGAACGTCTCGGCGTCGAAGTCGGGCCAGAGCGTCGGCAGGGCGAGCAGTTCGGTGTAGGCGATCTGATAGAGCAAGAAATTCGAGACGCGCAGATCGCCGCCGGTGCGGATCAGGAGATCCGGATCGGGTGCGTACGGCGCGTACATGCGTTGACGAAGGGTCGCCTCGTCCACCTCGGCGACCGCCAGATGTCCGCGCGCGACGTCCATCGCGATCGCTTTGGCTGCTCGCACGATCTCCGCGCGACCGCTATAGTTCAGCGCCAAGGCCAGGGTCATGCGACGGTTCTGCGCGGTGGCGCGGACCACGTCGCGCAACGCGGCCCGCGCCGGTAGGGCAAACGCGTCCAGGTCGCCGATCGTCTCGACCCGTACGCCCCGCTGGGAGAGTTGGCGCAGCTCGCCGCGAGCGGCGGTCGCGCACAGCTGCATGATCAGGTCGACTTCCCCGGCGTCCCGCCGGAAGTTCTCGGTCGAGAAGCCGTAGACGGTCAGGCGGGTCACGCCGTGGTCGAGGGCCGCCCCGACCGCGTTTCGCAGGGCGACCACCCCGCGCCGGTAGCCCTCGAGGATCGGGAGCCCTTTGGCCCGGGCCCAGCGGCGGTTTCCATCCATGATCACGGCGACATGCATGGATACTTTGTATCACAAAGTAACTTGACGTGCAAGCCGGGCGGAGGGCCAACCCCGGGTCGCCAACCTGAGGCCTGACATGGATAACGGATACTACCGGTACCCCACCATCGCGGGGGACCGCATCGTCTTCGTCTGCGAAGACGACCTTTGGAGCGTGCCCGCGAGCGGCGGAACGGCGACCCGGCTGACGGTCAGTTTCGGCGCATGTTCGACGCCGAAACTCTCGCCCGACGGCAAGTGGATCGCGTTCGTCTCGACCGACGAGGGCAATCCCGAGATCTTCGTGATGCCCGCCGACGGCGGACGCCCGCAGCGCTTGACGCACATGGGCGCGACGCTGGTCGCGGTGAACGGATGGAGCGACGATTCGGAAGCGGTCATCGCGACCGCCAATCCGAGCACCTGGTACGAACGCGCGACCGAGGCGTTCGCGATCCCGCGTACCGGCGGCGCGCCGGTGCCGTTGCGCTTCGGTCCGTGCAAGCGCGTCTCGTTCGGTGCGAACGGCGCGGTCGCGGTCGGCCGAAACCAGGACGATCCCGCGCGGTGGAAACGCTATCGCGGCGGCACCGCCGGCGAGATCTGGGTCGACGCGCGCGGTACCGGCGAGTTCGAACGTCTGCGCCTGCCCGACGGCAATCCGACCTGGCCGATGTTCATCGCCGGCCGCGTCTTCTTCGTCGCCGATCACGAAGGCATCGGCAATCTCTACTCGTGCGCGCCCGACGGCACCGACGTACGCCGGCACACGCACGAAGCCGAATACTACGTGCGTCATCCCGCGACCGACGGCACGCGCGTCGTCTACGGCGCGGGCGGCGCGATCTCGCTCTACGACGCGAGCGACGACAGCGTGCGCGAGGTCCCGATCTCGACGCCGTCCGCGGCGCCGCAGACCGCGCGCCGCTTCGAGAGCGCGTCCGGCGAGATCGACGACGTCGCTCCGAATCCCGACGGCACCGGCATGGCGATCATCGCGCGCGGCCAGCCGTACACGCTCCACTTCTTCGAAGGCGCCGTGCTGCATCGCGGCACCACCAGCCGCGCCCGCTACCGGCTCGCGCGCTGGATGCACGACGGCAAACGCTTCGCCTGCGTCACCGACATCAACGGTTACGAGCAGATCGCGATCTTCGCCGACGACGTCGAGGAACCGACGTTCGTCACGACCGGCGACGTCGGGCGCATCACCGATCTCACGTGCTCGCCCGTCAACGACACGATCGTGTTCGCGAACCATCGCCACGAGCTGTGCGCGGTCGACGTCGCCGACGGCAAGGTCCGCACGCTCGATGCGAGCCCGGCCGAGCGGATCGCCGATCTTGCGTTCTCGCCCGACGGCCGCTTCGTCGCGTACGTCTGGTGGCCGTCGCAGGGCGCTTCGATCATCCGCACCGTCAAGGTGAAGTCGGGCAAGGTCCGCGACGTCACGTCGCCGCTGCGCATCGATCGCTCGCCGTCGTGGGATCCCGAAGGCAAGTATCTCTACTTCCTCTCGACCCGCGACTTCAATCCGGTGTACGACGCGCTCCAGTTCGACCTGTCGTTCCCGCAAGCGGAGCGCCCGTTCGTGGTCACCCTGCGCGCCGACGTGCCGTCGCCGTTCGTGCCGAAGGCGCGTCCGATCCATCGCGATCACGACCACCACGAGCACGACCATCACGACGGCGACGACGACGCGAAAAGAGACGAGAAGGACAAGAAAGACGACAAGAAGACCGCCGACGTCAAGATCGACTTCGACGGCATCCAGGGCCGCGTGCTCGGCTTCCCGGTCGACGAAGGCAACTACGGCGAGCTGATCGCGCTCAAAGGGCGCGTGCTCTTCACCAAGTTCGAAGTGCGCGGCATCAAGCCCGAAGGTCGCGGCTGGGACGAAGAGAGCGAGAGCGGCGTCTTGCTCGCGTACGACTTCGACGGCCAACGCACGGCGACGGTCGCGACCGACGTCGGCGACATCTTCCTCTCGACCGACGGGCGAACGCTGGTCTACACGTCGGCGGAGAAGCTGCGCGCGATCGACGCGCTCGGCGACCTGCCCGAGGACGGCGACGATCCGAAGCCGCCGGCCGAGACCGGCCGCAAGAGCGGTTTCGTCGACCTGGATCGCGTCCAGATCGAGATCCTCCCGCGCGAGGAGTGGGCGCAGATGTACCGCGAGGCCTGGCGCCTGCAGACCGAACAGTTCTGGGTCGAGGACATGAGCGACATCGACTGGGATCGTGTCTACGATCGCTACGAAGCCGTGCTGCCGCGCGTGCGCACGCGCGGCGAGCTCTCCGACCTGATCTGGGAGATGCAGGGCGAGCTCGGCACGTCGCACGCCTACGAGTTCGGCGGCGACTACCGCATCCCGCCGCAGTACCAGCGCGGCTTCTTGGGCGCCGACCTGTCGTGGGACGCCGATCGTAACGGCTATCGCGTGGAGCGGATCCTGCGCGGCGACAGTTGGGATCGCCTGTCGGACTCACCGCTGGCCGAGCCTGGCCTCGACGTGCGCGAAGGCGACGTCATCACCGCGGTCGCCGGCAAGCGGCTCTCGCAGACGGTCACGCCGGACGAACTGCTGATCAACACCGCCGACCGCGACGTCAGCCTGACGGTCGCGAGCGGCAAGGGCGAACCGCGTACCGTGCTCGTGAAGGCGTTGCGCAACGAGAGCGCGCTGCGCTACCGCGCCTGGGTCGAACGCAATCGCGCGCTGGTGCACGAGAAAACGAACGGCGACGTCGGGTACGTGCACATCCCCGATATGGGACCGTGGGGCTTCTCTGAGTTCCATCGCGGCTACTTGAGCGAGTTCGATCGCAAGGGCCTCATCGTCGACGTGCGCTACAACCGCGGCGGCCACGTCTCGCCTCTGCTGCTCGAGAAGCTGGCGCGCAAACGCGTCGGCTACGACGTGCCGCGCTACGGCAAGGCCGCTCCGTATCCGCCCGAGTCGGTGGCCGGACCGATCGTCGCGATCACCAACCAGCACGCGGGTAGCGACGGCGACATCTTCAGCCACTGCTTCAAGCTCTACGGGCTCGGGCCGCTGGTCGGCAAGCGCACCTGGGGCGGCGTGATCGGCATCAACCCGTACCACCGGCTGGTCGACGGCACCATCACCACGCAGCCGGAGTTCAGCTTCTGGTTCACCGACGTCGGCTGGAAGGTCGAGAACTACGGCACCGATCCGGACTACGACGTGGATATCGCCCCCGACGACTACCGCGACGGCAAAGACCCGCAGATGGATCTAGCGCTCCGCCTGATCCAAACCGCGGTCAGCACGAGCGCACCTCTCGCACCGGACCTCGGCACCAAGCCGAGCCTGCCGCTACCGACGCTGCAGTAGGCTCGCGATCAGCTTCCGTTTAGCGCGCGACGAGATCTGCGTCGCGCGCAGACGGGCGTTGAGAAGCCCCGTATCCACCAGGCCTCGCATCGCCGCTTCTTCGAAGTAGGCGATGTCTTTGTCGCGGGTGGCGATCAGTTTGGCGATGATCAGGTCGTGGGGCTCGAGGCAGTGACCCGTGACGCCGTCGCCGGCATCGAAGGCGACGGTGCGCGACTCCCAACCGGCCGGCACGACGGCCGTGTCGCGATCGACGGCGTCGGCGTAGTAGCCGTTCTCGGAGTGGAAGTCGCTGAACTCGCCGATCTCGGCGAGCATGTCGCCGAGCGCCGGCACGTCGCGCGGGTACAGGTCGACCTCGATCGAGCGCACCAGCACGCCGTCGCGCAGGTCCGGATGCGAGCCGAGGATCGCCTGCGAACCGATCACGACGAAGTCGCGCTGCGCCGTGATCTCGGCCGCGGCGCGCAGGACGTGGGCCAGATGCTCTGCTCTCACGGGCGGTGCGCGCGCGCCAACAGCTCGACCTCGAACTGATCGAGCACGCCCGCGAACGGCGAGGACGAGCGCAACTGCATGCCCTCGTCGTCGACGCGCAGCATCGCGTAGAGCACTTCGGCCAGATCGTTGCGATTCAAAAGCGACTGCCAATGCTCGATGGCGGGCGTCGCGCCGTTGCGCTCGCTCCACCGCCGCACGTTCGCGCGCGCGATCTCGAGCAACGTCGGATCGCGCATCAACTTCGCCGCGATCATGCCGTGCGCGGCCAGGTTGCGCAGATGGATCCGGTCCTGTGGGGTCTTGGGCGTACGCTCGCGGTGACGCGCCTGTTTGGCCGCGTTGCGGCACGACGGCGAACAGTAGTCGGCGCGAGCACCGACGCGCTCCGCGTTGACCAGACGACGGGGCGGGATCGGACTCCCGCAACGCGAGCATCGCATGCCGCTACGATATCGTAAATAACCGGGTTATGCAACACTTATATGTCTTGATATGGCAGGCGTAACGTGCTTAGAGTAACCCGGTTATGATTCGACCGATTGACCGGGTGGAACGGGCAACGGTATAACCCGTGAACACGCTCCCGCTAGGAAAGGACCGCCATGATCGACCGTGCCGCCCTTCTCGAGAATCGCTGGAAGACCGACCCACGGTGGTCCGGCGTCGCGCGGAACTATCGCGGCTCCGACGTCGTCCGTCTCGCCGGTAGCGTGATCGTCGAACAGACGCTCGCGCGCCTCGGCGCCGAGCGCTTGTGGTCGTCGCTCCGCGACGCCGCGCCGGTCGCCGCCCTCGGCACGCTTTCGGGCGGTCAGGCGATCCAGGCCGCCAAAGCCGGGTTGCGCGCGATCTACTGCAGCGGCTGGCAGGTCGCCGCCGACGCG
>Ga0070691_10000143_pt1 | contig 22475 bp, 24 predicted proteins | sample KBSK1101metaG_FD_64673 | JGI IMG/M metagenome (GOLD analysis project Ga0070691, IMG submission 64673) | Corn, switchgrass and miscanthus rhizosphere microbial communities from Kellogg Biological Station, Michigan, USA - KBS K1-10-1 metaG | ecosystem: Host-associated > Plants > Roots >... | reverse complement strand
GCCGCACATCCTCTGCGTGATCGACGAGCTCGCGGACCTGATGATGGTCGCCCCGGCCGAAGTCGAGGACTCGATCATCCGCCTGGCGCAGAAGTCGCGCGCCACCGGCATCCACCTGGTGCTGGCGACGCAGCGCCCCTCGACCGACATCATCACCGGCACGATCAAGGTCAACATCCCCTCGCGGATCGCCTTCGCGGTCTCCTCGCAGACCGACTCGCGGGTGATCCTCGACCAGGGCGGGGCGGAGTCGCTGCTCGGCCAGGGCGACATGCTCTTCCGCGGCGCCGGCTCCTCGAAGCTGCAGCGCGTCCAGGGCGCCTTCATCACCGAGGAGGAGATCGCCCGCATCACCAACCACTGGGCCAAGCAGGGCGAACCGGAGTTCGAGGCGGAGCTGCTGGAGACGCCCGAGGAGGTCGTCGAGGAGGGCCACGAGGGCGACTTCGACCCCGACAGCGACGACCTGCTCGACGAGGCGATCCGGCTCGTCGTCCAGACCGAGACCGCCTCCGTCTCGATGATCCAGCGGCGGCTGCGGGTCGGCTACACGCGCGCCGGCCGCCTCATCGACATGCTCGAGCGGCGCGGCGTCATCTCCGGCTACGAGGGCTCGAAACCGCGCCAGGTGCTGATCACCCAGGCCGACCTCAACCGGGTGCTGGCGCCGGCGGGGCAGACCGCCGGGCCCGCCGACCCGGTCGAGTCCGATTCGGAAGCCTGAATTGCGTCCCGCGGTTCCTTTGGGACTCATAGCGTCCCAAAGGAACCACTGAACCGAACCACGGGTCCGGTAGCTTCACCCCGTGATTCGCGCCGGCATCGTCGTCACCGGGACCGAGGTACTGACCGGGCGGATCTCCGACTCCAACGGCCCCTGGGTCTCCGAACGGCTGGCCGAGCTGGGGGTGGAGGTCGCCCACATCCTCGTCGTCGCCGACCGCCCCGACGACCTCGACGCGGGGCTGCGCTTCCTCGCCGAGGAGGGGATGGACCTGATCGTCACCACCGGCGGCCTGGGACCGACCGCGGACGACCTGACGGCGGAGGTCGTCGCCCGCTTCGCCGGCCGCGAGATGCGGCTGGACGAGGCGATGGAGGAGAGGATCGCCGAGATCCTGCGGGGCTTCGCGCGCCGCGCCGGCTTCGACCTGGAGGCGCTGCGCGAGGCCAACCGCAAGCAGGCGATGGTCCCCGACGGCGCGACGGCGCTGGATCCGATCGGGACCGCCCCTGGGCTCGTGGTCCCGGCCGGGGAGCGGGTCGTGATCGTGCTTCCCGGGCCGCCGCGGGAGCTGCAGCCGATGTGGCCGGCGGCCCTGGCGACGGCCCCGGTGCGCGCGATTCTCGAGCGAGCGACGCCGCTGCGTGGCTTCACGCTGCGGATGTTCGGCCTGCCCGAGTCCGAGATCGCCAAGAGCCTGCGCGAGATCGAGTCCGGCGGCATCGACCTCGGCGCGGTCGAGATCACCACCTGCCTGCGGCGGGGGGAGATCGAGATCGACGTCCGCTACCGCGACGAGACGGCGTCGGTGGCCGACGGGGTGCGCGAGGGCCTGGCGGCGCGCCACAGCCGCCATCTCTTCAGCCTCGACGGGGAGACGATCGACTCGCAGGTGGCGAAGCTGCTGGCCGGGCGGCGCCTGGGCCTGGCCGAGTCCTGCAGCGGCGGCCTGCTGGCGGCCCGGATCACCAACCTGCCGGGCGCCTCCGCCTATCTGGCCGGCGGCGTCGTCGCCTACTCGGACGAGGCGAAGGTGGAGCTGCTGGGCGTCGACCCGGCGCTGATCGAGGCCGGGGGCGCGGTCTCGCCCGAGGTCGCGGAGGCGATGGCGATCGGGGCCCTGGAGCGCTTCGGCGCCGACGTCGCCGTCTCGATCACCGGCATCGCCGGCCCGGACGGGGGGACCGAGGAGAAGCCGGTCGGCTACGTCTGCTTCAACGCCCGGCTCGCCGACGGCACCGCGCTCGCCCGCGAGCCGGTGATCCCCGGCGGCCGCGCCGATGTCCGCGAGCGCTCGGCCCTGGTCGGGATGCACCTGCTGCGGATCCTGCTGAGCGAGGCCGAGCCGCCGCTTTAGCCCCGAAGTCACGCTTGCGGGGGTAGTCGGCGCGGAAGTTGTGACGGGCGGGTGTTGTCGCGCGCGTGGTGGAGCCGTAGCGTGGCGACGATGGCAAACGAGAGAACCGAGAGCCCGCGAGTGCGGCTGTTCGTCGCGCTCGACCCGCCGGAGGCCGTGCGCAGCGCGCTCGGGGCCTGGAGCGCCGAGGCACTGAGCGATCCGGCCCTGCGCCCGGTCCCGGCTGAGAACCTGCACGTCACCCTCGCCTTCCTCGGCTCGCGGCCCGCGCGGGAGGTAGAGCCGATCGCGGAGGCGGTGCGCGAGAGCGCCGGCCCGGCGCCGCTGGTCGAGCTGCTCGACCCGGTCGCGAGGCCACCGCGCGGGCGAGCTCGGCTGTTTGCCCTGCCGGCGCTCTCCCCGGGGACGGAGATGCTGCAGGCGACCCTCGCGGAGCGCCTGCTGGCCGCGGGTCTCTACGAGCCGGAGAAGCGTCCGTTCTGGCCGCACCTGACGATCGCCCGGGTGCGTGGCGAGGGGCGCGGATCGCGGCGGCCGATGGCGGTCCGAAACTCTCCCAAAGAGCTTCCCCGGGCCCTCGAAGAGGCCTTCTATGGCGTCCGGATGACGCTCTACCGTTCTGTGCTCCAGCCGTCGGGTGCGCGATACGTCCCGCTGGCCCAATACGAGCTGCCCGGCGGGGCGGCAGTGAGGTGATGAGATGGCAGACAGGAAAACGGGCTTGAACGACGTCTCCGCGAAGGAGGCCAAGGCCAAGGACGCGGCGCTGGAAAGCACGGTCAGCGGCATCAGGAAGGAGTTTGGCGAGGGGTCGCTGATGCGGCTCGGCGACAAGGGCACGGTCAAGGTGGACTCGATCCCGACCGGGGCCCTGGCGCTCGACCTCGCGCTCGGGATCGGCGGCGTCCCCCGCGGCCGCATCGTCGAGATCTTCGGCCCGGAGTCGTCCGGAAAGACGACCCTGGTCAACCACATCATCGCCCAGGCCCAGGCGCTGGGCGGGGTCTGCGCCTTCATCGACACCGAGCACGCGATCGACCCCGTCTACTCGCGGGCCATCGGCGTCGACACCGACGAGCTGCTGGTCTCCCAGCCCGACTACGGCGAGCAGGCGCTGCAGATCGCCGATCGCCTGATCGCCTCCGGCGCCGTCGACGTGGTCGCGATCGACTCCGTGGCGGCGCTGACGCCGAAAGCCGAGCTCGACGGCCAGATCGGCGACACCACGGTCGGCCTGCAGGCGCGGCTGATGTCGCAGGCGATGCGGAAACTCGCCGGCAACCTCAACCGCACCAACACGGTCTGCATCTTCACCAACCAGATCCGCGAAAAGGTCGGCGTCCAGTTCGGCTCGCCGGAGACCCAGCCGGGCGGCCGCGCGCTGAAGTTCTACGCCTCGCAGCGGCTCGACATCCGCCGCATCGAGACCCTGAAGGAAGGGACCGAGGCGGTCGGCAACCGGGTCCGCGTCAAAGTCGTCAAGAACAAGGTCGCCTCGCCCTTCCGCCAGGCCGAATTCGACATCGAGTACGGCGTCGGCATCTCGCGCGAGGGCGAGCTGCTCGACTTCGGCATGGAGCAGGACCTGGTGCAGAAATCGGGCTCCTTCTTCTCCTACGGGGAGACCCGGCTCGGTCAGGGCCGCAACAACGCGAAACAGTTCCTTGCCGACAATCCGGAGCTGGCTCTGGAGATCGAAACCAAGGTGCGCGCGGCGCTCGGGATCGATGGCGAGGCTCCCGTCGTGGAGGCGGAGGCGCCGGCTGCGGTGGCCGAGGTCAAAGCCGCCTAGACCCTGACGGCGCCGGACCGCCTTCCTGACTTAGGATTCCGGCCGCTCCATGACCAACGAAACTCTCTTCTACGTCTGCGGGATCGCGCTCGCGGTCTCGGCGGTGGTAATCAGCATCGTCGGGCTGAAAGCGAAGGACTTCCCCGGTAGGGCGTTCCCGCTCGTGATCCTCTGGTTCGCGATCCTGGTCGGCGGCGCCACCACCTTCGCCGTGCTCCACGCCAAGGACGAGGAGCACGACAAGGCGGCCGAGCTCGAGCGTGCCGGCGAGAAATTCGAAGCCGAGGGCAACGACGAGGAGGCCGGCGAAGCCGCCGCCGAAGAAAAGTCCGAAGCCCAGCCGGAAGGCGAAAAGGGCGCCGCGGCGGCCGCCTCGGGGCCGGGCGGCACGGTCAAGCTCGCGGCCGACGAAACCGATATCGCCTACGACACCAGCTCGCTGAGCAGCAAGCCGGGCAAGGTCACGATCGACTTCACCAATCCCTCGGCGCTCGAACACGACGTCGCGATCGAAAGCGACGGCGAAGAGATCGCCGGCTCCGAACTGATCGCCAAGAGCGAGACCACGGTGAGCGCCGAGCTCGCCCCCGGCACCTACACCTTCTACTGCACCGTCCCGGGTCACCGCGAAGCCGGGATGGAAGGAACGCTGACGGTGCGCTAGCCGGCGCATCTCGGCGTCCTCGGTCGCTCGCCTGCGGAGCAGGCCACGCTCCCTGCGTCCACCGACCTGCTTGGCTCTCGCGCCGTCAGTACCCTGCGGGCATGCCGCGTTTTCACGTCACCACCTTCGGCTGTCAGATGAACGTGCACGACTCCGAGCGGATGCGGGGCATGCTGGTCTCGCTGGGTTACGAGGAGGCGGAGGCGCGCGACGGCGCCGACCTGATCCTCTTCAACACCTGCTCGATCCGCGAGTCGGCGGACAGCCGCTTCATCGCCCATCTCGGCGAGGCGAAGCGGCTCAAATCCGAAGATCCGAACCGGATCGTCGGCGTCGGCGGCTGCTGGGCGCAGTCGGTCAAGGAGGAGGTCTTCCAGCGCTTCCCCTTCGTCGACGTCGCCTTCGGCCCCGGCCAGATCCACAAGCTGGCCGAGTTCCTCAACTCCGACTCGCTCAGCGCCCAGGGCTACTTCGAGTTCGAGGACTTCTCCGGCCACCTGCCGACCCGCCGCGAGCGCGAGTTCCAGGGCTGGCTGCAGATCTCCCAGGGCTGCAATTGCGCCTGCTCCTACTGCATCGTCCCCTCGACTCGGGGGCGCGAGGTCAGCCGCGACCCCTTCGAGCTGCTGGCCGAGGCCGAGGCGCTGGCCGCCGACGGCGTCCGCGAGGTGACCCTGCTGGGGCAGAACGTCAACAGCTACGGCCGCGACCTGCCGGCCGATCGCCACACCGGCTTCGCCGAGCTGCTCGGCCGCATCGACGCCGTCGACGGGATCGACCGCATCCGCTACACGAGCCCGCACCCGAAGGACATGAAGGAGGACGTGATCCGTGCCCACGCGGAGCTGCCGGCGCTCTGCGAGCAGATCCACCTGCCGCTGCAATCGGGCTCCAGCGCCGTCCTCAAACGGATGCGGCGCACCTACGACCGCGGTCGCTACATGGACCGGGTGGCGCTGATCCGCGAGCACGTCCCCGACTGCGCGATCACCACCGACATCATCGTCGGCTTCCCGGGCGAGACCGAGGCCGACTTCGCCGAGACCCTGGAGGTGGTCGAGGAGGTCGGCTACGACGGCGCCTTCACCTTCGTCTTCTCGCCCCGCCGCGAAACCGAGGCGGCGACGATGGACGGGCAGCTGCCGCACCCGGTCAAGGTCGAGCGCATGGAGCGCCTGGTCGAGGCGGTCCAGCGCCGCGCCGGCGAACGCGCCCAGCGCTTCGTCGGCCGCGAGATGGAGGTGCTGGTCGAAGGCACCAGCCGCACCGACGAGACCCGGCTGCGCGGGCGCACCAGGCACAACAAGGCGGTCAACTTCGAGGGCGCCGCCGCGCCGGGCGAGATGGTCGCGGTGGCGATCGAGAGCGCCACCTCGCAGACCCTCGCCGGGGTCACGGCGAAGCCGCTCTCCCAGCTCCTTTGAACGTCGTCGCGATTTTCGGCCCGACGGGGGTCGGCAAGACCGGGGTCGCTATCGAGCTGGCCGCGCTGCTGCGCGAGCGCGGCGAGGACCCGGTCGCGATCAACTGCGACGCGCTGCAGGTCTACGAGGGGCTGGGGACGCTGACCGGAGCGCCAACCGCGGCGGAGCGGGAGCGACTGGAGCACCGCCTGCTCGGCGTGGTGCCGGTCGACCGCGACTTCTCGATCGGCGACTACATGCCGCTGGCCCACGCCGAGGTCGACGCGGCGCTGGCGGCCGGAAGGCGGCCGATCGTCGTCGGCGGCACCGGCCTCTACCTGCGGGCCGCCCTCGCCGAGCTGTCGCTGGTCAAGGCCCCACCCGACGCCGAGGACTCGGAGCTGTGGTCGCCCGAGACCCGTCACCCGACGACGATCTTCGGGCTCGACATGGACCGCGCCCGCCTCTACGAGCGCATCGACGCCCGGGCCGAGGCGATCGTCGCCGCCGGCGCCCTCGAGGAGGTGAGGCGGGCCGAATCGCTGGGACCCGGCCGCACCGCCCGCAAAGCGCTCGGCTTCGACGACCTCCTGGCCGCCGACGTCGAGGCGATGAAGAAGCGCTCGCGCAACTACGCCCGCCGCCAGCTCACCTGGCAACGCAAAATCCCCAACCTAAACCCCATCGACCGCACCACCCTCAGCGACGCCCAAGTCGCCAAACAGATGGCCGATGGGCCGATATGTCGTCCCTAGCTCGACTTTTCGGCCCATCGGCGGAGTGAATAGGCTCCGGCGGTGAAATTTGAGAAGTGGCAGGCGCTCGGGAACGACTATTTGATCCTCGAGGGGCAGAACCTTCCTTGGGAGTTGGGGCCGAAACGGGTCGAGTGGCTCTGCGATCCGCATTTCGGGGTCGGGGCCGACGGGGTGCTGCTGCTGCGGCGCAGCGAGGAGGCCGAGTTCGTCGCCGAGCTGCGGATCTTCAACCCAGACGGCTCCGAGGCCGAGCTGTCCGGCAACGGCGCCCGCGAGGCGATCCTCTACCTGCGCCGTCACGGCTGGACCGACGAGGACGAGTTCGCGATCAAGACCGTGGCCGGGCCGATCGTGCCGACGATCACCGGCGAGCTGACCTGCGCGGTCGCGATGGGCCGCGCCTTCACGAGCTCGAAGGACTTTCCCTCCGGGACCGAGGACGGCCGCGGGACGCTGCGCGCCGCCGGGCGCGAGTGGGAGTTCCAGCACGTCTCGATCGGCAACCCGCAGTGCGCGATCGTCGTCGGCGCGGAGCTCGACGACCTCGATCTCGGCGAGATCGGGCCGGAGATAGAAGGTCACGAGCTGTTCCCCAATCGCACCAACGTCTCCTTCCTCGCGATCGACGGCGACCGGGTGCGGGCGCGGATCTTCGAGCGGGGGGTGGGGGAGACGCTGTCCTCCGGCACCGGGGCCAGCGGCGCCGCGGTCACCGCCTATCTGCGCGGCGCCGGCAGCTCGATCGCGGTCGAGCTGGAAGGAGGCGAGCTGGAGGTCGAGATCGGCGAGGACCTGGCGGTGCGCCTGAGCGGCTGGGCCGAGCCCGTCTACGCGGGCGAGCTCTCGCCGGAGCTGCTGGCGGCGCTGGCCGAGCTGGACCCGTGAGCTAGTCGTTAGGGTTCCGCGCCGATGTCGATCTCCGACCCCTCAGTCCGCCTGCAGGCGATGCCGCCGTACATGTTCCAGGAACTGGAGCGGCGGATAGCCGAGAAGCGCGAGGCCGGGATCGACGTGATCAGCCTCGGCATCGGCGACCCGGACCGGCCGACCTACCCCTATGTCGTCGAGGCAATGCAGGCCGCCGTCGCCGACCCGGCCAATCACCAGTACCCGAGCAACCGCGGCCGCGAGGAGTTTCGCCAGGCCTTCGCCGAGTTCTACGGGCGTCGCTTCGGGGTCGAGATCGACCCGGCGAGCGAGGTGATCCCCGCGATCGGCGCCAAGGAGTGCATCTACAACCTCTGCTTCGCCTTCCTCGACCCCGGCGGCGTCGCCCTCGCCTCCGACCCCGGCTACCCGGTCTACACCGGCGGCCCGATCCTCGCCGGCGCCACCCCGGAGCTGCTGCCGCTGCTGCCGGAGCTGGGCTTCGCCCCCGACCTCGACGCCGTCCCGTCCGAGGTCGCCGCCAAGGCGCGGCTGATGTTCCTCAACTACCCGAACAACCCGACCGGGGCGATCGTCCCCGCGGGCTTCTTCGAGCGGGTGGTCGAGTTCGCCCGCGAGCACGAGGTCCTCGTCGTCCACGACAACGCCTACTCGGAGACGACCTACGACGGCTACGTCGCGCCCAGCTTCCTGCAGACGCCCGGCGCCAAGGAGGTCGGCGTCGAGGTCTTCTCGCTCTCCAAGGGCTTCAACATGACCGGCTGGCGCTGCGCCGCGATCCTCGGCAACGCCGAGGCGATCCAGACCTACTGGCGGCTCAAGACCAACGTCGACTCCGGCCTCTTCGAGGCGGTGCAGATGGCCGGCGTGGCGGCGCTCGGCGGGCCGCCCGAGCCGCTGGCGGCGATGAACGCCACCTACGCCCGCCGCCGCGACCTCGTCGTCTCGGCCCTGACCGCGATCGGCGTCGAGGTCAGCGCCCCCAGGGGCACGATCTACGTCTGGGCGCCGGTCCCCGCGGGCCACACCTCGACCAGCTTCTGCGAGAAGGTCCTCGAAGAGGCCGCCGTGGTCGTCTCCCCGGGCTCGATGTACGGCCCCAGCGGCGAGGGCTTCTTCCGCATCGCCCTGACCGCGCCCGACGACCGCATCGAAGAGGCGGTCGAGCGGATGCGCGAGCACCTGGCCTGACGGCCGCCGCCCTAGGGGGCTTCGCGCGCGGCGCGCTTGCGCCAGTAGCGGTCGAGGCCGCGCCACTGGTAGTCGACGGGGACGGCCTGCAGCAGCTCCGCCGCGGTCTCCGGGTCGAGCGCCGCTTCGACCCGCTCGCGGTGGCGGGCTTCGTAGTCGGCCTCGGTGAGCTCGCGCGCCAGCTGCGCCTCCTCGCGCAGGCGCTCGCGCACGTTCGCCAGGTGCTCGGCCGGGTCGTCCACCTGGCCGAAGTGGGTGAGGGCCAGCCGCTCGGGCCGCCAGGCCGCGACGATCCCGAGCGACGCCTCCCAGGTCTCGACGTCGATGTCCGGAGGAGGGGTCGGTGGCACGATCAGGTCCGAAGGCTGGATCCGGCAGCCGGCGACGTCGCCGACGAAGGCGGTGCCGCTCTCCTCGTGCAGGTAGCAGACGTGGTGGGAGGCGTGGCCGGGGGTGTAGGCGACGCGCATGCCGAGGACCGACTCGCCGCCGCTCAGCACCCGCACGTTGGCCTCCGGCACCGCCACGATCTCACCCCAGAGGCGCCGCATCTGGTCGCCATAGAGGCGCTCGGCGCTGGCCAGCAGCTTCGAGGGGTCGATCAGGTGCGGAGCCCCTCGCTCGTGCACGTAGACCTCGAGATCGGGCCAGCGGCGGACCAGGGCCCCCGTGGCCGCCGCGTGGTCGAGGTGGATGTGGGTCAGGACCACGGCTCGAGGCCGCTCGTCGCCGATGGCCTCGAGGACGGTCGCCAGCGAGGACTCGGGCCCGGGGTCGACCAGGGCCCCGTCCACCTCCCAGCAGCAGATCACGCGCGGCCGCCCGAGGTGCATGACGTCGATCGCTCGCATCGGCGCGGCCTCCGGTCGGGTAAGCGCGCTCAGGCGGCGCTGGGGGAGGGGAAGCGAGCGTCGGCCTCGAGCGTCTGCCGCAGGCCCTCTTCCAGCCCTCGTGGGGCATAGCCCAGCTCACGCGCGGCCTTCTCGTAGCTGGCCCAGAAGGTGACGCCGTCAGCCGAGGAGATCAGCTCGCGCAGGTTCGGCGGCTGGCCCATCAGCTTCCCGACCAGGGGACCGATCGGGATCATCGCCTTCATCAAACCGGTCGGCAGGTCCCGCTTCGGCGCCTTGCGGCCGCTGACCTTCGCGACCGTCTCTATCGCCTCGCGCATCGTCGTCACCGGGCCGCTGATCACGTAGGTCTCACCGAGCGTGCCCTTGTCGAGGGCCAGCAGGATGCCGCCGGCGATGTCCTCGACGTGGCTCATGCAGATGCCCAGCTGCGGGAACGGCATCAGGGGCAGCTTCCCGGCGAAGAATTCCTGCAGCAGGTCGGCGACCTGCGAGGTGTCGCCGGGGCCGTAGACGCCGCCCGGCTGGACGACGATCGCCGGCAGCCCCTGCTCGGCGATCATCCGCTTGACGATCCTGTGCGCCTCGAGCTTGGTCTCCTCGTAGTAGGAGGTGAAATCGGTGCCGGGGTTCTCGTAGCCCTCGTCGACGACCTGCCGATGGGTGTTGCCGAAGACGCCGACGGTGGAGACGTAGACGATCCGCGGCACCTTCGCCTCCAGCGCCGCCCTCATCACCCGCTCGGTACCGGCGACGTTTGCCTCCCACATCGCCGGGCGCTGCTTGGCCGGGATCCCGACCTCGTACATCGCGGCGGCGTGGACGACCGCGTCGCAGCCCTCCATCGCGGCGCCGAGCGCCGCGCCGTCTCCGAGGTCGCCGGCGACCAGCACGCAGCCGGCCGCTTCCAGGCCCTTCGCCTTCTCGGGGCTGCGGACCAGGCAGACGACCTCCTCGCCGCGGGCGCGCAGCTGCCGCACCACCTCGCCGCCGATGAACCCGGTTCCGCCAGTCACGAAGACCTTCACGCCGCCAACCCTATCCAGCCCGGGCGGTTGCCTACAATCAGCCCGAGTGCGAGATTCGAGAAATGGCCGCAAGACGCAGACCGCCAACGGCGCGGGTGGCGTCAACGGCGCCGGCGTCTCGAACCCGCGCGCCCGGCAGCGCGCCCTGGCGATCGGCATCGTCGACGGGCGCGAGCAGGGCGAGCCGCTGGCCGAGCTGAAGGAGCTGCTGCGCACGGCGGGTGTCGCGACCGCCGGCGAGGCGACCCAGCAGCGACCGCGACCGGACCCCGACCGTTACTTCGGCCGCGGCCGGCTGGCCGAGCTGAAGCGCGAGATCCTCGCCTGCGACGCCAACCTCGTCGCCTGCGACGACGAGCTCGCCCCGCGCCAGGAGCGCAACCTCGAGGCGGAGCTGGGGGTGCCGGTGATCGACCGCACCGCGGTGATCCTCGACATCTTCGCCGACCACGCCCACTCGGCCGAGGGCAAGCTCCAGGTCGAGCTGGCCCAGCTCGAATACAACATGGCCCGCATGCGTGGGCTCTGGACCCACCTCGAGCGCCTCGGCGCCGGCCGCATGGACGGCGGCATCGGCACCAGGGGCCCGGGGGAGACCCAGATCGAGACCGATCGCCGCCTCGCCCGCAACCGGATCGCCGCGCTGCGGCGGCGCCTGGTCCGGCTCGAGCGCAACCGCGGTGTCATGCGCGCCCGGCGCGAGAGCTCCTCGCTGCCCCGGGTCGCTCTCGCCGGCTATACCAACGCCGGCAAGTCGACCCTGCTCAACGCCCTCACCGGAGCGGAGGTGGGAGTGGGGGACAGGCTCTTCCACACGCTCGACCCGACCACGCGCGGCCTCGAGCTCTCCGGCCGCGACTACCTGCTGACCGACACGGTCGGCTTCATCGAGAAGCTGCCACATCAGCTAGTCGAGGCCTTCAAGGCGACGCTCGAGGAGACCGTTCTCGCCGATCTGGTCCTGCACGTCGTCGACGCCTCCGAGCCGGAGGAGCGCCGCCGGGTCGACATGCGGGCCGTCGACGAGGTGCTGGAGGAGATCGGCGGCGGCGAGAAGCCGCGACTGCTGGTCCTCAACAAGGCCGACCGCCTGGACGAGGAGCAGCGGCGCGAGGTCGAGCTCGCACATCCCGAAGCCGTGCTCGTCTCGGCGCTCGCGGGGGACGGCCTCGACGCCCTCCGCCGCGGCGTCGAGGCCGCCTTCGAGGAGACCCTGACCGAGGTCGACCTGCTGGTCCCGTACTCGCAGGGCGGCCGTCTGCACGAGCTGCACGAGGTCGCCGGCGACCTAGAGCGGACCGAGCGCGAGGACGGCGTCCTCGTCCACGCCAAGGTCCCGGCCAGCGAGATGCACCGCTTCGACGATCTCGCCGTGGTCTAGGCTGCCCCGCGTGGAGCTGCGAGTTTCGAAACTGGTCGAGGGGGCGCTGCTGCCGACGCGCGCCCACGCGGGCGACGCGGGCCTCGACCTCTACGCCTGCGAGAGCGCCCACATCGGGCCCGGCGAGCGCTGGAGCATCGGCACCGGGATCGCCGTCGAGGTCCCGGCCGGGCACGCCGGGCTCGTGCTCCCGCGCTCGGGCCTGGCCCGCGAGCATGGGATCTCCCTCGTCAACGGCCCGGGGCTGATCGACTCCGGCTACCGGGGCGAAATCCGGGTGCTGCTGCTGAACACCGATCCGGCCGAGACCTTCCGCGTCGCCGCCGGCGATCGCATCGCGCAGCTGCTGGTTACGCCGATCGCCCTGGCCGAGCCGGTCGAGGCGGCGGAGCTGGCCGAGTCGGCCCGCGGCAGCGGTGGCTTCGGCTCCAGCGGCCGCTGACTCAGACCCCCGCCGCGACGCGGGCGCTGGCGTGGGCGGACTCCTCCAGGGTGTCGTCGAGGGGCTCCAGCTCGGGGCGGCGCCCGTAGCGGCGCTCGAGCGCGGTGGCGATCAGGTGGTCGGCGAGCCAGGCGTTCTTCGGCAGCAGCGGCCCGTGCAGGTAGGTGCCGATCAAGTTGTCGCGGCGGACCCCCTCGAGCCCGTCCTCGCCGTTGTTTCCGAAGCCCTTGACGACCCGGCCCAGGGGCTGGGCGCCGAGCCCGAGGCGGGTGCGCCCGCCGTGGTTCTCGAAACCTGCCAGCAGGCTCGGCCCGCCGCCCAGGTCGACCTCGATCGCGACGTTGCCGATCAGCCGCGGCCCGGGCGCTCGCGTCGTCTCCAGGTCGGCGATGCCGAGGCCCGGCAGCCGCTCCTCGCCGAGCTGGTAGCTGTGACCGAGCAGCTGGTAGCCGCCGCAGACCGCCAGCAGGGCGGCGCCGTCGTCGACCGCGGCGGCGAGCGCCTCGCGCTTCGTCGCGACCATGTCGGCGGCCACCATGCGCTGGTCGCGGTCCTGGCCGCCACCGACGTAGAGGAGATCGTGGGCGCTGGGATCGACCGCGGCGCCGGCGCCGGCGCCGGCATGGGCGAACTCGATCCCGCGCCACTCGCAACGCCGCTGCAGGAAGAGGATGTTGCCGCGGTCGGCGTAGATGTTCATCTGCTCCGGATAGAGGCTGAGGACGCGCAGCTCCATCAGCTGTCCGGTCCGAGGACCACGACCGTGGAGCCGAGGTGGAGGTCGGTCGCGGGGATGTGAAGCCGCCCGAAGGGGACGAGGCCGAGTTCGATGCCTTCGGTCTCGAGCTCGGCGGCGCCGATGCGGCTGAGGCGGACCTCGTTCTCCTCCTCGCTCAGGACCCCGGCGGGGGAGACGGTCTGGCGCAGGCGGCGGACCACTATCTCAGGGCCCTCCACGAACGTCTCCAGCGGCAGGCTCGAGTAGACCCAGCCGTCAACCTCGCGAACGTCCGGGACCGGCGCGGCGCCAACGGCCGGCGCCGGGATCTCCTCGACGATGGCCATCGCGATGCGCCCGCCCGGGGGAAGGTGCGCGGTCGTGCAGGCGAGGCATTCGCGGCGATGTACCGGGTCGGTGAGGAGCTGGATCAGCTGCATCGGCGCGAGGGCGAGGGCGACGTCGGTGTCGAGCTCGAAGCCCCGCGCGTCGGCGAGCAGCCCCTGCACCGGCAGCCCCTGGGCGCGGTCGATCAGGGCTGCGACCAGGTCGACCTCGTTGTCGATCGCGACGACGTCGTGGTTGCGGCGCCCGAGGTGCAGGGCGACCCGGCCGGACCCGCAGCCGAGGTCGAGGATCGGCCCGGAGGCGCCGGCCGCGAGGTCCTCCCAGAGCGACAGGTCGGCGTCGTAGGAGCCGCACTCGACCTCGTGCCAGATCAGCGTGCTCACCGCCAGAACTCCGCCGCCAGCCCGCGCCCGGCGAGCAGCTTGCGCAGCTCCAGGAGCGCGGTGTAGGTGGGCAGGGCGAAGACCCGCGCGGGCGCCGCGGCGACGGCCCGGTCGAGGCCCGGCTCGATCCCCGGGACCACCTCGATCGCGGCCGCGGGCCAGCCCGCGTACTTCAGCCGCAGCGCCATCTCCGCGGCGCGGGTGCCGGTGCAGACGACGGACCTGACGACGCCCGCCAGCAGCTCGAAGTCGGCGTCCCAGATCCAGGAGACGTCGCGCCCGTCGGCGATCTGGTCGTTGAGCGCGATCAGGAGGTCGACCGGGCCGCGTTCGGTCTCCAGGCTCAGCGTCCGCAGCACCTCGTTCGCCCCGGCCGGGTTCTTGACCAGGAGGATCGAGACCGCCTTGCCCGCCACCTCGATCGTCTCCACCCGGCCGAAGGCCGCGCGCATCTCGGCGAGGGCGGCGGCGATCCGCTGCGGCGCCACCCCCAGCCGCAGCCCGGCGGCGATGGCCGCGAGCGCGTTGTAGACGTTGTAGAGGCCGGGAAGCGGCAGGTCGAGCTGGATCTCGCCGGCCGGGGTGCGGACGGTCGAGCGCGAGCCCCTCATCCCGTCCAGCTCGATCGAGGTCGCCGCCACCTCGGGTCGCGGGCGGCGGGCGCCGCAGTTGGGGCAGGAGTAGTGACCGAGGTGCCCGACGAAGGCGCGCTCGTAGGCGTAGGGGTGGCCGCAGCGGCGGCAGTGCTTGGCGTCGAAGGCATGCTGGAGCTGCGGCAGCGCCTGGCGCTCGTCCTCGATCCCGAAGTAGGAGACGCCCTGCCGCGGGCGCTCCTCCTCGTCGCGGCCGAGGTCGGCGATCAGCGGGTCGTCGGCGTTGAGGACGAAGGCGCTGCGCCCGGCCTGGCCGGCGACCGTCCGCGCCCACTCGTCGGCCAGCCCCTCCATCTCCCCGTAGCGGTCGAGCTGGTCGCGGAAGAGGTTGCCGAGCACGATCAGCTTCGGGCCCAGCTGGGCGCTGACCTTCGGCAGCCAGGCCTCGTCGACCTCGAACAGCCCCTCCGCGCCGCGCTGCTCGAGCAGCGCGGTCGCCACGCCCCAGGTCATGTTGGACCCGGCCCGGTTGTGCACGGGCCGGCGGCCGTCGGCGGCGAGCGCGGCGGCGATCATGCTGGCGGTGGTCGTCTTCCCGTTGGTCGCGCTGACCAGCGTCGCGCCATCCTCCAGCCGGGCGCCGAGGCGGGCGATCGCGTCCGGGGCCAGGCGCAGCAGGACCCGGCCGGGAAGGGTGGTGCCGCCGCCGCGCCCGCTCGCCCGGCTCGCCGCCCCGAGGGCCCGCGAGACCGCGAGCTTGGCGCCGAAGAGCGGGTCGGCGCTGCCGCGGGACGGGGCCGCGGGGGCGGCGGTCAAGACCCCGCCGCCGCCGGGACCAGGACGCGCAGGGCCCGCGGCAGGACGCGCAGCGAGGCGGGGAGCTCGGTCAGGTGCTCGCCGTCGGCGTAGACGGGGAACGGCCGGCTGGCGGTGAGTTCGAGGTGGGGGGCGCGGAAGACCTCGATCCCCTCCTCGTCCACGTGGGTGCCCTTGAACACCTTCGGCAGGTTACCCACGAAACGGAGCTTGCCGACGTCGCCGATCGTGACCACGTCGAAGAGTCCGTCGTCGAGCTCGGCCGCGGGGGCGATCAGCATCCCGCCCCCGAAGTAGCGGTTGTTGGCGACCGAGACCGAGTAGCCGGTGAAGCGCCTCCGCTCGTCGTCGACGCGGACCGTGAACCGGGCCGGCTTCCAGGTGGTCAGGGTGCGCAGCAGCGAGTAGAGGTAGACGAGGTTGCTGCGGACGATGGTGACTTCGTTCGCCAGCCGGTTGCATTCGGAGTCGAAGCCGACGCTGACGATGCCGAGGAACCGCTTCCCGTTCGCCTCGCCCACGTCGACCCGCCGGCTCTGACCGGAGAACAGCGCGGCCACCGCCCGCTCGGGGTCGTCGGGGATTCCCAGGGCTCGGGCAAAGTCGTTCCCGCGCCCGCCGGGGACGATCCCGAGCGGCGTCTCCGCGCCCGCCATCGCGCCTCCCACGGCGCCGACCAGGCCGTCGCCCGACATCACCACCGGCAGCTCGCCCGCTTCGATCGCCAGCAGCGCCTGCTCGGCGCCGTGCTCGAGCCCCTTCGTGCGCTGGACCCGGAACACGGCACGGCGCGCGTCGAGCGCCCGCTCGACCGCCGGCAGCAGCTTCAGCGTCTTGCCGCCGGCCGAGCCCGGGTTGACCAGCAGCGCCAGCGGCATTCCCTCGACGTCCATGCGCTCGCAGCCTAGTCGGCGGGCGCGGCTGGACCGTCGCCGCTCAGGCGGGCGACGGAGAAGCTGCCGTCGCCGGCCGCCGCGCCGGCGCAGAGCTCGATGCGGTGGCGGCCCAAGCGCCAGCGGGCGAGCCGCCGGCGCAGGCCGCGGTCCCGGCCCCGGTCGCGGCTCCTCGACACGATCAGGTGGCCGCCGGGGCGCAGCACCCGGGCCACCTCCGCCACCGGCGGCGGCGCGTCGACGAGGACCACGAGGTCGAAGAAGTCGCTGGGGTAGGGGAGCGAGCGCGGGTGGCCCACCTTGAACGCGACCCGTCCCTCGGGGTCGAGGCCGACTCGCCGGGCCGCCGCGCGCACCAGGCCCTGGTCGCGGTCGACGCCGCGAACGCGGGCGGCCGGGAACTCACGGGCGAGGAAGAAGACGCCGTCGCCCTCGCCGCATTCGATCTCGAGGATTCGCTCCGGCGCCGGTCCGACGTGCAGCACGGCGGCGGCGAGGGGGGTCAGGGCCGGTGCCTGCATCGGGTCGATCGTAAGTGCTCTAGGCTGTCGCGCCGGTGGAGGAGAAGACCGACACTCGCCTGATCGCCCTCGCCGTCTTCGCGCTGGTCGCGATCGGCGTCGTCGCGGCGATCCTGATCTCCCGCGGCGGCGGTTCGAGCGACGACTCGACCGCCGCGTCGGGCGCCGCAGGCTGCGAGAAGGTCGAGGCCCCGGGGCCCAAGCAGGTCTCCCTGAAGGCGCCGAAGCAGACGTTGAAGAAGGGCGAGGAAGCGACCGCGGTCGTGCGGACGAGCTGCGGCAGCTTCGAGATCGCCCTCGACACCCAGCGCGCGCCCAAGACCGCCAACTCCTTCGCCTACCTCGCCGAAGAAGGCTTCTACGACGGCCTCACCTTCCACCGCATCGTCCCCGAATTCGTGATCCAGGGCGGCGACCCGGAAGGCACCGGCAGCGGCGGCCCCGGCTACACCGTGGTCGAGAAGCCGCCCGCGAACCTGGCCTACACCAAGGGCACGGTGGCGATGGCGAAGAGCTCGGCGGAGCCGCCGGGCAGCTCCGGCAGCCAGTTCTACGTGGTCACCGGCGCCGACGCCGGTCTGCCGCCCGAATACGCCCTGGTCGGCAAGGTCAGCGAGGGCATGGACGTGGTCGAGCGGATCGGCAAGCTCGGCACGCCCGCCGAAAAACCGAAACAGACGGTCCTGATCGAATCGGTCACGATCGAAAAGGGCTAGCCGGCTAGGCTGCTGCGATGGCCAAGCTCGACGTAGGCGACCCCGCCCCCGACTTCGCCCTTCCCGGCACCGGCGGCAAGACCTACCGGCTCGGGGACTACCGCGGCCGCAAGCTGATCCTCGCCTTCTACCCCGGCGACTCGACGACCGTCTGCACCAAGCAGTTCTGCTCCTATCGCGACGAGGGCGATCGCCTCGACGCCCTCGGCGCGGAGGTGCTCGGGATCTCGCCGCAGTCGGTCGAGTCGCACGAGCACTGGGTGAAGGAGCAGGAACTGAACGTGCCCCTGCTCGCCGACGAGGACCTGGCCGTCAGCCGCGCCTACGGGGTGACCGGCTGGATCGGTCCCCTCGCCCGCTTCACCGAGCTGAAAGACGCTCCCGGCGGCCGCTACGTGATGCGGGCCATCTTCATCCTCGACGAGGACGGGGTCGTCCGCCACCGCCAGGTGTCCCGCACCGGCAGCAGCTACGAGTCGGTCGGGGACCTCGAGCGGGCGCTGGCCACGATCGGCTGATGGACGGCGCCGGAGCGGCGGCGTTCGCGCTCGGCGCCGCGCCGACGATCCGTGGCGAGACGGCGGGGGAGGGGCCGCCGATCGTCCTCTGCCACGGCATCACCGCCACCCGGCGCTACGTCCTCCACGGCTCGCGGGCGCTGGCGCGGGCGGGGCACCGCGTCGTCGCCTACGACGCCCGCGGGCACGGCGAGTCCGATCCGGCCCCGGCCGGCGAGGGTTATGGATACCCGCGTCTGCTCGACGACCTCGAGCGGGTCGTCGAGGCCGAGGTGGGGGAGGGCCCGTTCGTCCTCGCCGGACACTCGATGGGCGCTCACACCGCCGTCGCCTACGCGCTGCGACATCCGGGCCGGCTGACCGGGCTGGTCGCGATCGGGCCGGTCTACAGGGGCGAGATCTCGGCGGCGGCGCTGGAGTACTGGGACGGCCTGGCGGCGGCGCTGGAGCAGGGGGGCGTGGAGGGCTTCGTCGAGTACATCGGTGCGCGACAGGGGATCGACCCGGCCTGGCGTCAGTCGGTGCTCGGCTTCACGCGGGCGCGCATGCTCCTGCATCGGCATCCGCGGGCGCTGGTCGAGGCGCTGCGGCAGGTGCCGCGCTCGCGGCCCTTCGAGTCGCTGGAGGAGCTGGCGCGCATCGACGTCCCGGCGCTGGTCGTGGCCAGCCACGACGGCGCCGATCCCGGTCATCCCTACGCGGCGGCCGCCGCCTACGCCGAGGCGCTGCCGCGGGCGCGGCTCCTCAGCGAGGGCGAGGGGGAGTCGCCGCTGGCCTGGCAGGGGGGCAAGCTCTCCCGCGCGTTAGCCGCCTTTTACTCAGAGGCCATATCTTCACCGCGATGAGGTATCCGACCGAGGACAACCTGCGCCGCGCGATCGCCTTCGTGGCGGCGCTCGGCGTCGGCGTCGCCACCTACATCGCCATCGCCGACTCCGGCGGCGGGGCGCCGGCCTGCCTGGCCGGGGGAAGCGGCTGCCGGACGGTCGCCGACAGCTCCTACTCGCACATCGCCGGCGTCAACGTCGCGATCTTCGGGATCGTCGGCTACGCGATCCTGCTGGGGACCGCCTTCTTCGCCAACGACCTGGCTCGCTTCACCGGCTTCCTCACCGCGCTCGGGGGGTTCGGGTTCAGCATCTACCTGACCTACCTGGAGCTGTTCAAGATCGAAGCGATCTGCCAGTGGTGCGTGGCCAGCGCGGTGCTGATGACCATCCTCTTCGGGCTCGCCGCGACCCGGCTGATCGGCTACGCGGGGGCGGAGCACGGCGGCGGCGCGCGGGCGGCGAAAAGCGATCCCGGAGCCGGGCAGCCGGCCTGAGGCAGGGGGGAACGGTGAGCAGCCGGAAGGAGCGGGAGAAGCGCCGCGAGCAGCGCCTGCGGGAAGAGTCCCCGGCGGATCGCGGCGATCGCCGCACGAAGCTGCTCCAGGTGGCCGCCGGCGCCGTGTTCCTGGCGATCGCCGTCGTGGTCGTGCTGATCGTCGTCAACTCCAGCGGCGAGGGCGGCGGCGACGCGCGGAACCTGAAGGACGTGGCGGCGGTGGACCGCCTCCTCGGCGGGGTCCCGCAGGACGGGCTGGTGCTTGGCGACCCCAAGGCGAAGGTCGAGCTGATCGAGTTCGGCGACCTGCAGTGCCCGGTCTGCAAGGCGTACTCGGAAGAGATCCTGCCCGAGCTGATCGACGCCAAGGTCAAGAGCGGGGAGGTCAAGATCGCCTTCCGCAATTACACGATCATCGGCGACCAGTCCACGGCGGCCGGTGCGGCCGCGCTCGCCGCGGGCGCCCAGGGGCGGGGCTGGAACTACATCGAGCTCTTCTACCGCAACCAGGGCGTCGAGAACTCCGGCTACGCGGACGACGAATTCCTCACCGCGATCGCCAAGGGCGCCGGCGTCGACGACATCGGCCGCTGGAACAAGGAACGGAAGTCCGCGAAGCTCACCGGCGAGGTCAGCGCGACGACCGCCGAAGCCGAGCGCCTGGGACTGACCGGAACGCCGTCGTTCGCGGTCGAAGGCCCGGGGACCGAGGGGATGGAAATCCTCGGCACCCCCGGCTCGGCGGGGGAGATCGAAAGCGCCCTCGAAGCCGCCAGCTGAGGCTGGGTTTACATAACTATCATTATCGTGCGTTGAGGCGAGGAATCGGGCCTCACCGCGTCACCACGGAAAGTCGAGCCCTGCGGGTCTCTCCACGATCTAGCCCGCTTTCGCCGCGCTGCCCCACACCAGCGGCCGCACGATCGGCGGCGCCTTCGGCAGCTCGCCACTATCGACCGCCTCGACCTCCAGGGGCGACGCGGCGATCGTGGCGACGGTGTCGCGGTTGCAGTGACAGCCGTCGCCGAGGAACCGCCAGGGCTTTTCCAGCCGGTCTTGCCAGAGTGCCAGCTCCCGGTTCTCCGAGCGGACGTGCTCGAGGAACAGCAGCCGGCCCCCGGGTCTGAGGACGCGCGCCGTCTCCGCCAGCGCGGGCGCGGGCTCGGGCACCGTGCAGAAGACGAGCGTCGAGACGACCGTGTCGAAGCTCGCATCCTCGAACGGCAGCCGTTCCGCGGGCGCTTCGCTGACGCTCGCCGGACGGGACGATTCCGCGACGGTCACCCGCAGGCGCTTGGCCATGTGCGGGTCGGGCTCCAGTCCCACCACCTCGTCGACGTTCTCCGGATACAGGTCAAGATTGGCCCCGGTCCCGGCCCCGAGCTCCAGCACACGCCCCTTGGCTTCGCTCAGCAGCTGCCGCCGCATCTCCCGGAGTCCCGCCTCTTCGGTCGCCTCGAAGGCACGGTCGTAGGCCGCGGCGAAGAGCCGCCCCCAGGTCGCGTTGTAAATCCGTCCCATTCGATCGCGCCGTTCGTTCAGTTCGGCTGGCTATAGGGGGGTGAATGCATCGCGCGCGCGTTCAGGCGGCGTCGCGCTGCGCGGGCGTCGGCTGCGCGGCGGCCTCGTCGCCGGCGCTGGGCTCGCTCGCCGCGGCGCGCTCCTCGTAGGCCCGGCGAGCGCCGTGGTCGACCTCGAACATCAGCTTGTCGGTCTTCATCAGGCGGCCGATCGCCTCTGCCGCGCGGCGCGGCAGCAGGGCGCTGAAGCGGGTCACGATCGCGTTCGAGCGCGGCACGAAGACGTCGAAGCGGCCGACCTCGAGCGAGTCGACGATCTCGTCGGCGACGTCCTCGGCCTCGACCGGTTTGATCAGCTTCTGGCCGACGCCGGCGGTCAGCTCGGTGTTGACGACGGTCGGCATCACGCAGTGGACTTCGACGCCGCTGCCGCGCAGCTCGGCTTTGACCGCCTCGCAGATGCCGACGACGGCGTGCTTGGTGCCGGAGTAGGTGGCGATGCCGGGGATCGCCGTCTTGCCCGCCTGCGAGGCGATGTTGACGATGTGGCCGTGGCCGCGCGGGCGCATCCGCTCGATCGCCAGCTGGGTGCCGACGATGACCCCGTAGACGTTGATGTCGAGCTGGCGGTGGATCGAGGCGTCGGACTCGTCGACCAGCGCCGTCACCGGCATGATCCCGGCGTTGTTGACGACGACGTCGACCGGGCCGAGCTGACGCTCGGTCTCCTCGACGAAGGCGGTGAAGGAGGCGCGGTCGGTGACGTCGAGCGCCAGGGCGATCGTCCCCCCTCCCAGCCCGGCCGCGGTCTGCTCGGCCAGCTCCAGGTCGAGGTCGCCGATGGCGACGCGGCAGCCCTTGCGGACCAGCGCCGTCGCGGTCGCCTTGCCGATCCCCCGGGCACCGCCGGTGATCGCCACGACCTTGCCGTTCAGTGAACGCCGCTCTTTCGCCATCGTGCCCTCCTGTTTTGCGGCGGGCCCTAGCTCGCCGGCTTGTAGACGGTGACCACGGCGGCGCCGCCGAGGCCGATGTTGTGCTGGAGCGCGACCTTCGCGCCCTCGACCTGGCGCTTCTCCGCGTCGCCGCGCAGCTGCCAGGTCAGTTCGGAGCACTGCGCCAGCCCGGTCGCGCCGAGCGGGTGCCCCTTGGAGATCAGTCCCCCGGAGGGGTTGACGACGACGTCGCCGCCGAAGGTGGTCGCTTCCGCCTCGACCAGCTTGTGCGCCTCGCCCTCGGCCGCGAAGCCGAGCGCTTCGTAGGTGATCAGCTCGTTGGCGCTGAAGCAGTCGTGCAGCTCGCAGACGTCGACCTCGCCGGGGGACACTTCAGCCTCCGCGTAGGCGCGGTCGGCGGCCAGCTTCGACATGTCGGAGCCGACGATCGTCATGCAGTTGGCGTCCTCGGCGAAGGTCGAGGAGAGGTCGGTGACCATCGACTGCCCGGCGATCTCGATCGCCCGCTCCCAGAGGTCGTGCTCGTCGACGTAGCGCTCGGAGGCGACGATCGCGCAGGCCGAGCCGTCGGAGGTGGGCGAGCACTGCAGCTTGGTCAGCGGGTCGTGGATCATCTTCGCGTCCTTGATGTCCTGCAGCGAGTACTCGTCCTGGAACTGGGCGTAGGGGTTGTTGACCGAGTGCTTGT
>Ga0070691_10000141_pt1 | contig 22551 bp, 19 predicted proteins | sample KBSK1101metaG_FD_64673 | JGI IMG/M metagenome (GOLD analysis project Ga0070691, IMG submission 64673) | Corn, switchgrass and miscanthus rhizosphere microbial communities from Kellogg Biological Station, Michigan, USA - KBS K1-10-1 metaG | ecosystem: Host-associated > Plants > Roots >... | reverse complement strand
GCTCGCGCCGAGTTGCTGGCGCAAGTTGTTGGTGGTGTGCCAGTCGTCGGTGGTGATCACCACGAGATGGCAACTGCCGACCACGAGCTGCGGATGGAAGCGCGTCAGTTCCTTCAACTGTTCGCGGTCCTTCGGGCAGAAGAAGCCGCGAATCAGGACGACCAGCATGGGGTCTTGCTTGCCTTGCAACGCGGAAAGGCGGCGAGGGGTCTTGGTGTGGTCCGGCAGTTCGAAATCCGGAAAGGTTTGACCGACCGCGATCTTGCTGTTCATATGCACCTCCTGTGCAATGCGCCGTCGATGGCGGCGCGTTCATGCGCGCCACGACGCTTCGTTCGAACCTTCAGGCTACGATGTCGCACCACACCCCGCAACAAGCATTTTCGGAACAGGATGCCGCCTTCATGCGGCGCGCGCTGGAACTTGCCGTGCACGCGCGCGACGTGGATGGCGAAGTGCCGGTGGGCGCCGTGCTGGTCCTCGACGAAGCCATCGTCGGCGAAGGCTGGAACCGCAACATCACGCTCAGCGATCCCACCGCGCACGCCGAAATCGGTGCGCTGCGCGACGCGGGGCAGCGCCTCGGCAATCATCGCGTTCCCGGCTCGACGCTGTACGTGACGCTGGAACCCTGTGCGATGTGCGCGATGGCGCTGGTGCACGCACGGGTGGCGCGGGTGGTCTATGGCGCCACCGATCCGAAAACCGGCGCCGCCGGCAGCGTATTCGACACGCTTACGTCCGCGCTGCACAACCATCGCATCGAAGTGCAGGGCGGATTGCTGGCGGACACCTCCGCCAATTTGCTGCGGGAGTTCTTCCGGGCGAAACGCTGATGCCACTCGCAGCGCACGTTTCAACTTTCGCGCCAAGGATCTCTTGATTTTGCTCGTCATTCCGGAATCGCGGAGCGATATCCGGAACCCAGCGACTTTGCTTCGATGCGTCGCGTAGAACGTCACTGGGTCTCGGCTTTCGCCGGGATGACGAGTGCTTGACCGGAGAATTTCTCAAAGTACTGGCCGGAAAAAGTTTCGCGGCCTGCATTATTTTCGCGGGATGGATGGCCGCCGCGTTGCCCGTTCCTCCGCACCAGCACGGAGGTGGCACATCGGATGCATGCCACGTGGTTTTCCACCAAGGAGAAAGCAGCCATGGCACGGCATCGCGAAAGGTATTCACCCGACGAGGAAGACCACGGGATCGGTGACATCGCACGCCGCAATGCGGAATCGGATTATCGCGAGCGGTTCGGCACCGGCCGACGCACCCAGAACACGCCGGAAGACTACGGCACGGCACGCGCGCCGGAGCCTTTCGACCGCAGCAGCTACCGCGACGAGTACGGACGTTACGACGAACGCTACGGCGAGGAGAGATCGCGATTTCCCGGCCGCGGCTGGAGCAGCGGCTATCCCGGTGGCGACGCGGGCATGGGCCGCGCCTACAGCGGCAACTATGAAAGCCTGCAGCGCAATGAGCCGTTGCGTTACGGCGAAGGCGGCGGGCAGGCGCTGGCGCGCGGTTACCGCGGCCGTGGTCCGAAGAACTACATCCGTTCCGACGCACGCATCCAGGAAGACATCAGCGAACGCCTGTGGGACGCCGACGACGTGGACGCGAGCGACGTGACAGTCGAAGTGAAGAACGGCGAAGTCACTTTGAGCGGCAACGTCGAGCGGCGCAGCATCAAGCACCGCATCGAGGACATCGCCGACGATTGCAGCGGCGTCAAGGACATCCACAATGAGATCCGCGTGCAGCCGCGCAACGAGTGGCCCTACGACAAGGGTGTCGCGCCCGGAAACGAAAACTCGCCCGGCAGCAGGCCCGAAACCGTCGGGCAGGGCGACAACATGATGCAGTCCGCGATCGAGAACATGCCGCCGCGCGAATGAATGCTGTTGACGCTTTCCCTCGCCTCGCGGGAGAGAAGCGCAATGCGCTGCTCTTGTTGTGTCCGTGAAGCGCCGGCCGAGGATCCTGAATCGGGCACGTTGAGCGCCTCGCAAGGCTCGAAACCTCACGCCGGCGCCCATGCGCTCGATCTGCGGCCGCCTCTCCCGACAGGGGAGGGAGAGCAGAGTTGCCACGCGCAATCTCGAAATCACTTGCGCTTTACACGCCACTCCGCATCATGGATGTCTGTCCAGCGACGACATCCCTACGGCAAGCCATGGCCGACAAGACCGGCACCGATCAAGAAACCGGCGTTCTGCGCAATCCGGACACGTGCGAACGCAGCAATCTCAGCTTCCCGGTCGTCGGGTTGGGCGCGTCGGCGGGAGGCCTGATTGCGCTGAAGAAGTTCCTGGAACAGACGCCGAAGAAGACCGGGCTGGCGTTCGTGGTGATATTGCATCTGTCGCCCAAGCACGAGAGCGTGGCCGACAAGGTCCTGCAGACTTCGACCCGGATGCCCGTCGTGCAGGTCAACAAGCCGACGCCGCTGGAACCCGATCACGTCTACGTGATTTCGCCGAACCAGGACCTCACGATGAGCGACGGCCACCTGCGCGTGACCGAGGCGCACCGTCCGCGCGGGCATCACGTCGCGATCGACCTGTTCTTCCGCACGCTCGCCGATACCCACCAGGACAAGGCCGTGGGCATCGTGCTGTCCGGCACCGGCGCCGACGGCGCGGTCGGCATCGCGCGCATCAAGGAGCAGGGCGGGGTGACCTTCGTGCAGTCACCCGACGACGCCGAATACGACGACATGCCGCGCAGCGCGATCGCCAACGCACACATCGATTTCGTGCTGCCGGTCGCCGATATGCCGGACAAGCTGATCGAGTGGTGGAAGAACGCGCGCGAGATCCGCTTGCCCGAACCCGCCGACGCCAATGCACCGATCCTGCAGACGCCTCCGGACGAAAGCGCGGCGGCGGAGCAGGCCTTGCGGGAGATCCTGGAGATCCTGGCCGTGCGCTCGGGCCACGACTTCCGTTACTACAAGCGCGCCACCGTGCTGCGCCGGATCGAGCGGCGCATGCAGGTGAACGTGCAGCCGAACCTGCCGGCCTACCGGGATTTCCTGAAGGAACATCCGGAAGAAGCGAGGGCGCTGCTGGACGACATGCTGATCGGTGTCACCAACTTCTTCCGCGACCGCGAGTCCTTCGATGCGCTGGAACGCGTGGTGATGCCGGAAATCATGCACGCGGGCCGGCGCGACGAGCCGGTGCGCGTGTGGGTGCCGGGTTGCGCCACCGGCGAAGAAGCCTATTCGATCGCGATGCTGCTGGCCGACCAGGCCCATACCCTGAGCACGCCGCCGGGTTTCCAGGTGTTCGCCAGCGACATCGACGAAGCGGCGATCGCGTTCGGCCGTGCCGGCGTGTATCCGGAATCCATCGTGACCGACGTACCACCCACCCGCTTGCGCCAGTTCTTCGGCAAGGAACAGCACCGCTACCGCATCAACAAGGCCATTCGCGACCGCGTGCTGTTCGCGCTGCACAACGTGCTGCGCGATCCACCGTTCTCGCGCATCGACCTGATCAGTTGCAGGAATCTTTTGATCTACCTCGATCGCGAGGTGCAGTCGCGCCTTTTGGACATGTTCCATTTCGCGTTGCGGCCGGGCGGGTATCTGTTCCTGGGCTCCTCGGAATCCACCGATGGCGCGGCGGCCCATTACGAAGTGGTGGACAAGCACCACCGCATCTATCGCGCGCGGCCGCTGACACACAGCGTGCGGCAAGGCCACGCGGTGCTGCCGCTGGTTTCGCCGGGATCGATGCTGCCTGCGCAACCCGCGCACGTCGATCAGCGTCGCGGCTTTTCGTTTGCCGACGTCCACCAGCGCGTGCTGGAGTTCTACGCCCCGCCCTCGGTGATCGTGGATCGCGAAGGCAACATCGTGCACCTGTCCGAGCACGTCGGGCGTTATCTTCGCGTGCCCGGCGGCGAGCCGACGCGCAACCTGGTGGCGGCGGCGGACCCCGCGCTGCGCGCCGAGTTGCGCAGCACGCTGTTCCAGGCCATCCATGGCAACAAGAGCGTGGAGGCGCGCGTCAAGATCGAGGGCGCCGACAAGCCGCCGCGCTTCGTGAACGTGATCGTGCGGCCGTTCCGCGATCCGGAAGCCGGATCCGACTTCGTGCTGGTGCTGTTCGACGAGGTCGAGGACGCACTGGGTGCAAACCTGGAGCCGGCCTCCGGCAACGAAATCCAGAAGAGCGGCGTGCTGCAGAACATGGAAGAGGAATTGCAGCGCACCCGCGAGCGCCTGCAGAGCACCGTCGAGCAGTACGAAGCTTCGAACGAGGAGTTGAAAGCCTCGAACGAGGAGCTGCAGGCCATCAACGAGGAACTGCGCTCGGCTTCGGAAGAACTGGAGACCAGCAAGGAAGAACTGCAGTCGGTCAACGAGGAACTGACCACCGTCAAATACGAATTGAAGACCAAGGTGGATGAAACCGCGAAGGTCAACGACGACCTGCAGAACTTCATCGCCTCCACCGACATCGCCACGGTGTTCGTGGACCAGGGCCTGCGCATCAAGCGCTTCACGCCGCGCGCCACCGACATCTTCAACATCATTCCCGGCGACATCGGCCGCAGCCTGCTGGACATCACCAGCCAGATCGATTATCCACAGCTCACCGAGGACGCCACTGCGGCCTTCGAGTCGCTGAAGTTGATCGAACGCGAAGTACGCAGCAGCGACGGACGCTGGCACGCGGTGCGCGTGCTGCCGTACCGCACCGGCGAAAACCGCATCGATGGCGCGGTGCTGACCTTCATCGACATCACCGGCCTGCGCCGCGCCGAGGAACGCATCTCCTCCAGCGAAGACCAGTTGCGGCGCGCGATGGAAGGCACCCGCGAGCACGCGATCATCGTGCTGGACGACGCAGGCAAGGTGACGGCCTGGAACTCCGGCGCCGAGAAGCTGTTCGGCTGGAATGCAGAAGAAATCATCGGCCAGACGATCGCACGCATCTTCACGCCCGAGGACCGCGAAGCCGGACGGCCGCGCCTTGAAATGGAACAGGCCGAACAGACCGGGCGCTCTGAGGACACCCGCTGGCATCTCAGGAAAAATGGGGAGAAGGTGTTCTGCAGCGGATTGATGAGCCACGTGAAGGCCGAGCACTTCCGCGGTTACATCAAGATCGTCAGCGATGCCACGCTCACCGAACTGCGCCGCCGCGACGAGAACCGCGCCAATCTTGCCGAAGCGCGCAGCGAAGGCGCGGCGTCCGGCGCGATGAAGGACGACTTCCTCGCGGTGATATCGCACGAACTCAAGAATCCGCTGAACCTGATCAGCGTCAACGCGGAACTGCTGGCACGGATGCCGCAAGCGCGTGAATCGCAACCCATCCAGTCCGCCCTCGAGATGATCCGCCGCGCCATTCGCGGCCAGGGAAAAATCATCGAGGATCTCCTGGACATGTCCCGCATCCGCACCGGCAAGCTGGTGCTGAACCTGGAAGCCGTGGACATGGGCGGGTTGGCGTGCAGCATCGTCGAGACCGCGGGCGCCGACGCCTCCAGCACCGGCCTGGAGCTGACTTGCGCGCCGACCGATGAGCCCGTGATGGTGCGCGCCGATGCTGCGCGGCTGGAGCAAATCGTGTGGAACCTGGTCAGCAACGCCGTCAAGTTCACGCCACCCGCTGGTCACATCGAGGTGCGCGTTTCCGTCGATGGCAGCTTTGGCAAACTCAGCGTGCGTGATGACGGACAAGGTATCGACAAATCCTTCCTGTCGCGCATCTTCGAAATGTTCGGACAGGCGCCCACCCGCGCGTTGAGCGGCAAGGGCGGTCTCGGCATCGGCCTCGCGCTGGTCCGGCAACTGGTCGAGCGCCAGGCCGGCCGCATCGAAGTGCAATCAGAAGGATTGGGAAAGGGTTCGACCTTCAGCATCTGGTTGCCGCGCTTCGATTACCCCATGCTCGTGCCCGCGCGCGAAGTGTCGGCCATGGAGGAGGGCGCGTGGCAAGGCGTCCGCGTGCTGATCGCGGACGATGCCGTGGAAGCCGCCGAAACGTTCGGCCGCCTGCTGGAAGTGGATGGAGCGCAAGTCACCGTGGTTGCCAACGGCGAGGAAGCGCTCGCGCAGTTCGAACGTGCGCACTCGGAGCAGGCGCCCTTCGACATCGTGTTCGCCGATATCGGCATGCCGCGAATGGACGGCTACGAGCTGGCGCAATGCCTTCGCGCATTGCCCTCTGGTGCAAAGGTTCCGCTGGTCGCGCTGACCGGCTTCACCCGCGCCGATGACGTGCACCGCGCCCAGTCATCCGGCTTCGACGCGCACATCGGCAAACCGCTTTCGATCGGTCAGCTCACCGCCACCATGCAACGGCTGCTGGGCCCACGCGAACGCGACGGAAACGGGTAGGCTCTCGACTGTCCGCCGCACCCGCACCGCACGCCGGCGTGCAACTCACGCAAACACGGCAATCGCAAGCAACACGAATCCGCTTACGGCCAGCAACAGGTGGAGGTACATCAGCCAGCGCGGCAACAGTTGCCCGCGCTGCTGGTAGACCAGGTTGAGCAACGCGCCTCCGCCCGCGGCAATCAGGAACAGGATCAATGCCGCGATCGCCAGTCTCGGCACACCAAACGCAAAAGTGGCGTACAGGAGCAACGTGAGTCCGGCTGCCGCAGGCAATCCATGGAACATGGTCAGCCACGCCGGCGGGTTGCGGCGGCGGGCCTCCCGGATTCCGGCCATGCAGATCCCGAGGAAGGCCGTGATCGCGAAAAGGACGAAGCTGGTCAGCAACATGAAAACCCCTCCTGATTGCCCATGCAATCGGCCCGCAACGGTTCTGGATCAAAGCACGATGTCCGTGAAAGCCGCGTCACGTGGTTCGCGACCAGCAATTCGGGAATGGGTAGGACGCGGCATTGGGCAACGACAATTGCGGTGGGCGGATCCTCGGCTCCCTTTGCGATGGATGTAATTTTACACAATAGGCATTTGCATCAATCAAGGATTGGCCAAGGGCAAGCCACAAGCCGTTTCCTTGGGCCGCGGGTGTCACTGTCGGCCGGGGAAAAAGTTGCGCATCTGGAGCCCTAATCCTGTTCAATTACCCCGAAGGATTCTGCGCAGTGAATGACGATCCCGAACAAAGTTGATCAACTTCCTGTGAGACAGCGGAAAGTGACGATCACATCCTGACGAACGTTCCGCGAAGCCGAGCCATTCGCACACGTTACAGATAGACGCCACTTCCCATTGCGCCCAGCAGTCGGCCAACCATTTGTCGGCCGACTGGCGTATCCAGCAACGCCGCTGGCGTCAAGCCACCCAGCGCAGCTTGCGGCCGTTCGATCCACCCCGCAAACCAGCGAGCGGAATCGAAGTGGCCGATGTCAGGGCTGACCAGTCGATCGATCTTGCGAAGCATATTTTCAAGGTCGCTGATTGCATAGCCGGGTGCACCGTCGATCCTGACGCGTCGTGCGCGGCGATGTTTATATGTCGCCGGTTTCATGCCCAGGAGCGGCGCGTACTGCTCGACGGACAAGGCCATGGCACGGCGCAGCGCTTCCGCTTCCGACGTGGGGACACCGTTGCGCTCCCGATTGATCTGCGACAGGAAATCTCCCGCAAAGTCGAACGAATTGCGGGCAAAAGCGCGGTTTCGGCTGGTTCGGCTCGTCAACTCACGTCTCGGTCGCTATTGTTCCTACTACCGTTGGAATCCCGATCAAGGCGTCCGCTCCGCCTGAGCTCGCACATCATCAGTGGAGGCCCGTGGCAATGCAATGAAATCGCTCTCGGCCATTTCCTCGTAAGCGTTCTGGAACGGCAGGTAAAGTTCGACCCTCCACGTCTTGCCTTCCTTCTTGCCAGCGTAGGGATGCAAGATCTCGCCGTCCGCGCGCCGCCGATCGAAACGCAAGACGCCTTTATGAGGATATCGGTGCGCGCTCAGCGCTTTCATCATTCGCCTGACAGCCTCCGCGGGATAGCCCGGGTGTCCAGACGTTTCGTGTTCGCGAACTGCACTCGTAATGGCTTCCATCTCGCTCAGATGGCAGCGTTCCATTTCATCCTCATCGAACACCACTTCTTTGGCGATGTAGGGTGGTCCTTGGTACCAGTGAGGATCGTCGTGATCCAGTTGGATCGCCGCAATGGTACGTGTGCCAACGTCGGTGCAGCGCCACCGAAAGCCGGCGCTGCCCAAGAACTCCAAGCCGATGTGAAAATCCGTAAGCTTCATGATCTCTCTATTGAAGCCTTGGTGCGCCAGGGTTCCGGCGTGATGTTCGATGCCGCCTGATAGAGCGGTAGCCGGCGATCTCCGAACATCCGGCGGAGACGTTGCCAGTCGCGCCCCATGAACAGCCAAACGTGCTCGCGGTCGAACTGAAACCGCGATCGGAACGGAAACGTCGGTGCATCATTCTTGCTGCCTTCCAGCACGTCGAATCCATCCAGGACCAGCAGCGTTGGCCAATGGTGTTCGTCGTTCTTCGTGCGATCGTTGATGTCTCGCAAACGCGCCGTCACTTGGTTCAACAGGGTTGCCGGGTCCGGCCGCAAGTCGATGACTTCCGTTTGTACGCGCTTGCTATTTGCCGCTGCGGTGATCGCGGTGCGGCAGATATCTGCACATTCATCGTCCGGACACGCCAGGAATGCCGGCGATCGTAGGCTCGGAAACAGCCGGTGCACGAACGCTGCGGCCACCTGATCGGCCAATGCTTGTGCATCGGAGGGAGGATTGTCCGTCATCAAAGGCTCGCGGCTGTATGTGAAATGCACGCCTTGACTGTAAGGTCAGCGGGCAGAAGCATGCCGGGTGCGGCGAAGTGTGGTTTTCGCGGTCCGTTTCCGTTGGATATTCTCCGCGCGGCTGTTGCGACCGAGTTTCAGAGTGAGTGCTTCGGCGACACCGCGCTGGTGACTCGCCTCGCGTTCGGCGATGGAAAGGGCCCGCGTCAATTCGGCGATCCGTTGTTGGTGGTGGCGTTCGTCTTCGCGGTGCTGCTTGCGTATTTCAGCCAATTCGCTGCGGGCAGCTTTCAGATCCACGCGGGCCTGATCCACTTGCGTATGGGATCGGTCTTCGACCGCCCGCGCATGTTGTTGCCAACGTTCGCGTTCTTGGACCACCCGTGCTTCGATCGCTTGGATCTCCTGACGTAGCTGGGACTCGGAGGCCACGAGCGCTTGGTTCTGGGCCAACAGCCGTTCACGCTCGCCCGCTTGGACCTTCAACTCGGACTCAAGACGATCGATCAATTGTTGCTGGACTTCCGCGCGACTGACGACAAGCTTCGCGGCCTCGACGGCTTTGGCTCGCTCCGACTCGGCCGCGGCAAGTTGGGCGGCTTGTTCGGAAGCGCGGGCATCGAGGGCAGCGGAGGCGCGTTGCAGCGCTTCCCGCTCGGTCTGCAGCTCTTGCTGTGCTTGGCTGCGGGCGTGCTGCAAGGCCAGTGTCCAGAGGGTGGACATCGCCTGCCCGACTTCGTCCGGGAGTTCCGGAAGCAGGCTGGTCTGGCGCAGGCGTTCGGCAAGCCCCTGACGCCACACGTCGAGCATCCGGGTGACGGTATTCGGCGAGCCCGTACCCAACTGGTTGCGAATCTTTTCGACTGTGGGCCGCTCGCCGATGGCGACGATCGCGTCGGCGGCTTGGTTGACCTGTTCCTGGGTGATACCGCGCGGCATTTGGTGTCTCCGTGTCGGGCTCCCTGCCCTGTTGCTTCTGCACAGACGATAAGTTATATTTATCGCTGGTACACGCCTCCTTGCGTTATATACACTACATCATACATATGAAGAAAAGCACATTGATAGTGGCCCAAGAAGCCTTGGCGCGGCTGCGGCCCGAGGATCTGGCCGCGTCGGCGGCCGAGGCCGTGCGCGAAATCCTGGCCGAGGCGGCCTCCGTCAATACCACCCGCAGCTATGCCAGTGCCCTGCGCTACTGGGCAGCCTGGTACCAAGGCCGCTACGGCGCACCCATCACGGTGCCGGTGCCCGAGGCTGCGGTGGTCCAGTTCATCGTCGATCACGTGGCGCGGCGTTCGAAAGCCGGGCTGAAATGGGAACTGCCGCCCCAGTTGGATGTGCTCTTGGTGGTGACCCAAATCAAGCAGAAGCCCGGGCCCTTGAAGCTCAGCACGGTCGTACACCGAATCGCAGTGTTGTCACAGGCGCATCAACTCAAGAAATTGCCCAATCCTTGCGAACAACCTGCTGTGCGGCACCTGCTGGCGCGGGCGCGCCGAGCCGCCGTCAAGCGTGGCGAACGGCCGGCGAAAAAGACCGCCATCACCAAACCCGAGCTCGAGGCCATGGTTGGGACCTGCGATGGCTCCCTCGAAGGGCTGCGTGATCGCGCCCTGCTCTACTTCGCGTTTGCCAGCGGCGGCCGGCGCCGCAGCGAAGTGGCGGCCGCTGATCTGCACGATTTGCATGCACTGCCGGAAGGCGGCTACGTCTACCGCCTCGAGCACAGCAAAACCCAACAGGCCGGCGTCACTGCAAGCTCGACGCCCGACAAACCCGTCCTGGGCGTCGCGGCCGAAGCCCTCTCCGCATGGCTCAACGCCAGCGGGCTGACCGAGGGCGCGCTGTTTCGGCGGCTGTGGAAAACCCGCATGGGCCCTCCCCTCTCCCCGGCCGCCGTGGGCGCCATCGTGCAACGACGGGCGGCGTTGGCCGGGCTGGAGGGCGATTTTGGGGGACACAGCTTGCGCTCCGGCTTTGTCACCGAAGGCGGCCGTCAGGGCATCGCCCTGCCCGCTCTGATGGCGATGACCGAGCACCGCTCGGTGGCGAGCGTGGTAGGGTATTTCCAAGCAGGAAGCGCTTCAAAAAACCCAGCGGCCCGCCTGCTGGATGATTCGGAACAAAGAGCCACTGCATGAAAGATAAGTGTGGAATAAAGACGCCGTCACCGCCGAAGGCTTAAGTTGCATTACGACGGCGGATGGCAACTGTGGCGGGAATGCACCCGTGAACGATCACGTCAGGTCGCCTGCGCGCTCATCACGCCCACACGGCACCCGCACACGAGCCCGCAACGCGCAAAAAGCGCAAAACTCGGCCAGCGCGATCTGGGCGCGGTACTCCGCGCTTGCTGCGCTTCCGTGTCATGCACATGTTCGCTACCGCACGGAACTTCCCACATCCGCGCGATAGGTTGAAGGTACTTCATGGAAGACGCGGCGGCACCGGACGCCACCAGGGGACACGGAGGTCTCGGCAAGGGTGAAATGTGGGGCACGGACGCCCCGTCTGCCGCCTTGCGAGAGATCGCCATGCAGACCGGCAGGTCACGCGCACGGGTGGAAATCCGAAGACGCAAGACGCCATCACGAAACGTCCGTGTTGCTCGCCGGCGATAGCGGGATGCAAGCACATCAGGCCGAGTGGCGATTGGCCGGCCGCATCGCCCCCCCCGATGCCGGACCATTGGTAAAGGAAAGACCCATGAACCATGAGACCGCTGCACTCCAGCAACTTCTCCATGCCTTGGATGACGCGTCCACGCTGTACCGCCGGCTGGCGCCCAAAACGACCGGTTCGCACTTGGAGCTGCTGCTGGAGCGGGCCGCCCGGACCCACCAATGGATCGCCGGCGATCTTGCCGAACGCATGCAAGCGGCCGGCGGCGATCCGGAACGCGGCGGCAGCCTGCTGGGACCGTGGCGCGCGCTGCGCGCAAACTGGCTGACGCGCATCAATCCGAATCTTGAACGGGCCTATGCGGCACAGGCGCTGCGGTGCGAAGACCGTGTCATGCAGCGTTTCGACGCGGCCGTAGCCGCAGCGACGGACGCCGGGCTGCGCAATCTGCTGCAAGCGCAAGAACGCCTGATGGAGAACGTGCGCACGCTGATCGAGTGTCTCGATCCACCGGTACCGGCATACACCGAACCGGCGCCGCTGCCGATCCGGGCGGACGTGCGCCAACCCGGATCGCGGACCGCCGAGCAAGCGCGCGGCCGCGTCCAGACGTAGCGGATGGTGAACGCTGGCGCGCAGCGTCGATGGATCGTGCGCATGGATGGAAATCACGGAGTGACCCAGAGGCGGTGGCGCACCGGGATGCCGCCGCTATCTCCGACATCCGCCGGAAACTGGCATCGAAACGCCGCACCAGACGGAGCCTGCCCACCACCCGGCGTCAGTTCGACGCCTATCTCGACACGCTGCTCGACAGCTGTTTCGGGCCGGGCCGCGCATTGGCGGATCGGGACGTGCTCGACGGCGGCGTTCCGTCCACGCAATGACGCATGCGGCGGCGCTGTAAAGTTCCGTGATCACTCCGCCATTGCTTCCGGCCGGATCGATCCGCGACAACAGCACCGACACAACGTGGCCGCATGCCCGCCTGCGCCGCTGCATGGCGGTGATGCAAAACTGCTTTTGCGGCGCTTGCTTTTACCGGCTAACGGCGGAGAATTCATCTCAAAGACGCCGCGCATTTTCTGTGCGGTAGCGTACATAGGAGCCGTCCCACCGGTCGTTAATCTTCCTTTTCCGGACAGGAGATGACTGCCTATGAGCGCCACGTTCGACCCCAAGTGCAATGATCTGCTTGCGGCATTGCCGGCAGAGGAGATGGATCGTCTGCAGCCGTCGCTGGAACCGGTGGAAATGGACCTGGGCGAAGTGCTCTACGAGTCGGGCAAACGGCAGGCGCACGTCTATTTCCCCACCGACAGCATCGTGTCGCTGGTGTACGTGATGGAAAACGGCGCTTCCGCAGAGGTCGCCATCGCCGGTCACGAGGGCCTGGTCGGCGTCTCCCTGTTCATGGGCGGCGATACCACGCCTAGCCGCGCGCTGGTGCAAAGCGCCGGTTCCGGGTTCCGCATCAAGGGCTCGCTGCTGCGCAAGGAATTCGATCACAGCGTGGTGCTGCGGCAACTGCTTCTGCGCTACACCCAGGCATTGCTCACGCAGATGACGCAGACCGCCGTGTGCAATCGCCACCACACCGTGGACCAGCAACTGTGCCGCTGGCTGCTGATGAGCATCGACCGGCTCCCCTCCAACCGGCTGGTGATGACCCAGGAACTGATCGCCAACATGCTCGGTGTGCGCCGGGAAGGCGTGACCGAGGCGGCCGGAAAGCTGCAGAAGGCCAAGGTGATCCGTTACCACCGCGGCCGCATCGAGGTGACCGACCGGCCCAAACTGGAACGCATGGTGTGCGAATGCTACGAGGTGGTCCGCAAGGAATACGCCCGGCTGTTGCCGTGGACCGCCACGCCCAAAACCGCTGCGCCCAAAGATGCGTCCCGGACAGCAGCCGCTGAAGGGGAGCGTTGAATACGCTCGACCGGAGTATGCTTTGAATTCTCGTTGCATCCGCCTGCACCTTCCGACATTGGGGTTTCGAACCATCTCCGTGCCGGCCGTTGGTCTTCCAACGCCACCCGGAGTACCCCAATGTCCCCATCGCCACGCGTTGCCGCGGCAAGCCGTTCCGCCGCCAACTCTTTCTCCCGCAATCGCCTGCTCGCCGCGCTGCCGCGCGCCGAGCGTGCGCGGCTGGCCGCCGCCGGCAAGCCGGTCGAGCTCGTCTTCGCCGAGGTGTTGTACGAGCGCGGCGCGCGGGTTCGCCACGTGTACTTCCCCACCGACGGTTTCATCTCGGACATCACCGCCATCGGCGATCACGCGACGCTGGAGGTGGGGCTCACCGGCCGCGAAGGCATGTGCGGCATGGCCGTCGCACTGGGCGCGGACGCCTCCGCGCTGCGCTCGTTGGTGCAGGGCGCGGGCACCGCGCTGCGCATCGGCGCCGTCGCATTCCGGCGCGAGATGGAACGCAGCCCCGCGCTGCGGCGCACCCTGGGCCGTTACGCCTTCGTGCAGATGGCCCAGCTCGCCCAGAACGCGCTGTGCATCAGCGCACACCGCGTCGAGCAGCGCCTCGCGCGCTGGCTGCTGATGTCGCACGATCGCGCGCAGACGGACACGTTTCACGTGACCCACGCTTTCCTCGCCAACATGTTGGGCGTGCGCCGTGTCGGCGTCACCCAGGCTGCGGGGTCGTTGCAAAGAAAACAGCTGATCCGCTATGCGCGCGGCCGGGTCGAGGTCGTGAACCGCCGCGGCCTCGAAGCCGCCGCGTGCCATTGCTACCGCATTGACCGCGAAACCTGGCAGCGATTGCTCGGCTGAATCGAACGTGCGCATGGGCAACCCGGTGCGGCGTCGCGCGGCAAGCATGCGGTTGCGCGCATCGCGCGCTTCCGCTTCTTGCACAGATTGCGCATTCGCCTGTAGCCGGCGCGCCGCGAAGGCCACGACGCCCAATGTTCGCTTGCGCACGGACGGCCGGCCCTCGCCGCACGCACTATCGCCCGCTCAGGAGAAGTCCCATGCCGGCGCATGGACGGCACGTTCCGGGGCATGGACGCTCCGGGGCTACGGAGACAGCTATGAATCTGGCAACCCTCTGCGATCTGTTGGACGGCTTCACCGACGAAAAACGCCGTCTCGAGACCACCGCACTGTTGACGGATGACCCGTCGCGGCGCGCGGACATCGAACAGCGGGTGCGGACGATCGCGATCATCGTGACTGATCTCCGTGGCGAGGTGCTTGCGCGCGAATCTCTCGGGGCAAGCCGTACCGGAACCGAACAGGAATTCGAGACCCATCTTCACCGTGTCCTCAAGGCCCATGGTTCGATGGCGCCTGTGCAGCGTGAGAATGTGCGCCGGAGTGCATGAGTTGCCAGACGTTCCGAAGCACTGTCCTTCGTCCATGACGGCCGCACACGACGTGAGTGGCGCGCAGCCTCGACAAGTCCCGCTGTGTGCGCCAACAGACGGAGCTTTTGCATCCGGCCCTGTAACGTGAGCATCAAGGAAGATCGCTGGACACGGACGTCCGCTTTCCAAGCACTGATCCGGCGCCATATCACGACAGCGCGGCAGCCCGGCTCCTCAAAAGATCGGGCACCTCGCGCGCAACCTCCGTCGAAGCGCCGGAGCCGATGAGAAACCGGTTCCCACGGATGCCGTGCAACGGCAACGCGGTCGCGGGCTTCGACGAGTCAAGGCAAAGGCACACGACGCCACCAGGCAATACACCAGCCAGTGTCCATAGCGCTTGCGCAATCCCGCGGCGACGCCGGCGCCGGTCACGCGGCCGATGCGTGCGCTGATCATTTGAATCGCGATCATCAGTGGAAGCGCCAGCAGGACGCTCCACAGGTGTTGTAGCCGTAGGCCGCGCCGACCTGCGAATAGGTCGCGATGTCGCTCGGGTCGTCGTCGGCCGCGCCGGTGATCAGTCCGGCGCTGAGCATCTTCCAGAACGGAGCCTTCGTTTCGGTGCTCTGGAACTTCTTGTTCAAACCTCACCGTCCTTTGCGCGAGTCGATCCGGAATCTCATCCGCCGTCATTCCATCGATGCGGCCTCGCATGCGCACCGTATCAACGGTACCCGACGCACATCACATAATCGCGCAGCAGGGCTTCGTTGTTCTCGGCTTCTTTCAGCAGGATTTCGAGTGCATCGCCCACATTGAGCACGCCGATCGGGCGCGAATCCTGATCCACGACCGGAATGTTCTTCAGGCCGCGTGTCTTCATAATTGACCAGACATCGTGCAACCAATCGCCGGGGTGGCACAGTGTGACGGGTGCCGTCATCACGGCCGCGGCCTCCGTCGCGCAAGCGCTCCCCTGACAATGTCCGATTTGTCGAATGACATCGGTTTTGGTGATGACGCCGGCCAGCGCTCCATCGGATCGGCGCACCACGACGAGGCCGATGTCGGGGTCGAGCAGGCATTTCGCCGCATCGATGAGTGGGGCGCCGTCTGCGATCATGACAAGCCGCTTGCGCATCTGATCGGCATTCCGTCGACGAACATCCAGTTACCCTCGCTGCGCCAGCCGCTACATCCCTTCCATCCGCGTATCGTCCGGCTGGCTCGGTGGCAAGATGGTGCACGTGTACGGCGTCGGCGTCGAAGGGCGCGACTGACGGAGCTTCTTTGCGTGGCTGCTGCACGGCTTGGGTCACACTGCGCTCGGCGCCGAATTCAACGTCCAGATGGAGCGGCAGCGAAGGCTGCCATCGGCGGCTGCGCGGTGACCTCCCTGGCGTACCGTTGGCCGCGTGTCTGCCAGCTGATCCGGTTTTCCGAACCTGAATTGAAACTGGATCGGACCGTCAAAAATGTTTCGTGCGGCGATGGTTGTGCTCTACTCGCATCGGGAGTTTCATCTGCGCAAACCCGGCACGGGACTTCCGTGAACGGAAACGCAGGGGCATGGACAACAGCATGGATCTCATTGCGTCCGGGCCAGAGTGGTTCGACCCGCGGGTGGCCGGGATGGGCAACACCATGACCGGCATTGTCGAATTGCGCCGTCGACGCTGCGCGCTTCCCTGCCAGCCCGTGACTTCCGAGATATGCGATGGCCGACGCTGATCGCCCGCCGATGACGCGGCCCGAGTTCGCCAGGCGCGCGGCGATCGTCGCGGTGATCGCGGTGCTGGTCGCGGGTGTGGCCGCGTTCGTCTGGGCGGTCAGCCACGCGTTGCTGGTTTTCTTCGTCGCGATCCTGTTCGCGGTATTGCTGGACGGCATGGCCCGGCTGGCGATGCGGTGGCTGCGCCTGCCGCGTCCGCTGGGGTTGCTGCTCGCGATCCTCGCCATCATTGCGTGTCTTGGCGGCATTTTTGTTTTCGGCGGCTTTCGGGTCATGAGCGAATTGCCCGCGTTGCGCAGCAACCTGCAACAGTCGATCCAGCGCATCGAACACCAGCTGCACGGCGCGGGCGTCACGCACAAGTTGCAGGAGATGGGCATCGGCCCGGCCAAGCCCGGTTCGGGTCCACTGTCGACTGGCACTGGCCCGAAATTTTCCGAGATCTTGAGCCATGCCCAGGGCTTTCTCTCGGGCTCGGTCGAGATGGTGGCCGACCTCTTCATCGTCATCGTCGCCGGCATCTATTTCGCCGCCGCCCCGCCTTTCTACGTGGACACGTTCCTCAAGTTGCTGCCCGAACGCCGGCGCGAGCGCCTGCGCGTGGTCGCGCGGGAAGTGGGTCACGGGCTGCGGCGCTGGCTGCTCGGCGTTTTTGTTTCGATGCTTGCCGTGGGTATCGTTACCGGCATCGGGCTGACGCTGCTGCACGTGCCGCTGGCCGGATTGCTCGCGATCATCGCGACCCTCCTGACCTTCATTCCGTACATCGGCACGATCATTTCGATGATCCCGGCGTTGTTGATCGCGCTGCTGGTCAGCCCAATCACGGTCCTGTATGTATTGGTGCTTTACCTTTTGGCGCATGCGCTGGAAGGCTACCTGGTCACGCCGCTGGTCCAGTCGCGGACGGTGCGTCTGGCGCCCGGCTGGCTGATCCTGTCCGAGTTGGTCGGTGGTCTGGCCGCCGGCATCTTCGGGGTGCTGATCGCGGCACCGCTGCTGGTGGCGCTCACCATCATCGTGCAATTGCTTTATGTGGAAGACGTGCTCGGAGACAGCATGCGGACCCTGGGCGAATCCAGCGAGACGTTCCGGATGCGCCGGCTCATTGCCGCGCTGCGTACGCGTGCTGCACGCCGGCGCCGCGGCGAACCGGGCAAAGGGGACGGGCCTTCTTGAACGCGGTGCGATCGCCAGCGAGCCGAGCCCGCCTGGCGCGGCACGAGCGGATGGTTCAACCCGGACCGCCCGGGGTGCCCGTAACATCACGTTGACCTGACCTACACTCCGGTCGCCGTACAAGAAAGACTTGCGCCGCGTGCGGGTCCGCGAGAGGCAAGGGAATGCGCGACAACCATTACGGCCTGATCGTGATCGGCTCCGGGCCCGGGCGGCGCCACGCTGGCGCAGCGGCTGGCGCCCGGCGGCAACCGCATCCTGATTCTGGAGCGCAAAGATTTCCTGGAGCGCTCGGTCGACAATTGGAGTCCGCGCAAAGTTTTCATCGAGAACATTTACCAGGCCAAAGAAACCTGGCACGACAAGCACGGCAAGACCTTCCGCCCGGGCCTGCACTACTTCGTCGGCGGCAATTCCAAGATGTACGGCGCCGCCTTGTTTCGGCTGCGCGAGCGCGATTTCGGCGAACTGCACCACGCGGGCGGCGTTTCTCCGGAATGGCCGCTGAAGTACGACGTGTTCGAGCCCTACTACGATGAAGCTGAGCGGCTTTTCCACGTGCACGGCGCGGCGGGCGAAAATCCAACCGAGCCGCACCGCAGTACGCCATATCGCTATCCGCCGGTTTCCCACGAGCCGCGCGTGCAGGAACTCTCGGAAATCTGCAGGCACCATGGGCTGCACCCATTCCATATGCCGCTCGACATCCTGCTGGACGAGAGGGATAGCAAAGCCACACCGACAAGTCCGTGCATCCGCAATGCTTTCTTCGACGGTTACCCGTGCCTGACCAACGGCAAGGCCGACGCGGAGGTGATCTGCATCGACCCGATGCTGGCCGCCCACCCGAACGTCACTCTGCTGACCGGCGCGTACGTCTCGCGGCTCGATACCGACGCTGCCGGACGCACCGTCAACGCTGTCGAAGTCGAACGTGGCGGCGCCAGGGAAACGTATTCCGCCGACATCGTGGTGGTCGCCTGCGGCGCGTTGTCTTCAGCGCTGCTATTGCTTCGCTCGGGCAACGACAAGCATCCTCACTGACTGGCGAATGGCTCCGATCAGCTCGGCCGCAACTACATCCGCCACAACCAGGCGGTGCTGATGGCGATCACCCACGAACCCAATGACACAGTGTTCCAGAAAACCGTGGGGTTAAGCGACTTCTACTTCGGTGCCGCCGACTGGGATTATCCGCTGGGGCTCATACAGATGTGCGGTAAATCGCACCCCGACACGATCCGCGGCGAAGCGCTGCCCTCGTGGCTGGAATGGTTGCCGGAAGGTCCGTTCGATTACCTCGCGCGGCATTCGCTGGATTTCTGGCTGTCCAGCGAGGACCTGCCGCGGCCGGAAAACCGCATCCGCTACAAACGTGGTTGCGTGGTGGTTGAGCAAACCGACAACAACATGGAAGCGCACAGGCGCCTACGGCGGAAACTGGAAGGTCTGCTGGGGCCGATGGGCGCGCACACACACCTGCTGGAGCGCAACTATTACCTCGGTCAGGACATTCCCATCGGCGGAACGGCGCACCAAGCGGGTACGGCGCGCTTCGGTACCGATCCGAAAACCTCGGTGCTGGACCTCGACTGCAAGGCGCACGAACTCGACAACCTGTACGTCGTCGACGCCAGTTTCTTTCCCTCGATCGGGGCGGTGAATCCGACCCTCACCATCATCGCCAACGCGATGCGGGTGGCGGACCGGATCGCCGAGCGGATGGGACTTTCGATCGCGTGAGAAGGTCAGGAATAAAGGTGTTCGTCGACGCCAGTGTGGTCTGCCGGCAGCATGCAACCACTGTGCAGCCAAATGGGTGCGCCCATCCAAAGGCGACGCATGAATCGCGCCGTGCGTATTGGAGCTCGATGTCCGCAGCGAGCACATGCCAGTCCTCCGGGAATTCTGGGTCGATGCGGCGCAGAGCGCCCGCATGGCGGCCGTTCGGCTACTGCTGTCGAATGTCGTCTCGGGGCCGGAATCGGCGAACTGAATCCTCCGACGCCCGCGCTTTTTCCTCCATGCCAATGAATCTGAATCCGCCAGGAATGCTGCGCCGCCGCAAGCATGATTCGTGACTGTATAGAGGTAGAATAGCCAGTATTGCGGCGGTGCAATATGCGCCGCCCGCCCGCAGAAGGTGAACGGTATGCTTAACACTAGCCACTTGATTCCGTCACGACCCATCGTTTGGACCCGGAACAGCCGCGGCGGCCCAGGTTACGAAGATCGCGCAGTAGGACGCGTGGTGCGGGCCGGGGTGGGCCGAGTGACCATCTTGGTGTTCCGGGCCAGCGACGAAACCTGGGTCATACGCTCCGTAGGACCCCGTGAGCTCGTACCGGCCACTGGCACCGATCTTGCCCGGCTCGAAGCACTCGAACTTCAAGATCGACGCCCGGCCGCGTAGACAGCAGTCGAAGCGCTGCTTCTCGAGAAGTCGCCAACGCAGCTAACACACCGTGAGCCTGCGGCAACTCCGTGGCGTCCCCACGGGGCTCTGTGGTTGTACACGACCGCCGTCGGCGGCGGCGCAGTACTCAATCTTGCGTATCAGCAACGTGGCCAGTTACTACTGCGCTGGTTGATGTACCTGCACTTGTTGCTGGCCGCGATCGGGTTCATCCTGCTCGCCATTGCCGTATTTGCGTGAGCGGGCTGCGGCCCTGAGCTCGCGCACCGCAGCGTCGTCGCGAGCACAGCTTCAATACCAGCCGACGCGCCTGCGGGTTTGAGGCAGCGTGCCCACCGAACACGGCATCCGTCAAAGGCGCATATCCAGGTCGTGCAATTTCGTGAGTCGCGGCTGGAACGTTTTTCGCGGCGGTCGCATCCAATGGGGAGCATCGTCCGCTGCGGTGTGACGCTGAGCGGGGGCATACAGCTCCGTTCCAACCATGCGCCGCACCCATGCGGCGAATGATTGATCAACCAACCGACAGGAGACAGACACATGCACAGATATTTGAAAACGGCAATGGCGACCGGGTTGTCCGTGGCGATCGCAGCGGCGCTCGGGTCATTCGACGCGACTGCGGCAACGCCACCGTCATCGGCATCGATGGCAAGTTACGTGGCCAGCAACCAGCAATCCGGCAACAACTGGTTTGGGGGCGCGGTCTACAACGGAAAACCCGATCTCGCAGCCACGGCCGCGCTGGTCAAGGCAGGCGGTGGCGCCGACGACTTTGATTTCTCCAAAGCGCTGGTCGCGATGCTGGGTCAGGACACCGTCAACAAGGAAGTTGCGAAGCTCGACAAGCAGTATGGCGAGCAGGAAGTCAAAACGTTCCTGAGCGGCATGACATTCGCAGTCCAGGATGCATTGAAGCGGGCGACCGAGCAAGGCATCAAATTGCCAGCACCGGCTAACCTTTCCGGCGCCAAGCTCGCAGGTGGTTTGGTCAAATTGGGCACCGCGCCCGATGGAACGTTTTGGTCCGGATACCTGTTCGATCGCACCATCTCGCATGGATTGCACAATCAGGTGATGGGCGACATCGATGCCAAGTTCGGCATGCAAGCCGACGCAACCACCCACAAGATCCTCAACCAGGCCATGTTCGATGTCGCGCAGGCGCTTGGCAGGAAGGATGTGAAGCTGGCAGCGTTCCATTGAACACGGTGACGCAGCGAACGACAGCAAGCACGGTTTGATTCTCACGCGGGGCAAGTGCGCACTTGCCCCGCTTTGTTCAGCGAGATCTGATGGCAACGCCCGACCGCAGAATGTCGTCGGTAGCACAATCAAGGTCTGTTGAATCTGCGACCGAAAGTGGACGTATCCTCGACTTCATTCGACTTCCGCTCGGGTCGCACAGCGACCTTTGATGCCAGTCGCCCGGCGCGGTTTCCGCCATGTCGCTGTCCGGCCGCAAGCAGCCATACCTGCGCGTGCGCTGAAGGTCCGCTGTGGAGGATCCGAAGCGAGTCGGCTACTCGCTTGCACGTGAAGAACCTGAAAGCCCATTGACGGACCTGCAGCCCAAGCAGAGCCGGGATCTGCCGATTGCGCGTACTTCGGAGCTTCCGACCAGAGCCGAACCAGCACCACGCGCCCTCACCCGAGCAGCAAGCCCATCCTATGTGGCGATCCGGGCGTCTCCCGCTGACGGCCGGATACTCAGAGACAGGCAACGACGTGGTCAGGTGCACCGGAACCAGCATGGGTGCCGCCGACATACGTATCGATCAGGCTGTCGATGTAGTCGTCGAATCGCCGCCGGGGCAGCGACGTAGTGCGCGCGCTCGTGCGTGCCAAGTCGCGCCTGACTCTCGAAATGGCGGTAGCCTCGCAACGCGCGTGATACGCGTATTGCGCGCGGTCTTCGGGATTCAAGGACAATAATGCTGCAACTTGGTGGAAACGCCGCTCGCCATCGATGACGGCGATCAGATTCAGCAATGTGGTCTTTTCCATTTGCTTCTACTTTCCCTTGAAGTCAATTGCATCCGAAACGCGTGAAGCCAGAACAAACGATCAAGGGGCTTGCGGTACCCCCCGCGGAGTCAATCCGCGGTCTACACGGACAGGCATCCGGATCGTCTGCATCCGCATCATGACGGCCAGGTTATCGATGCTCCTGTCCACATGCTCGATGTCGCGAAGGTGACACTTGATGCGATCCCTCAACCCCGGATCTGGGGTACATCTCCCGGCGATATGGAAGCCGCGCCGCACCCGGGCCTCACGTTTTCCCGCTTCCATGGCATAACCGGTTTCAGCGTCATGCCTGATCCGGATCCGCCATGCGGTCCAGCGCAAGTGCAGCGCTGTCACACAGCTGCCATCGCGCGCAATGCTGCCACCCATTCCATCAATCCGGTCGGCCAGATCGTCAGCTATGGTCAAGTGGGTGTGGATGATCCGTTCAAAACACTGCTTGAGGTAGGGATGCGTCACGTTGCGAACCGCATCCGAATAGAACATCCGCGCCTCGTCCAGGGAGATGACCAGACTTTTC
>Ga0070691_10000138_pt1 | contig 22836 bp, 28 predicted proteins | sample KBSK1101metaG_FD_64673 | JGI IMG/M metagenome (GOLD analysis project Ga0070691, IMG submission 64673) | Corn, switchgrass and miscanthus rhizosphere microbial communities from Kellogg Biological Station, Michigan, USA - KBS K1-10-1 metaG | ecosystem: Host-associated > Plants > Roots >... | reverse complement strand
CTTGATCAGGATCACCCTGACGTCGGTGGCCATCGCCACCATCATCTTGCGGTAGTTCTCGGCCTGGCGCTCGTCGCGGCTCTCGAACGACATCCCGGTCAGCTTGGTGACGCCGTCGACCAGCTGGGCGATCTCCTCGCCGAACTCCTCCTGGATCTCCTCCAGGCTGGCGCTGGTGTCCTCGACGGTGTCGTGCAGCAGCGCCGCGCAGAGCGTCTCGGTGTCGAGCCGCATGCCGGCGCAGACCTGCGCCACCCCGACCGGGTGGGTGATGAACTCGTCGCCGGAGTAGCGCAGCTGGTCGGCGTGCCGGTCGCAGGCGAAGTCGAAGGCGCGCTCGAGCGCGGTCCGGTCGATCGCGGCCACCGCAACGGCGGCGCCGCCGGCGCCGTTCCCGTCCGCCGCCACGGCCGAGTCGAACTCCTCGACCACGGCAAAGAGGTCGGCGAGAAGCTCGCGGCGCTCTACGGTTGCTGGGGTCTTTCGAGGTATGGCACTGCCTCCGAGTGGTCTGCTCTGTAGGAGCGGAACGCTGCTGAGCGCTCCAGATCCGTCCCCTCTGAGGATACGACCCCGACGACGCCCGCGCCGCGCCTGGGCTCTCCGGCAACCAGGCCCAGCTCCGCGAGCGCGCGGAAACAGCGGCCGGCCACCTCCGGTCCGAGTGGGTGGGCGCCGCTGCCGGCGAGCGCCTCGCGCAGCTGCGGGCCGCCGACCTCGCCGGCCTCGCGCAGGCGCCGGAAGACACCGCCGACCGCCGACCGCGAGGCGAGCTGCTCGTCGCTGGCCGCGACCGCGAAGGCCTGCTCGGCCGGGGTCCAGACGCGGTGCAGGAATCCCGGGGCGGCGCCACCGTCGCCAGGTCCGCCATGCCCCGCGCACGGGCTCGCGGCCACCGCTTCGAGCGCGGCCGACGCGGGGGGATCGACCAGGACGACGTGCTCGAAGCGCTCGGGCACCGACGCCGATCGAGCCAGCGTCGCGTAGTCGGTCAGGGCCAGGCCTCCGTTCTCGCCGCGGGAGACCGCGGCCTCGAGCGCCTCGGCCCCGCAGCGGTGGCAGGCGACCCGGGCCGAGCCGCCGTTGAAGCGCGCCAACCCGCTGGCGCCGCTGGCGAGCGGCGCCCGGCGCGAGGCGTCGGCGCAGACCGCAAGCACCCCGGCTCCGCTGGAGACCAGCTCGGCGATCGTCGCGCTGACCGAACCTCCACCCGCGACCGCGAGCCGCGGCGCGCCTGGGCGACTTTGTCTCGCTAGCGGGGACAAGCTCGACCGGGCGGCGAGGTCGAGGCCGAGCTCGGCCTCGAAGCGCTCCCACCACTCCCCGTCCTCGCAGGCGCAGGTGTGAAGCGCCGCGCCGTCCTCCTCGAGCGGGTAGAGCTCGCGCAGCACCACACGCGGCTCGACCGAGCCGTTCCAGTGGTTGACCTCGAGCCGGACCGCGGCGTCGACCCGGTCCTCCTCCTCGACCCCGAGGCTGGAGCGGCCGAAGGCGACGCCGAGGGCGCGGTGGGAGCCGCTGTGGAGGCTGAAGCGAGCGTGCTTGCCCTCCCCCATCGTGCGCACGTCGCTGACCCGGGCCGAGGGGACCATCAGCCGCACCCCCGGGTTGCCCATCCCGAACGGCGCCAGGCGGCCTAGCTCCTCGGCCAGGTCCAGGCCCAATCCGACCCCGCCGACCATCGCGTCGATCCGCTCGGTCCGCCGCAGGTCCTCGGGGTCGAGGACGGACGCCGCGTGCGTCGCGAAGGCCTCGCGGAACGCTTCGAGGTTCTCCGCCCGCAGGGAGAGACCGGCGGCGGCGCGGTGACCGCCGAAGCTCTCCAGGTGCTCGGCACAAGCCTCCAGCGCCGCGAGCAGGTCGAAGCCCGGAATGCTGCGGCCGCTGCCACGGCCCCCGCCCTCGCCGTCGAGCGAGATCACCACCGTCGGCAGGTGGTGGCGCTCGACCAGGCGCGAGGCGACGATCCCGACCACGCCGGGATGCCAGCCCTCGCCGGCGACGACCAGGGAGGGAGACTCGAGCAGGTGCTCCGGAAGCTCCCGCCGGACCGCCTCGGCGGCGGTGTCGACCTCACGCTCCCGCGCTCGCCGCTCCGAATTCGCGCGTCCCAGCTCGGTCGCGATCTCCCCGGCCCGCGCCTCGTCGTCGCTCAGCAGCAGCTCGACCCCGGCGTCGGCCCGGTACAGCCGCCCGGCGGCGTTGATCCGCGGCGCCAACCGGAACGCCAGATCGCCCTCGTCCAGCCGCGTCGGCTCGCATTTGGCCGACGCGATCAGCGCCCGCAGACCGACCCGCCGCCCCCGCTTCATCTCCGCCAGGCCGCGCTTCACCAGCGCGCGGTTCTCGCCGACCAGCGGCACCACGTCCGCCACCGTCGCCAGGGCCACCAGGTCCAGATCGGCGTCGCTGGACTCCCCCCTCAACGCCGAGGCCAGCTTCCAGGCGACCGCGGTCCCGCAGAGCGACGGGAACGGGTAGCCGCTGATTTCGGGATGGAGGATCGGGCAGTCCGGGAGCCGCTCGGCCGCCTGGTGGTGGTCGGTGACGAGGGTCTCGATGCCGAGCGAGCGGGCGAGGGCGACCTCCTCCACCGCCGTGATCCCGCAATCGACCGTGATCAGCAGCGAGGTGCCGCGCCGGGCCAGCTTCTCGACGTTCGGGGCGCTGAGCCCGTAGCCGTCGCCGATCCGGTCCGGGATCAGCCAGTCGCACTCGGCGCCCAGCTCGCGCAGGGTCGAGACCATGATCGTCGTCGCGCAGACGCCGTCGACGTCGAAATCGCCGTGGACGGCGATCCGGCGGCCGGCGGCGATCGCCGCCCGCACCCGCTCCACCGCCACCGCCATCCCCTCGAAGGCGGTCGGCGGGTGCGACTCGTCGGCAGCGAGGAACTCGCGGGCCAGCTCGGGCGTGCGGTAGCCGCGCCGGACCAGGGTCACCGCCACGGGCCCGCTCAGCTCCAAGCCGTCGGCCACCGCGCGCACGTCGGCGTAGGAATAGGGCTCGGCGTCGAACGCCTTCAGGGTCTTTGCCACGCGACCCAGGCTAGGAAGCCCGGCGGCGTCAAATTCGCCGCAAACCTCCCGAAAATGGAGCGGAAAGCGCTACTCGGCCCGGCGCTCTTCGCGCAGGCCGAGGAAATAGACCACGCCGAGCCCGATCGCGGTCCCGGGGATGGCCAGCAGGGCGGTGCCGAGATCGGTATCGCTGAGACTGCGACCGCTGGCCTCCTGCACGATCAGGCCGAACAGGATCGAGCCGATCACGGCGCCGACGAAGGCGCCGACGATGCCCTGCCAGAAGCGGTCGGGCAGGAAGACGGTGAAGTGCCAGAGGGCGATCCCCATCGTGAACCAGACGAGCAGTGCCATCGCTACCTGTTCCTCCCGTGCTTGCGGCGGGCCTGACGGCGGGCCCGCCTCTCCGCGTTGCGCTGGCGCCGCTCGGTCGAGGCCGCGTCGGCCTCGCCGCCGGCGACCGGATCGGCGCCGTTGCCGTCCCCGGTGCGCTCCGCGGTGGCGACCGCCCCCGCCTGGGGCTGGGCCTCGGGCGCGGCGGCGATTTCGGCTTCGCTCTCCTCGTCGCCGCCGAGCTCGGCCATGGTGACGTCGTCGGCGAAGGCGGGCACGCCGCCCTCGACCTGGGCGATCCGCAGGCGCCGCCGCACGAAGCCCGGCTCGCGTTCCTTCCAGGCGGTCAGGACCGGCGAGGCGATGAAGATCGACGAGTAGGTCCCGGACGCGATCCCGACCAGCATCGCGAAGGCGAAGTCCTGCAGGGTGGCGCCGCCGAAGACCAGCAGCGACATCACCCCGAGCAGGGTCGAGAAGCTGGTCGCCAGCGACCGCGTCAGAACCTCGCTCATCGAGCGGTTGACGATCTGGGAGAAGGCGGCGCGCGGCATCCGCGGCACGTTCTCGCGGATCCGGTCGAAGACGATGATCGTGTCGTAGATCGAGTAGCCCAAGATGGTGAGGAAGGCGGCGACGGTGCCGCTGCTCACCTCTTTCCCCGTCAACGAGTAGACGCCGGCCGTGATCAGGATGTCGTGGAAGATCGCGATCAGCACCGGCACCGCGAACTTCGGGTCGAAGCGCAGCGCCACGTAGCCGCAGATCACCAGCAGCGAGAAGATCAGCGCCTTGAGGGCGCTGTTGGCGACCTGCTGGCCGAAGGTCGGGCCGACGCTGGTGCTGTCGAAGCCGTCTTCGACGATGCCGAAGTCCGATTGCAGCTCGCGCTCGGCGTCTTTGACGGTCCCGGGCTCCAGCTGGCTGGTCTGGATCTGGAAGACGTTTTCCCCGAAGACCGGATCGGAGACCTGCTGGATCTCCTCGCCGCTGACGCCGATGCCGTCGAGCGATTCGCGCACGCCTTCCTCGTCGGTCTTCTGCTCGAGCGCCACCTTGATCCTGGTCCCGGACTCGAAGTCGATGCCGAAGTTGAGCTGCTTGGTCGCCAGCGAGAGGGCGCCGACGAGCAGGATCACGCCGGAGATCGAGAAGAACCACCGGCTCGCGCCCATGAAGTCGAAGTGCCAGCGCACGCCTTTGCCGCCCGCTCCCAGGGCGCTGGGGGAGCGCAGCAGACGCGAGCGGCTCATGCTGCCCAGCAGCGCCTGGGTGAAGACGACCGCGGTCAGCAGCGAGACGATCGTCCCGACCCCGAGGGTGAAGGCGAACCCCTTGACCCCGGAGGTGGCGAGCACGAAGAGGATGAAGGCGGTCAGCAGGGTGACGACGTTGGCGTCGACGATCGTGCTGATCCCCCGTTTGTAGCCAGCGCCGATCGCGCTCGACATCGAGCGGCCCGCCCGCACCTCCTCCTTTATTCGCTCGAAGATGACGATGTTCGAGTCCGCCGCGACGCCGATCGTCAGCACCAGGCCCGCGATCCCCGGCAGGGTCAGGGTGATCGGGATCAGGTTGATCAGGGCGAAGAAGATCACCCCGTAGGCGGCCAGCGCGATCGAGGCGATCAGCCCGAGGAAGCGGTAGTAGAGGAGCAGGAAGACGACGACCAGCGCCAGGCCGATGATCCCGGCCTTGACCCCCGCGTGCAGGGCCTGGGTCCCCAGGGTCGCCGAGACCTGGGTCTGGCTGATCAGCTTGAGGTTGATCGGCAGGGCGCCGATCTGCAGGATCGTCGCCAGGTCCTGGGCCTCGGTCGGGCTCGAGAAGCCGCCCGAGATCTGAGCCCCGGTGCGTCCGTCGATCCCATCCGGGTTCTGGGCGAAGTTGATGATCGGCCGCGTTTTGACTTCGTTGTCGAGGATCACCGCGAAGTGGCCCGAGAGCGCTTCCGCCTGTTCGCCCGCGACCGGTCCGATCGCCGACGCCTGCCCGCGCTGGGCGATCTGCCGAGTGACTTCCTGGAAGGCCTCGCGGCCGCTGTCGGTGAAGCCGAAGCTGACGTTCGGTTCGTTGAATTCGCCGAATTCCTGCTTCGGGTTGGTGATGTCGGTGCCCGAGAGCGCCGGGTCGTCCTTGAGCGCGTACCAGCCGGGCTTGGCGGTCTTGTCGATCTTCCCGGTTTCGTCGTTCGGGTATTCGGAGACGACGATCGTGCCGGCGGGGACCTTGATCACGATCCCCTCGTGAGAGCGTTTTTCGCCGGTCGGGCTGACGTAGAGATCCTTCCTGGCGAGCTCGGGGCCGGCGATCAGGTCGTGCGTCTTCGGGTCGAAGAGGTAGTACCGCGGTTTCGAGACCGAGCAGTTGTCGCAGTTCTCGGCGGCCGGCTGTTCGGAGGCGAGCTTCACCGCGCCGTAGGCGTCGGGGTAGGCGCCGGCGAAGATCAGCTGCTTGTTCTCGAGGCTGCCCGTATTGCGCCCGGCGTCCTTCCAGCGTTCTTCGGACTGTTTGAGCGGGCCCGGCGGCGGCTGCTGGCCGGGGTGCCCGCCGATCGCCCGCTCCGGACCGATCTGGTTCGGCTCCCAGTCGTAGAAGAACAGCTGCGCGGTGGTCCCGACCTGGTCGATGGCGCGCTGGGCGTTGTCGACGTCCGGCAGGCTGACCGAGATCTGGTCGGTGCCGAGCCGCGAGACTTCCGGCTCGGAGACGCCGAGCTGGTCGATGCGCTCGCGGATGATCTCGATCGAGCGGTCGATGTCGGCGCCGGTCACTTCCTTGACCTGGCCGGTCGGCTGACCCTGGTAGACCAGCTCGACGCCGCCCTTGAGGTCGAGCCCGAGCTTGGTCGAGGTGTTGAGGATGACCAGCGCCGAGGCGACCACCAAGCCGAGCACGAAGAGCAGGACGAACAGGTAGCGGCGACGTGAGCCCACGTCTAGCCCTCCGGCGTCAGGACGAGCAGCAGCCCGCCGTCATCGTCGTAGGCGGGGAAGACGTCGGCGACGGCCTTGGCGGGCAGATCGCCTTCGGCGTTGACGGAGACGCGCTTGCCGAGCGAGCGCACCCCCCACTCCAGCGAGGTCTCGATCGGGTCGGTGACGCCATCGCCGTCGGTGTCGGAGCTCTCGTCGCCGTCGCCCGGGTCGATCCAGTCGAGGCCGAGAACCTCGCGCACCGGCCGCCCGATCACGTCCTCGTCGGTGAGCCCCGTCAACTCGAAGCTGCCTTTGCCGGCGTCGATCACGCGTTCCTGCTTGTCGCAGACGAAGAAGGCGGCATTGGCCGCCGGATAATAATCGTCGAGTAATTCGAAGACGAAACCGAAGCCGCATTTGGAGCAGCCCTTCGGGCGCGAGCTGAAACCTGCGGTCCGCTCGCCGCTCACCTCCCGGTGTCCGCAATTCGGACAGATGAAAAACGGCATGTCCGACAGGCTACAAGCGCGCGGCTAGAAGAGGCTCGCGGCGCCCTCGGGCGCCGCCAGGCCGAGGTGGTCGTAGGCGCGCCGAGTCAGCACCCGGCCGCGCGGGGTCCGCTTCAGCAAGCCCTGCTGGAGCAGGTACGGCTCGAGCACATCCTCGATCGTGTCCTGCTCCTCGCCGATCGCGACAGCGAGGGTCGAGAGGCCGACCGGGCCGCCGCCGAACTTGGTCGCCACGGTGTCGAGCAGGGTCCGGTCGCTGCGGTCGAGCCCGCCGGCGTCGACCTCGAGCATCTCCAGGGCGCCGAGCGCGACCTCGGCGCCGATCGTGCCGCTTCCCTTCACCTGGGCGAAATCGCGCACCCGCTTGAGCAGGCGGTTGGCCACCCGGGGGGTCCCGCGCGAGCGCGAGGCGATCGTCCGCGCCCCCTCGGAGTCGATCTCGACGCCGAGGATCCCGGCCGAGCGCTCGACGATCTGGGCCAAATGCTCGGGCCCGTAGTGCTCGAGCCGGTGCGAGACGCCGAAGCGGTCGCGCAGCGGCGTCGTCAGCAGCCCCGAGCGGGTGGTGGCGCCGACCAGCGTGAAGGGCGGCAGCGGCAGCGTCACCGTCCGCGCCCCGGCCCCCTGGCCGAGGACAACGGGCAGCTCGCCGTCCTCCATCGCCGGGTAGAGGGTCTCCTCGACGGCGCGGCCGAGGCGGTGGATCTCGTCGATGAAGAAGACGCTGCCGGGCTCCAGGGCGGTGAGGAAGGAGGCGACGTCGGCCTTGCGCTCCAGGGCCGGTCCCGCGGTCTGCACCATCGGCACCCCCATCTCGGCGGCCACGATGTGCGCCAGCGAGGTCTTGCCGAGCCCCGGCGGGCCGGCGAGGAGGACGTGGTCGAGCGGCTCGCCGCGCCCGCGCGCGGCCTCGATGAAGATCGCCAGCTGATCGGTCACCTGCTTCTGGTTGACGAAGTCGGCGAGGGTCGGGGGCCGCAGCGAGAGATCGAGGTCCTCGTCCGGCACGTCCGCGCGCGCGTCGTGCACCCGCACCTCGGCGTCGATCGCCACCGGCTCCTCGTCGATCCCCGGCGTCCGGATCCGCTTGGCGCCGATCTCGGGGGGCTCGCTCATGCGCCGGCCCTCGCCGCGGCGGCCCTGCGCAGCGCCTCGGCGACGAGCTCCTGCGGCTCCTTGCCGTCGAGCCCGTCCAGCAGCTGCTCGGCCTCCAGCGGCGCGTAGCCGAGGTTGACGAGGCCGTCGCGAGCGAGCGAGCGAGCGTCCCCGCCCTCGGCGGCGGCGCTCGCGACCTCCTCCTCCAGCGCCCCGGCGACTTTCTCGCGCAGCTCGACGATGATCCGCTCGGCCGTGCGCTTGCCGATCCCCGGCACCGCCTGGAAGCGTTTCGCGTCGCCGGCCGCGATCGCCCGCAGGAGCACGCGGGCACCGCCGCCGGAGAGCGTCGCGATCGCGACCTTCGGGCCGATCCCGCTGACCGAGATCAGCAGGCGGAAGAGGTCGCGCTCCTCCTCGGAGGAGAAGCCGTAGAGGGCGAGGGAGTCCTCGCGCGAGATCAGCTCGGCGTGCAGAAAGGCCTCGCGGCCGGTCGCCGGCACGGCTTTCAGCGTCTCCGAGGAGACCGCCAGCCGGTAGCCGACGCCGCCGGCGTCGATCACGACGTGGTCGGGCCGGCGCACCATCACCTCGCCTCGGACGGCGGCGATCATCCGGCGATCCGCTCTCGCGCCGACGCGACTTCGCCGCCGGCGCCGGCGGCGACCGCCTGCCGGTGGCCGGCGCCGCCGCCGTGGCAGATCGCCACCGCGAGCGCGTCCGCCGCGTGATCGGGGGTCGGCGGCTCGGGCAGGCCGAGCAGGGTTCCCACCATCTTCTGCACCTGGCGCTTGCCGGCCGCGCCGGAGCCGCAGACGGCCATCTTGATCGCCTGCGGCGTGTAGGCGAAGCAGCTGACGCCGCGCTGAGCTGCCGCCAGCATCGCCACTCCGCTCGCCTGGCCGACCACGGTGGCGGACTGCGTGTTCTTGCCGAAGTAGATCGACTCGATCGCCATCGCCCGCGGCTCGTGCCAGGCGATCAGCTCGCCCAGGGCGCGGTGGATCCGCTCCAGGCGCCGCTCGATCGGCTGGTCGGCGGCGGTTTCGACCACGCCGCCATCGAGGGCGACCATGTGGTTGCCCTCGACGCGCACGATGCCGAAACCGAGGTTTGCCGCTCCGGGGTCGATCCCCATCACCACCTGCATGGGTAGTGATTCTGGGATCAGGCTCGGATGCCTTCAGGCCACCAGCTTTTCGAGCACGTCCTCGGGGATGTCGAAGTTGGCGAAGACTTCGTCGACGTCGTCCTGCTCGTCGAGCGCGTCCAGCAGCTTCAGCAGCCGCTCGGCCTCGTTTCCCTTGACCTCGACCGTGCTCTTGGGCTCGGTCACCAGGGCGGCCGACTCCACCTCGACCCCCGCGGATTCGAGCGCCTCGCGCACCGCGCTGAGGTCGCCGGGGTCGGAGACGACGCGCAACCGCTCCCCCTCCTCGCGCACGTCCTCGGCGCCGGCGTCGATGGCGACGATCGCGTCGTCCTCGCCATAGCGCCTGCCGTCGACCACGACCGCGCCCTTTTTCTCGAAGATCCAGGCGACCGAGCCGGGCTCGCCGAGGCTGCCGCCGTGGCTGGAGAAGGCGAAGCGGATCTCGGCGCTGGCGCGGTTGCGGTTGTCGGTCAGCGCCTCGACCAGGATCGCGACCCCGCCGGGGCCGTAGCCCTCGTAGAGGACCCTTTCGATCGCCGCGCCGTCGGCACCCGCCCCGGTCCCGGTGTCGATCGCCTTCTGGATCTTGTCCTTCGGCATCGACGCTTCGCGCGCCTTCTGCACCGCCGTGGCCAAGGCCGGATTGCCGTCGGTGTCGCCGCCGCCGTCGCGGGCGGCGACCGTGATCGCCCGCGCCAGCTTGCTGAAGAGCTTGCCCCGTTTCGCGTCGGCGGCGCCCTTCTTGTGTTTGATCGAGGACCACTTGGAATGACCCGACATATGCCTGTCATTGTATGAGCGAGCGAGATGCCCGCGAACCCACACGTCCACAACCCCGCCCGCGCCCTCGCCGCCAGCCTCGTGTTTTTGGCGATGCTGCTGGCCGCTTTCGCGCTCTGGACCGCGGTCCCGCTGAGCTGGGTCTACATCGCCTCGAAGGTCTCCGACACCCAGTTCCCGAGCGGCGGCCCCTACGCCGTGGTCGCCGTCGGGATCGTCTTCTCGATCCTCTTCCTCGCCTGGCTGATCGGCCGGCTCAACGACCTCTACATCCGCATCACCGGGACCAACCGGCTGGCCCCGATCCGACCGGCCTGGCTCAAGAGCATGCGCGACACGGGCCCGGCCCAGAGCTCGGTGACCGTCGTCGAGGCGGTGCTGATGAGCTCGGTGATGCTCGCCGCCGTCGCCCTGACGATCTGGTTCTTCATCCTCGCCGGCTCGCCGCTTCCGAATCAGTAAGCACGGTTTCGTCGCACTGCCGTGACGCAACTTTTGCGATTCGCGGACAACACGTCTCATCTGCCCGTTTAGCCTGGCATCATGGAGGCGGTGAGAGAGACCTGGACCGACGAGCGGCTCGACGACCTCAACCACAGGGTGGATGAGGGCTTCGGCGAGATGAGAGGCGAATTCAGGGCGCTGCGCTCTGAGATGCGGGCTGAATGCGCTGCCATCAGGTCCGAGATCCGGTCCGAGATGCGGGCCGAATTCGGGGCCGTCCGCTCCGAGGCCGCCGCCGCGAACAGGACGATGCTTCAGGTCGTGCTCGGCGGCTTCGCGGTCACGATCGTCGGCTTCGGCGGCACCATCGCCACCGTCCTCAGCCAGGGCTGAGGCCGCTCAGACGACGAAACGGCCGTCTTCCTGCATGACGACGCCGTCGACTTCGAGCTTGCCGCCGAGGCGGAGGTCGCAGACCAGGTCGGTGTGGACGGCGGACTCGTTTTCGCCACCCGACTCCGGATAGCTGGTCCCGACCGCCATGTGCACGGTGCCGCCGATCTTCTCGTCGAGCAGGACCTCGCGGGTGCCGCGGTCGATCCCGTAGTTGGTGCCGATCCCGAGCTCGCCGAGGCGGCGGGCGCCGGGGTCGGTGTCGAGCAGTTTCAGCAGGTACTCCTCGCCGCGCTCGGCGCTGGCGTCGACGCAGAGCCCGGACTCGAAGCGCAGCCTCACGCCGGAGACCTCGCGGCCGCCGATCACCGCCGGCAGGTGGAAGCTGACCTCGCCCTCGACCGAGTCCTCGACCGGGCCGGTGAAGAACTCGCCGTCGGGCATGTTGTTGTCGCCGTCGCAGGGGATGAACTTACGGCCGGCGATGCCGAGCCTGATGTCGGTCCCGGGCGCGGTCACCCGCACCTCCTCGTGGCCCTCTATCCACTCGGCCAGCCGCACCGTCTCCGCCGAGGCGCGCTTCCAGGCGCTGAGCGGATCGGGGTCGTCGGCCAGGCAGGCGGCGTAGTAGAAGTCCTCGTAGTCGGCCAGGCTCATCTCCGCCTCGGAGGCGTAGGCACTGGTCGGGAACAGCGTGTAGACCCAGCGGAACTCGCCCTCGGCACTGCGCTTCATCGCCCGCGCCATCAGGTCGCCGGTGACCGACTGGCGCAGGGTCTGGCGCTCCGGGGCGACGCCGGAGAGCTCGCGGGTGTTGGTGCTGGCGCCGATCGCGATCCGCGCGTCGGCGTTGTCGACCATCCACTCCGCGAAGGGCGAGATCCATTCCAGCTGGGCGTCGGAGGCCTGCTTGAAGTAGGCGGCGATCTGGCCGTCGAGGGCGACGTTCATGACCGGGTGAGCGCCCGCTTTCAGCACCTCTTCGTAGACGGCCAGCAGCAGCGGCGCGGCGGCGCTCTCGCCGTCGATCGCCACCACCTCGCCCTCCCGCACCCTGGTCGAGTAACCGACCAGGATCTTCGCCAGGTTCTGCGTCCTCGGGTCGCCGCTAACCACGTGCCGCCTCCTCCTCGCGCCTGCGCGCGCTGGTGATCATCGCCATGAAGATCGCGTGGAAGCGCGGGTCGTCGGTCAGCTCCGGGTGGAACGCCGAAGCGAGCACGGTCCCGTCGCGCACGGCCACCGGGTGCCCGCCGTAGCTGGCCAGCACCTCCACCCCGTCGCCGTGGCGCTCGACCCAGGGCGCGCGGATGAAGACGGCCCGCAGCGGCTCGTCGCCGATCCCCTCGACCGCGAGGTCCGCCTCGAAGCTCTGCAGCTGGCGGCCGAAGGCGTTGCGCCGCGTGCTGGCGTCGAGGAACCCGAGGTGGTCGGAATCGCAGACGATCAGGCCCGCGCAGGTGCCGAGGATCGGCCGGCCGGCCTCGTGATGGGACCGCAGGGCCGCCTCCAGCCCGGCCGTCTCGATCCCCTTGGCGATCGTCGTGCTCTCGCCGCCGGGTATGACCAGCCCGTCGAGATCGGTCAGGTCGCCGGGGACGCGGACCTCGGTCGCCTCGGCGCCGAGCTGGCGCAGGGTCCGCGAGTGGGCCTCGAAGTCGCCCTGGATCGCTAGGACGCCGACGCGCAGCTCAGGCCCCGCGGTCCTGCAGCAGCGCGCCCTCGGCGGCGAGCTCGGAGATCTCCAGGCCCGGCATCGCCTCGCCGAGCCCGATCGAGGCGGCGGCGACCCGCTCCGGGTCGTTGAAATGGGTCGTGGCCTCGACGATGGCCCGGGCGCGGCGCTCGGGGTCGGCGCTCTTGAAGATCCCCGAGCCGACGAAGTTGCCCTCGGCGCCGAGCTGCATCATCAGCGCCGCGTCGGCCGGCGTCGCGATCCCGCCGGCGCAGAAGAGCGGAACCGGCAGGCGGCCGGTGGCGGCGACCTCGCGCACGACCTCGATCGGGGCCTGGTGCTCCTTCGCCGCCGCGGCGAGCTCCTCCGGGCGCAGCTGGGCGAGCCGCTCGATGCCGGAGGTGATCTCGCGCATGTGGCGGACCGCCTCGACCACGTTGCCGGTGCCCGCCTCGCCCTTGGAGCGGATCATCGCCGCCCCCTCGCCCAGCCGCCGCAGCGCCTCGCCGAGGTTGGTCGCGCCGCAGACGAATGGAATATCGAAGGCGAGCTTGTCGATGTGGTTGCGCTCGTCGGCCGGGGTCAGGACCTCGGACTCGTCGATGTAGTCGACCTCGAGCGCCTGCAGGACCTGGGCCTCGGCGAAGTGGCCGATCCGGGCCTTGGCCATGACCGGGATCGTCACCGCCTCCTGGATCCCCTTGATCATCGCCGGGTCGGACATGCGGGCGACCCCGCCGTCGCGGCGAATGTCGGCGGGCACGCGCTCCAGGGCCATCACGGCGCAGGCACCGGCCTCCTCGGCGATCTTCGCCTCCGCGGCGGTCACGACGTCCATGATCACGCCGCCTTTGAGCATCTCGGCGAGGCCGGTTTTGAGGCGGAACGTGGCGCGCTCGGTCACGCGCCCATATTACGGTGCCGGCCCTACTTCAGTTTGTAGGCGCGGATGCGGTCTTTGTGCGCCGCTTCGTCGCGGGCGTAGAGGCCGTGGGCCAGTGCCTGGACCAGAGCCATCAACGCCGTGTTGGAGCGCGCGAAGGAGGGGCTGTTGGAGGAGAAGTAGAGGGTCAGCTCCGCGTGCTCCCCGACCTCCGACATCGTCGCGTCGGAGATCGCCAGGGTGCGGGCCCCGCGATGCAGCGCCAGCTTCATCGCCCGCAGCAGCAGCGGGTGGGCGCGGCCGGCGGAGAGCGTGATGACGAGCGTGTCTTCGCCGATCCGCCCCAGGCGCTGCAGGGACTCGCCGCCGGTGCTGGCGACGATTTCGGCGCGGATGTCGAGCAGGCTCAGGGTGTGGCGCAGGTAGCTGGCGAAGAAGGCCATCTGGTCGACCCCGACGATGACGATGCGCTGCGCCGTCGCCAGCGCCGCGACCGAGGCGTCCACCTGCTCGGGCGTGAGTTTGCGCGCCGTTTCCTCCAGGTTCGAGTAGTCGGCGCTGAGCGAGCCCTCGAGCTCGGAGTGGTCGAAGGAGAAGAGCGCCCCCCCGTTGCTGGCACCGGCGGCGGCGATCGTCGTCCGGTACTCCTCGATCGCGGCCTGCTGGAGCTCGGGATAGCCCTCGAAGCCGAGGGCCTGGGAGAAGCGCACCACCGTCGAGGACGAGGTGCTCGCTCTCCGGGCCAGCTCCTCGGCGGTGAGGAAGGCCGCCTCGTCGAGATGATCGACGATGTAGCGGGCGACGTCTTTCTGGGAGCGCGAGAACTCTTCGAATCGCTCCTGGATGTAGTCGGAAAGGCTTTTGAGTTGGGGGGACTTCGTCGCGGTCTTGGTCACGGCGGTCGATTTCGCCGAACCTCACCCTTTCCCTTCTTGCGGGTCGCACTCTTGTGCGTATCGGCGCCGCGATCTGGTTGGATTGGCATCGAGATGGGCCTCGAACGGGCGCTGCGCCTGACCAACCGCAACATGATCGCCTTCGATCTGCTGCTCGGCGGCGCCGCGATCGCCGCCCCCGCCGCGACCCTCAAGGCGCTCGGCCACGACGAGCCCTCGCCCGACGCCAAGCACCTGTTCCGCCGCTGCGGGCCGATCTGGCTCACCTTCGCCGCCGCCCACGCCGTCGCAGAGCGCCGCGGCCGGCCCGGCGACTGGCAGGCGCTGGCCTGGCTGCGGGGCACCGAGATCGCCACCGACGCGCTCTGGGCCCGCTCGCCGGCGCTGAGCCGGCCGGGCGCCAGGCTCGGCCTCTACCTCGCCGGCGCCGCCAACCTCGCCATGGCCGCTGGCTTCGCCTGGATGTCGAGGCGATGAGGTGGGTCGGTTCGACGGCCAGCCGAGCGTCCGCTGGAGCCTCCGCGGGCTGAACGAAGAGGGCGACGAGGTCTGGCTGATCCGCGGGATCGCCCGCAAGCTCTACCACTGCCCCGGCTGCCACGGCGACATCGACGTCGGCGCCGAGCACACCGTCGTCCAGTTCGTGCGCCGGCTCGGCGGCAGCGACCATCACCACTGGCACCGCCGCTGCGCCGAAGAGCTGCTGATCCCGGACCTGGGGAACCTCAAGCGCATACCGGCTTCGGAGTCCAGCCAGTCGAAGCTGGAGACCCGCGGCAGGTATCCGTCCGGCCGCCGGCGCCGCTGACGTGAGCCGAGCCCGCAGGCTGGCCTCGATCTACCGGGGCATCGCCAGCACCTATCGGTCCAAAGCGGGGCCGCTGCTGCTGCTGGCGGCAATCGTCTTCGTCCCGCTCGGCCTGCTCGACGCCCTCACCACCAACGTCGAAGTCGACTCGCTCGACTTCTCGAGCGTCGTCCACATCGTCGCCATCGTCGGCGCCACCGCCGCGATCACTATGACCGGGCTGCTCGGCGAGGTCTTCTACAGCGGCGCCGTCGCCGTCTCCCTCACCCACCCCGAGCACGAACAGGCGCCGCCGTTGACGGAGGTCGCCCGCCGGCTCGACTACCGCCGGCTGATCCTCGTCGACCTCGCTTACGTCTCCCTCGTCATCGTCGGCCTGCTGCTCGCCTTCGTCCCCGGCATCCTCGTCTTCGTCTGGTTCGGCCTCGCCGGGCCCGTGGTGGAGATCGAGAGGCGGACCGTGCTCGGGGCGCTGCGGCGCAGCGCCAGCCTGGTGCGCGGCAACTTCTGGCTGGTCCTGCTGGTCCTCGGGCCGGTCGAGATCGTCGGCGACGTCGTCGGCGAGCTGGCCGGCCACGGCGTCCACTCGCTGCTCGGCGAGTCCTTCTTCGCCTCCTGGCTGGCGGAGTCGGCGTCGAACATCGCCTTCACCCCGGTCTTCGCCGTCGCCGCCGTCCTCCTCACCCTGGAGCTGATCGGGGAGAAGGGCGACCCAGCCGCCGCTCCAGGTTGAGCCGCACCTCGGGCCACTCGGAGTCGATGACGCTGTAGTAGGCGGAGTCGCGCTGGCCGACGTCGGGGACGATCATGTGGTTGCGCATGACCCCCTCGAACTGGGCCGGCAGCGCCGCTATCGCGGCCCGCGAGCGTTCGTTGCGGGCGTCGGTCTTGAACTCGACGCGCACGCATCCCAGGGTCTCGAAGGCGTGTTCCATCAGCAGCAATTTCGTCTCCAGGTTGACGCCGCTGCGCCAGGCGGCCGGGTGGAGCCAGGTCCAGCCGATCTCCAGCGCGCGGTCGTCAGGGCGGACCGCCAGATAGCGGCTGCTGCCGACCAGCTCGCCGCGGCGGCGGTCGCGGATCGCGAACGGGCCCTCGCGGCCCTCGGCCTGGGCCGCAAGCGCCAGCTCCAGCCAGCGCTCGAAGGATTCGCGGCTCTCGCCGACGTGAGCGAGCCAGCGCCAGATCTCGGGCGACTGCGCGGCGCACCAGAGCTCGTCGCCGTGATCGCGCCGGAGCGGCTCGAGCGCGACCAGCTCCCCCTCCAGTCGCGCCGCCAGATCGAAGCCACCACGCTCAATCATCGCGCAACCCTAGCCGCGGATCGGGCGGCCTAGACTGGACGGCGATGCCCTCGCGCCTGCTCGCACCGCTCCTTTTCGTCCTCTTGGGGCTGCTCGGGGCCGGGCTCGCGCAGGCCGAGCTGAGTCAGGACGGGAATCTCCGCATCGCCTTCGACGGCAACTTCAGCCCCCGGGCGCTGCCGCGCGACCACCCGGCACCGGTCACGATCGACATCGAGGGCGCGATCAGCACCACCGACGGCAGCCATCCCCCGCCGGTCCGCCGGATCGAAATCGAGCTCAACCGCAACGGCAGGATCTCGACCCAGGGGCTCCCCGCCTGCAGTGGGCCGCTGCTGCAGTCGACCAGCAGCAAGACCGCGCTGGCGCGGTGCCGCCCGGCGCTGGTCGGCGAGGGGAGCTTCGCCGCCGACGTGCAGTTCCCGGCCACCGAACCGGTTACCGCGACCGGCAGGCTGCTGGCCTTCTTCGGCAGGAAGGCCGGCCGGCCCGCGCTCTTCCTCCATCTCTACGCCACCGCGCCGGTGCGGGCGACCTTCGTGCTGCCGCTGACGATCTCCCATCCCGATCGGGGCACGTTCGGGACCGTGCTGACGGCGCAGATCCCCACTCTCGCCGGTGGCGTCGGCTCGGTCACCAAGATCGACCTGCGGATCGAGCGCCGGTACACCTACCGCGGCCAGCGCCGTAGCTTCCTCAGCGCCAGCTGCGCCGCCCCCGCGGGGTTCCCCGGCGCCATCTTCCCCCTCGCCAAGGGCAGCTTCTACTTCCTCGGCGGCAAGAGGATCGACACCACCCTCGCCCGCACCTGCCACGTCCGCTGAGCTCAGCCCAGGCCCAGCCCGCCGACGCCGCGCTCGTCCCAGCCGAGGTGGTGAGCGAGCTCGTGGCGCAGGGTGCGCTCGACCTGTCGGGCCAGCAGTCCGCGGTCGTGGCCGAAATCGCGCTCGAGCGTGTCGCGGTAGATCACGATCCGGTCCGCGACCCCGTCGCGGGTTGGTCCGTCGCCGAAGTACTCTCCGTAGGCGCGGTGCTCGGCACCGAGATCGGAGACGACGACCGGTACCGCCTCCAGCACCTCCTGCAACTCGCTCGGCAGAGCGTCGATGGCATCGGCGACAAGCGCCTCGAACCCGTTCGTCTGCCCCTCTTCCGTCATCGGGCCAACGGTAGAGTCATTCGATCTGAGAATCCACCCGGGGAGAAGAGCTAGATGAGAGATACCCAGTCGGGCAGCGCCAGGTTGAGGGCGCTGAGCACGCTGCTGGCGCTGGTCGCGATCGTCGCCGGCGGCGCCGTCTGGTCGGGCTGCGGCAGCAGCGACGACAACAGCGACAGCACCGCGACCGCCAAGCAGGAAGTCGAAGAAGGCGTCAAGAAGGCCGAAGAAGGCGTCGAAGAAGGGACCGAAGAAGCGAAGAAGGGCCTCGAAGAAGCCAAGGAACAGGTCGAAAACGGCAACGGCAGCGCCAAGAAGGGCATCGAAGAAGGCGCCAAGAAGGCCGAAAAGGGAATCGAAGAAGGCAAGGCCCAGGCCGAAAAGGGCATCGAAGAAGCGAAGGAACAGGCGGAAAAGTACCTGCCTTAGTCAGTGCCGAAGCGCCGGGCCGCGATCGCGCGGTCCGGCCCGGCGAGATGGGGTCGAGTCAGCCCTTGTGGCTCTCGACGAAGATCTCGAACTGCTTGGGGGTCGGGTCGCGCACCTTGCCGCTGCCATGGAAGACGCGCACCACCTCCATCCCGACCGAGGACATGATCTCGGTCAGTTCCTCGACCGTGTAGAGGCGCTGGCGAAATTCGATCGGTCGCAGCTCGTCGAGGACCTCGCCGAAGCGGACCGGGATCATCGCCCCTTCCATGTACTTCTCGCGCCGGTTCCAGCGGTGCTCGACGAGTTCGATCATCGACGAGCCCGAGATCCAGGATTTCTGCGGCAGGTGCTCGCGCGCGTAGAGGACGTTCGGCAACTGCATCAGGTGCCGCCCGCCGGGGCGCAGCGAGCGTGAGATCACCTCGAAGGTACGGAGGTTCTCCTCGTCGCTCTCGAGGTAGCCGATGGCGCCGTCGTTGAGGCTGAGGACGAGGTCGAACTCGGCGTCGAAGTCGAGCTCGCGCAGATCGGCCTCGACGAACTCGACCGCCAACCGCTCCTTCTTGGCTTCGCGCCTGGCGATATCGAGCAGCTCCGGCGAGATGTCGGCGCCGACGGCGTCGAAGCCCTGCCGCTTCAGCTCCAGCGAGTGGCGGCCGGAGCCGCAGGCGAGGTCGAGCACCCGCTCGCCCCCCTCGGGTCGCAGCATCCGCATCGCCCGCTCGACTTCGGCCTCGGTGCGGTCGGTCCAGGCCATGTCGGCCGTGTTGGCGAAGGCGGTCTGGTACCAGTCCTCCGCGATCTCCTTCGCCAGCACGCTCATCGAGGCCTCCCGTCGCGTTCAGATGCTCGACCCAACATCGACTACTCAACGTCCCAATAGTGGCGAGGGAAGATAGCGGATCGAGAGTCCTGGACCCAGTCGCCGCTAGTCCCCCCTAGGTGAAGCGCTTGACGAAGGCGAGCGCAATCTCGGCGACCTCGCGCCAGCCGCTGTCGATCGTCAGCGAGTGTCCCCGGTTGGGGATTCTCTCTATCTCGGTGACCGCCTCGTTGCGGCGCTGCCGCTGGTAGGAGGCGTTGGCGATGGCCCACGGCACGGTGTGGTCCTTCTCCCCGTCGATGATCAGCAGCGGTCCGCGATCCGGGTTCCTCGGGTCCAGCTTGGCCTCCGTGAACGGGTTCAGGTTCGCGTTCGCCATCTGCATCAGGGCGACGCCCGGGGCCGCGACGTGGAAGCTGTCGTAGAGCTCCTTCGCCTCCTCCTCGCCGAGCGCGTTGGCCCAGCCGTACTTGAACTGGTCGAGCGTGAGGGTGATCGCCCTGCCGCGGTTGAGCGGGTTCCTGAGCACCGGGCCAGCCGACCTCAGGGCCGAGATCGGCAGCGGCAGGACGCCGCGGAAGGGGCCCGGATCGATCGCGACCGTCGCCGCCGAGAGGCCCCGGTCGGCGACGATCTGGCACAGCAGCCCACCGGTCGAGTGGCCCATCACCGCCGGCTTCCGGTCCAGCTTTCCAATCACCTCGGCGGTGTGATCGGCGATCTGGCCGAGCGTCTTCCCGGCGAAGACGTCCGGGTCGGCCCGCGCCGCCTCGATCGTCTCGGGGTCGTCCGGCCAGCTTGGCGTCAGCGCGGCGTATCCAGCCTCCCCGAACAGCACCGCCCAACGGTCCCAACTGCTCGGCAGCAGCCAGAGCCCGTGGATGAAGACGACCGGCGGCCTGCCGCTCGCGTTGGCCTGCTCGATCTGCTGTCTCTCGCGGTCGGTGATGACGGTCATCCGCAGCTCCATTTCCCGTTGAGACCGCGGCCCCCCGCGTCCGCAAGCCCGAGGTTTTGGACAGTATGCCGCCTTCGACTGGACATAGGAAACGATGGGACCGCTCGCGAGCCACTGGCTTGTGATCGGTCTCCAAGTCGGCGGGTCGCGTTTGGTCCGAGGCGATCGCTAACTACTGATTCATGCGATCGCTACCCGGACTTCGCCCATACCGCGCCCCTGCCCTCCTCCTCGGCTTCGTCCTGATCTTAGGACCAGGCGTGTCCCTGGCCGCCGGCCAAGTGGACAGCGGCCACGCCGAGTACGGTGCGTTCGGCCTTCTGCTTGCCATTCTCAATCTCATTTGCAGGCCGCTGGCGAACGAACTGGAAGCAGTGGTGTTCGCCATCGCCCGACCACCCTGGATGAGCGGGCGCTTGAAGCGATGGAAGCGGCTCATCCTGCCCTACTCGAGCGCGCTGTACCTCACGCAGGGGCTCGGCCTGGGATTTGGCGGCGCCGCCTACCTGATCACGGCCTCGCCGGGCTGGACCCTCTTCAACCTGCTCGCGATCGCTTTCACCGCGGCAGGAGGCGCACTGATTTGGTTTTGCATGTCACGGCTCCTGGCAGGCCTCGTGATCATCCGATTCTCCGGACTATGGTCAGCGCCGAAATGGGCTTGGTCGGTGGGAGTTGCGACCGTGATCGTGATCTCGACCCTTGGTGCGGCATGGTCTGTCTGGAAAACGATGGGCGTTACCCCGGTCATCTGAAGGCAGCCGGCCAGAGGGGGGGATCGTCGCCCCGCCTATCGGACTATCGGGTGCTCAAAGCCAGCCGGAGGGTCGCTACCCTGATCGGGATGACCAGCTTCACAAGCCTAGAAACCCTCCCCGGCGCTCACCTCATCAAGCAGGGCGTCTCAGACTTGGATGCTGGGCGTGAATCGGCTGAGGCGCTGCTCGTCTCAATTGGCGCGCCACGCTTGCGGTCGGTGGGCATTGAGCCCTCGATACCGATCGCCTCCCCCGAGCACAAGCTCTACGCCCTTCTCGCCAACGAGAGGGGCGATGCGGCCCACTCTGCTTACAACGCCCTGATCCGCAGGCTCGTCAGCTTCGAGCGAGCGGCGACATGCGCAAGCTAGCCGACTCGGCTCGCATCACGCGTTTCATGCGAGAGCTCGGCAGGGCGGTCGACGCAGAGGGTCGCGTCTACCTCACGGGTGGCGCGACGGCCGTTCTCTACGGTTGGCGGGAAACGACCATCGACGACCGGCCTAGTGAATCCAGAAGATGTGCGAGCCCAGTTCGATCTGATCGAGTCCGAGCTATACCGCTTCCCCGCCATCGACCCAGCTTCATTCCGCGCGGCGGTCGACGCACTGTTCCCTAGGTAATGGGGCGGGAGTCCGGGACAAATTTCGGGACAAAGTTTCAGGCACCGCCAGATCGCGGCGAGGCCGCGGATCGTGCGTCATGCATCGCCACAACGAACACGCGATCGGAAGCCTCGTCGTAGCGGTAGAGCAGGATCATCCACGACCAAGGTCCGAGGACGAATCGAGCCGGCTCCCATCTCCCCCCGAGTTCCGGGCCGGCCAGTGGGAAGGTTTCGAGGACTCGCAGCAACCGCGCGACGCGCGCCCAGGTGTCGTCCGGCAGGCTGAGCACCGAGATCACCTCATCCACGTCCCGCTTGGCTCGCGGGGTGACGATGACCCCCGCCACTCAGGCGAGCTCGTCCAGCCGCGTGCCTTCACCGCGCGCGGCCTGGGCGAGGCCCTCCTGCGTCCGCTGCCATGCGCCGGGGATCGCGTCGAGAATCTCGGTGATCCGGGCAGCATCGGGATCGGCGTCGTCCAGCGCGGCCGACAGCAGGGACCGAGCCAGCGTCCCCTCCTGGATGTGCGTTCGCTCGGCCAGGCGAATCAACTTTCCCGCGTGCTCCTCGTCGAGCGTCACGTTAATCCGCTTGGGGTTGGCCGCCATGTCGTTAACATACACATCTATACACGGATTGTGTAGCGCTGGTGTCACACCGGTGCCGGATGTCGCCTGACGCTCGGCGCGCACCGCGACTGGATCGCCTCCCGAGCACTCTGCAGCGAAGACTGAGAAGTGATCCGGGCGCTAGTTGTGGACGATGTAGGCGCGCAGACCGTCAGGGCTGAGCGCGATCGGATCGCGATCGGAAACGGTCCGACCCCGATCGGTTTGGCAACCGGCTTGTTGGCCTTGGTGTCGGGGGCATCCATCGCCGCAGCACCCCTGCCGGCTCGAAATGGGGCGGGAAGGACTCGAACCTTCGACCGACGGATTATGAGTCGCGCTGGAAGGCGTCTATGGAGCCGAATCTGGCCTGATAGAGCGAATCACGTCCAAGGCGTTCGGCTGAGTTCGGTAGAGTCGGGGACCAATTTCGGGACCAAGTTTTCGGCGGCCCAAAATCGCGATATCCCACGCTGTCGCTCTCACGCGAAAGCAGTAGCTACGTCGACGAGAGCGACATTCCGATGGATCGCCTGGGGATACTGGACGGCCGAAGGTTTGTGTGGCGACTTCGTCAGTCGCCGAAGCGACGCTCTACGTGATGTATGCACGAAGCCCAATAGGGCGACTACACGAGAAAGGTGACTCGATGGCGAAGGCAGCAGCTGGCGCCGGCAGCGCGGATAGCTCAGTCGCGGACCAGCTCCGCGAGCTTGGTGTGAGGGGTGTCCTCGTGCAGATGGCCGAGCGCGGCCAGCTCCTCGCCCTGAAGTGCGAGATGCCGCAGTGCTACCACCACAAGGGGCGCGGCGCGTTCGATCAGGTCACGACGCCACGCACCAAGTGGGCCCCCTCGCCCGACCACTACCCGGTCCTCAAGTCGGCCGGCGGGCACCTCCGCCCCGAGAACGTTCGACTTGCCCACATCTATTGCAACAAGCGGGACTATGGATGGCGGAAGCAGATCCGGACGCTGCTCGCGAAAGGCAAGTCCCTCGCCGAGATCGCCGAGGTCCTGAACAGGAAGGGTGTCCCCCCGGCCCACGGTACGAACCGATGGACGGCCGCGATGGTGCGCAAGGCCTACGTGTCCTAGGCCAGCCGTAGAAACACTGCTGCTTTGCGCGAAACGCGACGCCGAATGACGACGGTTAGTTCTATGGGGCGGGCAGGACTCGAACCCGCGCTCCACGATTATGAGTCGCGCCGGAACCCGTCTATAGAGCCGAATCTGGCCTGGTAGAGCGAATTACGTCCAACGAGTTCGGCCGAGTTCGGTG
>Ga0070691_10000137_pt1 | contig 22839 bp, 22 predicted proteins | sample KBSK1101metaG_FD_64673 | JGI IMG/M metagenome (GOLD analysis project Ga0070691, IMG submission 64673) | Corn, switchgrass and miscanthus rhizosphere microbial communities from Kellogg Biological Station, Michigan, USA - KBS K1-10-1 metaG | ecosystem: Host-associated > Plants > Roots >... | reverse complement strand
AGGGCAACGGCGCCACCCAGGCCCTCGCCCAGGAGCGTATCACCGCGCTGCGCTCGATCGACAACCGGCGCGTCTCGCTGACGCAGCCGAACCTCGACCGTCTGCGCACCGCGATGAACGACGCACAGCAGCAGCTCCAGGTCGCGGCCAGTCAGATCCAGGTCCGTCGCGATCAAGGGCGCGCGCAGCTCAAGAACCTGCAGGCCCGGGTCGACGCGATCGGCTACGAACTCCCCGACCTGAGCAACGTGCAGATCCGCAACGGCTCGCGCCTCGAGGCGATCGTCAAGAACCTCGAAGGCATGTCGCGCGCGATCAACAGCGGCATGGACGACGCCGGCAACGCCATCGGCGGCGTCGGCTCGCTCGATCGTGGCAAGGAGAGCGGCCTCTTGCGCGAGAGCGCGGACGTGCTCAAGACGATGCGCGCGCCGCTCGACGCGGCGCCGATCCCGACCGATTCGCTCGCCGTGTTGCCGTCGTATCCGGCGATGCTGCAGAACATCAGCGACGCGGACGCCGACATGCTACGCGGCGTCGACGCCGGGCGCGCCTCGGTGTTGATGATCGACCAGGCGATGGGCGACCTCGACGAGTTCTTGCGCCCGCTCCAGCACGCGCAGATGAGCTTCACCGGCGACATCTCGCAGCTCGACTACAACGCGCTCGTCCCGCTGATGCAGAAGGCCAACGACTCGATCAACCGGTCCGCGGCCGCCGCCGCGCAATCCGCCCAGCTGTACAACATGGCGCGGTCGCGCCAGCTGCAGACGCGGGTCGCCCTGCTCGGCCTGGGCACCTCGCCCGAGCGCTACGCCACCCTGCGCTACGCGCTCGGCAATCGCTTCTCGAGCGACGACGGCACCTACGACGGCATCAGCTGGGACGCGATGATCAAGCAGAACCTCAACCCCGGCGACGTGACCGTCGCGACCATCGTCGCGGCCGACACCAAGACCACCACCCAGGCGATCATCGACGACGCGAAACTCAACCACCGCTCGATGGTAGATGAAGCGAACGCCCGGGGCATGCACGCCTGGCCGCTCGAGATCTTCACCGGGTTGATGTACCTCGATTACACCGACGATCCGGCCGACGAGATGCGTCACAACGGCGACGCGGCGAATCCGGCCTCGATCACACCTATGTAGAATTGCAGTGACGACATGGCAACCGCGTACGGCGCAAAAGATCTCTTCAAGATGGTTCGCTCGCACGTGGATGCCCGAGCCGTCACCGCGCACGTCCGCAAGCCGTTCCGGTTCCTGCTGTGCGGCGATCCGGCGCTGATCGCCGCCTTCCGCGGATTGCTCCTCTCCGGTCATCCGGACGACGTGGTCCCGCTCGATGCGGCGCAGTGCCTCGAGACGATCGTGCCGGGCCGTCCGCTCGAGAGCGATCCGAGCGAATCGCGAGTCGTCGTCTTCCTCGGCCGGCGCGGCGACGCGAGCGGCGCAAACCTCGCGATCCTCGCGCCGCTCAAACTCCCGATCCTGGCGGTGACGGTCGACCCCGACGCGCCGACCGGCGGTCCGGGCGCGCCGCCCGCGCCGGGTACCAGCGCCGAGTACGTCGTGCCCGCGCTCACCCGCGAAGCGCTCCGCGGTCGCGTCTTCGCGCATCTGGTCGCGTGTTCGAAGGGCGTCGAGATCGCGGTCGGCCGGCGCTTGCCGCCGCTGCGCGAGGCGGTCGCCGCCAAGCTCACGCGCGACGCCGCCAACAACGCGCTCAAGGTCTCGGTCGCAAGCGCGGTCGTCGATCACATCCCGTTGGTCGGCATCGTGCTCGGCGCGCTCGCCTCGGCCGGCGACATGGTCGCCATCACCGGCATCCAGTTGATGCTGCTGCTCCACGTCGAAGCGGCCTACGGCAAAGATCCCGACCTGCAACGGGTCTGGCAGATCCTACCGGTCATCGGCGGCGGCTTCGGCTGGCGCGCGCTCGCGCGCGAACTCTCCGGGTTCGTGCCGGTCGCGGGCATCCCGATCAAAGGCGCGATCGCCTACGCGGGCACCATCGTGGTCGGCGAATCGGTCACGTTCTTCCTCGAACACGGCCATCACATGAACAAGGCCGAAGCCGCGCAGATCTTCGAGCGCACCAAGAACGACGCGATGCAGTTCGCCCGCGACACGATCGCGCGCTTCAAGAAGGACTAGCTTGGGGAGATCGTCGGAAGATCGATCGTAGCGATCTGATCGAGGAACGCCGTCCCGGCCGCGGTCGGGTTGGCGGCGTCGGTGTTGGTCAGGATCGCGACCGCCGTCCGGAGCGAGGGCAGCATGCCGAGGAACGAGGTGAAGCCGCTGGCTTCGCCGTTCTTCCAGACCAGTGGCGGATCGCCGGCTTGTTTGGGCGGCGGCAGCTGCCACGCGAGGCCCATGTCGTCGTGGGCGTCGCCGTGGTCGGCGCCGTTCCATTGCAATGCGCGGGTGAAGAGCAGCGCGTCGTTCAGGTGCGACGGCACGCCCGGAAGCGCGCCCAACGTCGCGCGCAGGAAGCGCATCAGATCGTCGACGTTGGACTTGAGATCGGGCGGCGGTACCGTCACGACGACGCCGCCGGCGGTGTGCCCTTGTACGTCGAGCGGGACGTTCGCGCCGGTCTTCGGCATCCCGAGCGGCTGCGTGACTTGGCTCGCGAGCAGGTCCGAATACGTCGCGCCCGCCGTGAGGTTGTCGTTCGCTACCGCGAAACCGAGCGTGATGAAGCCCCAGTCCGAGTAGTTCCAGCACGTTCCCGGCGGGTGGGTCAGGCACGGATTCGTCGAGCCGGGTTCCTGATGCGCGTTGTCCCAATCGGTCCACCATTGGGTCTGGTCCGCCGGCGGCGGCTGGCCGACGAAGAGCGTGTCGTCGGTCTCGATCGAGACGAAGTCGGGAAACGATGCGGTGTGCGTCGCTAGGTCGCGCAGCGTGACGTCGAGGATCGCATGACCGTTCTGCAAGACGCCGGCCGGAAGGTACTGCGCCACGCCGTCGTCGAGCGACTTCGGCGGCGTGGAGCCGACGCATTGAAGCGCGAGCAGCGTCGCCGTGAACACCTTGGTATTGGAGCCGATGCCGTAGACGGTCTGCGAGGTATAGGTCGCGGTCGGAACCCCGAAGGCGTAGTTCCGTTCGACCTGCACGCCGTCGATGTAGGCGCCCGCCGAGACGGCGTTGGCGGTCGGGAGTTTCGCCAGCACGACCGCATCGAGGGCGGCGATCGCTTGACCCGCCGAGACGCCCGAACCGGTAGGCGAGGGGCCCGGTCCGAGGACGGTGCCGGTATTCGCGCACGCCGCGAGCGCGCCAAGCGCGGAACCGCCGAGGGCCGTGGCGGCGGAGATGCGGAGGAGGTCGCGTCGCGTCAGATGGTGTTTCATAATCGTTCGAGCAGCTCCTCATCGGGAAGGTCGCGCAGTCCGGAGGGAGCGCGATCGCGGAAGCGGGCGGCCAGCGCCGCAGAGAGTTCGAAACGGCGATTGATGTCGAGCGAGCTCCGGCGTTCGAGGAAGCGCGCGATCACGGCGCGCTCGTCGTCGGTCAGATATGCGCCCGACGAGCGCTTCTCGCCCTCGGCCAGGGCGTCCCGCAAGGTCAGCGGCTTGGCGAGCCTGCTCTCGCGGACCACGATCGTGCCGGCGGCGTAGTCGCCGATCCGCTTGTTCTCGGGCGAGAGCAGCGTCGAGATGACCGCGAGCGTGTAGAATCCCAGCGTCTCCTCCGCGATACGGACGAGATTGCGCAGGAAGGCGCCGCCGAAATCGAGCGGATAGCCGCCGTCGCGCACCACCCGGATGCCGATCATCTTCTTGCCCGGCGTCTGGCCGTTCCAGAACGCTTCGAATAGGATGTGATAGCCGTAGAAGATCATGAAGATGACGAAGACGATCAGGCCGATCGCGAACGAGCGCGCCAGGTCGTCGTCGTGCGTGCTGATCGGACGGTACTCCTGACGCGAGCCGACGTAGTAGAGGCCCCACAGGATCGCGGCCAGGATCGCGAACTGGATCACCAGGTCGATGCAGACCGCCAGGCACCGACTGCCCAGGCCGGCCAGCTCGTAGCGGAATGCGATACTCTCGGGCGTTCGAACGTCGACGTTCCGGTCCATCGAAGCGGACGATTCGACTCGGGCCGCCCAGGCTCCACTACGATGCGCGGCAAACGTGCACGACGTGAGACAGACGGCGTTCGTCGAGCGACGGGCAGCGACGTGGGAACGACTCGAGACCCTGCTTGGAAAGGCGGGCAGTCGCGGCATCCGGTCGCTCGCGCCCGAAGAGGTCGCGGAGCTCGGGCGCACCTATCGTTGGACGACGAGCGATCTCGCCTACGCACAGGGCCGCCGGTTCGACGCGAGCCTGCTCGAATATCTCAACCGGCTGACGGCCCGGGCCCACGCCTACGTCTACGGCGGTTCGGCCGAGACCGGCTGGACGCGCATCGCGCGCTTCTACACGCACACGTTTCCCGCCGAGTTCCGGCGTTCGTTCGCGTTCTTCGCCATCTGCACGGCGCTCACGGTCGTCACGGCGGTGGTCGCCTACGTGGTCTGCCGGCACCATCCGGGCGATGCCTACGCGCTGCTGCCGCAGAGCATGGTCCCGGCCGAGATCAAGAAGAGCCTGCACGACTCCAACTTCGCCCACCCGTTCACCGACTCGCCCGAGATGGCGTCGATGATCATCACCAACAACATCCGGGTCGCGTTCATGGCGTTCGCAGGCGGCATCACGCTCGGCGCCTTCACCATCTACGAGATCGCGCTCAACGGGCTGATGCTCGGCGCGCTCGGCGCGCTCTTCGAGAACGCCGGCTTCGGTCGCGACTTCTGGATCACGATCGCGCCGCACGGCTTCATCGAACTCACCGCCATCCAGATCGCGGGCGGCGCCGGGCTCTTGCTCGCGGCCGGCATCCTCTATCCCGGACGCTTGCGGCGACGCGACGCGATCGTCGCCAACGCGCGACGCGCGGGCATCCTGGTCGCGGGCGTCGCCTCGATGCTGGTGGTCGCCGGGACGATCGAAGGCTTCTTCTCGCCGCGCCGCCTGCCCGAGAACGTGCGGCTCGGCCTCGGCTGCGTGACCGCCGTCGCGCTCATCGGCTACTTCGGCTGGGCGGGTCGCCGCAAGTCCACAACGGTCGTCCTACAATCGTGACCCGCCCACCCATTGCATCGAAACGTCAGCGGGTTTCAGACCTCCAAGCAAGTGTCGCGGGTTCGATTCCCGCCGCCGAGGTAAGATGGCTCTACGGCTAATGTTCGATACAAATATCTTCGATAGGGTGGCCGAACTCGATGGATTAATAGAACGTCTGCGGTCGCTCGGTGAGACCGAGGCGATCGAAATTCTAACTACCCATATTCAACGCGATGAGCTTGCTGCTATTCCGGACGCGAAGAAACGCGAGGCGGTCGCCGGTATCCCGACGACAATGATCCCAACTAGCGGAGCCGTCTGGGGCGCTTCACGTTGGGACGAGGCCACCTGGGGAGACGGTGCTGGAGATGTGCTGTTGAATGACGTGAAAACGCCGTCTGGGAGCCACGTACACGATGCGCTCATAGCGACTACTGCGGCGGCGTCTTGCGACATCCTAGTGACGCATGATGAGCGGCTCCGGGGCCGAATTGCGGCAGTGGGATCGAAACTAAGCGTCTTAGATTTCGCGGACTTCCTGCGGCTCATCGAGAGTATCGACCATGCGGCCGGTAATTAACGGCCTGTCTCGACTATCGCCTGTTTTCGCCGAGGTTGCAAACTTAACGATTTCACAGAGACAGGCGGATCTTCTAACTAATGTTGAGTTTTGCGTCTACCCAGGTTAGAGCCTCCTGCAACTGCTTTTTGGTCAGATTGAAATGCGGCGCCGAATCGCAGTGGATATCTGCGGCGCCAATACGCGGAGTCCCGTTCACGTAGCTATCCAATGTGTTGGGCTTAGCTAAAATCATCACGAGATCCGGGCGAATAATCTCAATCAGGTCATCAAGCGGAAAGTCTTGTCCGCAACGGCGCATGCAGGCCGTCGCACTGCCGTTCCATTTCCAACACTTGCTGAGGTTTGTATAGGCGACTTCGTGCTCCGTAAGGCCGGCACGACGCGCAAGCAGACCAAAGACTTTCTGCCACGGTCCCCAACTCGTCAATGCTTCACCGTACGCCGTGGCGTACTTTTGGAAAAACGCCTCGTCCTCGATATCCCCTTGAGCCACGGCTTGATCATGCGCTCAAGGTTGCCGAGTCCGTGCCGGTCGTCCCATTTGTCAGGGTTCGCATTATGCTCGCGACCGACGAAGAGCATCTTCGCTTTCGCTTTGTGGTAGTCACGTCCCACATAACCGGGCCAGCGGAGTGATCCATCGATGGGCGGCGCAACGAGCGCATCACACCGGTGTCCGCGCTGTACCGCGGTGAAAATCGTCTTCGCGTAGCCTAACCACGCGATTTGCGTCTTATGCATTGGGCTCCTCATCGTCTGTCCGCCCTTCGACGAAACCCTTTTGCCCCAGGCTTCGTCTTCAGCCACAATCTCCTGACGCCACCTCGGCGCTTCGGTTAGTCGTTATGTATTCAGATCAGCCCGCGCGCCTTCACGCGTAGGTACTGGTCGATCAGCGCGGTCGTCAGTTTGCGCGCCGGGACGTCGATGGTGATGATCCCGCGCGCGTTGAGGTTGGCCGCGGCCGCGCGCCGCTCGTAGTCGAGACCGAGCGCGACCGAGGCTTCGTACGCGCCGCCCGCGGTCGTCACCGGCGCCGCCAGCGCGTTGGCGACGGCGGCGTCGTTCATGAACACGCAGACCACCAGGTGGCGCTTCGCGAGCGTGCCGAGTTCGGCGAGCACCGCGCTCTGCGCGACCGGGTCGATCACGTCGGTGAAGAACACGATCATCGAGCGCTTGTGCAGGCGGTCGCGCAGATACGCGAACGCCTTGGCGTAGTCGGACTCTTCGAAGCGCGGCTCGAGATCGTAGAGCATCTCCGAGAGGCCCGCGATCGAGGCGCGGGTCGAGCGCGGGGCGCTCGCGGCAAGGATCTCGCGCGCGAACGCGACCGCGCCGACCTTGTCGTTGGCCAACCCGGCGATGGTCGCGACCGAAAGCGCCGCGGTGATCGCGAAATCGAACTTACGCTGGTCCTCGAGACGCGGCGTCATCAGGCGTCCGCAGTCCAGCACGATCATGACGTTCTGGCTGCGCTCGACCTCGTGCTGCGCCACGATCAGCTTGCCGCGCCGGGCGGACGCCTTCCAATCGATCGCGCGGAACTCATCGCCGGACGCATAGTCGCGCAGCGATTCGAACTCGGTGCCGGAGCCTTTGAGACGCATCCGACGCAGGCCCGCTTCGATCAGGCGGTTGCGCATGTGCAACGCGCCGTAGCGCTCCACCGCCGAGAGATCCGGATAGACGCGGAACGGCATCGGAGCGGGTACGACCGCGCGCCGGCGGATCAGGCCGAAGCGATTCTCGTACCACGCGTAGAGTGTTCCGAACGCATCCGCGCCGCGTGCGACCGGCGTGATCGGGCGCGCGAACGTCGTGCGCGAGCGCGGCGCAGCATCGCCGATCGCCTCATCTTCGTCGTAGGAGATGGTGCGCGTCGGCGCTTCGACCAGGCCGACCCGGACGTCGTAGGCCGACCGGTTCTCGACCGCATACGGGATCTGCGCCCCGACGCGCAGCGCGAAGTGCCGCACGGGTTCGCGCTCGATCGTCAGCTGCGAACGGCGCGGCCCGATCGCGAGATCGGCGACGGTCGCGAGCGCGAGCGCGACGCCGGCGACCACCGCCAACCACAGCAACGGCGCGAAGCCGGGCGCGGCCGCCAGCACGACGGCGATGCCCCCGAGGATGTAGAGGAACCGTGGCGTGACCCAGAGCGGCAGACGGATGCGCATCCGGCTACGTACGCGGGACCGGTACGCTTCCGAGGATCTCGCGCACGAGGTCGGCGGCGCGCGCGCCTTCGATCTCGGCTTCGGGTGCGACGATCAGACGATGCGGCAGCACCAACTGCGCGACGCTCTTGACGTCGTCGGGCGAGGCGAAGTCGCGACCTTCGATGGCGGCGGCGGCTTGGGCCGCCAGCAGCAATGCGATACCGGCGCGCGGCGAGGCGCCGAGGGTGAGACGCGGATGCTTGCGCGTCGCGGCGACGATCCGGTAGACGTAGTCGCGCACGTCGTCCGAGAGATGGATCGCGCGGATCGCCGCTTGGGCCGCGACGACCTCGTCGGCGGTCGTGACCGCGACCACGCCCGACGCCGCCAGATGGCGCGCGTCGAAGCCGGCCGCGACGCGCGCGAGCAGGTCGAGTTCTTCGGCTTCGGACGGATACTCCGACTCGAGCTTGACCATGAACCGGTCGAGCTGCGCCTCGGGCAACGGATAGGTGCCTTCGTACTCGATCGGGTTCTGGGTCGCGCAGACCACGAACGGCGCCGGCAGGATGGTGGCGACCCCGTCGATCGTGACCTGGCCTTCTTCCATCGCTTCCAAGAGCGCCGACTGCGTCTTGGGCGGCGTGCGGTTGATCTCGTCGGCGAGCACGACGTTGGCGACGATCGGCCCGGGGCGCAGCGAGAACTGCGCCGTCTGCGGGTTGAAGACGTTGGTCCCGATGACGTCGGACGGCATCATATCCGGCGTGAACTGGATGCGTCGGAAGTCCAGACCGAGCAGCATCGCGAGCACGCGCACGGCGAGCGTCTTTCCGGTTCCCGGAACGCCCTCGACGAGCACGTGGCCGCGCGCGAGAAGCGCGACCGTCAGCGCGAATGCGGTGCGATCGCTGCCGACGACGGCACGTGCCATGCCGCCGGCGATCCGGTCGGCGAGTTCCTTGACGTTGACGGTCACGAGAGGTCCTTTCGAAGACGGGCATCCAAAGTGGCGGCGCGGATCAACTGCGCGTCGCCGGGTCGTGCGATCTCGCGCAAGCGCGCGAGCTCCGCGAGCGCGCTCGCGGTCTCGGTCGAGAGTTCGGGGTGACGCCGGGCGCGGCGTGCCGCATCGTCGGCGAACGCGCCGATCGCGGCGCGCGCGGAGCGAGCGCGTCGCAGCAATCCGGCCATCGCCCGCACGTAGGCGGACGAGTCGCGTTCGTCGGGCGGATCGAGCGGGATCGGCGGCGCGAACCGCACGTTCGCGCCGAGCAACGCCAGGGCGACGATCGCGCAGACGATCCAGAACGCCCAGCGCGCGGGCTCCGGCAGCGCGTCCCAGAAGTTGCGGTCGATGGCGTAGCCGTGCGGCCGTTCGTCGAACGCGACCGGGCCGCGCCCGACCAGGAGATCGTAGGCGAAGCGCGCGTTGTCGGCCTTGGCGAGATTCGCGTTGCCGAACAGGGCGGGCGCCGAGATCGCGATCACCTCGCCCTTGCCGAACGGATAGGCGAGCGCGACCGACGATCCGCCTGCCGCCAGGAGGGGCGTCGCCTTCGGGATCGCGAGCGGGAAGAGCGCGGCGATCGGTCCCGCGACGGCGGCGACGCCCGGCAGCATCCCCGAACCGGCGACGACGGTCGCGCCCGAGAGGTGCGCGATCTTGCGCGAGCCGGGAAGACCGACGCCCGCGTCGCCTTCGCCGCCGAAATCGTCGTCGAGGACGACCAGCCGTCCACCGTCGTGGAGAAACCGGCGCAACACCGCGACGTCGTGGAAGTTGAGCGGAGAGGACGGCAGTTTGCCGTTCGTCGCGAGTTCCGGTGCGACCGAGGATTCGACCAGCGTCGCGACCTTCGGATCGAGCAATCCCAGCTCGCGCTCGTTGCGCGAGACCGCAACGCCTTGCGCGAGCAAGAGCTCGTAGAGCGCGCGGTAGCCGTTCGCGCCGGTGTCGTAGGTCGAGAAGGTCGACGGTAGGACCGCTCGGTCGGCGCGATCGCGCGCGACCGCGAACATCGTCACCAGCGCGATGCCGAGGACCACCAGCCCGATCTCGACGCCGCGCCTCACGGCCGTTCCGCCCGCACGAGCAGATGGTAGCCTGCCAGCGCCCGTTCCCACTCCGCTTCGACGACGTCGCGTTCCGCATACGCGGCCGCCACGAACGGTCCGGCGATCTCGTCGAACGGCGGCAGCAAGGCGAGGTCGCGCGCGCGCAGCGCGCGGCGCAGCTCTCCGACGGTCGCGCTCGCGTCGTCGCGCATCAGGCCGCGCAGGTCGAGCGCGGTCACCGCCGCGACGAAGAGCACCCGGGCCGCCTGCGCGTACTTGCCGTCGCGCGCGAGCGCGCACGCCTGCGCGTACAGGACGCGCGCGTTGCGGCCGGCCTCGAGCGGTTGCGAGAGACCGCGTCGCCGCTCGCGATCGAACTGGATGCCGGCGACCAACCGCATCGCGAGATAGAGCAGCACGCCGAACGCCACCACCAATAGGGTCCAGCCGATCGCGTTCCAGGCCGACGATTCGAGATGGACGCGTCCGCCGGTCGCGTTCCAGAAGCGATCCCACTGCTTCCAGAACCATTCCCAGAAGCGATCCCACGCCGACTTCGCCGCCGGTCGTACGGTCCGCGCCGTCAGATCGTATTTCCCCGACGCGAGCTCGCGCGCCGCGGCCGCCTGCAAGCCCGCCGGCGGAGGCGCGACCCGCGCACCCGCGCGCATCCGCGCGAGGGTCGCATCGAGCGCCTTCTGCGCGGCCGCCCGCGCCTTCGCGTCGTGCGTCGCGACGATCGCCGCACGATTGGCCGCAAGCCACTTGGCCGCGGCGGCATCGGCGGGGGGCTGCGAGATCACGCCGGCGTGGACGTGGTGAGCTGCTCCAGCTGCGTCTCGAGGTCCAATCCTTCGCGCCGGACGCGCACGTCGTAGTAGTAGACGGCCAAGAGCACCGTCGAGAACGCGTAGGTGACGGTCGTGACGACGACGTTCTCGAGCGTGACGAGCCACGGCTGATGGAGATAGATCGCGAGGAACATGACCGCATAGACCGCTCCGACGCTGACCATCGAGATCGCCATCCACGCCAGCGCGAAGAGCAGGGCGCGGCCGAACTCGCCGCGCGAGAAGATGCGCGCGAATCCCTCGCCGATGGCGTCGAAGACGCGTCGCTCTTCGATCACGATCGCGAAGATCGCGAAGCCCATCGCGAGGCTCATCACGATCATCAGACCGATCGCCGCGAGGCCGAGCACGACGTCGACCGCGATGCCGAAGACCAGCATCACCGTCCCCAGCTGCGCGAGCCCCGACGTGATCGCGACAACCATGACGGCGACGAGGACGACGCCGAGATACGAGCCGATGAAGATGAGGATGCCCATCCCGATCAGCCCCATCATCGGCCAGAACCGCCGGAACGCGCGACCGTAACAGGCCCGGAAATCGACGGCCTCGCCGCGGTAGAGCCGCGCGACGCCCATCGCGACCGCGCTGAACACGAACGGGAGCACGAGCACGAAGACCAGCAACAGGAGGACCGCGAAGGCCGCATCGCCGAGCGAGGCGCCGTACGCCGAGAGCGGGTCGGCGGGCGTCTTCGCTCCGGTGGCGGTGTCCAGCATGGTGCCGAGTTGCGCGAGCGAGCGCGCCTGCGAGGAGTACTGCAGGATCGAGTACGGCAGCATCACCGCCAGCACGATCAACGAGAACGGGACGAAGTTGCGGACGTAGAGCGTGACGGCCCGGTCGAAGAGTTCGCCGAAGCCCAGCGGCCGCAGTAACCCGGCCGGCGGCGTTGTATCTGCCATTTCGCTCGCGCTTCTTGAGGATTCCGCTCGCTTCCTACGAAAGCCGCAACGCATGACGCAGATGGGGACGCTCGCACAGATCTGGCGCTATCCGCGCAAGTCGATGCGTTGGGAACCGCTCGACCGGGTCGAGGTCGACCCGGACGGCCTACGCGGCGACCGGACGAGCGCGTTGATCGTCCGCGGCGGGCACGCGCGGACCGGCAAGACCCTGCGCGGCAAGGAGCACGACCGGCTCCACCTGCTCGACGACGGCGCGGCCGGCGTCGCGAGCGCTTTGGAGCGCGGCATCGCCACCGAGCTCTGCGCCGAAGGCCGGTACTTCGACGACGCGCCCGTCTCGCTGGTGCTCGATCGCTGGCTCGACGGCCTGAGCGCGCACGTCGGCTACGCGGTCGAACCGATCCGCTTCCGCCCGAACCTGTTCGTCCGGGCGGCCGACGGTTTTTCCGAGGACGAGCAAGCGCTGGTGGGAGCGACGCTGGTCATCGGCGAGGTCGCGCTCGAGGTACGCTACGGCATCGAGCGGTGCGTCGCGGTGACGTATCATCCCGAGGGCGAACCGTCCGACCCGCGGATCCTGCGCTACGTCGCGAACGAACGCGCGACGTTGATGGGGATCTACTGCGACGTGCTGCGCGCCGGCGTCGTACGCGCGGGCGACGCGGTCGTGGTCGAGCGCTGAACGCCGCGCACGATCGCTTCGAGCGCGTCGATGTAGGCGAGGAACCGCTCGCGGCCCGAAGCCGTGATGGTCGCGATCGTCTGCGGCCGGCCCGCTCCGGTGCGCCGCTCGGTCGCGACGATCTTCTCTTCGGCGAGCGCGTGCAGGTGGCGATTGAGATTGCCGTCGGTCAGGCCGCACGCATCCTGCAACTGCACGAACGAGAGCCCGCCGTCGCTCGCGACCAAGGCGCTGCAGATCGCGAGGCGTCCGCGCTCGTGGAAGATCTGATCCAGGTTCGTCGCGCTCATGCCGTTCTCTCTGCTTTCTGCGCGCGTTCGCGCAACACGAACGCGCCGACCGCGATCTGCCCGAGTCCGAAGGTCGCGGCCGGGACCCACCATTGCAACGCGAGCGCGCCCGGTACGAACAGTAGCCCGATGCCGATCAGCATGAAGAGCGCCGCGACCGGCACGACGCCGCGCGGCACCATCGTCCGCGATGCGAACAGACCCGCGCCGTAGCACGCGCACCACACGCCCGGCAAGAATCCGGCTTGGCCCGCGTCGTAGAGCGCGAACGACAGCGCCGCGCCGAGCACCACGGCCGGCAGGATCGCGAGCCCGACGGTGCGCGTCTGCCAGCGGTCGCGCACGCTCTCGTCGCTGATGAACCAATGCGCGATCGCGCCGTAGTTCACGATCACCGACGCCGCACAGCAGATCAACCAGATCGCGAAGTAGACGCGCGCCGCATGGACGGGGTCCGGCACGAGCAACGCTTGCACGACGCCGGCGACGATCGCGAAGACGCCCGAGGCGATCGATGCGATCCCCGAATAGCCCTTGAACTTCTGCGACGCCCCCAAGCGCTCGCGCACCTCGGCGATATCCAGCAACGCCCGCTCGATCTCGGTCATACCCATACTTTGTACCACAAAGCCCTGCGGGCGGCAAATTCTTTCGCGTTACCTAACCGGCCCGCAGGCATTCGAAGCCCAGTGCGCTCGCCGCAGCCTCCTGTCGCCGATCGACTGTGGCGAAGGAGACCGGCTTCCCGCGATCGTCGCGAAAAAGTTTTGCAGATGCGCAGTGGATCGCGTCCAACGAGCGCAGTGCCTGCTCGCCGACGATCGTACGCGCGCGGTCCAGGACCCCGGGCGTTATCGCGAGCAGACTCCACGTTTCGCGATCGGCCTGCAACTCGACGAGTTGCTTCTCGAGGTCGGTCTTCGAGATGAGATTCGCGCGAAACGCGGCCTGAAGCGCCGAAGTGACTTCGAGGATGGATAGGGCCGAGGTGACGACGTCGAGCCCGTCGAGCAAGGCGATCGCGGCCGGCGAATCCTGCTCGGCCAAATACCGCTTTACGAGGAGGCTGGTATCGACATAGACGATCGGCCTGTCTACCATCCCGAGCGCTCCTCGTCGAGGAGCCTCGCGGCGGTGCCGTCCGCCACCGTGACCGGACTCGCTCGACGGATATGGCCGTACTCGCGCGGCGGCGTCAAGAACCCCGATCGCTGCATCCGTTCGACAGCCTCATCTTCATGCAACGGGATCATCAAGGCAAAGGGACGACCGCGGTCCAGAATCAGGACCTCTTCTCCACTGCGAATCGCGCGCGCCGCTGCGGAAAAATCCTGGTTTACATCGCGAAGGCCGACTCTCATATTCACCTCTTTGTAGATACATGATACTACATTGAAGCGTTTCCGTCAAAGCGAGGCTCGAGGCTAGAGGGCGCGGCGACCTTCGAGCGCTTTGGTGAGGGTGATCTCGTCGGCATAGTCGAGGTCGCCGCCGATCGGCAGGCCGTAGGCCAGGCGGGTGACGCTGGTGCCGGACGGCGTGATCAGGCGCGAGAGGTAGAGCGCGGTCGCTTCGCCCTCGGCGTTGGGATTGGTGGCCAGGATGACCTCGACCGGGTTCTCCGCGCCGACCCGCTCGATCAACTCTTTCACGCGCAACTGCGCGGGGCCGACGCCGTCCATCGGCGAGATCAGTCCGCCGAGCACGTGGTAGCGTCCGCGATACGCGCCGGTCCGTTCGATCGCGTAGATGTCCTTGGCCTCGGCGACCACGCACAGGGTCGTGCGATCGCGCCGCTCGTCGGTGCAGATGTCGCACGGCTCGTGTTCGGTCAGCGAGAAGCAGAGCGTGCAGAGCCGCACTTTATCCTTGACCGCGAGGATCGCTTCGGAGAGCGATTGGGCTTCGTTGCGCGGACGGTTGAGCAGATAGAAGACCAGACGCGCGGCCGTCTTCGGACCGATCGTCGGGAGCTTGCTGAACTCGTTGATCAGGGACTGCACCGGTCCCGCGATCGATCCGGTATTCGCCAACTGCGCTAGAAACCGGGGATCTTGAGGCCGCCGGTGACGCCGCCCATGCGCGCTTGCGAGGTCTCGTTGGCCTTGGCGATCGCATCGTTGAACGCGACCAGCACCAGGTCTTCGAGCGTCTCGGCGTCGTCCGGATCGATCGCTTCTTTGGCGATCTTCACGCTCTTGACGCGCTGATCGCAGGTCATCTCGATCGACACGCTGCCGCCGGCGGCCGTGCCGGTGACGACGGTCGTGGCGAGCTCTTCTTGCGCCTTGGCCATCTCGGCTTGCATCTTCTTGACCTGAGCCATCAGGTGCGCTTGATTCATGACTGTTGTTCCCGTTCGTTGAGGTAGGTGAAGAGAGCGTCGGGGTCGTCGACGTCCGCGACGGCCGGCGTCGCCGGAGGTTCTGCGGCGGGCGCATCGCCCTTTCCGCGCGCGTTGGCGGCCGCCTTCGGCGCGGCGTCGACCGAGCAGCGCACCGTCAGCGGCGCGCCGAGCACGTCGGCGATGGCGCGTTCGAGCAACGCCAGGTGCGGCTTGAGGCTGTCCGCACTCCACACGTCCGGCAACTTGACGGTCAGCATGCCGTCGACGACCGCGTCGACGGTGGCACGTGAGAGCGGCGCGCGCAACGGCGGCCGTTCGCTCTCGACCTTGGTGCGGATGCTCTGCCAGGCCGCGCGGACCTTCTGCAATGTCGGTGCTTCGCCGCTCGCGAACGGCGGCGCGGGCGCCGGCTTCGCGACCGGCTCGGGCTTGCGCTCCGGCTGCGGTTCGGGCACCAGCGCGCTGACCTTCGGCGCGGCTTTCGGCGCGGACGCCGTGCGCGCGACCGCGACCGGCGGCGCGCCGCCTTCGAGCGCGGCCACGCGTGCGGCCAGCCCGTCCATCGTCGGATCTTCGTGCGCGAGCACGAAGCGCAGCAACGCCGACTCCAACTCCAACCGCGGATTGCCCGAGCTGCGCGAGAGCGAGGCCGAGTCCGAGAGCAGACGTAGCGCGCGCACGATGGTCGCCTGCGGCACGTCGACGGCGCGCGCGGCGACGCGCTCCGCATCTTCAGGCGCCAGATCGCGCGCCAGCAATGCCGGATCGACGCGCGCCACCAGCAGATTGCGGAACTCCGCGATGACCGCGCGGATCAGGACGCCCATGTCCGTGCCGGCATCGCTCGCCTCTTCGACCGCCCGCAGCGCGGCGGCGGCGTCGCGATCGATGGCGGCGTCGACCAACGCGCGCGCGTACCCACGACCGGTCGCGCCGAACGCGCGCTCGAGGGTCGCCACGTCGATCGGACCTTCCGCGAACGCGGCGGCCTGTTCGAGCATCGTCAACGCGTCGCGCAGTCCGCCGTCGGCGCGATACGCGATCGCGGCCAAGGCCGCGTCGTCGATCGGGATCTTCTCCGCATCCGCGATCTCGCGCATCCGCGCGATCATCACCGGGATCGCGATCCGCCGGAACGCGTAGCGTTGGCAGCGCGAGAGGATCGTGACCGGCAGCTTCTCCGGCTCGGTCGTCGCCAAGATGAAGACCGCGTGCGCCGGCGGCTCTTCGAGCGTCTTGAGGAACGCGTTGGCGCCCTCTTTGGTGAGCATGTGGGCTTCGTCGATGATGTAGACCTTGAACCGCATCGCCGACGGCGCGAACTTGACGGCGTCCCGCAAGGCCCGGATCTCGTCGATCCCGCGATTGCTGGCGGCGTCGATCTCGAGCACGTCCATGGCGGCGCCGTCGAGCATCGAGCGGCAGAACTCGCAGGTGTTATCCGGGGTCGGGGTCGGCCCGTGGACGCAGTCCAGGCAGCGCGCCATGATCTTGGCGGCCGAGGTCTTGCCCGAACCGCGCGGCCCCGAGAACAGGTAGGCGTGCGCGACTTTGCCGGACTCGATCGCGCTCGTCAGGGTGCGGACGACCGCATCTTGCCCAACCAAATCCGCGAAGGTCTTTGGGCGCCAGGTTCGATAGAGGGACACCACCGATGGTTAGTGATATTCTGGGAGAAGTCCCGGTTTAGGCGTGTCCCCGGCCGGGTATGAGAGCGGTAGACTTCCCCGTTCCTTATGCAAGGAGGGGACGTTCGGCACGTCCGCAGGCATCCGTTTTCGGGCACAATGGAGACCAGGTGATGGATTTACGCGTCGCGCTTCGAGAGAAGTTCGGATTCGATACGTTCCAGCCGGGCCAGGAAGAGGTCGTCCTTCGGGTCCTCTCCGGTCAGGACACGTTGGCAATTCTCGCGACCGGTGCCGGCAAGTCGCTGACCTACCAGCTCTCCGCGCTGCTGCTCGAGGGCACCACCATCGTGGTCAGCCCGCTGATCGCCCTGATGAAGGACCAGCTCGACATGCTGCGCGAGCGCGGCATCGAGAACGTGGTCGCCGTCAACTCGACCCTCTCCGAAGACCAAGAGATCGCGACCCGCGCCCGGATCGCCACCGGCACCGTGAAGATCGTCTACACGACGCCCGAGAAGCTCGAAGACGAGGCCTTCCAGGCGATCCTCCGGACGCTAAGGGTGCCGCTCTTCGTGGTCGACGAGGCCCACTGCATCAGCCAATGGGGCCACGATTTCCGGCCGGCCTACCTGGCCCTCGGACACGCCATCGAACGGCTCGGGCGCCCGACCGTGCTCGCGGTCACCGCGACCGCCACGCCGGCCGTCCGCGAAGACATCTTGCATCAGCTCGGCATCGAGCACGTCAAACCGATCGTCAAAGGCTTCGACCGCCCGAACCTGGTCTACGAAGCGCGCCGCGCGGATAAGGACGCCGACAAGCTCAAGTCGCTCGCCGCGCTGTTCACCGGCCCGCACGCGCTCGCCGGCACCGGCATCATCTACACCGCCACCATCAAGAACGCGCTCGAAGTCCAGGCCTATCTCAACGACAAGCTCCACGTGCCGGCCGCCGTCTATCATTCGAAACTGCAGAAGCACGATCGCACCACCGTCCACAATCTCTTCATGGACGAGTCGATCCGCGCCGTGGTCGCGACCAACGCGTTCGGCCTGGGCATCGACAAGCCGAACATCCGCTTCGTGGTGCATTACGATCTGCCGGGTTCGGTCGAGGCCTACACGCAAGAGGCCGGCCGTGCGGGCCGCGACGGCAAGCCGTCGCGCTGCATCCTGATCTACCGCATGAGCGACACGCGCGTGCAGAACTACTTCCTGACCGGCAAGTATCCGGACGTCGAAGAGGTCCAGCGCGTGTTCGGCACGATCGAGGTCTTCGGCGCGCAAGAGCGCGTGACGGTCACCGATCTGCGCAAGATCTTGCAGCTCCCGCTCACCAAGCTCAAAGTCATCCTGGCGCTGCTCAAGAAGTCCGGCTACATCGAAGCCGCCGGCAAGTCCGCCTACACGCTGACCGAAGCGGTCCGCAAGCATCGCGACCTGGTCCTCAACCTGGCGTCGTACGACACCAAGAAGTCGTACGATCAGAGCAAGCTCGCGATGATGCTGCAGTACGCCGAGTCGCCCTCGTGCCGGCGCCGCTTCATCCTCAACTATTTCGGCGAGGACTTCGCCGAGGCCAACTGCGGCGCGTGCGACAGCTGCTTGCGTGCGGCCGCTCGCGGACCGGTCCCGCTCTCGTTCGATCGCGGCGAGGACAACTTCCGCATCGCCGACGCGGTCGTCCATCCCAAGTTCGGACAAGGCACCGTCGAACGGGTTGAGAAAGACCTGGTCACCGTGCTCTTCCCAACCGTCGGTTACAAGACGCTCTTAGCCACCGCCGTGCGGCGCGAAGGCGTCGAAACCAAAATTGCCTGATCGTCGATCGGGCCCGATCCTCGCCGCGGCGTTCGCTGCGGTCCTCGCAGCATCGGCCCTCGGCACCCGCACGCTCGCCCAAGAATCGCCCTCGCCGACGCCGTCGGCGACGCCGTCGACCGCACCCTCGCCGCAAGTCTCGGGCGCTCCCGCTTCCCCGACGCCCGCGCCGTCGCCCACGCCCTCACCGACCCCGCCGCCGATCGTCGTGATGCCGCAAGCCGGCGCCGTGCCGGTCGGCGAGCATCAGGTCTTGCAGATCTCCTCGGTGCTCGGCGACGTCAGCGTGAAGATCGCCGACCCGAGCGTCGTCGACGCCGTCGTCGATCAGACCGCACGCACGCTCACGCTGACCGGCAAGGCCCCCGGAGCGACCGTCGTGACCGTCGGCGACACGCGCGGGCTCACCCGCGACGTCCCGGTCCGCGTCGCCTTCCTGGCCGGCACGATCGCGAACAACGCGGTGCTGCAACTGACCGGCGATCCGGCCTCGCCGGACTACGTGAAGATGCAGGCCGTCGCGCTCGCCAAGAAGCTCGCGCAAGCCCGGACGGGCGCGCAGATCATCGCGACCGTCGACCAGGTCACCTACGCGAGCGCGCTCGCGGCCGATAACACCGTCTCGATCGACGTGCCGGTGCTGATCCAAGGCTCCGGCTACTTCGAAGCCGACGGCAAGACGCGCGTGCGCGTCGAGAACGTCGCGGCGCCGCGTATCGCGCCCGCCACCCTGATGGTCAGCGACTATCCCGAACGCCTCGAAGCGAACGGCGTCCTGTTCACCGCGGACCTCGCGCGCGAGACGCCGTCGCGCTTTCTGTACTTCCATTTCAATCCGGCCGGTCAACCGGATCGCCGGATCGTGCTGCGCGCCGAGAACACCTCGCCGGAGCCGGCCGTCGTGCAGTTCATCAGCGGCGCGGGCGGACCGGGCGCCAACGAGATGGAGGTCGGTCACGACGCGACCAAACGCTTCCTGGTGCGGGTCGTGCAGAACGAGGGCAGCTTGATCGCGATCCCCGGCAACGCCAGCGTGAACCTGGTCGAACACGACGTTCCGGCCGGTGCGGTCGTCGCGAACCTGCTACAGCTCCGCGTGCTCAGCGGCGGCAACGTGCACCTCACCTTGTTCGCGCAGAACGCGACCAGCGACCCGGCCGAGTCGCTCGCCAGCACCGAGCTGCTCGAGGGCACCTACAAACACGCGCGCGGCATCTACGACATCCCGGAGTTCCACGACGCGCGCGCCTGGAGCGTCTCGGATCCGTATCTCGAGCTCTCGATCGGCCAGATCCCGCTCCCCAACCGCATCAAGGGCGAAGCCCTCTCGGGCGATTACGGCGTCCTACAATCGTTCGTCGTCAATGTGATGAACCCGTACTCGACGCCGCAATCGATCGCGATCTACGAGAACCCGCGCGGCGGGCGCGCGACCGGGACCTATCTGATCGACGGCGTGCTGATCCAATCGCATCAAGTGACGGCGTATTCGCGCTACAAGATCCGGCAGTACGTCGTCCCGGCCAAAGGGTTCGTGCGCGTCACCATCGTGACGATGCCCGAAGGCGGCTCGTTCTATCCGCTCAAGCTGATCTTCGCCCCCGACGACGGCAGCGTCGCCCCGGGCGCGCCGGGCTCGCCGGTCTACTAGCCCGCGAGCGCGCCTTCGTAGACGGCGCGCATGGCGCCGGCGTTGGCGCTCCAGGCGAAGCGTTGGATCGATCGCGCGCGTGCCTCGGCGGCGCGGGCGTCGAGGTCGCCGCGCAGCGCGCCGCCCAGCGCGGCGGCCCACGCATCGAGTTCGAGCGGAACGACCGGCGCGTCGTCGCGGACGACTTCGGGTAGCGAGCTTCGATCCGAGACGATCACCGGCGTTCCGGAGCAGAGCGCCTGCGCCGCGGCGTAGCCGAAGCCTTCGTAGCGCGACGGCACCGCGACCACCGCGGCGCTCGCGTAGAGCTCCAGCACCTCGGCGCGTTCGACGTAGCCGCGCAGCTCCAAGCGATCGGCGACGCCCAACTCGCGCGCGAGCGCGAGCACCTCGTCGGCGTACTCGGTCGGCGGACCGACCGCGACCACGCGCGCGTCCGGCAGATGCACGAGCGCGCGCGCCAACATCTCCAGGTTCTTGCGCCGTTCGATCGTACCGATCGCCAGGATGGTACGCCCGTCGCCGGTCCGTCGATCCAGCCGCATGTAGTCGTCGGCGACGCCCGGATAGACGACCGACATGCGGTTCGCGTCCAAGCGCGGCGCCGCGTCGAGCAGTTCTGCGCGCGAGAACTCGGAGTCGACGACGATCCGCTGGGCGTTGCGGTAGCGATCGATCGAGAACGCGCCGAAGTAGTAGCGGGCGTACGGGCGCGCGTGCGCCTGCACGCGCGACCAGGCGACGTCGTGCACGGTCACGACCGCCGGAACGGCGAGCGTCAGCGGCATCGTCCCGGCCGCGCAATGCAACAGATCCGCGCCGGACGCGCGCGCGCGTTGCGGCAGCAGCACCTGATCCCAATAGACGCGCCGGTCGAACCGCCAAGGATCGACGCGCGGTTCGACGAGCCGCACCACCTCGATGCCGCCCGCTTCGAGGGCGTTGGCCAAGCCCCCGACGTACTCGCCGATCCCGGTCGCGGTGCCGATCGTGAGCTGCGCGTCGAGAGCGATCTTCACGGCCCGGCTCCGTGGCTCGCCGAGAGCGCCAGGCCCGCCGCCGCGTCGACGCTGCTCGGATTGATCCCGCGCGCGCGCTCGAACGCGTCGCGCGCGGACGGCCAATCCTCGAGCAAGACGTATTGGTTGCCGAGCGCAAGCCAGTACTTCTCCGAGAGCGGCGCGAGCGCGACCGCCTGGCGGTAATCCACCAAGCTCGCCTTCCACGCGTCCGCACGAGACGGCGGATCCAGGTAGCCGCGACGCGTGGCCAACCGCCCGAGCGTCCAATACGCCTCGGCGACCGCGTCCGGATGCGTCGTCAACGCCTCGAGGTGCGCGAGCAGATCGCTCTCGAGCGCGTAGGCGCCGACCGGATCCTTGACGCCCATCGCGGTGACGTACCGCCCGACGGCCGCGACGTCCGGCGCGACCAGATAATATTCGAGCGCGAGCTGCGATTGGCCGCGCGCGTCCGCGATCTGCGCGAGCAGTTCGTTGCGCGCGGGGTTGGCCGGCATCCGGATCGCGTGCGCCTGCGCGCCGTCCAGATCGCCGCTTTCGAGCGCGCTGCGGGCGAGCATCTGCTCGACGTACGGCGCCGGCGCGATCCGCTCCAACGCGCCGTAGACGGCGATGCCGACGGCCCGCGGTGCGCGCCCGAAGATCGCGTCCGATCCGAGCTGCACGCAGAAGAGCGCCGCGGCTAAAGCGACGACGACGGTGGTGAGGATGAAGAACAGCGGAGCGTTGCGCCGCGCGAGCGTCAGAACTTCACCGTGAAGTTCACGTCCGCGCGCGTCTGCGACGTGCTGTTGGCCGGGGTCAGGTTGTCCAGGAAGCGATACTGCCGTGCGCTCACCACGATGGCCGACGACGACCGCGGGAGCGCGAACGTCAGGTTGCCGACGTACGAGAACTTCGAGGTGTCCAGATTCGGCGTGAAGTCCTGCGCGTTGACGGCGCCGGTGTAGCGCTGCGTGCCGTACTGCATGCCGACCGTCAGGTTCCGCGAGATCGGAACCGCCAGGCCCGCGTCGATGCCGCGGGTGGTGACGTCGCTGAAGCCGCCCGCGAGCTGCGCGACGCTCAAGCCGGGCACGTCGGCGATCGACGGCTTGGCGGCGTTGCCGGGGCGATATTGGAACGTCGGGACCGCGTCGGTGCTCAGGCGTTCGTACGTGCTGCCGAGATCGATCTTGACCTGGCGACCGGCGACGCCCAGATTGACCGACGAGATCGTCTGCAACCGCTGATCGCGCGCCGAGAGCTCCGCGAGCTCCGCGTCGTTGCTCGCGGCGCTGAGCTGGAACGCGCCGACCCGGGTCGAGGCGCTATACGCGGTGGTGGCGTCGCGCAGCGAAGACGAGAAGGCGGGCGCCGCGTCGTCGGTCGTGCGCGCGAGCGTCGGCGTCGTCAAGGCGAAGCGCGAGAGATAGGCGGGGGCGAGAGCGGCCGTCGCGACCGGTGCCGGCGAGGCGGGCATGAACGTCGACGCGCCGATCGTGACCGGGCGGAAGAACGCGAGCGAGAGCGGCGGCGGTTCCGGAAGCACGACGCGCGCGAGCGGCGGCAACGCGACCGTCGAGATGGTGGCGAACGCAAGGCCGCGCAACGAGCGATCCGAGGACGACGAAAACGCGAGCGGCTCGACCGGCAAGCGGCCGAAGGTCTGCAGCGCGAAGGCCGACGCAAGGTCGGGCGTAGGAGACGCCGTGGCAACG
>Ga0070691_10000135_pt1 | contig 22871 bp, 27 predicted proteins | sample KBSK1101metaG_FD_64673 | JGI IMG/M metagenome (GOLD analysis project Ga0070691, IMG submission 64673) | Corn, switchgrass and miscanthus rhizosphere microbial communities from Kellogg Biological Station, Michigan, USA - KBS K1-10-1 metaG | ecosystem: Host-associated > Plants > Roots >... | reverse complement strand
GCCGACGGCATCGGCGACACGATCCGGATCAGCCTCTCGACCTTCCACGCCGAGGAGGAGGTCAAGGTCGCCTGGGAGATCCTCAAGGCGCTGCAGCTGCGCGAGCGCGGCCCGGTGCTGATCGCCTGCCCGACCTGCGGTCGGCTGCAGTTCGACATGGACTCGGTCGTCGCCGAGATCGAGCAGCGGCTGGAAGGCTACGCCGAGCCGATCGAGGTCGCTGTGCTCGGCTGCGCCGTGAACGGAATCGGCGAGGCCAGCCACGCCGACTTCGGCATCGCGGGCGCCAAGAACGAGGGCCTGATCTACGCCGGCGGCAAGCCGCTGCGCAAGGTGCCCCAGGCACAGCTCGTCGACACGCTGTTCGAGGAGATCGACAAGTCGCTCGACCGCGGCGGCGAGGTCGAGTTCGACGAGACCGAGTCGCGCGAGGGGGCGGAGTGGCTGGCCAAGATCGAGGAGGAGAACGCCGGCGAACTGACGCCAGAGAAGATCGCGCGGATGGAGCACGAAGCCGCCGAGAAGGGCGAGTCCGACCGCGTCCTGCTCGACGAGGAGGCCTCGCCGACGGCGGGGCGGCGCTTCACCCGGGCCTGAGTCACCTTTCCCTCGCCCGAGAGCCGCGCCGCCATTCCGACTGCGGTGGATGCTTTTGTATGAGGCGATGAGGGAGCCCCGCCGGTCGGCGGCGAAATAGTGGATAAGTTTCCAGCGTGACTCGACTGAGCCAAGCGTTCCTGCCGACGCTCAAGGACCCGCCCTCCGACGCCGAGGCGGTCTCGCACATGCTGATGGTTCGAGCCGGCCTGATCCGCCGGCTCGGCGCCGGCCTGTGGACCTGGCTGCCCGCCGGCTGGCGGGTGCTGCGCAAGGTTGAAGCGATCGTCCGCGAGGAGATGGAGGCGATCGGCTGCCAGGAGATGCTGATGCCCGTCCTGCAGCCCGCCGAGCCCTGGCAGAAGACGGGCCGCTACGGGATCGAGGAGATGTTCAAGCTCTCCGACCGCAAGGGCTCGCCGCTGGTCCTGGCGATGACCCACGAGGAGAGCATCACCACCCACGTCGCCCAGGAGGTCCGCTCCTACCGCGACCTGCCGCTGATGCTGTTCCACATCCAGACCAAGGAGCGCGACGAGCCGCGCCCCCGCGCCGGCGTCCTGCGCACGCGCGAGTTCACGATGAAGGACGCCTACTCCTTTGACCGCGACGAGGAGGGGCTGGCGCGCTCCTACGAGCTGCAGAGTGAGGCCTATGCGCGGATCCTCGACCGTTGCGGGCTGCGCTGGTACCGGGTCGAGTCCGACGTCGGGATGATGGGCGGCTCGGAGGCCCACGAGTACATGGCGCCCTGCGCCGCCGGAGAGGATGCCGTCGCGCTCGCACCCGACTTCGCCGCCAACGTCGAGGCGACCGAGCTGCGCGCCGGCGACCCGGGGCCGAACGGCGGCACGGTCGAGGTCGAGCCGGCGATCGAGGTCGGCAACATCTTCAAGCTCGGCACGCGCTACTCCGAGCCGCTCGGCGCGACCTTCCTCGACGAGAGCGGGGTCGAGCGACCTGTCGTGATGGGCTGCTACGGGATCGGCCCGGCGCGGATCGTCGCGGCCGCGATCGAGCAGGGCGCCGACGAGCGCGGCATCGTCTGGCCGGCTTCGCTCGCCCCGTGGGACATCCATCTCGTCTCGCTCGCCAAGGGTGAGGGGGAGGAGCGCACGGCCGCCGACGCCCTCTACGCGGAGCTGCGCGACGCCGGGGCCGAGGTCCTCTACGACGACCGCGACGCGGGCCCCGGCGAGAAGCTGACCGACGCCGAGCTGCTCGGCTGCCCCTTGCGGCTGGTCGTCGGTCGCCGCGGCCTCGAGCGCGGCGTGGTCGAGGCCGGCGAGCGCGCCGGCGGCGAGCACGAGCTTCCCCGGGAAGAGGCCGGTGCGCGAGCGCTCGCCCTGCTCCAGGGCGGGGATGACTGAGAGCGCACCCTTCGGACGCGGCCGCGTCCGTCGCCTCTTCGGACTCGACCGCAGCGGGCCGCCGCCCCGCCAAACCCGCGAGGGGGAACCGCTCAACCCGTGGACGCTGCCCAACCTGGTCGGCTACCTGCGCCTGGCGGGCCTGCCGGTCTTCCTCTATCTGGCCTTCGAATCGGGCGACGGCCGCAGCGTCGCCTCGGCGGCGCTCTTCTGGCTGATCGCCGCCGGCGACTACGTCGACGGCTTCCTCGCCCGCGCCACCGGCCAATACAGCCGCCTCGGGGCGATCCTCGATCCCCTCATCGACCGGCTGACGATCCTCTCCGGCGCGATCGTCTGCTGGCACTTCGAGCTGCTGCCGCGCTGGGCGCTGGCGCTGCTGGTCGCGCGCGAGGTCGCGATGCTGGTCTTGGCCCAATACGGGTTGCGCCACGGAGTCGAGCTCGCGGTCAACTGGCCGGGGCGGATATCGGTCTTCCCGATCATGGGCGGGCTCTTCTTCGCGCTCGTCTTCGCCGGTTGGGTGCCGTCGGCGCTGTTGATCGTCGGGCTCGCCCTGGCGATCGTCGCGATCGTGCTCTACGCACGCACGGGCGTGCGTGAAGTGCGCAAGCGCAAGGCGCAAGCGCGCGCCCAGGCTCCATAAACCTTCAACCTAGAGTTGAACCTTGGCTCTGGCGACCTATAATCGGTGCCCTGCGGCCAACGGAGGCGAAGGTCTCCCGATCAAGGAGCGAGATGGAGGACACCTTTCCCGATCTCGGTTCGCTCAGCGACGAAGAGCTGAAGGACCTGATCGACAAGCTCACCACCGAGGAGAACGAGATCTCCTACAAACGCCGGGTCCTGCACGGCAAGATCGACATCATGCGGGCCGAGCTGGTCAACCGCCTGCGCCAGAAACGCGAAAGCGGCGACTCGCTGATCTCGGGTGACGACGTCGCCCAGCTCACCGACATCCTCGCCGGCAAGGCGCAGACGCCGCCGGAGGACGACGCGGCCGCCTGAGCCCGGAGCGAACCGATGGCCATCCACTGTCCGGAGTGCGGCTTCGTCAACCCCGAGGGGGCCAATTACTGCCAGAAGTGCGGCGCCTATCTGGGCGGCCCCAAGGACGGCGACGACGAGCCGACGACGATGACCTACACGGTCGACGACACCGGTGAGATGCAGCCGATCGACATCGACGAGGTGCTCGAGGAGAGCGGCGCGGCGCTGGTGATCCGCTCCGGCGGCGGCCGGGCGGGGGAGAGCTTCAAGGTCACCGAGGACCGGGTCAGCATCGGCCGCAGCCCCGACGCCGGCGTCTTCCTCGACGACGTCACCGTCTCGCGCAACCATGCCCTTCTGGTCCGCCGCCGCGACGGCTTCTATATCGACGACCTCGGCTCGCTCAACGGCACCTACGTCAACCGGCGGCGGATCGAGTCGCACCGGCTCGCCGACGGCGACGAGATCCAGGTCGGCAAGTACAAGCTCAGCTACCTGGAGAAGTAGGGGAGGGCGATGGCGGTCTCCGAGCAGCAGGTCCGGCAGCGCGACTCGCGCCCGCGCAAGGCGCTGACGATCGGCGCCGTCTGCAAGATCCTCCAGAACGAGTTCGACGACATCTCGATCTCGAAGATCCGCTACCTCGAGGACCAGAAGCTGTTGACGCCGCGGCGCACGCAGGGCGGCTACCGCCTCTACAGCCAGTCCGATGTCGAGCGGCTGCGCACGATCCTGCGCCTGCAGCGCGACGAGTTCCTACCGCTGCGGGTGATCCGTCAGGAGCTCGCCGCGGGGGGCGACATCGACCTCGGCGCGGGCAACGCCGACCGCCGGCCCGCCGCCGGGGCCGTGCGGCGGGCGATCCTGGTCAACACCTCGAGCGCCTACCTGTCCCTGGACGAGGTGATCGAGGAGACCGGCGCGCGCTCCGAGCTGATCGCCGAGCTGGAGAACTTCGGCATCGTCCAGCCGGAGAAGCGCGACGGCGCGACCGTCTATGACGAGACCGATCGCGAGATCGTCCGCGCCGCCAACGAGCTCTCCCGTGTCGGCGTCGGCGCCCGCAACCTGCGCGTCTTCCGCTCCTCGGCCGACCGCGAGGCGAACCTGCTGGAAGCGCTGCTCGGGCCCTCGCTGCGCTCGCGCAACCCGGAGCGGCGCAAGGAGGCCCTGGAGAGCCTCGAAAGCCTGGCGGCGACGGTCTCGCACCTCAAGCACCTGCTGCTGGTGCGGGATCTCCGCCGCCTGGCGGGCGACTGATCCACCCGTGCCGCGGGTGACTCGCCGACGGACGATCGCGGCTCCCCTCGACGAGGTCTGGGAGCTCGTCTCCGACCCCTACAGCCTGCCGCGCTGGTGGCCGCGCACGAGCCGGGTCGAGAGCGTCGACGTCAAGCCCGATGGCAAGCGCAGCCAGTGGACCAAGGTGCTGCAGACGGCGGAGGGACGCGGCGTGCGCGCCGACTACCGCTGCCTCAGCTCGGCGCGGGGCGAGCGCTACGTCTGGGAGCAGCAGCTCGCCGACAGCCCCTTCGAGCGCCACCTGCGCCGCTCCGTGGTCGAGATCGGCCTGCGGGCGGAGGGCGGCGGCACCGAGGTCAGCCTCACCTCGGAGCAGAAGCTGCGCGGCATGTCGCGGTTGGGCTCGCCGATGATGCGCGGCGGTCAGGGCAAGATCCTCGACCAGGCGCTGGATGGACTCGAACAAGCGCTGGGAGGCGCACAATGATCCACTGTGGCGAGTTGGTTGGAATATGTACGACAAACTCGCCACAGCAGCTCTCATGAGCACGCCGCGAAGGGATTCCAGATGGTGGGGATGGGGCAACACCTCGATTGAGCCGGAGCTGGACGGCGAGGCGCTGGGGACGCTTCGGGAGCGGGTGGGGGAGCTCGAGCCATGGCCGCTGGCGGCTGAGCTGGAACGATTCGAATTGCCCGCCGCCGAGCCGCTACCTGCAAGTCTGATCGAGGCGGTCGGCGAGACAAATGTCTTCGACTCGACCGAGGATCGTGTGCGTCACGCCACTGGCTGTGGCTACGCCGATCTCGCACGACTGCGGGGCGGACGATTGGATGCGGCGCCGGACGCAGTGCTGCTGCCAGGCGACACCGATGCCGTACAGCGCGTTCTGGAGATCTGCGCGGCGGAGGGGATCGCGGTCGTGCCGTATGGCGGCGGGACCAGCGTGGTCGGCGGCGTCGAGCCGCTGCGCGGCTCGCACTCGCGGCTGGTCAGCCTCGACCTCGCGCGCCTGCAGGACGTCGAGGTCGACGAGCGCTCGCTGACGGCACGGCTCGGCGCCGGGCTGCGCGGTCCCGAGGCCGAAGCCGCCCTCAACGCCCGCGGCGTCGTCCTCGGGCACTTCCCGCAGTCCTTCGAGTACGCGACGATCGGTGGTTTCGCCGCGACGCGCTCGGCCGGACAGGCATCGAGCGGCTACGGCCGTTTCGACGCGCTGGTCAGCTCGGTCCGGCTGATTGCGCCGGCGGGAGACCTGCGAACCCTGGAGACTCCTCACACCGCCGCCGGACCGTCGCTGCGCGAGGTCGTGATCGGCTCCGAGGGAACCTTCGGCGCGATTCCCGACGTCACCGTGCGCGTGCGTCCCAAGCCGCGGGTGCGCCGCTACGAGGCCTGGATCTCGGAAAGCTTCGAGGCCGGGGGCGAGATCGTGCGGGCGCTCGCCCAGGGCCCCGGCCTGCCCGACGTGATCCGCGTCTCCGACGAGGAGGAGACCGAGGTCTCGCTGGCGCTCTCGGGGCCGCGCGGACTGACCGGGAGGGCCTTCGACGGCTACCTCGGCCTGCGCCGCAGGCGCGGCGGCTGCCTGATCGTCGTCGGGTTGGAGGGAGACGAAGAGTCGGTCGCCCGGCGCCGCGCCCTCGCGGTCCGCGCCCTGCGCCGCGGCGGCGCTGCCTATCTCGGCCAGAGCGCCGGCCGATCCTGGGAGCACGGGCGCTTCCAGGGCCCATACCTGCGTGACACGTTGATGGGAATGGGAGCCATGGTCGAGACGCTCGAGACCTCGCACACGTGGACGCGACTCGGCGAGCTGCACGCGGCAGTCGGCGGCGCGATCCGCGACTCGCTCGCAGGTCAGGGCACGCCCGGCCTTGCCTTCTGCCACCTCTCGCACGCCTACGCGGACGGCGCCTCCCTGTACTTCACCTTCATCTCGCGGGCGAAGCGGGGCGCCGAGATCGAGCAGTGGGCGACGGTCAAGCGTGCCGCCTGCGAGGCGATCGTCGCCACCGGCGGCACGATCACCCACCACCACGCGGTCGGCCGCGACCACGCCCCCTACATGAAGGCCGAGGTGGGGGAGACGGGCCTGGACGTGCTGCGGGCGGTCAAGGAGCAGCTCGACCCGAGCGGGATCATGAACCCGGGAAAGTTGATCCCGGCGAACTAGCCGCCTTCGCCGCTTTTGGCTATCGGCCCGGTGATTTCGCCCGTGAGCACGGTGTCACCGGTGTAGCGCGGAAGAGTTTTTTCCTTCTTGGCCCGAGCGACCTCCTGCTGGTAGGCGGAGTCCGCGGTGCGAGAGACGTAGATCTGGTCGAAGGCGCCGCTTGCCACGTAGGCGAGCAGTTCCGCCGGGATCGCGAAGCGGGCGCCGAGCTTGCCGCTTTCGCCGACAGCGACGCTGCCGACACGCAGCGTCAGTTTGGGCGTGCGATAGAGCCACACGGTGTAGGACTCGCCCTGCTCGGTCGGCTGCAGGTTTTCCGCGGTCACCTGGAGAACGATTTCTTCTTTGCCGACGCGGCCAAAGACGGCGCGGCCGCTCGCGTCGCTGCCGTCGGCAGCGGTGAGCACTGCCTGGGTGACTTGGCCGTTTTCAGCTGCGGTGAGTTCGGTTTCCGAACCCGCCGTCGCGGTCGAGTCGGACCCGCCGTCGTCACCGCCGCCACCGATCAGCGCAATCGCGCCGAGCACGATCGCGACCACAGCCAGCGCACCACCGGTCAAGAGGACGAGGCGCCGGCGCTCGGCGGGCATTTCGGGCCGTGCCGGACGCTTGACCGCGACGGGCCGGGCTTTTGGCTTCGGCGGCGCGGGGGGCTCTGGAACAGGCTCGACGGGAGGCGGCTCGATCGCGGGCGGCTCGGGGGGCAGGGGGGGCGGTGCCTCACCGGCGGACTCGAGCTCGGCCAGGGCGTCGTTCACTTCGGTGCGCAGGTCGTCGACGCTGAGGCCCTTCAGCGCGGCGATGTCCTCGTAGCCCTCCTCGCGCTTGGCGAGCAGGCGCAGCAGCGCTCGTTGGTCGTCACTCAGCGGCACGGAGGCGGAAGCCTATGCGACGCGCATTAACGCCAGATGTGCGGGTAGGGTCCGCGCCGATGGCGGACGATCCACGCGGCCTCCTCTCGCACTTCGACGCCCTGATCGGGACCGAGTGGATCGACGACGATCCCGAGCACGCCCGGGCGCGGATAGCGATCCGCGACGAGCTGCGCCAGCCGGTCGGCCTGATGCACGGCGGCGTGATGTCGACCCTGGTCGAGAGCGTCTGTTCGCGCGCCACCGCGCTCGCCGTGCTCGGCGACGGCATGGCCGCGATGGGCCAGTCGATCTCGGTCAGCTTCATGCGGCCGATCACGAGGGGTCACGCCGAAGTGAAGGCGAGGGCCCGCCACCGCGGCCGCACGACCTGGGTCTGGGAGGCCGAGGTTGTGGATGCGGAGGAGCGTCTCTGCGCGCTCGCCCAGATGACTATTGCCGTGAGGCCCCTGCCAAAAAGCGACTAACCGCCGTAGCGGTTCGTGATCGGGAGCCTGCGGTCTCGCCCGAACGCCTTCGGCGTGATTCGGATCCCCGGGGCCGCCTGGCGGCGCTTGTACTCGGAGCGGTCGACCATGCGGACGACCTCGTCGACGACCTCGGCCGGCATCCCGGCGGCAACCATCTCCTCGCGCCCCATGTCGCGCTCGACGTAGGACTCGAGCACGCGGTCGAGCAGCTCGTAGGGTGGCAGCGTGTCGCTGTCGAGCTGATCGGGACGCAGCTCGGCCGACGGGGGGCGCTGGATCACCGAGGCCGGGACCGGCTCGCTCCCGTCCCGCGCGTTGCGGTACCGGACCAGGTCGTAGACGAGCGTCTTCGGCACGTCCTTGATCGCCGCGAAGCCTCCCGCCATGTCGCCGTAGAGGGTCGCGTAGCCGACCGACATCTCGCTCTTGTTGCCGGTCGTCAGGACTAGCCAACCGTGCTTGTTGGAGAGCGCCATCATCAGGTTGCCGCGGATCCGCGCCTGGATGTTCTCGGCGGCCAGGTCGGGCTCCGACGGTCGGGCCGGGTCGCGCGGCAGCGGCTCCTCCGGCCCCGTGGGCCGGTCGCCGTCGCCGGCTGCGGAACCGGCGAGCGCGCCTTCGTAGGAGGACATCGCGCCCTCGATCGCGATCTCGATCGCCTCGGCGCCGAGGTTGGCGGCGATCGCGCGCGCGTCCGCCTGCGTCTCCTCGCTCGAGTGAGGGGAGGGCATGACGACGCAGCTGACGTTCTCGGCGCCAATCGCGTCGACGGCGAGCAGGGCGACGAGGGCGGAGTCGATCCCGCCCGAAAGGGCGATGCCAACGTGGCGGAAGCCGTTCTTGCGCACGTAGTCGCCCAGCCCGAGGACGAGCGCGCCGTATACCTCGGCCAGGTCGGGCAACGACTCGGCGCGGCGTGCGGGCGCGCCCGCCGGGATCTCGCAGACCAACAGCTCCTCCTCGAACTGGGCGGCGCGCGCGATCACCTCCCCGCCGGGGTCGACGACGAAGCTGTGCCCGTCGAAGACGAGCTCGTCCTGGCCGCCGACCAGGTTGCAGAAGGCGAGGTAGGTCCCGTAGGCCCGGGCTCGCTCGGCGAACATCGCTTCGCGCTCGCGTCCCTTGCCGCGGTGGTAGGGCGAGCCCGAAGGGTTGGCGATCAGCGTCGCCCCCTCGGCCGCCTCGCTCGAGGCCGGCGGCCCCTCCTCCCAGACGTCCTCGCAGATGGTCAGGCCGACCTTCGTCCCCGCGATCTCGATAGTCGCCGACTCGCCGCCCGGGACGAAGTAGCGCTGCTCGTCGAAGACGGCGTAATTGGGCAGCCTGTTCTTGCGGTAAACGGCGCGCAGCTCGCCCCGCGACAGCACGGCGAGCGAGTTGTGGGCGTGGCGAAAGTCGCCGCCGCCCTCGACCGGCTCGGCGAAGCCGACCAGGGCGACCATCTCGCCGACGCCGCGCGCCAGCTCCTCGACCACGGCGCGGTTGGCGGCGACGAAGTGGCGCTTCAGGTAGAGGTCCTCGGCGGGGTAGCCGGGCACGCAGAGCTCGGGGAAGATCGCCAGGTCGGTGCCCTCCGCGGCGGCGCGGGCAATCCACTCGGCGATCTTGGCGGCGTTGCCGTCGAGGTCGCCGACGGTCGGGTCGATCTGGGCGAGGGCTATGCGCAAGCGGGTCTCCTGCCGAGCTAGCTGACCGAGACGGCGCCGTTCCCCGCCGGCCTCCGGTCGCCGCGACGGGGATCCTCGCGCGGCGGTGCCGTGGCGACGGCTTCGGCGATCGCCCCTTCGAGGTCGAGAGCGAAGCTGTCGAGGTCGGCCATCGCGTCGTAGTCGCCGACCAGGCCGAAGTCGATCTGGCCGTCGTAGGACATGATCCCGACGCAGAGCGCCTGGCGGCGGGCGAGCGGGACCAACGGGAAGATCGCGCTCATCGGCCTACCCATCAGGTAGAGCGGGAACTGCGGTCCGGGGACGTTGGTGACGACGAGGTTGAAGAAACGCTGCGCGGGCTGCAGGCGCGCCGCCTGCGAGGCGATCGTCGGCGGCGCGAAGTCGGTCAGCTTGGTGAGCAGCTCGGCGCCAACTGCCTGGCCGGAGCCCTTCAGGTCGCCCATCGTCGCGCGCACCTCGCGCAGGCGCTCGACCGGGTCGGTGCTCCAGACCGGCAGCGGCGCCATCATCGCCGAAATGCGGTTGCCGAGCGCGCCGCGCTCTTCGTCGGCGCGAACGCTGACCGGCACCATCGCCCGCATCTTCAGCTCGTCGGTGTCGTGACCGCGGGCGCGCAGGTAGTTGCCGAGCGCGCCGGCGACGACCGAGAGAACGACGTCGTTGACGGTGCCGCCATGGGCGTTCTTGATCCGCTTGAAGTCCTCGAGGTCTGCGCGCACGAAGGCGAGTCGGCGGTGGGGGCCGATCTCGACGTTGAACGGCGTGTTTGGCGCCGCGGTGGCACCCTCGAGGAACTTGCCGGTGTCGACGAGGCCGCGCAGTACCTGGCGCGGCCCGCGCAGCGCAGCGCGCACGCCTCGGACGAACTCGCGCGGGCTGGTCGCACGCTCGCGCCAGGCGTCGGCGAGCAGGTCGAGGTCGGTCGGCTCGGGGCGCGGCGCCCACTTCGGCGGGCGCACCGGGGGGTGGTCCGGCTCCTCCTCGAGGTCGAAGAGGACGGTGGTGATGTCGACGCCGGAGATGCCGTCGACGAGGGCATGGTGGCTCTTGCCGACGACCGCGAAGCGACCCCCGTCCAGGCCCTCGACCAGCCACAGCTCCCAGAGCGGCTTGGTGCGGTCGAGCTGCTGGGAGAAGATCCGCGCCGCCAGGTTGCGCAGCTGCTCCTCGGAGCCGGGCGCGGGCAGGGCCGTGCGGCGCACGTGGTAATCGAGGTTGAGGAACGGGTCGTCGACCCAGACCGGGCGCCCCTGGTCGAAGGGGATGGTGCGCAGCTTCTGGCGGAAGCGAGGGACGAGGTGCAGGCGCGACTCGATGTGGTCGCGGAACTCCTCGTGGGTGGGCGCCTCGCCCTCGAAGAGGATCGCCGAGGCGACGTGCATGTGGGCGCCGCCCCGCTCCATGTGGAGGAAGGAGGCGTCGAGCCCCGTGAGTCGGTCCTCGTTCACCGTCTCATCTTCGCATAGCAACGCAGAGCCGCCGCGGAGCGATCAGGCGGCGAAGCCGAGACTCAACTGGTCGCTCTCTTCTTGCTCACCACCATCGTCTTCGTCGCCCCCGAACGAGGCGACCCTTACGCCGAGCAGCCGCACGGGGCGGGGCGGGGCGTAGGTACGCAGCAGGTCTAACGCGACCGGGGTGATCACGTCGGGATCGTTCGTCGGCTCGTCGAGCGTGTGGGCGCGGGTGACGTTGGTCCAGTCGTCGAGGCGGACCTTGATCCCGATCGTCCGCCCGGCGAGCTCGCGCGAGCGCAGGCGCCGGCAGAGCTCTTTCGAGAGCGAGGCGATGTGACCGGCCATCTCCTCCCGGTCGGCGACGTCGACGTCGAAGGTGATCTCGGTCGACTGCGACTTCGTCTCGCGCTCGACCGCGATCGACGTCTCGTCTTCGAAGCCGGCGCGAGCGTGCAGCCAGCGACCGCTACGCGGCCCGAAGGCCTGCTCCAGAGCGGCCGGGTCGCGGGCGCGCAGCTCGGCGAGGCTGCGGATCCCCATCCCCTCCAGCTTGACTGCGGTCTTCGGCCCGATGCCGGGGACGAGGCCCGGCGGCTCGCCGGCGAAGCGCTCCAGCGCTTCCTCGCGCGAGAGGACGACCAAACCCGCGGGCTTGCCCAGCTCGCTGACGATCTTCGCCAGCAACCGGTTCTCGGAGATCCCGACCGAGCAGGTCAACCCCGTGTCCTCGCGGATCTCGGTCGAGATCCGCCGCATCGTCGCCTTCGGCGCAAACAACCCGGTAAGGTCGAGATAGGCCTCGTCGAGCCCGACCACTTCCACCGTCTCCACGTTGGCCCGCAAGATCCCCATCACCTGCCCAGAGGCCTCCCGATACGCCGCGAAGTCCGGCCGCAGATAGACCGCATTCGGCAGCCTGCGCCGCGCCACAGCGGCCGGCATGGCCGAGTGGATCCCCGCCAGCTTCCGCGCCTCATAGCTGGCCGTCGTCACCACAGCCCGAGGCCCCGACCCGCAGACCACCACCGGCTTCCCCCGCAACTCCGGCCGCCGCCGCAGCTCCACAGACGCATAGAACGCGTCCATGTCCAAATGCGCAATCGTCCGCTTCCCAGCCATGATTGCGATGGTAGGACGGGGGTAGGATCGAACCGATGGCTGACATCACGCACACCAAGGTCGACGACATCGACGCGATCGATGGGTTCTTCGAGGGGATCAAGTTCCACAAAGCGGCCGCCGGACTCGGCGTCAGCTCTTTTGGCATTTCGATCATCGACCTCGCTCCGGGCGCGAGCGACTACCCGGAGCACGACCACTCGGAGGACGGGATAGGCGGCCGGATGTTCGCCAAACGCCCAGAGCAGCTCGGTCAAGAGGAGGTCTACGTCGCCTTGAGCGGCTCTGGGACCCTCGAAGCCGACGGCGAGAAGTACTCGATCGACGCCGACCACATCGTCCGCGTCGGCCCCGCGGTCAAGCGCAAGGTCACCCCGGGCCCCGAAGGCATCCGCCTCCTCGCGATAGGCGCCACCCCCGGCGAGCCCTACGAGACCGGCGGCACCCTCTGACGCACACCTAGAATCCTTCCCGTGGCTTCTCCCGAGGCGAAGAACCTGGAGGCGATCTCCAAGGCGATCGACCAGCACAACCAGAACTGCCCGTTCCCGGCGGCCGAGGTGCGGATGAATCCCTTCGAGGTCGAACGGCTCGGATGGGATCAGATCCGGGGGTTGCCGGTCGTCCCTGACTCGGAGATCGGCACCGGCCGCTTCCGCATCGTCTGCTCCCGCGAACTAGACGACGCCAGCCTCGAAGAGACCGAGGCCGTCGGCGGCGAGCTGGTCACCGTCGCGCCGAGCGAGAACTAAACGGCGTTCCAGAAGTCGAGGCCTAGTTCGCTGAGCAGGCGCTGGGCCTCGATGTTGAGCTGGGTCAGTTCGCCGGTCCAGATCAGGATGCCCATGGCGATGAGGATGGCGCCACCGCCGGCGACTATCGCTTGGTAGTGGCGCTTGACGACGGTGAAGGCGGTCGTCATGCGGGAGAAGGCGACCGCGGTGAGGATGAAGGGGATCGCGAGGCCGGCAGAGTAGACGGCGAGGAGGAGGGCGCCGCGGGCGGCCGAGCCGGAGATGGAGGCGGCGGAGAGAATCGCGCCAAGGGTGGGGCCGATGCAGGGGGTCCAGGCGATCGCGAAGGCGGCGCCGGCCACGATCGGGCCGCCCTTGCCGGCCCGCTCGAGCAGGGCGTCGACGTGCCACTCGCGGTTGAGGCGGACGACGAAGAGCGAGGCGACGAAGAGGATGCCCATCGCGACGATCAATGCCGCCGAGATCTTGGTCAGCAGCTCCTTGTGGTCCTGCAGAGCCGACCCGAGACCGGTCGCCGTGAGGCCGAGCAGGATGAAGATCGCCGAGAAGCTGGCGACGAAGAGCAAGCTCGGGCCGAGCACGCGCCGCCAGCCGGCGCTGTCGAGCTCCGCCGCCGAGACGCCGCTGACCGCCGAGAGATAACCGGGCACGAGCGGCAGCACGCAGGGGGAGAGGAAGGAGACGACACCCGCGGCCAGGGCGGCGAAGATGCCGACCCCCGCGGTCGGATCGGTGCTCAGCTCAGCGAGGATCACGACACCCCAGGGTACTTAGACTGCGCCGCCTGAAAGCCTCTTCGCTCCTCGCAATCGGGCCGAGTGCGCCGGGACCGGCGCTGCGTCGCGGCGCCCTGGTCGCGGTCCCGGTCGGCGCGGCGCTGCTGTTCGAGCTCGGCACCGGCGCCGGCAGCAAGGGGGCGGTGGCGACCGGGGCGCTCTTCGTCGGCTTCACCGGCCTCGACGCGCCGGCGAGGACCCGCGCCGCCTGGCAGGCCTCGGTCACGCCCTTGGTCGCACTCGCCGCGGCCCTCGGCGCCCTCACTGGCCACTCGCCGCTGCTCGCGGTACCGACGATGGCCGTCGTCGGCGCGATCGCGGGCTATGGCTTCGCGGTATCGGCCCGCCTCGCGATCGCCGGGCTCTCGGTCGCCCTCTCGCTGCTGATCTCCCAGGGGCTCGAGATCCCCGTCTCCCACACCGCGGACGCCCTGCTCTTCGCCGGCCTCGGCGGCGCCCTCCAGGTCGCCTTCTCCCTCGCGGTCTACGCGGCGGGGGACCGCGGGGCGGAGAAGGGCGAGCGTCGCTGGGACCCCGACGCGGCGAGACTCAGCCTCTCCACTAACCTCACCCTCGACTCGACCGCCGCCCGCCACGCCCTCCGCTTCGGCACGGCACTGGGGGTGGGTACCGCTGCCTACTGGCTGCTCGGCCTGCACGAGCACGGGTTCTGGATCCCGCTAACGATCCTCTTCGTCCTGCGCCCGGAAGCGGACGAAACCACCCAGCGGCTGGTCCTCCGCGCGGCGGGCACCGCGATCGGCCTCGTCCTCGCCACCGCGCTCTCCTTCTGGCTGCAGGACGACGGCGTCGCCCTGGCGATCGCGCTGACTGTCGCCACCGCCTTCTCCTACGGGATGCTGACCGTCCAGTACGCGCTGTTCACGGCGGCGATCACCACCTACGCCGTGCTGCTCGCCGACACGCTGGGCGAGCCGGCGCTGCGCGCGGCGGGTCAGCGCGCTTACGCGACGGCGATCGGCATCGCGATCGCAGGGGCCGCCTTCCTGCTCTGGTCGAACCCGCGCGGGGGAGGGGAGGGCGGCGAAAAGGGGCCGCTGACCCCGTCGGGAGCCCCGGCCCGGTAGATTTTGGCCAGCCAGCCAAACCGCCGCGCGGCCGCGGCGCGACAACAGGAGCAGACTTTGAGCAACCGCACGTTCGTGATCGGGGTCGGGATGACCAAGTTCGAGAAGCCCGGAACCAAGGAGGGCGACTACCCCGACTGGGCCAAGGAGGCGGGGGAGAAGGCGCTCGCCGACGCCGGCATTCCCTACGACGACGTCGAGCAGGCCTTCGCCGGCTACTGCTACGGCGACTCGACCTACGGCCAGCGGGCGCTCTACCAGCTCGGCCTCACCGGGATTCCAGTCGTCAACGTCAACAACAACTGCTCGACCGGCTCCTCGGCGCTGTTCCTGGCCCGCCAGGCGGTCAAGGGCGGTCTGGTCGAGTGCGCGATGGCGATCGGCTTCGAGAAGATGGAGCCGGGCTCGCTCGGCGTCAAGTACACCGACCGCACCAACGCGCTCGACAAGCACGCGATGCGGATGTTCGAGATCCGCGACCCCGAGCAGTCGCCGCCGGCGCCGCAGATGTTCGGCAACGCCGGCCGCGACCACATGGAGAAGTACGGCTCCAACCCCGACCACTACGCCTGGATCGGCTGGAAGAACCACAAGCACTCGGTCAACAACCCCTACGCCCAGTTCCAGGACGAGTACACGCTCGAGGACATCAAGGCGGCGAAGATGATCCACGACCCGCTGACCAAGCTGCAGTGCTCGCCGACCTCCGACGGCTCGGCCTGCGCGATCGTCGCCTCCGAGCGTTACGTCGAAGAGCACGACCTCGGCGGCCAGGCGATCGAGATCGCCGGCCAGTCGATGATCACCGACCTCAGCTCGACCTTCGCCGAGGACACCGACTGCATGAAGATCGTCGGCTCCGACATGTCGAAGACCGCGGCCGAGAAGGCCTACGCCGAGGCCGGCATCAGCGCCGCGGAGGTCGACGTCTGCGAGCTGCACGACTGCTTCAGCGCCAACGAGCTCATCACTTACGAAGCGCTCGGCTTCGCGGCCGAGGGCGAGGGGCACAAGCTGGTCGAGGAAGAGGCGACCACCTACGGCGGCAAGGTCGTCGTCAACCCCTCCGGCGGGCTGATCTCCAAGGGCCACCCGCTCGGCGCGACCGGGTTGGCGCAGTGCTCGGAGCTGACCTGGCAACTGCGCGGGGAAGCCGACAAGCGACAGGCTGAGGGCGCCAAGACCGCCCTGCAGCACAACATCGGCCTCGGCGGCGCCGCCGTGGTCACCGTCTACAAGCCGGCTGCCTAAGAGGCACCGGCGGGAGGAGGACCGGCATGGCGAAGCAGCGACAGTCACTATCCGGCAAGGTCGTGGCGATCACCGGGGGGGCCCGGGGGATCGGCAGGACGACCGCGCAGGCGCTCGTCCGCAAAGGCTGCCGGGTGGCGCTCGGCGACCTCGACCTCGCGCCGGCCGAGCAGACGGCGGCGGAGCTGGGCGGCGGCACGGTCGCGATCCAGCTCAACGTCACCGACCGCGACTCCTTCACCGCCTTCCTCGACGAGGCCGAGCGCCAGCTCGGGCCGGTCGACGTGCTGATCAACAACGCCGGGATCATGCCGGTGACGCCGTTCGAGGACGAGAGCGACGACTCGATCCGCCGTCAGCTCGACATCAACGTCTACGGCGTCATGGTCGGCACCCAGCTCGCCGTGCGCCGGATGAAAGCGCGGGGGCGCGGCCACATCGTCAACATCGCCTCCTCGGCCGGCAAAGCGGGCGTGCCGGGGATCGCCACCTACGCGGCGACCAAGCACGCCGTCGTCGGGCTCACCGAGGCCGTACGCGCGGAGTGTCACGGCAGCGGCGTCGAGCTCTCCTACGTCATGCCGATCACGGTCAACACGCAGCTGATCGAAGGCCTCGCCGACAAGCGCGGCGTCAAGCGGGTCGAGCCCGAGGACGTCGCCGCACAGATCGTCGACGCGCTCGAGCTGGGCAAGGTCGACGTCTACGTTCCCCGTGAGCTGCGCGCCTCGGTCGTGATGGGCACGTTGTTGCCGCGCCGCGCTCGCGAGGCGGTCGCGCGCTTCATGGGCGTCACCGAGGTGATGACCGAGGTCGACCCGGTCGCCCGCCGCGCCTACGAGGAGCGGATCTCGCACAACGACCCGGGCGTAGAGCCCGGGGCCGAGGGGAAGCCCGCCGAGCGCGAGGCAGCCTGAGCGGGCCCCATGGGTCGGCTCTACGACGCGACCTGGGGACGGCTGTTCGCGGCGGCCTACGACCGCGGCCTGAGGGGGACCGAGGAAGCCGGCCTGCGCGAGATGCGGCGCGAGACGCTGCGAGCAGCGCGGGGCCGGACGATCGACCTCGGCGCCGGGACCGGGGCGAACCTCGACCTCTATCCAGAGGCCGTCAGCGAGCTGGTCCTCGCCGAGCCCGACCCGCACATGTCGGCGCGGCTGCAGCCGAAGCTGGCCGAGTACCCGCGGAGCGCCGAGCTCGTCGAGGCCTCGGCTGAAGCGCTGCCCTTCGAGGACTCGAGCTTCGACACCGCCGTCTTCACGCTCGTGCTCTGCACGGTTCCCGACCCGGGACGGGCCCTGGCCGAGACGGCGCGTGTTCTCAAGCCAGGCGGGCGGCTGCTCTTCGTCGAGCACGTCCGCGCCGAGGAGCCGCGCCTGGCCCGTTGGCAGGACCGGTTGGAGACGCCGTGGCGCTTCCTCGCCGACGGCTGCCACTGCAACCGCGACACGGTCGCCAACATCGAAGCCTCGCCGTTGACCGTCGACCGCGTCGAACCCGGCAAGCTCCCCAAGGCACCGCCGATCGTCAAGCCCCTGGTGCGGGGCAGCGCCTCCTTGCCGGTCTGAGCGACCCCCAAGCGGAGAGCCGGGGTGGGCCGATTCGCGAATTCAACGCACGATAATGGTGGTTATGTCAACTTGGCCGGGATGGCCCGGCCGACGGCTCTGTGGGCCGTCAGTTCGCATCGTCTATCGCTTCTTCCAGGGCCCCCGCCGATCCCGGCGTGCCGAGGACTTTCTTGCCCTGGGTTGCCGGGCCGGAGACGACGAACGAGGGCGTTCCGGTCAGGCCGAGGCTCTCGGCTTCTTCGCTTTCGGCCTTCACCTGTCGAAGGACACCGGCGCTCTTGCGGTCTTCGTTCCAGCGGGCGATGTCCGGCACGCCGGCGCCCTTGGCGATTTCGGTGAGGAATTCGTCGCTTACGTAACCCGAGGCCTCGATTCCCTGGTTGCGGTAGAAGAGCTCGACGAAGTCCCAGCCCTGGCCCTGCTTGCCGGCGGCGATCGCCGCGGCGGCCGCCGGAATCGATTCCTCGCTGATGATCGTGTAGTTGCGGAACTCGATCTTGGCTTCGCCGTTTCGCACCTTCGAGTCGATCACGTCGGGAATGATCTCTTCGGAGAAGCCCTTGCAGACCGGGCACTGCAGGTCGCCGAACTCATAGAGCGTCACCTTGGCCCCAGGTTCGCCGAGCGTCAGCCCACCCTGCGGGATCCCCTTCAGGTCGCGCTCGACCAGGCCGACGTCCTCCAATTCGGTGTCGCCGCCGTCGGTTTCGTTCGAGCTGACGACGATCAGCACCGCGACGGCGACGATCGCGAGAAAGACCGCCGCGCTGCCGATCTGCAGCAGCAGCCTGCGCCGCTCCTCGTTCACGCCGGCTTCCCCGCGTAGCCAACCATGCGCGCGGCGGCCAGGCCGAAGAGGACCGTCATCAGCACGGCGCTGCCGACGCACCACTGACAGATCGCGTCGATCTTGAACAGCTCGAGGTAGGTCAGGTAGACGCTGTAGCCGAACCCCACCAGCGCGATGCCGAATCCGGCCATGCGGGCGCCGTCGCCGCGCAGCAACGAGGTGATGAGCAGCAGCGCGTAGCCGACGACGCCGAAGACCGCGATGTTGACGCCGAGGACGTGCGAGTAGGTGCTGTCGGCGACCGTCTGGCAGCCGCTGCCGCCGGCGACGCAGGTCGGCGCGTCCCCGCCCGCGGCCTCGATCGCGATGTAGGCGGCGACACCGATGCCGAAGGCGGCGACGAAGGTGGCGACCCTCTGCAGCGTCCCCTCGCTGGGTGCGGACATGCGGCGCAGCCTATGGCTTCGGCCTGCACGCAGGCTAAAGCGCGGTTGCGGCTAGCCTCGTCTCCGGCCGCCGCCGAAAAGGCGCCCGAGACGACCGGAGCGCAGGCCGGGAACGTGCTGCGCCTGGCTCTTGTCGGGCGGGTCGAGCCGGCGCGCCCGCTCGGCGTCGATGCTCAGCGTCACCATCCGCTCGGCGGTCCTCGCCACCTCCGGGGCATCGGCGAAGCGCAGGCTCCCGTCGGTGTCCTTGAAGACGAGACCGTCGAAGATGTGCTCCTTGTGGTTGTCGAGAACCTCCCGCACATGGCCCACCTCGACGCCGTCGGAGCTGTAGACGGGAGTCCCCGGCTGTACTGCCGTGTAATGGATCGCGTGGCCCTCGTCGGGTATATCCCCTCCTGCTGACACGTCCCTCATTCTTGCGCCCCGGCGATTTCGGTGCAGAAGGCGGCGATCTCGCGCGAAAGCCTGCCGCCCTGCCAGGCCAACGGCGACTCGCCCTCGGCCTCGCCGACCAGGCGGGCTCGCGGCAGGCGCTCGGCGTAGGCCTCGGCGACGTGACGGGGGTGGCCGGGATCGGCCGCGTCGTGGCTGGCGACGACCAGCGCCGGGACGTCGATCGACTCCAGCTCGGCCAGCGTCTCGAAGGGACGTGAGCGTGGCACGGCGCGCAGAGCATCGACCACGGCCGAGAGGTGGCGGTGCTGGAGCATCCGCTCCCGCGTGAAGCGCAGGACCGAGTCGCGCCAGGCAGGGTCGATCCCCTGCTCGCGGTCGAGGTAGCCGAGGAAGCCGTCGACCCCTCCCCCCTCCAGCGCCGCGGCAAGCCCGTCCCAGTAGGCGAGCGTCTCGTCGCTGACCGCCCCTTTGTAGACCGGGCCGACCACGACCAACCCGTCGAGGCGCTGCGGTCGGCGCAGCGCGTAGGCAACCGCCGTGTGGGCGCCCATCGAGTGGCCGACGAGCACGAACGTCCCGTCGTCGACCGTCGCGGCCACGACCTCTTCGAGGTCGTCGACCAGCTCCGGGTATCCATAACTCTGCCCGGGCGGAGCCGGATCGGACTCGCCGTGGCCGCGCGCGTCGTAGGAGACGACCGTGTGGCCCACCCGCTCCAGCGCCCGCGAGCCGTGCACGACGTAGCGGCGCGTCGCCGTGATCCCGTGACAGAGGACGATCGCCGGCCCCTCCCCCGCCATCTCGCCGCGGATCGCCGGCCGCTCACCGACGACGAACTGCCTCGGCTCGCCCGGCATTCGCCTAGGCCAGCGCGGCGACGGCCCGCTCGAGATCGTCGACCGTCTGGTAGGTCGAGCCCGTCCTCGAGACGTGCTTGTAGCGGACGATCCCCTCGCCGTCGATGACGAAGATCGAGCGCATGATGTAGCGGCCACCCGGCGTGTCCTTCAGCTCGGTGAAGCGGGCCAGCGGGCCGAGCCAGGCGGTCACCCCGTAGCGCTTGCTCACCGCCAGGTCCTCGTCGGCGAGCAGCGGCACGTTGAGGCTCTGCTCTTTCACCCAATGCTCGTGCGAGCCGACCGACTGCGGCGAGATCCCCAGGACCTCGGCGTCGAGCTGGTCGATCCGGTCGCCTTCGTCGCGGTAGGAGCAGAGCTGCTTGGTGCAGACCGTCGTCTGGTCGCCGGGGTAGAAGGCGAGGACGACGTTCCTGCCACGGTAGTCGGACAGCTTGTACGTCTTCTCACCGGTGCCCGGCAGCTCGAAGTCCGGCGCCGCGTCTCCCACCTCGACCTTGGCCATGGCCTGAGACTAGAGCCTCAGCCCTTCTCGATCGTGATCTTTTCAATAAGGACGGTCTGTTTCGGTTTTTCTTCCGGCGTGCCGAGCTTGCCGATCCGTTCGACAACGTCGAGACCTTTGTCGACCTTGCCGACCAGGGCGTATTCCGGCGGCAGGCCGGCGTCGGCCGAAAGGACGACGAAGAACTGACTGCCCGAGCGGCCAGGCGGCTCGGCCGAGCTCTTCGCCATCGCGACGACGCCCTTGGTGTAGGCGAGGTTGGCGGGCGGCTTCTCGTCGACGCTGTAGCCGGGACCGCCGGTACCGGTGCCGAGCGGGTCGCCGCCCTGGATGACGAATTCCGGTGCAACGCGGTGGAAGCCGAGCCCGTCGTAGAAGCCTTCTTCGGAGAGGAAGACGAAGGAGTTGACCGTCTTCGGCGCCCGCTCGCTGTCGAGGGCGATGTCGAAGGTACCGCAGCTCGTCTCGACCGTGGCGGTGACCGTTTCGCCCGGCTTGACGGTGTTCTTCGGGGCCTTGAAGCTGACCTGCTTCGGCTTCGGCGCCGCGACCTGCTCGCAGCCGTTCGCGCTCGCCGCGGCGGTCGATTCGTCGTCGTCGCCGCTGCGCCCGATCAGGATCGCCGCGACGATCGCGATCGCCACCAGGGCGAAGACGCCCAGCGCGATCCACTTGGTGCGGTCCTGAGATCCCTCCACGGCCGCGGAATCCTAGATGATCGGCCGGTGCCCTCGCCGTCGCTCACCGCTCTCGCCGCCGCCGTACTGAGGCTGCGCGAGGTGCCGGAACGGGTTCTCGAGGTCGGCTGCGGCGAGGGCGAAGGTGTGCTCTTCCTGGCGCGCGAGTTCCCCACGGCCCGCGTGCGCGGGGTCGATCCCTCCCGGGAAGCGATCCGCGCCGTGGTCGCCCGCACCGGGCTCGACCCCGAGGGCCGCGTCGCCTTCAAGGCCGCGTCGCCCCACCGCCTCCCCTACCCCGACGACTTCTTCGACCTCGTCGCGCAGCGCGGCGGTCGCTTGCGCCCGGACGAGATCGCACGGGTCTTGCGACCCGGCGGGCGGCTGATCCTCGTCGGCGCTTGGCGTTGGCTCGACTGGCGGCTGCGCGGTCGCGGCTTCGACTCGCTCGAGCCGGGCGAGGCGGCGGGCGAGCGCTTTCTCCTCGCGCGCCTCGCCCCCGAGGCGCCGGCGCCCGAATAGGCTGCCGCGCGAGATGCGAGTCGAAGGGATGCCGCTGGCGCTGCTGGTCAACCCACACTCGGCGCACGGGCGCGCCCTGAAGCTGCTGCCCCGGCTCGAGGGGGCGCTCGACGCCCAGCGCATCGCCTTCCGGGTCGAGCGCACTCGCGGTCTCGAGGACGGCGTCGAGCGAGCCCTGCGCGCGGCCGAGGCCGGCGAGGTCCCGGTGGTGCTCAGCGGCGACGGCCTGATCGGGGCGGTCGGCGGCGCCCTCGCGGGCTCGGAGACGCCGCTGGGAATCGTCCCCGGCGGGCGCGGCAACGATCTGGCGCGGGTGCTCGAAATCCCCGCCGACCCCGAGGCCGTGGCGGCGATGCTGGCCGCCGGGGAGACCCGCCGCATCGACGTCGGCGAGGTGAACGGCAAGCGCTTCCTCGGCATCGTCAGCGTCGGCTTCGACTCGGAAGCGAACCGACTGGCCAACGAAACCAAGTGGCTGCGCGGCAACCTCGTCTACGCCTATGCCGGACTGCGCACGCTGATTGGCTGGAAGCCGGCCCGCTTCACCGTCGCGATCGGCGAGCGGCGCGAGCGGTTCACCGGCTACTCGGTCTCCGTCGCCAACAACAAGGCCTTCGGCGGCGGCATGTTCATCGCCCCCGACGCCGATCTGAGCGACGGCGAGTTCGACGTGGTGACGGTCGGCGAGCGCGGCAAGCTGCGCTCCCTGGCTATCCTGCCCAAGGTGTTCAAGGGCACCCACGTCGAGGAAGACGAGGTGCGTGTGTTCCGCGCCTCGCGGCTCGAGCTGAGCGCCAGCCGACCCTTCCCGGTCTACGCCGACGGCGAGCACCTGACCGACCTGCCGGCCAAGCTGCGCGTCCTGCCGGGCGCCCTGAACGTGATCGTCCCGCCGCGGGCGGGAGAGTGAGCGAAGGCCGCGCCGGCGCCGTGTTCGGCGCCAAGCGCCTCGCCGCGCGCGCCGTCGGCGTCGCCAGCCGCGCGAGCGGCCGGGGCGGCGGTACGACCCTGCCGGGGCGGCTCTTGCTGCGGATGGACCCGGCGGCGATCGCCAGGCTCGGCAGCCGGCTGACGGGGGGCACGACGCTGATCAGCGCCACCAACGGCAAGACCACCACGGCAGGCATGCTGGCGGCGCTGCTCGGCGCCGCGGGGCGCCGGCCCGTCCACAACCGGGCGGGCTCCAACATGACCTGGGGGATCGCCACGGCGCTGCTCGAGCAGGACGGGGACGAGGGCCTCTTCGAGGTCGACGAGGCCTGGCTGCCGCGGG
>Ga0070691_10000133_pt1 | contig 23011 bp, 23 predicted proteins | sample KBSK1101metaG_FD_64673 | JGI IMG/M metagenome (GOLD analysis project Ga0070691, IMG submission 64673) | Corn, switchgrass and miscanthus rhizosphere microbial communities from Kellogg Biological Station, Michigan, USA - KBS K1-10-1 metaG | ecosystem: Host-associated > Plants > Roots >... | reverse complement strand
CGGAGCCGAACTGGGCGAAGGCCTCGAGGTCGCGGTACTGGGAGAGGTCGAGGCGCAGTTTTCCGGCGACCTTCTTCATCGCCTTGGTCTGCGCGTTGCCGCCCACCCGCGAGACCGAGATGCCGACGTTGATCGCCGGCCGCACGCCCGAGAAGAAGAGGTCGGACTCGAGGAAGATCTGGCCGTCGGTGATCGAGATCACGTTGGTCGGGATGTAGGCGGAGACGTCGGAGGCCTGGGTCTCGATGATCGGCAGCGCCGTCAGCGAGCCGCCGCCGAGCTCGTCGTTCAGCTTCACCGCCCGCTCCAGCAGGCGCGAGTGCAGGTAGAAGACGTCGCCCGGGTAGGCCTCGCGACCCGGCGGGCGCCGCAGCAGCAGCGACATCTGGCGGTAGGCCGAGGCGTGTTTGGTGAGGTCGTCGTAGACGCAGAGGGCGGCTTTGCCGTTGTAGAGGAAGTGCTCGCCCATCGCCGTGCCGGCGTAGGGGGCGATGTACTTGATCGGCGCCGCCTCGTCGGCGGGGGCGGCGACGATGATCGTGTTCTCCATCGCCCCGTTCTCCTCCAGCACCTCTTTGAGCTGGACGACGGTCGACATCCGCTGGCCGATCGCGACGTAGATGCAGACCATGTCCTTGTCGCGGGCGTTGATGATCGTGTCGATCGCGATCGCCGTCTTGCCGGTCTGGCGGTCGCCGATGATCAGCTCTCGCTGGCCGCGGCCGATCGGGATCATCCCGTCGATCGACATCAGCCCGGTCTGGACCGGTTCGGTCACGGGCTGGCGCTCGACCACGCCGGGCGCTTTGAACTCGGCCGGGCGGGTCTCGGTGGTGGCGATCTCGCCGCGGTCGTCGAGCGGGCGGCCGAGCGGGTCGACCATGCGGCCGAGCAGCTCCTCGCCGACCGGGATCCGCAGCAGGTGGCCGGTGCGCTTGACCGTGTCGCCCTCGACGATCTTTTCCCACTCGCCGAACAGCACCACGCCGACGTTGTCGGACTCGAGGTTGAGCGCGAGGCCGGTGACCCCGTGCGGAAGTTCGAGCATCTCCAGCGCCATGCAGTTGTCGAGGCCGTGGACGCGGGCGATGCCGTCGGCCACGGAAAGGATCGTTCCCACCTCCGAGAGGTCGGCGGAATCCGCCTCCAACCCCTCGATCCGCTCGCGCAGAATGCTTGCGATCTCGTCCGGCTTGATCTCCATCGGGTGCTCTCTGCCTCCTTACGCCGCTTGCGCGACGCTCTTTCGAAGTTTCTCCAGGCGACTGCGGATGCTCGCGTCGAGGACCATGTTCCCAACCTGCAGGACGACGCCGCCGAGGATCTCGGCGTCGACGCGACTGGCCAGCTCGACCTCCTGGCCGGTCTGACGCTCGATCTCCTCGCCGATCTTGCCCACCACCGCCGGGTCCAGCTCGACGGCGCTGGTCACGGTGACGTCGATGCGGCGGTTCTCGTGCTTCCACAGCTCCTCGAACTCGCGGCGGATGCGGAAGATCTCCGTCATCCGCTGCTTTTCGATCAGCAGCTCGAGGAAGTTGACGAACTCGGGGTCGGCGCCGGCGATCGCCCGCCGCGCCCCCTCGATCTTCTCGGTCGAGGAGAAGTAGGGACTGAAGAAGAAGACCTGCAGCTCACGGTTGCCGTCGACGGCGTCGGCGAGCTGGGTCAGCTGGTCGTGCAGAGCGTCCAGCTTTCCCTTCTCCCTGCCGACCTCGAAGAGGGCGTTGGCGTAGGCGTGAGCGGCGTCCTGCATCGGCTAGTTCTCCGACCCCGAGAGGCGCGAGAAGTCGACCTCGCCGAGCGCCTCCTCGACGAGGCGGCGCTGATCCTCGGCGTTGAGGCTTTTGCGGGTGACCTTCTCGGTCGCCAGCACGGTGAGGTCGGCGACCTCCTGGCGGATCTGGTCGAGCGAGCGCCGGGTCTCGGCCTCGATGTCGCGCTTGGCGGCGTTGACCAGCTCCTCGCGCTTCTCCTTGCCGGCGGCGGTCGCCTCGGCCTCGGCCGTCTCGGCCGCCTTGCGGGCGCGGGCCATGATGTCGTCGGCCTGCTCCCTCGCCTCGGCCAGCCGGCCGCGGTACTCGGCCAGCAGCTCGTCGGATTCGCGACGCTGGCGCTCGGCCACGTCGATCGACTCGGCGATCGTCTTCGCCCGTCTGTCCAGGGCCTCCTGGATTTTCGGGAAGGCGAGCTTGCTGAGCACCCACATCGTGAACAGGAAGAGGACGAGGGTCCAGATCATCAGACCCAGACCGGGCGAGACGAGGAAGCTGCCACCGCCTTCCTCGCCCGCCGCCTCAGCCGCCAGCGGGATCGCGGCTATGTAGCCGAGCAGCTCCATGCGCCTAGAGGAAGAAGGCGATGAGGCCGAAGATGAACGTGTAGAAGGCCACGGCCTCGGTCAGCGCGAAGCCGAGCCAGCGGATGCTCTGGAGCTCGTCTTTCATCTCCGGCTGGCGGGCGACCGACTCGATCTCCTTGCCGAAGATGAAGCCGATGCCGATGCCGGCGCCGATCGAGCCGAGACCGGCACCGACGCCGAGGGCGACGGCCTTGCCGGCGGCTTCCACGCCTTCGTCGGAGACGGCGGCGATTACAGGGGACAGATCCATGAAAAGCGCTCCTTTTCTAATGACTGGCGGAGGTGGCTCCGCCGAGGTAGATGGCAGTGAGGGTCGAGAAGATAAATGCCTGCAGCGTTGCGATCAGCCCGACCTCGAGGATGAAGAAGAAGAAGGCGAGCGGGAAGGTGAGAGCGCCGAGGGCGGCGATCCCGAGCAGAACGGCGAGCCCGCCGCCCATGAAGAGCAGCAGCAGGTGGCCGGCGAGGATGTTGGCGAAGAGTCGGACGGAGAGCGAGATCAGGCGCGCGAAGTGCGAGATCGCCTCGATCACGAAGATGAAGCCCTTGGCGGCCGGATTCATGTCCTCGAGCCCGGGCGGGAGCCAACTCGCGAGGTACTTGAAGAGGCCCTTGGCCCGGATCCCTTCGACGTGGTAGGAGACCCAGACGACCAGGGTCAGCACCAGCGGGATCGAGAGGTTGGCGGTGGCGGCGTAGATCGCGAAGGAGGGGATTTCGGCGCCGAAGACGTTGACCGTGTGCTCGGTGTTGGTCGGCAGCGGCAGGAAGCCGATCATGTTCGAGAACCAGATCCAGAAGAAGAGCGCGGCCAGAAAGGGGAACCAACGGCGAGCCATGTCCTTGTCGAGGCTGCCGCCGGCGATCGTGTTCTTGGTCATGTCGTAGGCGACCTCGATCGCGGTCTGGACCCGGTTCGGCTTCTGCTGCATCCGGCGCGAGATCCAGAGCATCGTGCCGATCGTCAGGGCGCTGGCGAGGACGAGGTAGAGCACCGCCTTGTTGACGCTCATGTCGACGCCGGCGATGTGGATCGAGATCCACGGTTCGAGCTTGAACTCGTTCTGCGGCTGGAAGTGTTCGTTTTTGCCCGAGCTGCCGAAGATCAGCAGCATCAGGATCGCGATCGCCAGGTAGACGCCGAGGCCGATGAAGACCTTGGCCTTGGTGCTGAGCCCGGACTTGGGAGTCTCCTGCTCGACCGCGTCGGCGGGCGCGGTGACCGGCGTCGCCTCGTCGGCCATCAGGCCCCCTGACCCTCGGGCTCGCCGCCGAAGAGGTGGGCGAAGCCCTGGGCGGCGAAGGAGACGGTGAAGAGGACGAGGACGAGGACCGCGGCGGCGAGGCCGGCTTCGCGCTCCCCGAGGCCGACCAGGAGGACCACGGTCGCCATCAGCCAGACGCGGCCGAGGGTGGTCGCGGCGACGATCCCCATCGCCTTCTGGCGGTTGCCGGCGGCGAGCTCGGCCTGGGCGCGGCGGCCGGCGATCGTCTGGATCGCCCGCTGGACCAGCCAGGCGACGGCGCCGGCGGCGTAGCCGAGCAGGGGCCACCCGCCCAGCAGAAAAGCTGCGAGAGCGGCGGCCAGCACGAGTAGGTCGACGTACTTGGGAGGAGACATAGAGTCGGAAAAGTCTGCCCGACTCGGGGGAGCGGGCGGACTGGCGACTATATCCAAAAGGCCCCAGGAATGGCTTTCTGAAGCCACTTCGTGAGGGTTGCCACTACCCCGGAGGCGGCTCGAGCTCGATCGCCTCGAACTCCCCGGTCTCGGGGTTTATCCGCCCCCGACGCAGCTTCAGGATCTCCAGCACGTAGACGAGGTAGACGCTGGCGGCGAGCGCCACGATGCCCAGGAACACCATCACCGTCGTCCAGAGAAGGTCGAAATGGCCGTGGTTGTCGCTATAGGGGACGAAGCGCAGGGCCAGCGCCAGCCCGGCCATGACCAGGGTCCAGGCGTAGAGGTAGGCGACGGTACGGCGCTGCGAGAAACCGATGTTGGCCATGCGATGGTGGAAGTGCCAGCTGTCCGCCTGGTAGATCGGCTGACGGTATTTGAGCCGCTTGGCGACGACGAAGCCGGTGTCGAGGATCGGCACCGCGAGCACGATCAGCGGGAAGGCGAGTGCGATCACGGCATTCGTCTTCAGCGCCCCCTGGACCGAGGCAGTCGCAAGCAGAAAGCCGAGCAGGTTGGAGCCGGTGTCGCCCATGAAGCTGGAGGCGGGCGGGAAGCCGTGGCGAAGGAACCCCAGCGCCGCGCCCGCGGTCAGCGCCGCCAGCACGCCGGCGGCGTTGCGTTCGAGCGAGAGCGCGATCGCCGCCAGGGCGATCGCGGCGATCGTGCAGACGCCGGCGGCGAGGCCGTCGACGCCATCGAGGAAGTTGATCACGTTGACCACAGCGACGATCCCCAGCACCGTCAGCGGGTAGGCGAGCCACTCCAGTTCGAAGCCGCCGACGAAGGGCAGGGTGAGGTTGTCGACGCGGACCCCGGCCAGCACCGGGATCGTCGCCGCCGCGACCTGACCGACCAGCTTCGGGAAGGCGGAGAGGCCCTGGATGTCGTCGACGACCCCCACCGCGGCGATCGCCACGGCGCCGAGCAGGATCGAGCGGCTCTCGCCGTCCCCCGGCAGGAAGATCCAGCCGGCGGCCTCGACCGCGACCAGGATCGCCAGGCCGGAGAGCCGCGGCATCGGCTTGTCGTGCAGCCCGCGTGGCTTCGGCTGGTCGATCGCTCCGACCCGGAAGGCGAGCCGCTCGGCGAACGGGACCAGCAGCCAGGCGATGGCCGCGGCCAGGAGGAAGGCGAAGACGGCGTCGGTTGTCGTCACGGCCATTGGGCTTTTTGCCCCTGCGGGGAAGCGGGCCGGATCAGGCTACTTGAGCCCCCGGGCAGCCCCGAGGGCCCCCTCGACCAGCGGCGCCGGGTCACGCGGGTGGCGGACCCCGGGTGGCGAATCGCGCTTGCGCAGCGCCAGCGCCGCCGGATCGTCCAGCACCCGCAGGCGGCCGGCGGCGATCAGCGCCTCGTCGACGCCGCCCATGCGACCGGTGAAGGTCGAGAAGACCGGCGTCCCCAGCGCCACCGCCTCGCGGTTCATGGTGCCGCCGGCGCTGACCACGAGGTCGGCGTAGGCGATCAGGCTCTGGGCGTCGATCGCCCGCTCGGGGACGATCAGGTTGGCGGCGCCCAGCATGCGCACCGCTTCGCCCTGGGAGTCGGTGCGGGGGATCACCACCGCCTGCGCCTCGGGCGCCGCCGCCAGCCGGTCGATCGTCGCCCCGTAGAGGTCGTTGCGGGCGTGGTACTCGGAGGTCTCCGGCGGCGGGCGCACGACCACCAGCACCTTCTCGCGGTCGAGCCCCAGCTCTCCCAGCACCGCCGGGTCGGGCTCGAAGCCGGCCAGGTAGTACTCCTCCTTCAGGCCCGGGTAGCGGACCAGCTTCTCCCCCTTGACGCCGAGCTTGGCCATGCGCTCGAGCGGGATCGCCGCCGGCACCAGCACCCGCCGCGCCAAGCGGAAGGCGATCTGCCGCTGCAGCCGCGCGAACTCGTAGTCCTGCAGCTGCACCGAGGGGAAGCGGAAGGCGGCGGAGACCAGCGCCAGGTCGACCGACCCGTGCGCGATCCCCAGCTGCGGCCGCCGCTCCCAGACGATCCGCGCCAGCCGCGCCGAACGCCCCCCCAGCGCCCGCGCCTTGCCCAGCTTCGAAGCACCGCCGTGCTCGCCGACCACGGTGTACGGCATCCCGAGTCGGTCGAGGATGCCCAGCGTCTGCCCGTACTCGCGCGCCGTGACGAACACCTCGTGCCCCTGCGCTTCCAAGCGCTCGACGATCGGCCGCAGCACCAACGGATGCGCGGCGGCGGTGCAGTCGACCCAGACCAGCATCGGCCGACCCTAGCTATCCAAGCCGCGATCGGAGAGCGTCAGACGGCGCTGGGGGTGAGCTGCGGGTAGAGCGGGTGGCGGTCCATCAGGGCGGCGGTGCGGGCGGCGAGGGCGTCCTTCTCGGACTCGAAGTCGCCGCCGAGCGCGGCGGCGATGACGGCGGCGATCTCGGCCATCTCCTCCTCGCCCATGCCGCGGGTGGTCAGCGCCGGGGTGCCGATCCGCAGGCCGGAGGGGTTCATCGGCGGGCGAGGATCGAACGGGATCGCGTTGCGGTTGACGGTGATCCCGACCTCCTCGAGGCGATCCTCGGCGGTCTGGCCGTCGAGCCCGGTCGGGGTCAGGTCGACCAGGACCAGGTGGACGTCGGTGCCGCCGGTGAGAACGGGGATGCCGGCCGCTTCGAGCCCGGCGGCGAAGGTCTGGGCGTTGGCGATCGTCTGCCGTTGGCGCTGGCGGAACGGCTCGCTGGCGGCGATCTTCAGGGCCACCGCCTTGGCGGCGATCGTGTGCATCAGCGGCCCGCCCTGTTGGCCGGGGAAAACCGCTTTGTCGATCGCTTTCGCGTGTTCCTCGCGGCAGAGGATCATGCCGCTGCGGGGACCGCAGAGGGTCTTGTGGATCGTCGTCGTGACGACGTCGGCGTGCTCGACCGGGTTCGGGTGCTCGCCGGCGGCGACGAGGCCGGCGAAGTGGGCCATGTCGACCATCAGCTTGGCGTCGACCGAATCGGCGATCTCGCGGAAGGCGCCGAAGTCGAGCTGGCGCGGGTAGGCGGACCAGCCGGCGACGATCAGCGCCGGCCTGTGCTCCTCGGCGAGGCGCGCCACCTCGTCCATGTCGACCAAGTGGTCCTCGCGGCGGACGTGGTAGGCGACCGGGTTGTAGAGCTTGCCGGAGACGTTCAGCTTCATCCCGTGACTGAGGTGGCCGCCGTGGTCGAGGGCCATCCCGAGGATCGTGTCGCCCGGTTCGATCAGCGCCATGTAGGCGGCGTTGTTGGCCTGGGCCCCGGCATGGGCCTGGACGTTGGCGTGCTCGGCGCCGAACAGCTCTCTGGCGCGGGAGATCGCCAGTTCCTCGGCGACGTCGACCTCCTCGCAGCCGCCGTAGTAGCGGCGTCCGGGGTAGCCCTCGGCGTACTTGTTGGTCAGCACCGAGCCGACCGCGTCGAGCACCGCCTGCGGCACGAAGTTCTCCGAGGCGATCATCTCCAGGGTGCGCTGCTGGCGCCGCAGCTCGCCGTCGAGGACGGCGGCGATCTCGGCGTCGACCTCGCTCAGCGGCGCGGTCTGGAAGTTGTCCGGCAGCTCGCTCATCTGGCGAGCGACCATAGCAACGGCTCGGGATATTCTGGCCGCGTGAGAACCCGCCTTTCGGTCCTCGGCCTGGCCCTGATCGCGGCGCTGCTCCCAGCCGCCGCGGCGCGGGCGGCAGCGAACCCCTGCGAGGGGCCGGAAGCGGCCGCCCTGCTCTGCCCCAACCTGCGCATCGGCCCGCCGGTCGACCTCTATCTCCAGGACAGCGGCGGCCGCAAGCTGCTGCGCGCGACCAGCGACGTGCGCAGCCGCGGGCGCGGCCCGATCGAGTTGCGCGGCCGGCGCAGCGGGCCGCGGACGATGCGGGCCAACCAGCGCATATACCGCGCCGGCGGCGGCCACCTCGACGTCCACAGCGACGCCACCCTCCACTTCACCGACGTCGGCGCCTATTTCGGCGGCTCCTACTGGAAGGTCCACCAGCTGGCCCGCTTCGAGCTGCTGCGGGTCGGGCCGGACGGGAACCTGGGTGAGACGGTGCGGGTCGGTCCCAAGCTCAACTACTGCCTGCGCGACCTCGAGCGGACCCGCGCCGGCCGCCGCTCGCCGCCGAGCCGCCACTACCCCGGCTGCAACCAGAACCCCTACCGGGACCGGGTCACCCTGGGGACCTCGGTCGGCTGGTCGGACATCTACCCGGCCGACTACGACAAGCAGTGGATCGAGGTCAGCGACCTGCGCGGCTGCTTCGCCTTCCGCATGACCGTCGACCCCCGGCAGCTGCTGTTCGAGTCGAACGAGAGCGACAACACCTCGCAGCGACTGGTGCGCCTGCCCTTCCGCGGCGACCGCGGCTGCTGAGCGGGGCCGTCAACCCAGCCCGACCGAGGCCAGGGCGCTCGCCAGGTCGCCGGCCGAGAGCGCGCCCTGGCGCAGGACCGTCCAGCCGCCGTCCTCCTCGATCGCGGTCACGTCGACCACGGTCGAGGGCAGGCCGGTTAGCTCGCCGCCGTCGATCGCCAGGTCGGCGCCCGCGAGGATCGAGTCCGGGACGTCGGCGAAGCGGGCCGCGGGCGGCTCGCCGCTGAGGTTGGCCGAGGTCTGGAAGACCGGGCACATGACCCCGGCCAGCGGGCCGGCGAGGAGCCTGACGCCGAGCCTGCCGCGATCCTCGCGGCAGGCCAGCGGGTAGCGGTGGTCGGGGTTGGCGACGACCAGGGTCACGGGCCCCGGCAGCAGGGCGCTGACCACGGCGGCGGTGCGAGGCCCGAGCCCGGCGACCAGCTCGCGCATCGCCAGCGGCGAGAAGTACATCACCGCCGAGGGCTTGCCGTCGTCGCGTCCCTTCAACCGGTGGATGCGGGCGATCGCGCCGGCGCTGAGCGGGTCGCAGGCGAGCCCGTAGAGACCGTCGGCGGGAAAGACCGCGACGCCGCCGCCGCTGATGCAGCGTTCGAGCGCGCGCCGACCGGCATAGGCGTCCCCGCTCTCGAGCTTGACGATCTCGGTTGTCCCCGCCATCCCGCTCACCTCTTCCCGATCACGACCCGTTCGATTCCGGCGAGGTCGAGACGCACCTCGGTCGAGGCGAACCCGGACTCGCGCAGAAGCGCGGCGACCGCGGCCGCCTGCCCCTCCCCAACCTCAACCCCCAGGGTGGTCGAGGTATCTGGCGCTATTCGCGACAAACCTCGACCACCGGCGGCGGCGGTCAGGAGGGCGCGGTAGGCATCGAGGCCGTCGGGGCCGGCGAGCAGCGCCACGCGCGGCTCCCACTCGGTCACCTCCGGCTGCAGCGAGGGCCAGGCGGTCTCCTCGACGTAGGGAAGGTTGGCGAGGACGAGGTCGAATCCCTCGCCCTCCGGGAAGGTGCCAGCGAGGAAGCGGACACGGCCCGCGAGGCCGAGTCGCTCGGCGTTGGCCCGCGCCACTTCGAGCGCCGCCGGCGAGGTGTCGGTGGCGGTAACCGAGCACTCCGGCAGCTCGGCGGCAACGGCGAGGGCGATCGCGCCCGAGCCGGTGCCGACGTCCAACAGCGAGGCCGGCCGGCGCTCCAGCGCCACTTCGACCAGCAGCTCGGTCTCCGGCCGCGGGATCAGCACCCGGCGGTCGACCGCCAGCTCGATCCCGCGAAAGCCCTTGCGGCCGACGATGTAGGCGACCGGCTCGCGCCGCAGCCGCCGCCGCACCATCTCCCCGAACAACCGCGCCGCTGCCGGCTGAACCTGCACCGATCCCGCCACCAACGCCGCCCGATCGTGTCCAGTGGCCTCCGCCAAAAGCACTTCCGCATCCAAGCGGGGATCTTCGATCCCAACTGCCCGCAGGGCATCCGTGGCGGCATCCAAAGCCTGTCTAACGTCACTGGTGGGCATGACCAAGGTCATGCACGTCAGCCCACCGCGGCAGTCTCTAAGCGTTCCCGCTTCTCCTCGGCCGCGAGAGCGTCGGTGAACTCGGCGAGGTCGCCGGCGAGGACGCCGTCGAGGTTGTGCGAGGTGAGCTTGATCCGGTGGTCGGTGACCCGGCCCTGGGGGAAGTTGTAGGTGCGGACCTTCTCCGAGCGCTCGCCGCTGCCGACCTGGGCCTTGCGCTCGGAGGCGATCTTCGCCTGCTGTTCGGCCAGCTCGCGCTCGTACAGGCGCGCCCGCAGCACCCGCATCGCCCGCTCCTTGTTCTGCAGCTGGGACTTCTCGTCCTGCATCGAGACCACGATCCCCGTCGGTTTGTGGGTGATCCGCACCGCCGAGTCGGTCGTGTTGACCGACTGCCCGCCGGGCCCGGAGGAGCGGTAGACGTCGATCTGGAGGTCGTTCTGGTCGACCTCGACCTCGACCTCCTCGGCCTCCGGCAGCACCGCCACGGTGGCGGTCGAGGTGTGGATCCGGCCCTGCGACTCGGTCTCCGGCACCCGCTGGACCCGGTGCGTGCCGCCCTCGAACTTGAAGACGGAGTAGGCGCCGTCGCCTTTGACCGCGAAGGTGACGTCCTTGAAGCCGCCCATCTCCGAGGCCGACTGCGAGAGCACCTCGGTCGAGAAACCGCGCTCCTCGGCGTAGCGGGTCAGCATCTTGTAGAGGTCGCCGGCGAAGATCGCGGCCTCGTCGCCGCCGGTGCCGCCGCGGATCTCGACGATCACGTTCTTGTCGTCGTTGGGGTCGCGCTCGACCATCGCCAGGCGAATCTCCTCTTCCAGCTCGGCCAGGCGCGCCGGGGCCTCGTCGACGACCTTGCGCAGCTCCTCGTCCTCGCCCTCCTCCAGCAGCTCCCGCGCCCCCTCGAGGTCGTCCCTGAGGGTCGCGTACTCGAGCGCCAGCTCACGGGCCGGCTGCAGCTCGCGGTACTCGCGCCCGACCTCGGCGTAGCGCTCGCGATCGCCGATCACGGCGGGGTCGGACATCTGCCCCTCCAGCTCGGAGAAGCGCGCCCGGATCTGCTCCACGAGCTGCTCGATCACGGCTACAACCCTAGAGGGCCGCTACGCGACGATCTCGATGTGCTGCTGCTTCGCGGCCTGCTCGGGATCCTCCCGGGCCAGGACCGCGTTGAGGGAGGCGATCGCCACCGCCAGCTGCTCTTCGTCGGGCTCGCGCGTGGTCAGGTTCTGCAGCATCAGGCCCGGCCACATCACCGCCCGCACCCAGCGTTTGCGGCGGTTCTTGCCGGCCCACTTGATCACCTCGTAGGAGAGCCCGGCGATCAGCGGGATGCCGAGGATGCGCGAGGCGAGCAGCCAGTACCAGGCGGGCAGCCCGATCGGCGCGAAGACGAAGATCGCCAGCACCATCACGATCAGCAGGAAGCTGGTGCCGCAGCGCGGGTGCAGGCGCGAGTAGAGCTTCGCCCGCGAGGGGATCAGCTCGTCTTCGGCCTCGTAGCAAGAGATCGTCTTGTGCTCGGCCCCGTGGTACTCGAAGACCCGCCGCAGGTCCGGCATTTTGCTGATCGCGACGATGTAGCCGATGAAGATCGCGGTGCGCAGGATCCCCTCGATCAGCCAGAACAGCAGCGGCGATCCGAGCTGGTCCTTGACCAGGCTGGTCAGCCCGACCGGGACGACGAAGAAGAGCCCGATCGAGAGCAGCAGCGAGAGGACGATCGTCAGGCCCCAGACCCAGCCGCCGATCTCCTCCTTCTCGCCCTCGTCGTCCTCCTCCATCTGCGCGTTGGCGGAGATCGCCAGCGCCTTGAAGCCGATCTTCATCGACTCGCCGAGGGCGACGACCCCTCGGATCACCGGCAGGCGCCAGATCCGGTGCCGCTGGGCCCAGGGGACCAGCGGCTCGGACTCGATCTCGATCTGGCCCTCGGGGCTGCGCACCGCCACCGCCCAGACCGAGACGCCGCGCATCATCACCCCCTCCAGCACCGCCTGGCCGCCGACCGGCGCGTCGCGCTTGGCGACCAGCGCCCCGTCGGGCATGCGCAGCGGGTCCCCGCCGTTACCGGAGGGGACAGGGGGAGCTTGAGCCGAGCCCACCGGCGGGCTCACGGGTTACTTCCCGGCCCGGTGCTTGGCGGCGCGGCGCTGGAAGCGCTCGACGCGGCCACCGGTGTCGACCAGCTTTTGCTTGCCGGTGTAGAACGGATGGCACTCGGAGCAGAGCTCGACATGCAGATCGTCCTTGGTCGACCGCGTGTAGAACTGGTTGCCGCACGAGCAGTGCACGTTGGCAAGCGTGTACTCGGGGTGGATTCCTGCCTTCATGCTTTCAGTCTAGAGAACTGGTCAAGCCGTGCCGATACCCCTGTGTGGAGATCGAGAACGCGATACCCGGGCACTCCTCCAGGCAGGCCCCGTGGACAGCGATAGGCGTCGTCCTCTTCGGCAGCGCCAGCCTCGTCGCGCTCCATGACTGGCTCGGTCTCGGCCCCTCCACGCTCGACTCGACGATCAACGGACCGCTGTACGACGCCGCCGTCGTCGCCGCCGGTCTCGCCTGCCTGTTGCGGGCCGGGGACGCGGGGCGCGAGAGGCGCGCCTGGCTCTTGATCGCCGCCTCGATCCTCGCCTGGGGAGCCGGCGAGATCTACTGGACCCTCTACATCGAAGGCAACGCCGACGCGCCCTACCCCTCGCCGGCCGACATCGGCTACCTTGCCTTCTACCCACTCGCCACCGCCGGTCTCTACGGGCTGATCCGCGCCCGCGCCCACCAGCTCGACTGGCGACTGTGGATGGACGGGCTGATCGCCACACTGGGGACCGCCGCCATCGGCGCCGCCCTGATCTTCGAGTTCGTCGCCGACCGCACCGAAGGCTCGGCGATCCAGGTCGCGACCACGCTCGCCTACCCGCTCGGCGACATCCTCCTGATCTCGCTGGTTGTCGGCGTCACCGCCCTCACCCGCTGGCGCCCCGGTAGGACCTGGACCCTGCTGCTGATCGGGCTGGTGACGATGGCGGTCGCCGACGTCGCCTACACCCTGCAGACCCTTGAAGCGACCCTGCCGGGCGGCGACTGGGTCGAACCGATCTACCTCGTCTCGGCCGCCTTCATCGGCGCCGCCGCCTGGCAGCGGAGCGCCGACACGATCCTCCGCGACGCCCGCTTCGACGGCTGGCGCGAGCTGATGGTCCCCGCCTTCTTCGCCGCGGTGATGATCGCCCTCTTCACGATGCAGTACTTCACCAGCGCCGGCGGCCTCACCAGCGTGCTCTGGGCGGCGACGATGGTCGCGGTCATCGCCCGCCTCGGCCTCAGCGTCAGGGAGAACAAGCGCCTGCTGGAGCAGGTGCGGACCGACTTCCTCACCGGGCTCGGCAACCAGGGACGGATGCAGGTCGACCTCGCCGAGCGCTGCCTGCACGCGCGGGAATCGCCGCTCACCCTGATCCTGCTCGACCTCAACGGCTTCAAGCACTACAACGACACCTTCGGCCACCCAGCCGGCGACGCGATGCTGCGGCAGCTGGGGGCGCAGCTGCGCCAGGCCGTCGGGGCCGACGGCGTCGCCTACCGGATGGGGGGCGACGAGTTCGCGGTGATCGCGGCGACCGACGACGGGCGCAACGGGCCGGTCGCCAAGCGCGTCGCCGAAGCGCTGACCGCCAGCGGCAGGGGCTACGAGCTGAGCGCGGCCTGGGGCACGGTCGCGATCCCGGCCGAAGCCGACGCCCCGACCGCGGCGATGCAGCTGGCCGACGTGCGGATGTACGCGCAGAAGGAGTCGCGCCGGATCGCCGGCGACGATGCGATCGAGATCGACGGCGGCGCCGTCGATCTAAGACGGAGCCGCGACGGCGAAGCTCTCGAGCAGGGCCAGTAGAACGCTCGTCACCTCGGCCCGGCTCGCCGGGTCGTCGGAGCGGGCGACCAGCATCGCCGCCTCGTCCAGCGCCCCCAGCAGCAGGTGCGCCATCGGCTTCACCGGCAGCCTGCGGATCTCCCCGGCCTCGATCGCCGCCGCCAGGCTGGCCTCGATCAGGCCGAGCCCGTTGGCGGCGCCGATCTCCCGCCAGCGCTCCCAGCCCAGCACCGCCGGCGCGTCGTGGAGGGCGATCTGGCGCAGCTCCGGCTCGGCGCACTCGTCGAGGAAGGCCTCGATCCCGGCCTTCATCGCGGCCAGCGGGCTGTGCAGGTCAGAGCCGAGGACGATGCGGGCGACGCGCGCGGTCGACTCCGCCTCGAGCTGCTCGTAGACGGCGTCCAGCAACTGCTGCTTGCCGCCGAAGTGGTGGTACAGCGCGCCGCGGGTGACGCCGGCCGCGCGCACGATCTCCTCGGTCCCGACGCCGTCGTAGCCGCGCTCGGTGAAGAGACGGCGGGCGGCTGCCATCAGCGCGCCCCGAGTCGTCTCCCCGCGCTCCGCCTGACTGCGCCGCCCCTCGGTCCGCCCGGAACCGGGCCCACCCGGTTCCGGCTCCCTATTCTTCTTTACATTCATACAGTCTGTATGTTACTGCCATGACTACCGAGAGCAGTGCCTCAGAGCGCAAGGAGATCGACCTGCCGGCGGGACGGATCCGCTACCGCGAGGTCGGCTCCGGCAAGCCGATTGTCTTCGTCCACGGCTACCTCGTCGACGGCCGCCTCTGGGACGGCGTCGTCGACGGCCTCTCCGACCGCTTCCGCTGCATCGCCCCGGACTGGCCGCTCGGCGCCCAACAGATCGCGATGAAGCCCGACGCCGACCTCTCCCCCTACGGCGTCGCGGCGACGATCGCCTCCTTGCTCGACGCGCTCGACCTCGAGGACGTGACGATCGTCGGCAACGACTCCGGCGGCGCCATGTCGCAGGTCCTGGTCACCCGCCACCCGGAGCGGATCGGCCGCCTCGTGCTGACCAACTGCGACACGCACGAGAACTTCCCGCCCGGGATCTTCAAGGCGATGCCACCGCTGGCGAAGCTGCCCGGCGGGATGACCCTGCTGGCGCTCCCCTTCCGCTCCGGCGCGATCGCCCGGGCCGCCTTCAAGCCGTTCGCGCGCAAGCCGATCCCCCCTGAGTTGATCGCCTCCTGGATGGCCCCCGGGATGAACGACAGCGGCGTCCGCCACGACCTCAAGAAGGTGACGGTGGGGATGAACAAGCGCTACACGCTGGAGGCGGCGCGGAAGCTGCGCGGCTCGGAGCTGCCGATCCTCTTCGCCTGGGCCCCCGGCGACCGGCTGTTCCCGCTCTCCGGCGCCGAACGCCTCGCCTCCGAAGCCGGCAACGCCCGCATCGTCGAGATCGCCGACGCGAACACCTTCGTCGCGCTCGACCAGCCGCGACGCCTGGCCGAGGAGATCGCCGGCTTCCTCGCCGCGCCCTAAAGCGAACAGGCGTTCCCAAAAGCCGCAAAGTGCAGGTTTTTCGTCCGACCGGGGGGCGAGTCTTCCTCAACCCCTCTACAGGACGGAGAGCCAGTGACCAAGCAGATCTTCGACCAGGACCGGCCCAGGAGCACGTTGGCCCGGCGCCTCGACGAAGCCTTTGCCGGTTGTGAGGTGTGGACGCTCGCGCCGCCGACTCAGCGGCGCAACAGCATCGACTTCAGCCCCCGTCCCTCGAGCTCCTCGAGGACGATCGGCAGGGCGGCGGCGGTGCGGATCCAGGAGCCCGGCGCGCTGTAGTAGTCGGCGTCGTGGAGGAGCAGGACGTCGCCGGCGCGGGTGCGGGCGCTGACCCGACGCGCGATCGAGGCCGCAGTCGCTCGCCGCGTCCAGTCCCTCCCCCACCGCGACCACAGCACCGGGCGCCAGCCACGGCTGAGCACCGCCCTGAGGCCGACAGCGCTGAAGATCCCGTAGGGCGGCCGGTAGTCGGCGACCTCCTGGCCGCCGGCCTCCTCGATCGCCGCCTTGGCGCGATCCGCGTCGTCGAGCAGGGCTCGAGGGCTCAGCCGCAGCTGGTTGCGGTGGCGGTGGCAGTGCAGCTCGACCCGGTGGCCGGCGGCGACGATCTCGGCGACCAGCGACGGCCGCTTGACAACCTGCTCGCCGGCGAGGAAGAAGGTCGCGGCGGCGGCGGCCTCGCGCAGGGCCTCGAGCACGGCCGGCGTGCCCTGCGGGTGCGGCCCGTCGTCGAAGGTGAGGGCGACGCCCGCGGCGCCCTCCTGGCGCAGCACCACCGGCAGGGCGTTGCCGATCGCCGGCACCACCGGGGCCAGCGCCGGCCCGGCGTAGGCGACGGCGCCCGCGCCGGCCCCGATCGCGGCCGCCGCCGCGATCAAGGGGCCGCGGTCGCCGCTGATTCCCGCGAGGCGGGCGTGCCCGCGGAGGCCTGCGCGCCACTCTGCTGCGGCGCGGGCTTGGCGGTCTTCTGGTCGTTGTCTTTGCCGATGTGGATGCGGCTGGTGACCGGCTTGGCGACGGTCCAGGGGCTCTCCCAGTGGACGACCGAGAGCAGCAGGACGATGGCGATCGCGGCGAAGGAGACGGCGGCGGCGACCCGCTCGGAGCGCAGGCGCCAGACCGGCTGCGGCCGCACCTGCGGGCGCACGCTCAGCGCCCGCGAGGCGATCGAGGGCAGCGAGGCGAAGGAGGAGTCGGGCGAGCGGCGCTCGCGGGTGACGTGGCGCAGGACCGACTCCAGCTCATGCTCGGAGCGGGCCACCTCGGCCAGACCGAAGCGCTCGAAGGCGGCGTTGTTGGCGCGCAGGTGGCCGGCCGTGAAGCCATAGGAGACGACCGGGCAGCCGCGGATGTGGGCCTCGAGCACGGTCAGCCCGGCGGTCGCGTGGATCATCGCGTCGGCGGCCGCCATCCAGTCGCTCATCTGCTCGGTGAAGCCGAGGACGCGGACCTGCTCGTTGTCGCCGAACTCGCGCTCGAGCTTCTCGCGGGCGACGTCGTTGCGGCCGGCGATGCAGACGACGAAGGTGTCCTCGCCGCCGGAGAGGGCGGAGCGGATCGCGCCCTCGAGGTCGCCGACCCCCCAGCCGCCGCCGGAGACGAGGACGACACGGGCGTGGGCCGGGACGTCGAGCGCCTCGCGGGCGTCGCGGCGGGTGCGCGGCATCAGGAACTCGCGCGAGATCGGTGGCCGCACCCACTCGACGGTGCCGGGACCGACCAGCCGCTCGACTTCCTCGATCGACTCGGGGTGGGTCACGTAGTGCAGGTCGACGCCCGGATGGGCCCAGTAGCGCAGGCCGGCGAGGTCGGTGATCGCCGACTGCACCGGGACCTCGAGCCGCCGGTTCTCGCGCAGCATCCCGAGCACGGCGGTGACCCCGGGGTAGGTCGAGATCACCGCGTCGGGATCGCGGTCGGCGATCAGCCTCATCAGCCCACGACTGCCGATCAGGTAGCCGAGATGGTGGAAGAGCCAGCGGGTCGGGGCGAACTTGGTGATCAGCCAGTACTGGACGTCGAAAAGCCAGGGCATCCAGCGGAAGGTGACTTTGGAGCCGTTGCGCAGGACGGCGGCGCAGACCCTGCCCATCGCGTCGAGGCCGTTGGCGATCTCGACCTCGACCCCCGGCACCTCTTCTTCGAGGTCGGCCTCGATCATCCGCGCCGGCAGGTCGTGACCCTCGCCGATGTCGGCGGTGAGGACGAGAACCCGCGGCGGCCGCTCCTCGGAGCGGTTGGCGCCGGCGAGCAGAGCGCCGGCGGCGTGGTCGTTGCCGTTGAGCGAGGGCCGTTTGCCCGGGATCGGGTCCGGCGGGCGGGTCGTGTTGCGGACCCACTCGACGTACTTGCGGACCCCTTCGCGGAAGCTCGTCTTGGCCTCCCAGCCGAGCTCGGCCAGGGCGCGCTCGTTGGAGATCGACTTGCCGGGGAAGTCGCCGGGGCGCGGCGGTGTGTGGACGATCTCGCAGTTGTCGGTGTTCTCCTGCACCCGCTCGGCGATTTCGAGGATCGTCACGACCTCGTCGCCGGAGAGGTTGTAGGTGCGGCCAGCGGCCTCCGGCTTCAGCGCCGCGACGATGCCGTCGGCGAGGTCCTCGACGTAGATGAAGCTGCGGGTCGTGCTGCCGTCGCCGGCGATCGTCAGCGCCTCGCCTTCGAAGGCGAGGTCGGTGAACTTGGCGACGACGCCGGCGGCGCGGGCGCGCGGCCCGTAGGGGATGCCGAAGCGCAGGACCGTGCTCTCGAGGTCGTAGAGCTCGGCGTAGCCGGAGCAGTAGGTCTCGCCGGCGAGCTTGGTCGCGGTGTAGAGGTGGCGCGGCGCCGGGATCGGCGTCTCCTCGTCGACGTCCTGCTCGGGGCAGTCGCTGTAGACCCAGGTGGTCGAGCCATAGACGACGCGGCCGACCTCGGCCCGGCAGGCGGCCTCGAGCACGTTGAGGGTGCCGCGGGTGTTGACCTCCTCGGCCAGCACCGGGTCGGCGAGCACGTGGCCGACGTCGGCGACCGCGGCGAGGTGGATGACGGCGTCGCAGTCGCGCATCGCCAGGTCGAGGTTGGCCGAATCGGTGATCGAGCCGGTGAAGGTCTCGACCTCCAGCGGCGAGTGGTAGGGCGAGGCGCTGAGGTCGAAGATGCGCGGCGTGTCGCCGCGGTCGAGCAGGCGGTCGACGACGTGGGAGCCGATGAAGCCCCCGCCTCCGGTTACCAGGACCCTCATGAAGCCTCCTTGGCCAGGGCGGCCTCGCGGCTCTCCGGGCGGTAGTAGAGCGGCACGCACCAGTGGTTCTCGGCCACCCAGTCGGTGTTGGGAAGCTCGTCGGCGCGGCCCATGATGCGGTGACAGGGCTGGTCGTAGACGCGGCCGGTGGATTTCTCGATCGCGGCGAAGACGATGTACTTGTAGTAGCCCGAGGTCATCCCCGCCGGCAGCTCCAGGCGGGCCGGGTGGACCGGGTCGAGGTGCTCGCGGGCGTACTCGTTCTTCCAGGCGACGATCTCCTCCATGCGCTCGGCCTGGACCAGGCCGAGGGCGGCGGTGAACTCGCTCATGCGGAAGTTGAGGCCGTCGACCTCGTGCTCGAACTTGCCGTAGTTGCGGAACTTGGCGGCGAAGTCCAGCAGCTCCCGGTTGGCGGAGACGAGGACGCCGCCCTCGCCGGTGGAGACGGTCTTGGTCGCGTACAGCGAGTAGACGCCGGCGTCGCCGAAGCCGCCCGGCCTGCCGCCGTTCCACTCGGCGCCATGGGCGTGGGCGCAGTCCTCGAGCAGGAAGATCCCGTGGTCGCGGCAGTAGGCGGCGATCCGCTCGGCGTCGAAGGCGATGTGGCCGCCGATGTGGACCAGGATCGCCGCCCGCGGCTTGTGCCGCTCGGCCTTGCGCTCGAAGTCCTCGAAGGACATGCAGAGATCGTCGCGGCGGCAGTCGACGAACTCGACCTCGGCCCCGGCGCCGATCGCCGCCAGCGGCGTCGCCATGAAAGTGTTGGACGGGCAGAGGACGGTCTCGCCCTTGACCCCGGCGAACGCGAGCGCGGCGAGGGCGCCGCCGGCCCAGCTCGAGAGCCCCAGGCTCGGCAGGCCGTTCCACTGCGCCCAGCGCTCCTCGAAGGCCTTCAGCTTCGCGCCCTCCGACCACTGCTCCGAGTCGAGGACCTCGGTCCAGAGCTCGAAGAGGCGGGTGCGGTCGCGGTGATCGAACCCGATCGCGAACTTGTCCGCGACCGCGCCGACTGGGGAATCTAGGGGCGGCAAGGCGGGCGTCAGGCTAGCAGCGAAACCGGATCAAGTACCCCTACCGGAAGCGATCAATCGCCCGCGTGAGCGGAATCGATCACCGCGCCGACCGCCCGGGAGCCGGCGAGGAGCCCGGTGCCGGCCACGGCGACGGCCATGAAAGCGAGGAGGGCGGCCCCGTCGAGCGGCGTCGTCGACCAGCGCTCTTCGAAGATCAGCGGCGCGAGGATCACCGGCAGCAGGATCTGGACGACGAACATCGGCGGGGCGACGTGGGTCGCCGGCCGCCGCTGCAGGGCGCTCATCTCGCTCAGCAGGGCCAGGCCCTCGGAGGCGACCGCGGTCGCCAGCCAGGCGCAGGCGACAAGCAGCGCCCCGCTCGCCAGCTCGTCGGTCAGCAGCTTGCTGGCGATCGCCGTCCAGGCGTAGCCGCAGCCGGCGCTGAGGACCATCAGGGAGCCGATCCTCGCGGCCCGGCGGCGCAGCAGGTAGGGCGCGAGGACGGGGATCGCGACCAGCGCCAGGGCGATCGCGATCGCCGCCGTGCCGGCGTGGTCGGTGGTGCGCTCCGGCGCCGCCCAGGCCACCCCGGCGACGCCGGCGACGATCGCGCCCACGGCGAGGTACTCGCGCCGGCCCGGGGTCTCCCCCAGCCGCGTCGCCCCCAGCCACAGCAGCAGGATCAGGCCGCTGACCAGACAGGGCTGGACCACGGTCAGCGGCGCCAGCAGCAGCGCCGCGATCTCCAGCGGCCAGCCCGCCAGCCCCAGCGCCGTCGCCCCCAGCCAGCGGCGATTGCGGACCAGCTTGCCGATCAGCGAGAGCCGCAGGGAGTGCTCCCCCGGCACCTCCCGCGCCTCCAATGCCTGCAGCGCGATCGAGGCGTTGTAGAGGCACGAGGCCCCGATCGCCGCGACTATGCCCAGCGCCAGCACGCGGCGACGATATAGGGCGTCCCTCGTCTGCTTCAGCGACGACTGCGACCGGACTCGCCGTAGTGCATGACCACTCGGGTGACCCCATCGACCGTAAGAGCCATGGGAACTATCGCGCCGAGGCTCAAGCCCACTCCGGCGACACCCAGCGCCGCCAAACCGAGGGTGCATCCAGCTCCGAGGAGCAGTCCGCCTACGCAGACGAGGATGAGAGCCTTGCCTTCCGTCATCGGCATCAGCTTAACCGGTCATTGCAGACAAAACGACTACAAACGCTCCAAAACAGCACCCCACCAGACCACCAAGGACGGTCGCCTTTTGGACTTCTTGCTCAGAGCTCCCTCTGAGCACAGGCTCCGCATGCCCGAGGAAACCGGCGATCGCGATCATGCCGGCGAGGACACCGACCGCGGTACCGAAGTCGCCAGCAATCGAAGCGGTCGGAGCCATCGCTCGACCCTAGAACTCGAAGACGCACAACTGGCGCGTACGGCTCGCCAGTTGTGTGCAGGCTTCGTCTCGGAGGTGCTACGTCTCCTGGTAAAGCGGGCCGTCGCCGCCCTCGGGCAGGGTCAGGCGGCCGCCCTTGGCAGTGATCGCGCCGCACTGGACGCAGTTGGAGGCGGTGACGTGGACGTCGACCTCGGCCGCGCCGTTCTCGAGCTGGTCCTCTGGGATCTCGTAGACCTGGGCCGGGCACATCGAGACCCAGGTCTGGGCGATCTCCACCGGCACCTTCGTTTGGATGCGGACGTGGTTGGGGGCGTCGTCGCGGGTCGCGTTGCCGGAGAGGAAGACCGAGTCGAGCTTGTTGAAGGTCAGCTCGTTGTCGGGCTTGACGTACATGTCGCCGGCCTTGCCCAGCTCCATCTCGTGCTCGGCGTCGTCCTCCTGGCTCCAGTGGCCGCCGGGGAAGTTCCCTTTGGTGACGGTCATCGCCGAGGCGAAGGCGCCGCCGAGGAAGAACCCTTTGGAGAAGGGCTGGCGCATGTTGCGCGATTCGTAGAGGTCCTTCTCGATCGCCGAGTTGTGGATCTTCTCGTCGTAGGCCTCGAAGTTGACCGAGTCGATGTCGCGCTTCAGGGTCTCGACGATCGTCTCCGCCGCGTACATGCCGGCGTGCATCGCGTAGTGAACGCCCTTCAGGGTCGGGACGTTGACCATGCTGGCGGCGTCGCCGGCGATCATCATCCCCGGCACCGCGAGCCGCTTCGGCATCGAGAAGTAGCCGCCGGAGGGAATCGTCTTCGCGCCCCAGGCGACCCGCTTGCCGCCGTCCAGCATCTTCTTGACGAAGGGGTGCGTCTTCAGCAGCTGCAGCGCATCGTGGACGCTGAAGGTGGCGTCGGTGTAGTCGAGGCCGGCGACCAGGCCGATGCAGATCTTGTCCTCGCCCATCGGGTAGATGAAGCTGCCGCCGAACTCGTTGTGGCGGGCGGCCTTGCGCAGCGGCCAGCCCATCGTGTGGATGACCCGGTCGAGCGGCTCCTTCACCTCCCAGACCTCTTTCACCCCGAGCTCCCAGCGCATCGGGTCGGCGCCGTGCAGGTCGAAGTAGTCGTAGGCGGCGTAGGTGAGGTGGCCGACGGTGCCCTCGGCGAGGACGGTGGCCTTGGCGGTGACGTCGGAGCCGGGCTCGAAGTTGCCGAGCTCTTCGCCGTCCTTTCCGCGGCCGCGGTCGCCCGAGCGCACGCCCTTGACGACGCGGTCCTCGACCAGCAGCTTCGTCGCCGCGGTCTCGGAGAGGATGTAGACGCCGGCTTCTTCGGCTTTGTCGGCGAGGAAGCGGCCCAGTTTGGAGACCGAGGTGACGTAGTTGCCGTGGTTGCGGAAGTTCGGCGGCATCGGCACCAGCGGCAGCGCTTTCTTCGGCGTCAGCAGGTAGACCGCGTCCTTGGTCACCTCCTGGTAGACGGGCCAGTCGGCCTTGTCGAGGTCGGGGAACAGCTCTTCCATCGCCGAGGGCCGCATGTTGGCCCCGGAGAGGAGGTGCGCGCCGGCGACTTTGCCCTTCTCGATCACCGCGACCGGGACTTCGCCCAGCTTCTCGGTCAGCTCCGGCTCGTCCTCGAGCAGCTGCATGACCTTGTTCGCGCAGGCGAGGCCGGCGGGGCCGCCGCCGACGATCGCGACGCCGACCTCGATGCGATCGTCCGCGGCGTCCGTCGGCGGCCCGACCACGTCGGCCGGGTCGAACGGCGGCGGGAACTCGCTTGGCGCTACCCCGGCCACTGTCTCAGCCGCCCTTCTTCGCCTTGATCGCCTCGGTCAGCTTGGGGACGATCTTGTGCAGATCGCCGACCACGCCGAGGTCGGAGAACTCGAAGATCGGCGCGTTCGGGTCCTTGTTGATCGCGAGGATGTTCTCCGAGTTCTGCATCCCGACCTTGTGCTGGATCGCCCCGGAGACGCCGGCGGCGAGGTACAGCTTCGGCGCCACCGTCTTTCCGGTCTGGCCGATCTGGGCCGCGTAGGGGTACCAACCGGCGTCGACGACCGCGCGGGTCGCGGCGACGGCGCCGCCCATCGACTCGGC
>Ga0070691_10000129_pt1 | contig 23173 bp, 17 predicted proteins | sample KBSK1101metaG_FD_64673 | JGI IMG/M metagenome (GOLD analysis project Ga0070691, IMG submission 64673) | Corn, switchgrass and miscanthus rhizosphere microbial communities from Kellogg Biological Station, Michigan, USA - KBS K1-10-1 metaG | ecosystem: Host-associated > Plants > Roots >... | reverse complement strand
CCGGCCGCCGAATGTACGCGGCGGCGCAGCGCCAGCCGCCAAGAGAACGGAATGCGCGCATACAGCCGCGCCAGACCGCCGTGACGTTTGCCCCAACCCAGTAGGCGCAACACGGTGCCGCCCAAGGTGCCGCGCACGCCACGGTGCGCGCTTGTTTTCATTGGCTTGAAGCCTGCCTTGATGGGCGCGATGTAGCGATCCCCGAGCCCCATCTCGGCAGCGGCCGTGGAGACGAACCACTTGATGTAACCCTCGCGTCCGTCGTGCGTGCGCAGGTTGAACCCGTCGCGCAGATCATCGCGCATCTTCCACGCTTCGTACATCACATGGCTGACAGGCAGGCCTGGAATATCCAGCAACCCGGGACACGGTTCGTTGAATCGCGCGCGATCCATCCGCAGCGGATGCGGCTCGGGTTGATCGCAGCAGACGTCGAAGCGCCGGTGGTAGGCGCGCCGCAATGCCGGCACGATCTTTTCGCCATCCGGAAAACGGCCGTAGGCGTAAGGCTTGGTCGCGTGATGCGGGTGGCCGTTGTCGCGCAGCTTGCCAAGATACACGTCGTAGAGCGGACGCAAGCCGCCGATGCCGGCGGCATCGAACCTGTTCTGGTGTTTGGAATAGATGTCGGGCTCGCCAAGATTCACGCCGGAAAAATGGGCGAACACCAGCGGCATGCCATTCGCGGTGTAACCCCCGTCGTCAGCACGAGCGACAGGGCGTGACACAAGATTCCAGTAGGCGACGTTGTAGCCGTCGTGGCGAAGGATAGCCACATCCGCAAACAGCGCCGGCACCATGTCCATCCACTTCTGGTCGGTAAACAAACCGGCTTTGAGATCCACGAAGCATTCGAATTCGAGCTTGCGCGACCACCAGTCGATCAACGCAGCACTTTGCGGATGCGCGGCGTTGATCGCCACGAACCCGCAGTTGTACACACCGGTACGCATCAAAGATAGTTCGGTGGGGAACTTGCCGTCGTCCGGCAGCGGCGCGTTGAGGTGCGGCGTCAACACGGCCAGCTTGTGATCTTCGAATGCCCGCGCAACGTCGTCCAGCGGGCGCAGCACGCAGATGTCAGGATCCAGATATACCAAGCCTGCTTGTGGATGGCGCATCCGCAACCATTCGAACATGTACGGCTTGACCGCCGTGTTCAGTTCCATGATGTCGTAACGGAACACGAACGCCTCGAAATCCGGCAGGCCGAGCTGGTCGATCGTGACCGTTTCGAACAGGTCCGTATCAAGCGTCGGATCATCAGCGCGTTCGTCGGCGAGGCACAGGTAGCGCTTCGAATCGGGGTGCTGCGCCGCCACCGACTGCATCAGCGTCAGGGCGTAGGCGAGGTAGTTGCGCGAAACGATTGTGAAAAAAACCGGCGGCGTCACGAGCCCATGCCCCAGAACAGCAACGCCTGCCGCCCACCTGCCCTCAGGTCATCCCGCTTCGCTCCCCGGTGCAGACCCCTCGGGGTCTCGATGGGTACCCGCCAACAACCTACAAAATTCCGCATCGGCACACTCTCGTAAATTGGTCCGCCCTCACTTCGGAGCTGCATTGTACCGGCCGCGGGCAAATCATCCCGTGCATACAGTCCGACCGAGCCAAATCTCGCATGCGCCCAGATATAAAGTGGCTCGAATATCGGGCAACGTGCATAATTGCACGCCACTGGGGCAAGACGGCAATTCTCGCCAAACCGCGATATGGAAGACTTCTCTACGTCGCACGTGCCTTTGTGCGTGGACTTGGATGGCACTTTGATCCGCACCGATCTGCTGCTCGAATCCACGCTGGCGCTGCTCAAGCAAAACCCGTTGTATCTGTTCGTGCTTCCATTCTGGCTGCTGGGCGGGCGTGCGAACCTGAAGCAGCGGATCGCCCAACGCACAAACGTCGACATATCCACGCTTCCCTGGGATCCACGTGTCGTCGAACTGCTGGAAACAGAACGCCGGCAGCGTGCGCTGGTCCTGTGCACTGCATCGGATCACGTCCTGGCTGATGCCGTGGAGAAGCACCTCGGCTGTTTCGATCGGGTAATGGCCAGCGATGGCACGCGCAATCTTTCGGGCCGCCGCAAGGCCGAGGTCCTCGTGGAAGCCTACGGCGAGCGAGGCTTCGATTACGCCGGGAACGAGGCGCGCGACTTGGCCATCTGGCGGCATGCACGCCGCGCCTTCGTGGTTAATGCCAGCCGATCCGTGGTTGCCCACGCTGGCAAAGTCAGCCAGATCGCCGGCATCTTCCCCCGCGAAACACCCAGCTGGCGTACTTGGCTCAAGGCCTTGCGCCTGCATCAATGGCTGAAGAATGTGCTGGTGTTCGTGCCTCTGCTGGCCGCGCACCAGTTCCTCCAACCGACGGCGGTTGCCCATGCCATCGCCGCTTTCATCATCTTCGGCGTGTGTGCCTCCAGCGTGTACGTCTTGAACGACCTGCTCGATCTTGGCGCGGATAGGGCGCATCCGCGCAAGCGCAAGCGTCCATTTGCCTCCGGTCGCTTGTCTTTGACCGCCGGTCTTGTCGTTGCGCCCCTGCTCACGATCGCCGCCTTCGTGGCAGCCTATCTGCTCGATCCGCACTTCGCACTGATGTTGCTGGGTTACTACGTGCTCACGCTGGCCTACTCCCTGCGGCTCAAACGGATTGCGATGCTGGATGTGCTGGTGCTGGCCGGCTTGTACACCGTGCGCATCATCGCAGGCAGCGCGGCCATCGGGACCGGCCTGTCGTTTTGGCTACTGGCATTTTCGATGTTCCTGTTCCTGAGCCTCGCGCTCGTCAAAAGGTACACCGAGGTCGCGGCGCAACCGGGCAACGTGCACGAGCAAATCAAGGGGCGCGGATATGCGGCCTCGGATGCGGGTCTGCTCGCGACGTTGGGGGGAGCCAGTGGCTACCTCAGCGTGCTGGTGCTGGCGCTGTACATCGACAGCACCGCCAGCGCCGCGCTGTATCGCCACCCGCAATGGCTGTGGCTGATGTGCCCACTGCTGCTGTACTGGATCAGCCGCGTCTGGATCATCGCCCACCGCGGCGCCATGCACGACGACCCGGTGGTGTTCGCGGTCACCGACAACGTCAGCCGCGCGGTGCTGGCATTGGGCGCATTGGTGGCGCTGTTGGCGATTCGATGAGTCCGGCTTTTCTATCCTGGGGGCACTGGCCGAATGCGGCGCAGCACGTGTTGCGGTTGAGCAATCGTTTTGCGCCGTTGCCATCCTTCGAAGGACACGCGTTGCCGCGCGGCAACGGCCGCAGTTACGGCGACGTCTGCCTCGACGACGGCGGGACCCTGCTGGATGCACGCGGGCTGGATCGCTTCATCGCCTTCGACCAGGAAACCGGCGTGTTGCGCTGCGAAGCCGGTGTACTGCTGAGCTCGATTCTCGAACTTTGCGTGCCGCGGGGCTGGTTCCTGCCAGTGGTGCCGGGAACCCGGTTCATCACAATCGGTGGCGCGATCGCCAATGATGTCCATGGCAAGAACCACCATGCCGTCGGCAGCTTCGGCCGTTACGTTCGGTGCTTCGAGTTGCTGCGCAGCGATGGCACGCGCCGAATCTGCTCGCCGCAAGAAAATGCCGACTGGTTTACGGCAACCGTGGGAGGGCTGGGTCTGACCGGCCTGATCACCTGGGCCGAACTTCAACTGCGTCGCGTTCCGGGCGCGTGGTTCGATACCGAAACGCGCCGCTTCGATCGTCTCGACGATTTCTTCCAACTGTCGGCGCATTCGGAACGCGATTTCGAGTACACCGTCGCATGGGTGGACTGCACCGCACGCGGCAACGCGCTGGGCCGCGGCGTGTTCTCGCGCGGCAATCATTGCGCCGCACCTTCAAGCGCCAAGTCACGGCGCGAGCGCGGCTTGCGGATGGCCGTCACGCCGCCGTTCTCATTGGTGAATGGCCTGACCTTGCACGCGTTCAACTGGCAGCACTTCCATCGCGCACCCAAGGCTCTGCAGCGGTCGCCGCAGCATTACCGGCCCTGGCTGTTCCCGCTGGACGGCATTCTCGACTGGAACCGGATGTACGGACCGCACGGTTTCCTGCAATACCAATGCGTGCTGCCACCCCCGGCAGCCCGGGACGGTGTGCGCGAATTGCTGGACCGCATCGCTGCCAGCGGCAGCGGCTCGTTTCTTGCCGTGTTGAAGCAATTCGGGGTGATCCGCTCGCCGGGCCTGTTATCCTTTCCGCGCCCCGGCACCACGCTGGCGCTGGACTTCGCCAATCGGGGTCCAGCCACGTTCGAATTGTTGGATCGGCTGGACGAGGTCGTGGCTGCTGCGGGGGGCGCGGTGTATCCGGCCAAGGATGCCCGCATGTCGGGGGAACGGTTTCGGGGCTATTTCCCGGCTTGGCGGCAATTTTCCGAATTCACCGACCCGACGCTTTCGTCGGGATTCTGGCGGCGGGTCGTGCAGTGAACAGTCAAAGGGTCCTGATCATCGGCGCCACGTCCGCCATCGCGGAAGCCGTGGCGCGTCTGTACGCCGCGCGCGGTGCTTCGCTGTACCTGCTTGTGCGCGACCGGAATCGCGGCGAAGCGATTGCCCAAGACTTGGGCGTGCGCGGCGCCGTCGAGACACGGGTCGGCATCCTCGACGCCAGCGACTTTTCCGCGCACGCCGCCGCCATTGCGGCAGCGTGGTCTGCATTCAATGGTCTCGACGTGGTGCTGATCGCCCATGGCACGCTGCCCGATCAAGCACGCTGCGATGCCGATACGGATTACGCACTGCGCGAGTTCACGGTCAACGGCACCTCGACCATTGCGCTGGCAAACCGCATCGCGCAGAGGCTGGAAGCGCAAAGCTCCGGCACGCTGGCGGTCATTTCGTCGGTCGCGGGCGATCGCGGCCGCGCCAGCAACTATCTTTACGGATCGGCCAAGGCCGCCGTCAGTACCTACTTGAGTGGCTTGCGCCAGCGCCTGAACGCGCGCGGTGTCAACGTCCTGACGATCAAGCCCGGCTTCGTGGACACGCCGATGACCGCGGCGTTCAGGAAAGGGGCACTGTGGGCCAAACCAGACCAAATTGCACACGGCATTGTGCATGCCATCGACAAACGCCGCGGGGTGGTTTACCTGCCGCGATTCTGGTGGGCCATCATGGCCATGATCCGGAGCATTCCGGAATTCGTGTTCCGGCGCATCAAACTGTGAGGCCAGGGAAAACGTGATCGACAGAAGCGCCAAGCTCGTGCTCACGGGCGCCGCCGGGCTGGTTGGCCAGAACTTGGCCGTCGAACTCGAAGCGCGCGGGTACTCCAACGTCATCGCCATCGACAAGCACGAATACAACCTCGGCATCCTGCAACAACTGCACCCTGGCGTGCGCTGCGTGCTTGCGGATCTTGCCGAACCCGGCGCTTGGGAAAACGAATTCGAGGGCGCGGCCTGTGTCGTGCAACTGCACGCCCAAATCACCGGCAAGCATTCCGACCTGTTCCTGCGCAATAACATCGATGCCACGCGGCGCGTGCTCGATGCAATGCGCGTGCATGCGGTGCCGTATCTGGTGCACATCAGCTCGTCGGTGGTCGTGTCGGTCGCCGACGATGACTACACCAACACCAAGAAGGCCCAAGAGAAACTGGTGGTGGAAAGCGGGGTCCGGCATTGCATGCTGCGGCCGACCCTGATGTTCGGCTGGTTCGACCCCAAGCACCTGGGCTGGCTGTCGCGCTTCATGGCCAAGACCCCGATATTCCCGATCCCCGGCGACGGCAAATACATGCGCCAGCCGCTTTACGAGCGGGACTTCTGCCGCTGCATCGCGGTTTGCATCGAGCGCGAGCCGGAAGGGGACATCTACGACATCGTCGGCGACACCCGCGTCGACTACGTGGACATCATCCGCACGATCAAGCACGTGAAGGGGTTGCACACCTTGATCGTGCACATCCCCTACGGATTTTTCCGCTTCCTGCTGAAGCTGTATGCCCTGTTCAGCCGCAAGCCGCCGTTCACCGCCGACCAGCTCAAGGCATTGACCGCAGGCGACGATTTCAGCGGCGTGGACACGCGGACCGTATTCGGTGTGAAACAGACGCCGTTCGAAGATGCAATCCGCGAGAGTTATTGCGACCCGCGTTACAGCCACATTGTCTTGCGCCGTTAAGCACCGGAACCCGATGATTACATCCAAACACTTTGTCGTTCTCGGCGCCGGCCCGATGGGGCTGATGGCGGCCATGGAATTGCTGAAAGCCGGCCATCAGGTCGATTTATACGAACGCGATGACCGCATCGGTGGCATGTCCGCGACTTTCGATTTCGATGGCTTGGAAATCGAGCGCTACTACCACTACCTATGCAAGACCGACTACGCGTTCTTCAAGTTGCTGGAAGAGCTCGGCCTGTCACACACCCTGCGCTGGGTCGATACCCACATGGGGTATTTCTACAACGGCAAGCTGCAAGATTGGGGCAACCCGATTGCGTTGCTGAAGTTCGACGGTCTTGGTCTGGTCGGCAAGTTCCGTTACGGCTTACACGCGTTGCGCGCCAAATCGGTCAAGGACTGGCGACCGTACGACCAACTGCTGGGGCAGCAATGGGTGCGCCGGTGGGTCGGCTCGCGCGCTTATGACGTGCTGTGGAAAAGCCTGTTCGACCTCAAGTTGTACGAGTACGCCGACAAGATTTCGGCCGCGTGGATCGGCGCACGCATCCAGCGCATGGGCAATTCGCGGCGCAGTTTGATGCACGAGAGTCTCGGGTACCTCGAAGGTGGGTCGGCCACGCTGTTGAACGCGATGGATCGCTTCATCACCGAACGCGGCGGACGCATCCATCTGAAATCTGGCATCGAGCGCGTCACGGTTCGCGACAACCGCGTGGCCGGTATCGTGACCAACGGGACGGAACTCCCATGCGATGCCGTGGTCTGGACCGCGCCGATCCAGTACGTGCCGCGGGTCGTGCCCGACCTACCGCCCGAGTTCGTGTCCCGCATCGACGCCATCCAGAACATCCCCGTTGCTTGCGTCATCCTGAAACTCAGTCAGCCGCTCAGCCGCAACTTCTGGACCAACATCAACGATCCAGCCATGGGGATTCCCGGCGTGATCGAGTATTCGAACCTGAATCCGGAGGCTGGCAAAACCATCGTGTACGCGCCGTTCTACATGCCCAAGACCCATCCGAAATGGTCGCGTCCCAACGACGCGTTCATCGAGGAGACGATCGGTTACCTCGGCCGGATCAATCCGGCGTTCAAACGCGAATGGGTACTAGCGAGCCATTGCCATCGTTACGATTTCGCGCAGACCATCTGCCCGCCGGGTTTTTACGACAAGCTACCGCCGATGCGCACGCCGGTCGAAGGCTTATTAATGGCGGATACCGCGTACTACTACCCTGAAGACCGCTCGATTACGGAGAGCGTGAACGTGGCACACGAGTTGGTGCGCCAAACCTTGCAGGAGACTCCCAGTGACTGAAACTCAAGAGGAACTTGAATCGCTGTACCGGCACCGATTCCCGGAAGAAGAATTGGCGAGCAAGCATGCGATCTGGCAAGTCCTGTGCCGGCAATTCTTCAGCCGTTACGTAAATCCCACTGATACCGTCGTGGATATCGGCGCCGGGTACTGCGAGTTCATCAACAACATCGACGCCAGCCGAAAGATCGCGGTTGATCTGAATCCGGAAGTCTCACGGTTTGCCAAGGCAAGTGTCGAAGTGGTCAACGAATCGTGTACCGCGATCGCCAAGCTGCCCGCCGAAACTGCGGACGTCGTGTTCATGAGCAACTTTCTCGAACATCTGCCGAGCAAGCAGATGGTGCTCGATACCTTTCGAGAAGCGAACCGCATCCTGAAACAAACCGGTCGCATCATCATCCTGCAACCCAACATCCGGTTTTTGTACGCAGAATACTGGGACTTTTTCGACCATCACACCGCACTGAGCGACCGCAGCCTCGTCGAAGGCTTGCAACTGGCAGGCTTCGCCCCGGACGTGGTGATTCCACGCTTTCTCCCGTACACGACCAAAAGCCGGTTGCCACAGGCACCGTGGTTGGTCGGCTTGTATCTTCGTCTTCCGCCGGCATGGCGGTTGCTTGGCAAACAGACCCTGGTCGTGGCTCATAAAGCTTAGTCACCAGCAATTACCCAAGCCAACACAAGCCTCGGCAGAGCCCGCAGTGTCACTACGTTTTCTGAAATTTCTTTTCGTAAGCGGCGTGGCAGCGGCCGCGAACATCGGCTCGCGCATCCTGTTCAATGTGTGGATGGGCTACGTGCCAGCGATTCTTCTTGCATTTTGCGTCGGTCTCTCGACTGCATTCGTGTTGAATCGCTTGTTCGTATTCAGAGAGACGGTCAATCCGCTGCATCATCAAGCCTTCTGGTTCACGGTTGTGAATCTCGCTGCGGTGGTGCAGACCCTGGCCGTGAGCCTACTGTTGGCCCGCTGGCTGTTTCCTTCCATCGGATTCGACTGGCACGATGAAACGGTGGCGCACGCATTCGGCGTCGCCGTGCCGGTACTGACGAGCTTTGTCGGTCACACACACTTATCCTTCCGGACCGACGAACGCAGTCGTTGAGCTTCATTGCAACACTTTGCGATTTGCGTGAATCTACCATGGGATATTTCCCTCGTGACAACAGGAACCGCAGTCAACCGGTCAATTTTCTGGCTAGCTGCGATCGTATTCGCAGCACGCCTTTTACTCGCTGCATGGCCAGCGAAATAAAACCGGTAGCCCGCGAACAATTCGGCTGACACTACGACGGCCGTTTGCCGTATCTAACCAAAGAAGTACATCCACGATGAATTCGATCGCAGAGCCATCAGCGAAAAAGTCGCGAAGCAAGGTCGGACTGCTGGTGCTGGGCTTGCTGGCGGTACTGCTCGCGACCGCCTATCTATCGATCAGAAAGCACGGTGCGTTTGGGCAGGTGAGTAGCGTACGGCCGCGTATGAATCCGCCGACTCTCGACTCTCCTGCAGCGAACCCCGAGCCCCTGGTGGTGGGTAAACAGCAACAAGCGTTTCATGGGGTGAACAGCTGCGTCATCGCTTCCATCAACGGCATGAACTACGACAAGACTGTGGCATTGGGGTCTGGCACAGTTATTGGCTTGGGCGGCTGGCTGCTAGACAAGATGAGCCAGACTGTACCCAATCGGGCGTGGGTCGTCCTAGCCGGCCAAGGCGCGGCGGGGTCCTATCAGGTCCCGATCACGCTTCACGAGAAAAAGCCCGATGTAAGCCAGCATTTCGGCGGCGTGGACGGTTACACGAATTCCGGCTTTATCGTCGATATCGCCAGCGCCGCTTTACCGGCCGGTACCTACCACGTTTACATCATCTTCGATCACGGCGGCGTGTACTACACGTGCGATAACGGGCGTCAGCTGAAGCTGGGGTAGAAGGGTTGAATCCAGTACAGGGTTGTGGGGAAACGACATGAATGAACGCATCGCTAGACTGAGAGTGTGGTTCACTGTTGTGAACGTGGAGTGGCTGCTGTTTGGCCTTGCGATTGTTTTCAATTTGGTGCAGTTGGCGCTAAGCTGGAACCATCCCATTCTTGGCGAACACGCGTTCCGCCAGACGCAGACCGCCATCAGCGCCTTTTGGATCGCAAAGGGAGGGTCGTGGCTTGCCTATCCGACGCCAGTGCTGGGCGCCCCTTGGTCGATCCCTTTCGAGTTTCCGCTATATCAATGGCTTGCTGCCGGAGCGGCAGTTCTCCTCCCATGGATCACGCTGGATCAGGCAGGGCGACTGGTCAGCGAATTGTTCTTTCTCGCATGCCTCTGGCCGGCATGGCGGATCGCGACGAACTATCGGGACGGCCCGTCGATGTTCCGGCTATGCTCCGTCGTGGTCCTACTGTCCCCCTTTTATGTGTTCTGGTCGCGTTCCTTCATGATGGAATCGGCCGTACTGTTCTTTTCGATTTGGTTCGTGGCGGCGCTCGACGACTTTCTGAGGCGCCCGAACGCATACGGTTTTGCGGAAATGACCCTGATCGGGTCGCTCGCCGCGTGCATCAAGATCACCACGTTCGTCGGGTTCGCGTATGCAGGGGCGTTGATCGTCTGCGGGTTGCTTCTGACTTCGGGATGGCGCTCCTGGCACCCTAAACGGATGCTGCCATTTTTGCTGACCGCGGTAGCCGTGGCCTTATCCATGGTTGCCTTGCTGCTCTGGTTGCATTTCGGCGACGATTTGAAACGTTTGAACTGGTACGGCGAGAATCTTGTTAGCAGTGCTGCCGATATGCGGAAATGGAATTTCGGCACGCTCGCACAACGCAAATCCTGGGAGATCTGGCACGTTGCACTATTGCGAGCCCCCAACGAGGCACTGGGCAGCTGGATCGTTTTCCTGTTGATGGCTTTTTATGCCCTCGCCAGGTTGGCGTGGCTGCAGAAGGTAGTGTTTCTAGCGCTGATATTCCTGTATCTGTCAGTTTTTTTTACCTTCACGAACGTGCACTTCGTCCACAACTACTACCAGTACGCAAACTCGATATTCCTATTGGCTTCCATCGGCTATGTTCTCCATGCGGGGATGGGGAAGGATCGCTTTCTGGCCTTAGCGCTGCTGGGGGTCGTTTGTCTTGTCGAATTCGCCGGATTCTATCGATATTTCTACCACGATATGGTGGAACCGAATCGCCAAGAACAGACGTTGCTTGCGACTTTTGTCAGGGACAACGTGCCTGACGACAAGATGCTTGTCATTTTCGGCTTGGCATGGTCACCGGAAGTTCCGTATTACGCCGAACGTCGTGCGCTGATGATCCCAACGGGAGTGTCCGAAAGTGATCTTGAGAGACTGTCGAGACAGCTAGATACGGCCACGGGTGGCGTCCCCATTGGCGCCGTAATTATGTGCCCCAATGGATTCCAGAGTCAGCCGGGTAGCTCACAGGCCTATCGCGGCTTGGTCAGCAAGCTCGTTACCGGCAAGACGGCTCATACGGTCGGATATTGTATCGTTTCAACCTGACTTGATGGGGAAGCTTACGCCGGCACAACTCGGGGCTCGGCGCACCAGCCTGGGCCTGCTTGATCGCTACGATGGTCGCCGCGTCCGCGATGGTGACGCGGATGGTGCGCGCACCGGTTCCCCGCCGTGCCCCCGGGTTGCCGATTCACTTCGGCAGGCATCAGCCCGGCCACACCTAGTCGTTACGGCAAGCTCCAGGACTGCAGTTTCATTGCAAACTCATTGAAGCATCGGCCGCGGAAACGACTGGGGTTCAGAACCCAAAGGAGTACTTCGATGAAAGCTGATCAATTGTGGACTTCAAACTTGATGCTACGACCCCGTCTTGCTGCACCGCCACAGTCGCACAAGTTTTTCCACACATCCGGATGAGCAGAAAACGCCAATTTACTAAAGTCAGAATCGCTTCCTCAGTACGAATAGGGCTTGATCGTACGTTTTTCCAATTTGTTTGTAATCAAGGATCTCGAACTCATTCACGAGATTCTTTTGAACATACGTTGCTGATACGAACGCCTCACCGTAGAACGATTCATTCTTCGATCCTCCACCACTCACGCCACCGCCGCTGACAAACACAAACTCTCCCGCCAGATACCTTTTCTTTAATTCTGGATTTGCGCCCAAGGTCGTTGCCAATGATAACTGATACCCGGATAATTGATCTTTGCTGGTGTTCAAACTCGCACAGTAATCGAGAAACCCTTCATTCCTGGTCGTAAAAGCGGCGATGCCGCCCGGCTTCAGGATGCGCCAAAATTCTCGCAGCCAAGCTAGAAATGCGACTTCCGACAGATGGGAAAATACGGAATATGCAGACACTAGATTCACGCTGGAATCATTAAATTCGCAAGGAGGCATTGCGCTGCAAATTGAAAAAGTATTCGAATCGAACAAGGTATTGCATATGTCGACAAATCCCTTTTCAATGTCGAGTCCACGAATGTTATTCTTTGGAACGTCGCGCATGAAGAATCTCGAGATACGACCCCAACATGACCCGAAATCAAGAATAACCCAGTCGCTTCCGATACAAATACCATGCGATTCAAGTGCCCCGCTGACGTCTCCGTAGAATCCGTTTGCTTGGGAAAGCGCCATTTCCCCCGACAAACTTGTGGTATTTCGTTGCAACTCTTCGTCTGGGAATCGAGGAAGAAAATCGCCAAACGGAGAAATGGTCTTGTCGTCATCCAAGCTTCGACAAACCTGCTTGTACCATTCGGTACGACTTATTTTTTGGTTTTTTGATTCCATTTTCATTTCCTTTTTGTGTGACCTCGAAGACCCGAAGCCGTATATCCAGTGACAGCACTAATCAATGTTAGCCAGCCAGATACAACCGGGAAAGATCCGTCAAACCCGCGTTTCGCTTGGCAACTTACGCCGGTTCGCATCCAACCACGGGTAGTCATAGGCATAGCCGCCGTTCTCGGCAATACCACTCCCGTCCTGGCGGCGATGCGCGGCCGGGTAGGCGTTCAGCGAGGTATAGTGAGTGACATAGGATTTGCGGGTGAGTTTCACGTCCTTGATCGCAGTGCCCTCATGGATCAGGTTGCCGTGCCAGACCAAGGCATCTCCCCTCTTTGGCAGAAAGATCTCGGCGGGTGTGCCGGTTTCGCGAACTCGCCCCCACAAGTATTCCGCGAATTCCATTGGCGTCCGTTTGCTGTCAGGTTCCATGACGATGCTGCCACCACCCCAGTCGAAAAACCCCGATACATCGGGATGGTGCGACCCGGGGTAGTACGCGAGCGGCCCTGAATTGGAATGGATGTCTTCCAGCGGAATCCAGCTGGCGGCTAATTGCGCGAGTCTGGTCTGACAGCGCACGTAAGGGTAATCGATGTGCGCGGGCTGCTGGCTGCCGCGATAGAACGTGAGGGATTGCAACGCACACGGCGGCGATTGGAAGACATGACGCAGGAAGGTCATCACGGCCTTGCTGAGACTGAGCCGGCCCGCGGCCCGCGAGATGGTGTGGATGCTGTCGAACTTGATACCGGAGGAATCAAGCTCCTGTTCGGTGAATTCGACGATCGGCTTCTGAACGCCGCGGTTCTCGGCGATCAATTCGAAATCGCGGTGGTGTCTGCGCAGATATTCGACATCGTCGAGCAACGCATCGATCAGCGCTGGATCGACAACTTTTTCGAACGTGACCACCCCGCGTTCATGCCATTCCGCCAGCTTGCGCTCCAGATCGAAGCCCACTTCGTCCGAGACGCGTGAGACGTAATCGCGAACATCGGGCGAATCGAGGTCTATCCAAGGACGGGTCGTTTCGTAATCCTGTCGAACTAAGGTGCTCACGGTTGCTCTCCCAATTTACTGGACATCAATGTGTCGTCCGCTGTCGCAGACATAAGTTTTGCCGCCAGATTCGACGGCAAGATAAACATGGTATAGTCCGGCGGGCAATGCGCCTGACGGCAATGTCAGGCTGAATCCCGACAACAGTAGCGCGCCGGGGTGAGCGGCGGCGACGTCTGCGCGCTGCTCCGTCAAAGAAAGAGCGGCCTGCAGATGGTGCCCGGAACCGTCACTGTCAAACCGCATTCGGTAAACCGGGTTTGCGACACCGGCGGCGTCCAGCCAGCCCTTGAATGTAATGACTCGACCCGATTGCAATATGGATGCGGCCGATCCGAATGCCTGACCGTCCACCGCCTCCAGATTGCAGTTGGCCAACGGACTCACGATCTGTGGGGGCTGATAAGCGACCAAGCCAATCGGCGTTGTACCCGGCTCCACCGGTGCCGATGAAACCGGCGCACTGGCAACCGGCGCGGGTGAAGCCGATTGCCCACCCGGCTCTTGGCAACCATTGAGGACCGGGAGCACGAGGCAAAGCCCCACTCCGATTGCAAGTCTGTACCTGTTCACGCCACCCATCGCTCAGTACCTCCACGTAGTATTGGATCTTGTCGACATCGTGAATTTCAGGCCGCACGCTGCGGCTGCACTGCAGTTTCGCTCGACGCGAACCGCGCTTCGATCCTGGCATACACGCGTTTGCCCAACTTGATACCCGGCTTTTCGATCAGGTAGTAGCTAAGCGTCGCCACTGGGATGACGACGGCCAGCGTCAGCAGGAACGAGCCAACGAATGCAACGGAAACGTCCATGCCACCGGACGATGCGGTATAGATTTTTTTATAAACCGGTTCGAGAAGCAGGATTGCCGTGGGTTGCGCGAGATAAATGGAGTAGCTTATTTTTCCCAGGAACACGGTGAGTCTGTTGACGAAAGGCTTCAGCGTGCGCAACGACAATCCGATCATGAGTAGCAGGCAACACACAGCCTTCGCGTAACGATTGTCTGGTAGCCCGACCTGACCGACGTTTTGCATGATCGCCACGTACAGATAGGTCGCAGCCAGCACCAACAGCAACCCGACGGGGCGCGCAATACGCTCGTCTTGGCTGAGACGCGGGATGTGATCCTTCAGCAAGAAGTAGGCGATGGCCCCCATGGAGAATTCCGGAAGGAATCGCGGAAAAAACCATTGATGCATGGACGCGGAAGCCGCCGGGCTAATCTTCAGATAGTCGACTACGACCTGGATGAACATCCATGCCAGCATCAGGCCGATAGCTAATGCTATTGCTCCCGTCACGTTCTTGACGCGCATATAGATGAATGGAAAGACCACGTAGAACAGCATTTCGACGCCGATCGTCCAGCTCGCCCATACAAAGCCATCTTGATGCGTGGGAATGAAATTGAACACGAACCCGGCGCTCGCAGCTATTTCCCACCATGGATGGGTCGCGTGAAAGACGAAATGGTCGCGTACGATCGTCAGCACGATCCAGAGATAGAACAAAGGCGCGATCCGGAACAGGCGATGCATCGCATAGCTCACCCACGGCAGGCGTTGCTTAAAGCGTGCGGGCGTCGTGTAGAAAAGAGAAAACGCGCTGATCACAAAGAACAGCGTAACGCCCGTACCGCCGTTGACCGCCCAAAGCCGTGCCCATGCAGGCACCGCAAGATTTGGCGATGGGATGTAGATCAGGTGGTAGGCGATGACGTAAACGGCCGCGAGACCACGCAGGGCGTCGAGAAAGTCGAGGCGCCGCCGCGGTTCGACGGCGCGAGTCGATAGTGGAGTGCCAGAGGATTCCGGGGCGTTCATTCAACGCCCCCGAGTCGCTGCTACATCTCGCATGCGCCCGTTCTTCTCCGACACCGAGTCCGTCATCAGCTGCGCATACACACCTGTTTCCAGTCCGAAGTATCCTCGCAGGTGGTCATCGTATCGTTTCGCTTTCTCGGCAACGCCGTCCGCGACGTCATAGCGATCCGCCACCAGCCGCTGCACCTGCAGAATTTCCCGCATATGCGAATTGATATCTCCACGGAGCGTCACGCTGGATGTGTGTCTGCGGTGCAGGTTGAGCGACTCTGGTACGAAAGCAACGTCACCCTGCTCCAGCACCGCGAGGTAGGTCACCCAATCTCCCGCTATCCGGAAGCTGCATATGGTGTCGAACTCACGTCGCAACGCTTCCAGTAAGGCTTCACGCCTGAACAGGGCGGCGCTAACGTTTGGAATGGTGTTCTTGATAGCCAAGCACTCCCTGATCTCCTCTATTCCGGGACGGCGGTAGGCGCGAAGCCAGTGTTCGCGCGAAACGTCGTTGGTGTATTCGAGGTAGGTATCAGCCAACACGTTGCCGTCGCTGTCAATCTGCTTTGACTGACAGTACGCCATCACCACCGACTTGTCGGGCATGGCGTCGACCAAGCTTTGCAGGCACTCCGGCTCGCTCAGGTCATCCGCCTCCGCAATACGGATGTATTCGCCGTGGGCGAGTTCAGCGCCTTTGGCCCACTGCTTGAACACGGATCCCGAATTGCGCTCGTTGCACACGATCTGCATGGGAATGGCGTATTCGGCAGCCAGTTGCCGCGCAACTTCGACGCTATCGTCGTGCGAGGCATCGTCGAGGACGATCAATTCGTAAAAGGGGAATGTCTGCCTGACGATGGAGCCAATCCGTTCCCGCAGGTGACGCGCATAGTTGTAGTTCGGGACAATGACCGAGACCTTGGGCAGCGGGCAACCCAGTAGGTCCAACAAATCGAAGAGGTATTTACGAAAATCGTATTCTTCGTCCACGATGGCGTGCCCACGCGCACCGAGATCGCGGATGCGTGCCTCATCGGCAAACAGATCCACAATGGTGTTTGCGAAAGCATCCACGTCAAAAGCGGGCACGACTGCACCTGTCCCTCGTTCCAGCAGGTCAATGAATCCGCCGGCGCCCGCAAAGCCGATGACCGGAACTTCGACCTGCAGTGCCTCCAAGACTACCGATGGAAATGGGTCCTCTCGGGAGGTAAGCGCGTAAAGGTCCGATCCTCCGTAATACAGGTCAGTATCCGGATCAATGCCAGGAAAATGAAACCGATCTGCAAGCCTGTTGGCATCAACGGTTTCACGGATGCCGTCTTCCAGGGCAGGATCAAAATGTCCCACCCAAAGGAAGTGGACGTCACTACAACGGAGCAAGACCCGTTTGGCTATTTCGACGAACAGATCGATGCCCTTGCGATGGTCTGCATATCCGACGCAGAGGACGATTTTGGAAGATCCTGGAATGCCGAGCTTTTGCCGCAATTCTTCGCGCGCCATGCGGCGCCCTTCTGGCGACGCATATCGATTCAGCTTGTATAACCCTTGGGCGCGAACCACGGTCTTTGCCGCTCCCAGTTCCACGCATTCCTGAAACCCTTGCCTGACGTGATCGGACGGGAACACGATCGTGTCCACGGATGCCACCAGCGCTTTGGCGTTTTCAATAATGCCGAAGCCCCTGATGACGCCCGGCAGTTCGTGGACCAGGCTGACAACGTGAAATCCCGAGTCCTTGAGAACCTTGGCAAACAGCCCTGCAACCGTGGTATTGGCAATGGCGTGTTGCGCTCCTCCCGCAGAGAGGGTGCGAGCGAGCTTGCGGGCTTGCGGGCCTAGCGGATCGACATCCACCAAATCATGCACGTTTGCCCACTGTGCGAATTCCTCGCGCAACCGTCCAGGACCCAGCAACACCACATCGACGGTCAGACGGAACACCTGGTTGAACAGGCGGGCCATGTTGAGAGCGAGGTACTGGGCACCGTGTGGCTGGGCGTCATGGGATACGATGACGATGCGCTGCAATCTCGACCGCGATCCGGCTTCCGCTGGTTTTGACAGTGCCGCGCGCGTCTCGTGAAGAAAGGCGTATCCGTACCGGCGATCAGGCTCGAGGTAGGCGCCTTCAGCCCACTCATTCCACGCGTTGAGAAACACCAGCTTTTCACCTGCCACGGGATTCTGGCGCGCATAATCGATGGCAAGGCCCAACCATTCCCGATAGCGCTTCGGGGTGGCATTAACAAAGGTGTAGCCTGCGCCAGGCTTGCGCGCCTCGTTGTCCCAAGAGGGAAACACGCCACGGATCATGTCGTAGTTAGGCACTTGTGCGTTGCGGGCGCGCTTTATGATGTCGCCATAATCAATTACATTGCCTTGATATTCCGGATTGACAATCTGAAGGTTTCGATTGATCGGTTCCAGTCCGCGCGCAAGCTTGTGTGGCGGAAACTCGATGGCGGCGTCAAACCCGTAAACGCGTGGGTCCTCGACGTCAAACTGCACCATCGCAAGGAACAATTCTCCAAGTCCGGCACTCCTGCAATGGTTGCGCCAGCGTTCCAGCGTGGCCGCCACATCCGGTAATAGCGAGGGACGATACAACACGACAAGCGGCCGGCCATCGACCCGGATGTAACGCGAGTCGCGCAACATGGGTTCCAACGAGGCAATGAAGGCAAGATCATCTTCCGGTGAATGGTTCTGCCCTATCAGGACCTCTTGATCGAAGCCATCCCATCGGCGGGTCCAGTTTTCGTTTGCCCAGCAAACGCAAAACGGCAAGCCAATATCGGGATTCTCAAGCAACTGTTGCAGCGGCCGGTCAAGCAAACGTCGGCCAGCAAACCAATAATGATGGAAACAGAACCCCGAGATTCCGTAGTGCCGAGCCAGTTCGGCCTGCCGCCGCATCACACTCGGCACGCGAAGATCATAGAAGCCGAGTTCTCCGGGCAGCCGCGGCTGATAATGGCCTACGAACTGAGGGGCGGCCTTGGAAACATTGGTCCACTCGGTGAAGCCTCGACCCCACCATTCATCGTTTTCGCGAATCGGGTGGAACTGTGGCAGATAGAAAGCAATTGCGCGGACATCAATTTTCGCAAAATCAGCCGGTTCTTCATCCCACGGCACATAGTCGTAGTCGCGCCGCCCACTGGCCATCGCATATAGCGCACGCAAAAGCTGAGCCGCCCCGCCCCCATCCGGGATACTATCGTTCACTTGCTCTCCCTCGTACGAATGCCTTTTCCTGCCTCGCGTTCTGCTCGCAATCCGATCGCTTCCACCCCTTGAAAGCAATCATCTCTCCCGGCGAGCCGCGAAGGCGCATAGAGTTTACCAAGCAATCCTGCCCTTGGTGCGGCGGCCGGAATCTGCAATCTCCATCGGGACTGCGCACGGTCAGTGAAGCTCATCACTGCTTGGGCGCAGGGCGCCGCAGGATATGAACACTGACCCAGCGCAACGGCGCCGTCAGGCGCCAGCTGGTGGACGAAACCAGCCCAGCCAAGCGTGCATTGCTATCGTCCAGCGCAGCCGTCAATTGGAGCAATTGGGCCTTGGTGTCGGCAAGGTCACGGTTCAGCAGAACATCCAAAGCTTCGATCCGCCGGCTTTGGGCACTATTACCGTTGAGCATCTGGTCGACACCGTTATTCACTTGCTCCATGCGCAGCAGCGCAGTATTCAACAATCCGTGTTGCCGCTGCAAACGCGCTTCCACGGCAGAAATCGTTTCACGATGGCGATGTAAGCCTGCCGCCAATTCACTAATCTGGACCTCCCGCTCGGCATTCATGGAACGCGATTGTTCTCCGACTTCTCCGACACGTTGTTCAATTGTGTCCAATTTCGCGGCGAGATCCTCGTTCCATTTCCGCAACTCGTTGTGTCCTGCGGTTGCAGCTTTGGTTTGTTCCGCGATCTGCAGCGACAGTTCTGCGTTCAATGTCCGCGATTGCTGATCAACCACTTCTACGCGCTTATTGATTTTATCCAGCCATTGCTCGACAGCTTGTCTGGTTGTCTGGAGAGTCTCCTGCGCCACGACATCCGCCGAAGCCCGCTGTTCAATGCGTGTTTCAGCGGTCTGGGCACGCGCTTCGGCGTCCCAGCGCTCCTTCAGCAACCGATTGACGTGTTCATCATAGAGTTCTGCGGCGCGACGGAAACTGTCATGCAATGTCCTCAGCATGCTCCAACCGCGTCTCCCTTCGGACAACTGAAGGGCGGACTGATACAACGCATGCACCAACTCCGGCAGGGGCTCGCCACCAGGCACTCGCGAATCGCGACCGGAATTAACCGCGTGGTGCCGAAGTTTCCGGTCGAGAAACGCATCCACCTCGCCAACCACAGTGTCAATGGGATTCGGCCACTCCATGCAAAAATGCTCTGCAACACGGCCCATGCTGCTGCGCCAGTTAGCAAGAAGCTGATCAAAGGTAATGAGCGCCCTGTCGCATTCCCGGGTCGCGGCTTCTGCTTCCAGCAGGTACTGGACCCACATCAGGAAGAGCGGGGTGCGCGGCCATCCGTTGCGAACATGCAAAGACTCAATTACCTCATTCGGGTTGCGCACCACGAACAGGCAATCAACAACAAACCCCTGCTTCCCAAACTCGGAAATCCACAGGGGCGCGGTAAGGCACATGCGTGGATCCTTCACCGCGCAAAGACGACTGTTGGCAAAATCGCGCCCGATGAGTTTCTCTATGCTTCGCGACGCGGCTTTTGCGGCATCGGATTCGAGCCAGTTTGCCGGCATGTCGCGCATGTCGTACCAAGTGCGGCCTAGTGCCTGAAGAAGATCGTCATTTATCTTCACCGCATCGGCATGCTCCCAGAAACCGACGGGGTTGTCGGCGGCCGGCGCCACTAACCTTGCACCCAAATCAGCGCCGAGGAGATTCAACACGCGCGTCACCGCAGAAGTACCACTCCTGTGCATTCCCAGGACCAACAGAACGCGACGCGAGGACCCTTCCGCAGGCTTCATGGGGCGACCACGCTTGCCGTGACGTGGACTTGTGGGTCGATATTCAGATCCATGGTGGTTGTTGCGAGGCGGCCAGGTTCATGGATGACCTTGAACATCGCACCATCAATCCAGCGATCCAGGTAAACGTGCTCTTCACCAACGAGGCCTTGCACGCCGGCATTGAGGAAATACGCGCCGGAAGCAAACATGCACGGAAACTTGAATCGCACCACCACCTCCGAGTCTGCGGGAATGTCAGGCAGGCTGTCGCCATGCCAAGAGGTTACACAGCCGGCCAACTCCAGTCCTGTCACGCTTTTTATCAACATTCCGCACCGTACTGCACTCGCGGCGCGATCAAACCGGACTGTGTAGGTGTAGATGTACTCGCGCATCGGCTGAAGGATATTCACACGTCGACCAAGGAGCGTCTCAATGTGAGGATCGACGATGGATGCCCCACACGCGTCGTAACGGAAAATGCTCTTAGGAACCAAGCCTTCCTCGAAAAAAGACTCGTCCAAAGCCTCAGGCCCGTCTTGTACGCGGGGCATATCGCTACCACCGTCCGGATCGCCGGCCAATCGCGGGCTCTGGTCGGACGGACTAGGGGTGCCCTCGCAGTATGGATCGGCGACTTCTTGGGCCTCATCCGTCGACGCCGCTTCCGGCTTCACTTTCCGGCGGATCGATTCCCGGATGGACAGATACTTGTCTGCGGGTGAATAAAGGATCTTCTGGTACCGAGAAATGACGAATTTGGGGCTACCAATTGTAAGCAGTTCGCCTCGATCAAGAAGAAGCGCTCGATTGCACAGCTCGGTCACCGTGGAACCTGCGTGCGACACGAACAGTACGGTAGCTCCGCGTTTGCGAATGCTGTCGATACGAGCAAAACACTTGCGCTGAAAGGCTTCGTCGCCCACGGAAAGCGCCTCATCGACAACGAGGATATCTGGATCCACGTTGATGGCGACTGCAAACGCCAGGCGAACGTACATGCCGCTCGAATACGTTTTGACCGGCTGATCAATGAAGTCACCGATTTCCGCAAAATCGAGAATTGCCTGATACCGTTCCTGCAGTTCTTCGTCCGTAAGCCCATACAGGAGCCCACTCAGGCGCACATTCTCCTTGCCGGTAAACTCCGGATTGAATCCCGCGCCCAGTTCAAGGAGAGCGGCAATGCGGCCCTTGATGTCTATACTTCCCAGAGTTGGGTTGAGCGTTCCGCAAATCATCTGCAGCAGCGTTGATTTCCCGGACCCATTGCGCCCGACGATGCCGACTGTTTCTCCCCGATTTACTTCAAAACTGACGTCGCGCAGCGCCCAAAATTCCCGGAAGTAGCCGCGCGGCGACCGCCGGACTGCGCGTTGCACGCGAGGCAGGATCATTTGCTTCAAGCGGTCCGCTGGCTGTGCGTAAATTTCGTAGCGTTTGGACAAGCCTGTCACGCTGATACTGGATTCATCAGAGGACATCGGCAAAACCCTTGCGCGTTTTTTCGAACCATGCGAATGCTACCCATGCGAACAGCAAAGATGCCAACAGATAAACGCTCAAATGGTCCCACTGCGGCAACTTGCCCCAGATGAGAACATTTTGAGAGGCTTCCACGATAATGGTAAGAGGGTTGAAATAAAGCGCGAGACGAAAGCGCTCGGGAATCAGTGTTGCCGGATAAAGAATTGGCGCAAGGAACATCAGCGCCATCGTCACAATGCTGACCAACTGTTTGAGGTCACGAAAGTAAACCCCCAGTGATGCAAGCAGCCACACTGTTCCGGCAACAAAAGGAAGGAAACAAATAACCACGACCGGAAACATTACTATCGTCCAGGGAATTCCACCCATGATGAATGGCGAAATCACCAACAAAACGATCGTGGAGACGAATAGGTGAAACAAGCCGGAGCAAATCGTGCTCCACGTCAGCGTCTCAAGCGGGAATACGACGCGTTTGACGAAATTGGTGTTCTCAAGGATGACAGTAGTAGCCTTGTTCGCACATTCGGCGAAGAAGGTATTGATGTTGAGGCCCGCAAACAACACGACCGCGTACTGGAAATGATTTGTCGTGTTTTCATTCCAGCGGGATTTGAAGATCACGCCGAATACAAAGGTGTAAATGGCCAGCATGAGCAACGGATTGAAGAACGACCACAGCAGTCCGGCAAACGAGCCACGGTAACGACTGATCACGTCCCGCTTGGCCATTTGAACCACGAGCGAAAAGTGTCGCTTGAGCGCGACATATGGCGACAGCGGATCGGCGAGACGATAGGCGGTGGTGATCATTGGGTTGTACAGTCTGGCACTATGTAGCCGGCGGGGCGCAGTCATTATCCAATGACCACATGACTGGAAGTTTACTTGGGCCGATGCCGAGCCTCAGACCAGCGCAGATTGCAGTTCGTCGCGCAAATCTGCAACACCCTCCACCCCCACCGACAATCGGATCAATCCATCGCTAATGCCGAGCCGCTTGCGGTTGGCGGGCGGGACGGAGGCGTGGGTCATGATGGCGGGGTGTTCGATCAGGCTTTCGACGCCGCCCAGCGATTCGGCCAGCGCGAAGAAATGGCAGCGCTCCAGCATGCGGCGCGCTTTCTTGAGGCCACCTTTGACTTCGATCGTCACGATGCCGCCGAAGCCGTGCATCTGGCGGCGCGCCAGTGCGTGTTGCGGATGCGATTTGAGGCCCGGATAGATCACGCGTTCGACCGCGGGATGTTTTTCCAGCCACTTGGCCAGTTCGAGCGCGTTGGCGCAATGCGCCTGCATCCGCAGCGCCAATGTCTTGACGCCACGCAGGGCGAGGAACGCATCGAACGGCCCTGCGACCGCGCCCACCGAGTTCTGCAGGAACGCCAGGCGTTCGGCGAGTTCCGGCGTCGACACGATCGCGACACCGCCGACCATGTCGGAATGGCCATTCAGGTATTTCGTTGCCGAGTGCACCACGATGTCCGCGCCGAATTCCAGCGGGCGCTGCACCATCGGCGAACAGAAGGTGTTGTCCACCACCAGCAGCAGG
>Ga0070691_10000124_pt1 | contig 23289 bp, 18 predicted proteins | sample KBSK1101metaG_FD_64673 | JGI IMG/M metagenome (GOLD analysis project Ga0070691, IMG submission 64673) | Corn, switchgrass and miscanthus rhizosphere microbial communities from Kellogg Biological Station, Michigan, USA - KBS K1-10-1 metaG | ecosystem: Host-associated > Plants > Roots >... | reverse complement strand
CACGGCCGAGCAGCCCTTCTCGCGGATGTGGTACCCGGAGATCGAGATCGTGTTCCATTTCGGCACGTTGCGGTGGCAGTACTCGAAGATGTCCGTGGTCAGCCGCATCGTCGGCTCGGCCGGGTAGATGTAGTTGCCGCGCGCCATGTACTCCTTCAGCACGTCGTTCTGGACGGTGCCGCGCAGCTTCTCGGAGGGCACGCCCTGTTCCTCGCCGACCAGCTCGTAGAGCAGCAGCAGGATCGCCGCCGGGGCGTTGATCGTCATCGAGGTGGAGACGCTGTCGAGCGGGATCTGGTCGAAGCAGATCCGCATGTCCTCGATGGTGTCGATCGGGACGCCGGTGCGGCCGACCTCGCCGTTGCAGAGCGGGTCGTCGGAGTCGCGGCCGAGCTGGGTCGGCAGGTCGAAGGCCATCGAGAGCCCGGTCGAGCCGTGCTCGATCAGGTAGCGGTAGCGCTCGTTGGTGTCCTCGGGCGAGGCGAAGCCGGCGTACTGGCGCATCGTCCAGAGCCGGTCGCGGTACATGCCCTCGTGGATGCCGCGGGTGAACGGCGGCTGGCCCGGCTCGCCGAGCCGCTGCTCGAGGCCGGGGGCGACGTCGTCCTCGCTGTACAGGGGCTCGATTTCGATCCCGGAGTCGGTGAAGATGCGCTCGTCGTCGGGACCGACCACGGGGGCGATCGTGCGGTGGGCCTCCTCGGCCGCCGGTTTACCGGTGCTTGCCATCTCGGCGGAGGATATTGACAACCGTTCCGTGGTTCCTTTGGGACGGGATGCGTCCCTAAGGAACCACGCGAGGGATCAGGCCGGGGGCTGTTGCCGCGTCCAGGCGAGCAGGTCGGCGAGGCTCTGCCCGAGCGCGAGCTCCGGCGCCGAGCCGATCGCCTCGCGCAGCCGGGCCGGGTCGCCGACCAGCGCCGGCGGGTCGGCCGGGCGGGCGAGGTCGGGGTCGGGGCGGACCGTCACCGGCACCCGCGCCTGCCGGCCCAGCTCCTCGACCAGGGCGGCGATCGAGGTGCCGCGGCCGGAGCAGAGGTTGAAGGTCCCGCTCGCCTCCCGGCGCGAGAGCTCGACCAGCGCCGCCGCCCCCTCGCGCACGTCGACGAAGTCGCGGACGGCGTCCGGGTTGCCCAGCGCCAGCTCCACTCCCCCCTCCCCCGCCCGCTCGGCCGCGGCGATGCGACGGGCGAAGCCGGGCACCGCGAAGCGGTCCGACTGGCCGGGGCCGATCAGGTTGAAGAGGCGGGCGACCGCGATCCGCAGCCCGCGGCCACGGGCATACTGGCCGCAGATCGTCTCCATCGCCGCCTTGCTGGCGCCGTAGGGGGTGACGGGACGCGGCTCGAACCCCTCGGCCAACGGCAGCTCGGCGGCGGACCGGATGCCGTAGACGTCGGCCGAGGAGAGGCAGAGCACGTGCGCGGCCGGAGCCTTGCGGCCAACCGCCTCGAGCAGGTTGAGCACGCCGGCCGTGTTGACCGCGAAGGTCTCGGCGGGCTGCTGCCAGCTGCGACCGACGGAGGCCGAGCCGGCGGCGTTGACGACGAGGTCCGGCCGCGCCTCGCGCAGGCAGGACGAGATCGAGGCCGGGTCGAGCAGGTCACAGGCCGGACCGGCGGCCGTCCGGGTCGCCCTGACCACACGCAGACCGGCGGCCGCGGCCGCCGCGGCGACATGCCCGCCGACGAAGCCACCGGCGCCGAGGAGCAGCAGCGTGCGCCCCTCTTTCATGCGAAGCCGCTCGGCTCAGTCGGTGGCGCCGACGAGGCGCTCGACGCCGGTCTTCTCGATCGTCCGGCGCAGGCCTTCGTCGAGGTTGACCTCGGGCTCCCAGCCGAGCAGGTCGCGAGCGCGGCCGATGTCGGGCTGGCGCTGCTGCGGGTCGTCGGTCGGCAGCGCCTCGTAGATGATCTCCGAGCGCGACTCGGTCACCTCGATCACCGATTTGGCCAGTTCCAGCAGCGTGAACTCGTTCGGGTTGCCGATGTTGACGGGGGTGTGGACGTCGGACTCGGCCAGGGCGACGATGCCGCGGATCAGGTCGTCGACGTAACAGAAGCTGCGCGTCTGACTGCCGTCCCCGAACACGGTCAGCGGCCGGTCCTGCAGCGCCTGGCGCAGGAAGGTCGGGATCGCGCGGCCGTCGTGCGGGCGCATGCGCGGGCCGTAGGTGTTGAAGATGCGGACGATCGCCGTGTCGACGCCCTGCTGGCGGTGGTAGGCCATGGTCAGGGCCTCGGCGTAGCGCTTGGCCTCGTCGTAGACGCCGCGCGGGCCGATCGGGTTGACGTGGCCCCAGTAATCCTCTTTCTGCGGGTGGACCTGGGGGTCGCCGTAGACCTCGCTGGTCGAGGCGATGAGGAAGCGGGCGCGCTTGAACTTGGCGACGCCGAGCATGTGGTGGGTGCCGTGGGAGCCGACTTTGAGCGTGTGCAGCGGCAGCCGCAGGTAGTCGATCGGGCTCGCCGGCGAGGCCAGGTGGTAGACGAAGTCGACCGGCTCGGGGATGTCGACGTGCGAGGTGATGTCGACGTTGCGGAACTCGAAGGCGTCGTCGCGGATGTGCGCGATGTTCTCCAGCGATCCGGTCTCGAGGTTGTCGAGGCAGAGAACGCGGTGGCCCTTGCCGAGCAGGTGCTCGCAGAGGTGGGATCCGAGGAAGCCGGCGCCGCCGGTGACTACGCAGGTGGACATGGGACCGATGCTATCGGGGTCGCCGCGGCGGCGACGGCCGGGGGTCGCTTTCTGCAATTTCCGCGGATCGGCCCCAGACACCCGTCCAACCGAGGGGAGAATTTCGCTTCGGGCATCGCTAGGAATGGCATGTTCGGGAGGGGAAATTGAAGTGGCCGGGGAGTGTCCGATAATGGGCGATGGGAACGGGGCGCCCGAGGGCGTGCTTCCCGGCGCCGACGCCGCTCGCAAACGGGCGGCGGTGGAAACCTACGCGCTGCACGAGAGGTCCCTGCGGCGCACCGCCCGCCGCTACTCGATCTGCGACGACGACGCCGACGACGCGCTGCAGCGCGCCTTCGAGATCCTGCTCACCAAAGCGCCGAGCGAGGACCCGCGGGAACTGATCCGCTGGACCCAGACCGTGCTCAAGCACGAGGCGCTGGCGGTGCGCCGCGAGCGCGAGCGGATCCTCAGCGGCCCCGCCGCGGCGACGCCGGAGCCGGGCCGCGAAGACTGGGTGGCGCTGATCCCCGCCGATGCCGACGGCCCGCCGGAGCAGGCCGAGCGGCGCGAGGCGATCGCGCGCAGCCGCGAGGCGCTGCAGACGCTGAAGCCCCAGGAGCTGCGGGCGCTCGGGCTGCTGGCGCAGGGCTACTCCTACAGGGAGATCGGCGAGATCACCGGCTACAGCCACACCAAGATCAACCGCTGCCTGGCCGAGGGAAGGGAGCGGCTGCGCGGCGTGCTCGCGCGCAGCCACGACGGCAGCCGCTGCGAGGAGCTGCGACCGCTGCTCTCGGCCTTCTGCGATGGCGAGGCGACGGCGGCCGACGAAGGGGTGGTGCGCGAGCACCTGCGGGCCTGTGGCGGTTGCCGCGCCACCCTGCGCGCCTACCGGGCCGCCCCGCGGACGGTGGCGGCGCTGGCGCCGGGGCTCGCGGTGGGGCGCTCGCTGCTGGAGCGGGCGCACGAGGCGCTTGCCGAGCTCGCGAGCCGTCTCGGCGGGGGCGGCAGACCCGCGGGACTGCCTCAAGCGGCGGCGTCGACCGGTGGCGGAGGAGCCGGGCTGGCCGGCATCGTCAAGGCCGCGGCGCTCTGCGCCGGCGCCGCCGGCACCGCCACCGCCTGCCTCGCCACCGGTCTGCTCCCGGCGCCGGCGGCGCTCAGCCGCGACCAGGCGCGGTCGGCGGCGATCGAGCGGCGAATCGACCCCCACCTCGCCGCCGCCTGGCGCACCGCCACCCGGCCCGGGGACAGGCCGGCGCCAACCCCGCGGCCGGCCGGGGCGCCAGAGGGGGATCGGCCGCAGTCGCCGTCCGAGCCGGAACCGGCCTCGACCGTGGAAGCGGCGCCGGCGAGCGAAGCGGCGCCGACCGGGTACCCGGTCGAACCGGAAGCCGAAGCGGCCCCCGCTCCGACCTCCGAAACCCCTGCGCCGCAAGCGGGCGGCGGCGACCCGGCCGGGGAGTTCGGCCCGTGAGGCGCCTGCTCGGACTCCTCGTCCTTGCCCTCGCGCTCGCGGCGGCGGCCGCGGAGCGCGCCGAGGCGGTCGATCCCGCCCTGCGCCCGCTCGACCTGACGGTCATCGACGGCTCGACGAGCTGGCACCCCGACAACGACTTCCGCCTGTACTGGGACCTGCCGCGGGATGGCAACAAGGACATGGCCGTCGCGGCTGTCCACTTCCGGCTTCGCGACGGCGACGGCCGGGTGGCGCTGGCCGAGCAGCGGCTGCCGGGCTGGACGAACCGGCTCGATCACGTCGCAGTTCCCTGGGGCCCCGGCGCCTATGAGGTCGAGCTCTGGCTCGAGGCCCCGGGCGGCGAGACCGGCCCCGTCGTCACGACCAGCCTGCTCTTCGACGACACCCGCCCGGAACCGACCCGGCCGCTGGTCCCGGCCGGCTGGTTCGCCGGCGACGAGATCGTGCGGCTGAAGCTCGAGCACCCGGCGGGCCCGCAGCCGGTCTCCGGGATCCGCGGCTACGCGGTGGCGGTCGGCCCGGGAGCAGGCGGCGCGCCGTGCGCGGGGCCAGCCCGCTGCAAACTCGAGGAGACCGACGTCAGGGCCGGGATCGCCGATGACACCGTCTCCCTCGGCCTGTTGCCCGAGGGAGACAACCTCGTCCGCGCGGTGAGCGTCTCCGGCTCCGGAGTGCGCTCCGCCGAGACCAGCGCCGTGGTCCGCGTGGACGCGACCGGCCCGGCGGTCGGGCTCGACCCGACGACGGGATGGGTGGACCACCCGGTGCGGGTGTCGGCTCGCGCGCTCGATCGGCTCTCGGGGATGGCCCCAGGTGGGCCGGCGGGCCCATACACGGCGATCTCCGTGGACGCCGGCCCACCGCGGCTCGCGGCGGGGGCGAGCGTGGCGGCGCCGGTGAGCGGCGAGGGCATCCACACCGTCGTCGCCTCGGCTCGCGACGCCGCCGGCAACCTGGGCGAGGCGCCGGAGAGGGTCCGGGTCCGGATCGACGAAAGCCCTCCCGCGATCGCCTTCGCGAGGGCGCAGGACCCAGCCGATCCCGAGCGGATCGAAGCCAGCGTCGCCGACGCCCTTTCCGGCCCCGACCCAAGCCGGGGCTCGATCGCCGTGCGCCCGGCCGGCTCGCGCCGGCGCTTCCAGGCCCTGCCGACCAGGTTCGAGCGGGGGAGGCTGGTGGCCCACTGGGACTCGGAGGGGTTCGCGGCCGGCAGCTACGAGTTTCGCGCGAGCGCCGCCGACGTCGCCGGGAACCCGGGGAGCGCGGAGCGGCGCGCGGACGGGGCAAGGATGGTGCTGGCCGCCCCGCTGAAGACCCCGACGAGCGTCTGGGGGAGGCTCGGCGGCGGCGGGCCCGCGCGGGGAGCGGGAGATGCCGTGGGCGCCACCGTCTACAGGGGCCGGCTCACCTCGATCGCGGGCGCACCGCTGGCCGGCCGTGAGATCGAGATCGTCGAGAGCTTCGCGGACGGGGCCAGCCCCGCCCGGAACGTCTCGGTCGTCCGCACCGCCGCCGATGGCCGCTTCCGGGCCCGTCTCGCCCCCGGTCCCAGTCGTCAGCTGGAGGCCGTGTTCGCCGGCACCCGCGACCTCGGCCGCAGCCGCGGTGGGGAAGCCTCGTTGCCGGTGCGATCGCGGGTTGGGATGCGCGCCTCCTCGCCGACCGCGCCGGTCGGCGGGCCGCCGGTCGTGTTCCGGGGCCGCCTCGGCGACCGGGGAGCGCCGATCCCCGCCGGCGGCCGCTCGATCGAGCTCCAGTTTCGCCTGCCAGACGGCGAGTGGTCGCAGTTCCGCACGATCGGAACCGACCGCCGGGGTCGCTTCCGCTACGCCTACGCGTTCCGCGACGACGACAGCCGCGGCGTCCGCTTCCAGTTCCGCGCCTTCGTGCCGGCGCAGCCCGGCTGGCCCTACGAGCCAGCCGGGTCGAAGCCGGTCTTCGTCACCGGCCGCTGAACAAAGCCAAGAGTGCCCAGGACCAAGCGATGCGTTCACGAAAAAGACCCCGTGTGGTGGTTCCACACGGGGTCTTTTGAGGGGGCGCAGCGCGCCGCGTCCTGGGTGCTCTCTTAACGGAGGGTGGCGAGTTGATCAGTGACCTGATCAACGAGCCCTTGCGCCCGGGAGGTCTGCTCGTCGATAGCGCGGCGGACGCGGGACTCGACCTCGTTGCGGTTGCGCTTGATCGTCGTCTCGACCGTGCGCTGGTGCTTGCGGGCTTCGCGCTCGACCCGGTTGCGGGTCTTGCGGGCCTCGGTGGTCGCCTTGCGGCGGGCGCTGGTGCCGCGACGCTCGGTGCGCTTGACCGATTTGCGCAGCTGGGCGCGGTAGGACTTGAGCTGCTTCTCGGCGCTGGTGCGGCCGGTCCACGGCTCGACCAGGTCGGTGACGCGGTCGGCGGCGCTGAGGACGATGCCGACGGGGAAGTCGATCGCGGTCTCGGCGACGGTCTGGACCTGGTTCTTCTCAGCGACGGCCGTCTTGGTGGCCGCCCTTTTGGTGGCTTTGGCGGTGCTGGCGGCGGATTTTTTGGCTTCCGTCGTCGCTCGCTTGGCCTGGGTTTTCGATTTGCTGCCGTTCTTAGCTGCTGCCATGGAGGAGAGATCCCTTCGAGTTTGTTTGCCTGCCTGGGGGAAGTTCGCGAGTGTAGCGAACGTATGTTCTTTTGCGAACACACGTTCTTAACCTCTTTCGGCGAACCGGTTACACCGGCTCGGACGCGACCTGCGCGGCCCGCACCGTCGCCAATGCGGCCTCCTCGCAGGCGGCCGCGATCGGGTAACGGGCGTCGAGCTCCAGCCCCACCTCCCCGAGATCGAGGTCGCCGAAACCAACCGCGCCGCCGGCCTCGCGCACGATCAGCTGCGCCGCGGCGGCGTCGACCGAGCGGCAGGAGCGCAGGCTGAGCATCGCGTCGAAGCGGCCGCAGGCGACGTAGGAGGCGGTGATCGCGATCGAGCCGACGACCCGCAGTCGGTAGGCCCTGCCGGCCAGCGCCTCGAGCGCCGGCAGCGACCAGCGCGGCTCGGCCGACTCGAGACCGACCACCTCGAGCTTCTCGCCGGCGGCGCCGACCCGGGCGGGGGCGCCGGCCAGGGTCGCCCCCTTGCCGCGGCCGGCCGCGAACTCCTCGGCGGCGCCGAAGTCGTGGACGAAGCCGAACTCGACGTCGGCCATGCTGGTGCCGGAGGCGACGGCGATGCTGAGGCTGTGCGAGGGGATCGTGCGGCGAGCGTTGAGCGAGCCGTCGATCGGGTCGATCACGACCCGGGCGGAGCCGCCGGAGCCGAACTCGACTTCGCCCCGCTCCTCGGAGACGGCGACGAAGGAGGCGCCGGCCGCGGCCAGCGCGTCGAGCTCGGCGAAGACCGCGTCCTCGCAGCGGCGGTCGATCGCCAGGGTGCGGTCGCCGCCCTCGCCGATGCCCTCGTAGACGGTGCGCTCGGCGCTGCTCGCGGTGGCGGCGAAGATCTGCCGCTGGGCGGCCACGATGCGGCGGCAGATTCCCAGCCAGTCTGCGGAGAAAACGTCCATCGGCCGAATGCTATGTCGCGCTAGCGTTGGGGCGATGCGCGAGGAGCAGCCGACGGCGGCCGTACAGGCGGAGGAGCGGGAACGGGCGATCGCCCACGGCGCCGGGCCGCTGCTGGTCCTGGGCGCGGCGGGCACCGGCAAGACCGAGCTGCTGGCGCGGCGGCTGGCCTGGCTCGCGGCCAGCGGCACCGCCCCCGAGCGCGTGCTCGTGATCGGCTCCACCCGGGCGACGGCGCAGCGGCTGCGCGAGCGCTCGGAGGCGCTGCTGGACCGCCCCTTCGAGGAGCTCTGGATCGGCAGCTGGGACACGGTCGGCGAGCGGCTGCTGCGCGAGCACGTCGAGGCGGCCGGGCTCGACCCCTTCTTCGACGTGCTCGGCCCGGCCGAGCGGCTGGCGATGCTGCTCGACCGGCTCGACCGGCTGCCGCTGCGCCGGCATGAGATCCGCGGCAACCCGGCGGCGCTGCTGGCGCGGCTGCTGGCGCGGATCGACGAGCTCAAGGCCGAAGGGGTGGGGCCGACGAAGCTGGAGCAGCGGGCGCGCGAGCGCGAGCGCGAGGCGGGCGACGAAGCCGAGCGCGAGGCGGCGCGGCGCGAGCTCGAGTTCGCCGAGTTCCACACAGCCCACGACCGCATCCTCGCCGGCGCCGGCAGCCTCGACCGCGGCGACGTCTTCCTCGCCCTCAACAACCTGTTGCGCGAGCGCGCCGACGTCCGCCGCGAGATCGCCGAGCGCTTCCAGCAGCTGATGGTCGACGAGCTGGAGGAGACGACCCCCGCCCAGCGCGGCATCCTCCGCGCGCTCGCGGAGGACAACGCCAACCATCTATACGCGCTGGAAGAGAGCGAGGAGCTGAGCGGCTGGTACCGGGACCTCCATCCCGAGGGCGACGTCGTCGCGCTCGAGCACAGGTTCCGCGAGCCGAAGCTGCACTTCTGGCGCTGCGCGAACGAGCGGGCGCAGTCGCAGGCGGTGGCGCGCGAGGCCGAGCACCTGATCGCCGCCGGCGCCGACCCGGCCCAGGTCTGCGTGCTGGTCGCCGACCCGGCCCGCCAGGGCGGCGCGGTGGCGGCGGCGATGGAGGAGCGCGGCATCCCCTTCCACCTCTCCGGGCCGGCGGCGCTGTTCCAGCGGCCCGAGGTGCGCGACGCGATCGCCTGGCTGCGGGCGCTGGCCGACCCCGACGACTCGCCGGCGGTGGCGCGGGCGCTGACCCGGCCGCCGATCGAGCTGCGGCCCGGCGACCTGGCGCGGCTGACGACGATCGCCCGCCGCCGCAAGCAGGACATGGTCGCCGCCTGCGAGGCGGCCCTCGACAGCCCCCAGTTCCAGCCCGAGGCGCGGGAGCGGATCCAGTCCTTCCTCAAGCTCTACAACGCCGCCGCCGCGGCGATGGAGGAGCGCCGCGCCGACGTCTTCGTGCGGCGCCTGATCGAGCGCGTGGGGCTGCGGCGCCAGCGCCTCTTCGCCGCCCAGCCCGAGGTCGCCGAGCGGCTGCTGGGGCTCTCGCGCCTGGCCGAGCTGGCGACCGCCTGGGCGCGGCGCGAGCCGCACGGCTCGACCCGCGGCTTCGTCGCCTACCTCAGCGCCGTCGCCGAGGCCGGCATCGAGCCGGCCGGGGGCGAGGAGCCGCCCTCCCCCGCCTCGGTGCAGGGGATGGCGATGGACGCCGTCAAGGGGATCGGCTTCGACCACGTCTTCGTGCTCGGGCTCGAGCGCGAGGCCGACTGGGCGCGGATCGGCTGGCCGGCCCGCAGCGGCCTGGTGCTCTCGCGGGTCGAGCGCGACGAGCAGGGCGACGCCCGGCCCTCGCGCTTCTACCAGCGGGCGCTGGCGGCGGCAGAGGGGGTCGAGGAGGAGCACGGGGAGGAGCTGTTCGGCCCGGCCGAGGGCCTGCACGCGACCTACCGGACCCTGCGCGAGCAGGTGCTCGAGGCCTCCTGGCGGGCCGGCCGCGAGCTCTCGGAGCCGCGCCTGGACACGGCGATCGACGTCAACCGCGCGATCGCCCGCTACCTGGAGCTGCTGAAGCTGGCGGCGCTGGCCCAGCGCCCCGGCGAGGAGGGGACGGCGGAGGCGATCGAGGCAGTCAACGGCCTCCTGCGCCAGGTCGCGACGCCCGAGCAGCAGGCCGAGCTCGACGCCTCCTCGCTCGACTCCTACCTGCTCGACGCCGAAGACGAGCAGGGGCGCCGCCGCAAGCTGATCGCGGCCCGCGAGGAGCCCTCGCTGGAGGCCTTCCTGCCGCGCCGCGGCGACGGCATGCTCAGCCTCTCGGCCTCCGACCTCAGCCTCTACCTGACCTGCCCGCTGAAGTACAAGTTCGCGCGCGTCTTCGGCATCCCCCAGGAGCCGACGATCAACCAGCGCTTCGGGATCCTCATCCACAACGTGCTCGAGCGCTTCCACAAGGAGCCGCCGGAGAGCGACGAGGACGGGCTGCGCGAGCTGACCCACCTGTTCGAGACCGGCTGGCGGCGCACCGGCTTCGGCGCCACCGACGACGAGCTGCAGTTCCGCGACCGCGCCCGCGAGGCGCTGCGGCTCTACTGGGAACGCGAGCGCGTGGCCGAGGGCGAGCCGGTCTGGCTGGAGAAGAAGTTCGACTTCAAGGTCGGCGAGCACCACGTGCGCGGCCGGGTCGACCGGGTCGACCGCCTGCCCGACGGCGACTACGAGCTGATCGACTACAAGACCGGCGAGCGCAAGTCGGCGGCGGAGCTGGAGGACGACCTGCAGCTCGCCCTCTACCGGCTCGCGGCTCGCGAGGCCTGGGAGGTCGAGGCCAGCAGCGGCAGCTACTACTACGTGCTCGACGCCGACAAGGTCCCGGCGCCGACCAGGCCCGACGACGCCGAGCGGGTCGAGCGCACGGTGCTGCAGGTGGGCGAGGGCATCCTCGGCCAGGACTTCGAGCCGCGCCCCTCCCCCAGCGTCTGCAGCTGGTGCGACTACCGCCTGATCTGCCCGGCCGCGGAAACCTGAGCGACGATCAGGCCTGGTCGCCGCGCTGGCGCAGGAAACGCTGGAACTCGCGGGCGATGGTGTCGGCCGAGGGCAGCTCCTCGCCCTCCTCGGTCAGCAGGTCGACCTGTTCGGCCTCGATCCGCGAGACCAGCTCCTCGACCTCGGGGTTGGCGGCGATGGCGCGGCCGATCTGCTCCTCGTAGTCGCTCGCTTCCTCCTCCAGCTCGGAGGCCTCGACGGCGATCCCGGTCAAGCTCTCGAGCCGGCGCAGCAGGGCCAGCGCCGCCTTCGGGTTGGGCACGGCGGCGACATAGTGCGGGACCGCCGCCCAGAGCGAGGCGGAGTTGATGCCGGCCTGGCGGCAGAGGTCGTGGACGATGCCGACGATCCCGGTCGGGCCCTCGTAGCTGGAGCGCTCGAGTTCCAGCTCGTCGACCATCTGCCGATCGGAGGCGAGGCCGGTGATCGGGACCGGCAGGGTGTGCGAGACCTCGGCGATCAGCGCCCCGAGCGTGATCACCAGCTCGACCCCGAGCGCGTCGGCGGCGGTCGCGACCGTCTCCGAGAAGGTGCGCCAGCGCAGGTTCGGCTCGGTCCCGTCGAGCAGCACCAGGTCGCGGTCGGCGGTCGGCACGCGGACCGCGATCAGGTTGTTCTGGGGCCAGTCGATCCGCCGCGTCTCGCCGTCCTCCAGGCTGATCGTCGGCCGGGTCGCCTGAAAGTCGAAGTAGTCCTCGGGGTCGATCCGCGCGATCAGCTCGGCGTCGAGCGAGGAGGCGACCGCGGCGAGCGCCGTGGAGGCCGCCGAGGAAGCGTCGTTCCAGCCGCGGAAGGCGCAGACCAGCAGCGGCGATCGAAGATGCGGCAAGTCGCCTTCCCAGGTGAGCGAATCCACGCTTTTGAGCGTAGACGATGGGGCTTGCCGCCTCTACGGCATCGAGCGGGCGCGGCGGACCAGCTGGGCGGCCATGAACAGCGCCAGGGCGGCGAAGGAGAGCTGCAGCACCCGCTCGGAGACGCTGTTGGAGACGGCGACGCCGACCAGCACCCCGAGCGGGGAGAGGACGCCGATGAGGAGCGCCTCGCGCAGGCGCACGTTGCCGTAGCCGCGCTGGCGGTAGGCGCCGACCAGGGCGACGATGACGATCATCAGCAGCGAGGTGGCCTCGCCCTCGACCTGGGTGAGGCCGAGGAAGATCGTCAGCGCCGGCACGAAGAGGACGCCGCCGCCGACGCCGACCAGCCCGCCGGCGAGGCCGCCGGCGACCGCGATCAGGACCGCCAGGAGCTCGTTCACGAGAGGATCAGCTCGATCGCGATCGCGACCAGGAGGATCGCGAACAGATAGGAGACCGCGCGCTGGGGGATCCGCTGCTGGACCGCCGTGCCGATCACGACGCCGACGACCGCCGGGATCGCCAGCAGCAGCCCGGTGACGAGGCGAACGTTCCCGTAGAGACCGCCCTGGGCGAGGGCGCCGAGCAGGCCGATCGGGACGATCGCCGCGAGGCTGGTCCCGGTCGCGAGCCGCTCGCCGTAACCGAACCAGAGGATCAGCAGCGGCACGATCACGGTGCCGCCGCCGACCCCGAAGAGGCCACTGAAGGCGCCGGCGAGGGTGCCGATCGCCGCCAGCTTCAGGGTCTGTTCCGAGGGCATCGGCCGGAGGGGGACGGCATGCGGCGATACTAGATGCCGTGCCTCGCGAATCGAAGACGGGGGAGGCTGCCCGGGCGACGCTGCTGCAACCGCTGCGGGCGAATCCCGCGGCGGCGGCGGTCCTGACCGACGTCGACGGGACCCTGGCGCCGATCGTCGAACGGGCCGGGGAAGCCGCGGTGCCGGCCGCCGCGCGGGAGGCGTTGGCGAGGCTGAGCGAGCGCTACGGCCTGGTCGCCTGCATCTCTGGCCGCCAGGCCGAGGAGGCCCGGCGCCTGGTCGGCCTCGACGGCATCGCCTATGCCGGCAACCACGGGCTGGAGCTGTTGCTGCCCGGCGACCAGGCGCCCCGGCCCGACCCCTCGCTGGCCGGGCGCGAGCGTGAGGCGGCCGAGTTCGTCGCCGACCTCGACGCCGGCAGACTGGGCGCCAGGGGCCTGCGGCTGGAGGACAAGGGACCGATCCAGGCGCTGCACTGGCGCGGCGCCGACGACGAGGCCCACGCCGAGGGCTGCGCCCACGAGATCGCCGCCGCCGCCGGGCATGCCGGGCTGGAACCGCGCTGGGGCCGCAAGGTGCTGGAGCTGCGCCCGGTCGGGGGCGGCGGCAAGGACGCCGCCGTCGCCTCCCTCCTCGCCGGCAAGCTGAGCGCCGCCATCTACGCCGGCGACGACCGCACCGACCTCGACGCCTTCCGGCGCCTGCGCGAGCTGCGCGAAAGCGGCGATCTGGCGAGTGCGGTCTGCGTCGGCGTCGCCTCGCCGGAGGGACCGGCGGAGCTGCGCGAGGAGTCCGACCTCATGGTCGAGGGCCCCGACGGCTGGCTGTCGATCCTCGAGTGGCTGGCGGAGTAGACGGGTGCCCTACACCGACCTGCTGCGGGTCACCGTCTTCCTCACCGCGGCCGAGGCGACGGCCCTGGGGGCGATCACGGCGATCGGCGCCAACCGCGACGGCAATGCCGCCACCGTCCTCGTCGCCGCGGCCTGGTGGCTGGCCTCGCTGGCGATCGGCATCTACCTGGGCCGGCCCGAGCGCGCCGCCGGCGACGTCCGCGACGCCCTCGCGCGCGCCCGCACCGCGACCTCGCTGCCCCAGGAGAGCGCGGCCAGGATCGCCGCCGGCCGGCTCTGGCCGATCGTCCTCACCGCCCTCCTCGCCGGCGGCCTCGGCCTCTTCTTCCCCGGCGTCGCCGCGATCGGCGCCGGCTACGCGCTGATCGTCTCGCTCGCCTGGCATACCCGCGAGGCGGCCGTGCTCGGGATCGAGCAGCGCGACGGGGTCAAGTTCTACGTCGTCCCCACCTCGGCCCTGCGCCCGGTCGAGCTGGTCCGCACCCCGGGCCTGCGCAGCGACCGCCTCAGCCGCGCCTAGCGCTTGCGCAGCTTCGAGAACTCGCGCCAGCCGCGGGTGTTGGCGACCTCGGCCCTGGTCAGCCAGGCGCGGCGCGCGGTGGCGACGCCGTAGGCCATGTTGTCGAGGGTGTCGACGCCGTGGGCGTCGGTGTTGAGGAGGATCATCGCCCCGGCGTCCGCGGCGAGGCGGGCGTGGCGGTCGGAGAGATCGCGGCGGTTGGGGTTGCCGTTGATCTCGATCATGGTGCCGGTGCGGGCGGCGGCCTCGGCCACCGCCTCGACGTCGATCCCATAGGGCTCGCGGCGCCCGATCAGGCGGCCGGTGAGGTGGCCGATGCAGTCGACCTGAGGGTTCTCGATCGCCTCCAGCACCCGCTTCGTCATCTCCTTCTCGGAGATCGAGAACGAGGTGTGGACGCTGGCGATGACCCAGTCGAGGGCTGCGACCAGGTCATCGGGATAGTCGAGCGAGCCGTCGAGGCCGATGTTGATCTCCGACCCGGCGAGCAGGCGGAAGCCGCGTTTGCCCTTGTTCCAGGCGCGGACCTCCTCGATCCGCTCCCAGAGGCGCTGCGGGGTGACGTGGTCGCCGAAGCCGTGGCTGGCCGAGTGGTCGGTGATCGCCATGTAGGCGTAGCCGCGCTCGCGCCCCGCCTCCGCCATCTCCTCCAGGGTGTTGCGGCCGTCGGAGAGGGTGGTGTGGGAGTGGAGGTCGCCCTTGACGTCGCTCAGCTCGACCAGCTCCGGCAGCGTCCCTTCCCGCGCCGCCTTCAGCTCGCCGCGGCCCTCGCGCAGCTCCGGCTCTATGTACGGGTAGCCGAGGCGCTCGTAGACCTCGGGCTCGCTCTCGCAGAGGTCGACGCTGCCGCTCTCGGCCTCGGTGATCCCGTGCTCGGAGACCGAGAGGCCGCGGGCGACGGCGTCTTCGCGCAGCTGCACGTTGTGGGCCTTGGAGCCGGTGAAGTGCTGCAGGAGATTGCCGAAGGCGGCGGGGGCGACGATCCGCAGGTCGACGGAGACCCCGTTGTGGGTCTGGGCGCGAACGCCGTTGGCGCCCGGCTTGCCGGCGGCGGCGATCAGCGGGTGGCCGGCCAGGTGCGCGGCCAGGGCGGCCGGCTCGTCGGCGGTGGCGATGATGTCGATGTCCTTGCAGGTCTCGGCCCAGCGCCGGACCGAGCCGGCGACCTCGACCCGGTTCGCGGCCGGGTGCCGGCGCAGCGCCGCCGCCAGCTCCTCGGCGATCGGGCGCACCTTGGAGAGCAGCAGTCGGCCGGGGCCCTCGCCGGGCTCGCCCAACCGCTCCAGCGAGGCCAGCACGTTTTCCTCGGCCTTGGGGCCGAGGCCCTTCACCTCGCGGATCCGTTCGGACTCGGCCGCGGCCTTCAGCTCCTCCATCGAGGAGATGCCGAGCTGGTCGAACAGCAACCGCGCGGTTTTGGCGGCGATGCCGGGGACGCGGGTGACCTCGATCAGGGTCGGCGGGAACTTCGCCTTCAGCTTCACCGCGGCGGGGATGGCGCCGGTCTCCAGCAGGGCGGCGATCTTTTCCGCCAGCGTCTTGCCGACTCCGGGGATCTCGGTGGCCCGGCCCTGCGCCGACAGCTCGGCGACCGATACCGGGCTCTCGCGGATCGCCGTCGCCGCGGTGCCGTAGGCGAGCACCCGGTATTTGACGGCGCCGTCGAGCTCGTAGAGGACTCCCAGCTCTTCCAGCGCGGCGGCGATCTCGGCGTTGGTCATAGCATCGACAGCATGCCTGACCCGTGGCTCGTGCTGCCTACTTACAACGAGGCCGAGAACCTCGAGGCCCTCGTCGAAGCGACGCGGGCGAAGCTGCCGACCGCGGCGCGGCTGCTGGTCGTCGACGACAGCTCGCCCGACGGCAGCGGCGAGATCGCCGACCGGCTCGCCGCCGAGCACGAGAACGTCGAGGTCCTCCACCGGCCCGCCAAGGAAGGCCTCGGCAGCGCCTACGTGGCCGGCTTCCGCCGCGCCCTCGCCGGCGGCGCCGAGCTGGTGCTGGAGATGGACTCCGACTTCTCCCACGATCCGGCCTACCTGCCGCGCCTGCTGGAGGCGGCCCGGAGCGCCGACGTCGTGCTGGGCTCACGCTACGTCCCCGGCGGCGGGGTCAGCGACTGGGGCGCCCTGCGCCGGGCGATCAGCCGCGGCGGCAGCGCCTACGCCCGCCTCGTCCTCGGGGTCGACGTCCGCGACCTGACCGGCGGCTTCAAGTGCTTCCGGCGCGAGGTCCTGGAAACGATCGACTTCGACTCGGTCCAGGCCCGCGGCTACGCCTTCCAGGTGGAGATGACCTACCGCGCGGTTCGTGCCGGCTTCAAGGTGGTCGAGGTGCCGATCGTCTTCCGCGACCGCCGCGCCGGCAGCTCGAAGATGGACGGCGCGATCGTCGCCGAGGCGATCTGGCGAGTGCCGGCCTTGCGTTTCGGCCCGGGGCATGTAAAAAAGGCGCGGAAGACCTCTGGACGGGGTCGCTATACTTTTTGAAGTATTGAGCCACGAACCTCGACCGGGAGACCGATACCAGTGACTGGGAAACTCACCGACGTAACCGACGCCACCTTCAAAGCCGACGTCCTCGAGGCCGAGGGCCCGGTGCTCGTCGACTTCTGGGCTCCCTGGTGCGGTCCCTGCCGCGTCGTCCACCCGGTCCTCGAGGAGATCGACGGCGAGCGCGACGACCTCAAGATCGTCAGCATCAACGTCGACGAGAACCAGCAGACCGCGGCCAGCTACGAGGTGCTCTCGATCCCGACCATGATCCTCTTCAAGGACGGGGCGATCGCGAAGAAAGTCGTCGGGGCGATGCCGAAGCGCCGCCTCGAGGCCGAGCTGGAGCCGGCGCTCGCCTAGCGGCGGCGCCGCTCTCTCAGCGATGCCGTTCGTAGAGGTCCACTGGTTCGAGGGCCGCAGCGACGAGCAGAAGGCGGAGATCGCGAAGCGGATCGAAGCGGCGCTGATCGAGGTCGCCGGGGTCGCTCCCGATCACTGCTGGGTGAAGTTCTCCGACTCGGCGAAAACCGACTTCATCATCGGCGAGCCTCAGGACTAGAGAGGGACGGGGGAAGCCCCGCCCTCACAACAGCGGGGAGGTTCGGTTGGGGCTTCCCCCGTCCCTCAATTGCTTCAGGTTGCGCGAGTGACTTGGATCGTCAGCTCGCGCGAATCGATCGCTGCCGTGGTACCCGCGTCGGGGGCGTCGAAGGCGACCGAGGTGGCCAGGACCTCGCTGGCGAGGTAGGGCTCGTGGGCGCGGGCGGCGGCCAGCAGCTCCTCGTCGCCGCCGAGTGAGAGAGCGATGCGGTCGGTGATCTCCAGGCCGGCGTCTTTGCGGGCGATCTGGACGGCGTGGACGATCTCGCGGGCGAGGCCCTCGCGGCGCAGCTCGTCGTCGAGCTCGAGCTGCAGGGCAACGGCATGGCCGGCCTCGGCTTCGACCTCGTAGCCGTCGAGCGGCTGCAGGGCGAGGACGATCTCGTCCGGCCCGAGGGTGTGCTCGTCGCCGTCGACGTTGATCCCGACCTGGCCCCCTGCCGCCATTACCGCCGCGACGTGGGCGGGGTCGAGCGCCGCGACCGCGGCGGCGACCTGCGGCATCCGCCTGCCGAAGCGGGGCCCCAGCGCGCGGTAGTTGGGCTTGGCGGTGTAGCTGACCAGCTCTCCCTCGTCGCTTACGAAGTCGAGCTCCTTGACGTTGAGCTCGGCGGTGACCAGGTCGGCCCGGGCCTCGATCGCCTCGCGCTCGGCCTCGTTGGCGACGATCACGGCGCGGCGCAGCGGCTGGCGCACCTTGGCCTTCGCCTGGGCACGAGCGGCACGGCCGAGCTCGACGGTCAGGCGCACCGCCTCCATCGCCCTCTCCAGACCGGGGTCGGCGAGCGACTCGTCCGGCTGGGGGTAGTCGCGCAGGTGGACCGAGTCGGGCTGTTCGCCGGTCTCGGCGAGCGCACCTCCGGCGAGGTTGAGGTGGATCTCGTCGGCGAGGAAGGGGACGAAGGGGGCGAGCAGCGCCGCCGTCTCCAGCAGGCAGTGGCGCAGGGTCGCGAAGGCGGCGCGGTCGCCCTCCCAGAAGCGCCGGCGCGAGAGCCGCACGTACCAGTTGGAGAGCTCCTCGACGTACTCGGCGATCGCGCGGCCGGCGGCGGTGCAGTCGAATTCGTCCATGCCCTCGCGCACCGTCGCGGTGGTCGCCTGCAGGCGCGACAGCGCCCAGCGATCGAGGTCGCTGGCGGGCTCGGGGACGCCGCGGAAGTCGACGGGCTCGAGGTTCTCCGCGTTCGCGTACAGCACCCAGAACGAGTACGTGTTCCAGAGGGTGAGCATGAACTGGCGCACCGACTCGCCGATCGTCTCGACCGAGAAGCGGTAACCGGCCCAGGGCTGCTGGGCGGTCAGGTAGTACCAGCGGAAGGCGTCGGCGCCGTGGACGGAGAGGACGTCCCAGGGGTCGACGACGTTGCCGCGGCTCTTCGACATCTTCTGGCCCTCGGGGTCGAGGATGAGGCCGAGACAGACGCAGTTGCGGTAGCTCGACTCGCCGAACAGCAGGGTCGACTCGGCCAGCAGGGTGTAGAACCAGCCGCGGGTCTGGTCCTGGGCCTCGCAGATGTAGTCCGCCGGGAAGCGTTCCTCGAACTCAGCCTCGTTCTCGAACGGGTAGTGGAACTGGGCGAAGGGCATCGCGCCGCTGTCGTACCAGGTGTCGATCACCGACTCGACCCGGCGCATCTCGCCCCCGCACTGCTCGCACTCGACGGTGACCGCGTCGATGTAGGGACGGTGCAGGTCGTCGGGCACCTCCCCCCGCGAGCGCTCGCGCAGCTCGGCGACGGAGCCGGCGCAGAAGCGACCGTCGCAGCCCTCCCCGGCGCACTCCCAGATCGGCAGCGGCGTGCCCCAGTAGCGGTCGCGCGAGAGCGCCCAGTCGACGTTGCCCTCCAGCCACTTGCCGAAGCGGCCGTGCTTGACGTGCTCGGGATGCCAGCCGATCGCCTCGTTGTTGGCGAGCATCTGCTCCTTCACCTCGGAGGTGGCGACGTACCAGCTCGAGGTCGCGTAGTAGAGGAGCGGCGTGCCGCAGCGCCAGCAGTGCGGGTAGGCGTGCTCGTAGACCTGCTCGCGGAAGAGCAGGCCGCGGCGATCGAGGTCGGCGATCAGCTCGCTGGTCACCTCGGGGTCCTTGACGAAGCGGCCCTCGAAGCCGGCGACGCGGCGGTCGAAGTGGCCGTCGGGCTTGACCGGGTTGTAGAGGGTGTCGGCCCGGGTCGGGTCGAAAATCCGACTCTCAGCCGCCACCCGATAATCGTCCTCCCCAAAAGCCGGCGCAATGTGGACCACCCCCGTCCCATCCTCCGTAGTAACAAAGTCCCCAGCCACAACCCTGAACACCGGTCGATGGGCCGATATGTCGTCCATGGCTCGACTTTTCGGCCCGTCGGCGGCAGGGCCGCCGTCAGCGAGCTCGAAGAGCGGGCCGGCGTAGCGGTGGCCGACGAGGTCGGCGCCCGAGAAGCGGGCCTCGATCTCGGCACCCTCCCCCAGCACCTTCTCGACCAGCGGCTCGGCCAGGATCAGGCGCTCGCCGGCGACGATCGCGCGCACGTAGGCCACCGTGGGCGCGACGGCGACGGCGACGTTGCCGGGCAGGGTCCAGGGCGTGGTCGTCCAGACCAGCAGCGACTCGCCGGTCCTCTCCCCCGCCGTGTCGAGGATCGGGAAGCGCACGTATATGGAGGGATCCTCGACGTCCTTGTATCCCTGGGCGACCTCGTGCGAGGAGAGCGGGGTGCCGTCGCGGGGGCAGTAGGGGACGACCTTGTGCCCCTCGTAGAGGCGGCCGTCGTCCCAGAGCTTGCGCAACGACCACCAGACCGACTCGATGTAGTCGTCCTCGAGGGTGACGTAGGGGTCGTCGAGATCGATCCAGAAGCCGATCCGCTCGGTCAGCCGGTTCCACTCCTCGACGTACTCGAAGACCGACTCGCGGCAGCGCTGGTTGAACTCGGCGATGCCGAACTCCTCGATCTCCCGCTTGGAGGAGATGCCGAGCTGCCTCTCGACCTCGAGCTCGACCGGCAGGCCGTGACAGTCCCAGCCCGCTTTGCGCGGCACCCGGTAGCCGCACATCGTCTTGTAGCGCGGGTAGACGTCCTTGAAGACGCGAGCGAGGACGTGGTGGGAGCCGGGGCGGCCGTTGGCGGTCGGCGGGCCCTCGTAGAAGCTCCAGACCTCGGCGCCGTCGCGGTTGGTCAGCGAGCGCTCGAAGACGTCGCCGTCGCGCCAGCGCGCCAGCACCCGCTCCTCCAGCTCGGGGAAGGACTGCCTTGGGTCTACGGGGTTGAATCCGGGCACGAGCAGGTGATTCTAGGAGCGAGTAGCCTCCGCGCCCTGTGTCCCTGTACGACCTGAACGGGAAGGTGGCACTGGTCACCGGCGCCGCCCGGGGGATCGGCTTCGAGACGGCGCGCCAGATGCACCTGCGCGGCGCCTCCGTCGCGGTGCTGGACCTCAGCGCCGAGGAAGCGCGCAACGCGGCCGAGCAGATCGGCCCGCGGGCGATCGGGATCGGCGCCGACGTCACCGACCAGAACGCGATGTTCGCCACCGTCGCCGAGGTGGTCGAGAAGCTCGGCGGGCTCGACGTCGCCGTCGCCAACGCCGGCATCGCCCAGAAGCAGTTCGCCACGGTTCGGGGGATCTCCGGCGAGGAATGGGAACGGGTCTTCGAGGTCGACCTGCTCGGGGTCTGGCGGACCGCCCGCGCGGCGCTGCCGCAGATCGTCGAGCGGCGCGGGCAGATGGTCGTCATCTCCTCGATCTACGCCTTCGCCAACGGGATGGGCAACAGTCCCTACGCCGTCGCCAAGGCGGGGGTGGAGGCGCTCGGCCGCGCCCTGCGCATCGAGCTGGCGCCGCACGGGGCAAGTGCCACCGTCGCCTACTTCGGCTGGGTCGACACGAAGCTCGTCCAGGACGCCTTCGCGCAGGAGGACGCCGGACGCATCAGGGAGCTCAGCCCAGAGTGGCTGCTGAAGCGGATCGCCCCCGCCGAGGCCGGCGCCGGCCTCGTCCGCGGCATCGAGGAACGCGCGCCCCGCGTCTTCGTCCCCAAGTGGTGGCGCTACGTCGCCGCCCTCCGCGGCCTGATCAACCCGCTGCTGGACCGCCGCATGGAGAGCGACGCGAAGACCGCGGCGCTGATCCGCGACATCGACGCCAAGAGCTTCGACGCCGGCTAGGGCTCAGGCGCGGGTGAGGCGCTCGAGCAGGAGGATCACGGACTCATACGGCTCGCCGGTGGCGCGCTCGAGGCCGATCTCGCAGGTGCGGTTGCTGGAGAGGTGGGCGTCGAAGTGGCGGCCGGCGACCTCGCTCGCCTCGGGGCGGGTGGCGGCGGCGGTCAGCTCCGGGTGGGAGACGCCGCGGTCGCCGGCGAAGCCGCAGCAGGTCGCCGTCGGCGGCACGTAGACGTCGTCGGCGAGGGTCTCGGCCAGCGCCTGAAGCCGGTGAGCGAGGCCGAGGTGGCGGGTGGCGCAGGTCGGGTGCACGGTGGCCGAGCCGACCTTCTCCGCCACCTCCAACCAGGGCAGCAGGCGGTCGTGGGCCCAGGCGACCGAGTCGACGATCTCCAGCCGGCCGAGCCGCTCGGCGTTCTCCTCACTGAGGACGCCATCGCCGGGGTCGGCGATCGCGCCGGTGCAGGAGGCGGCGTCGACGACGATCGGCAGCGCCCCTTCCCCGCTCCAGCCCCAGAGCCGCTCGACCATCTCATTGGCCTTGTGACGATGCGCCCCCCCAAACCCCTTCGAACCCCAGGGCAGCCCACAACAAGACCCCACCACATCCTCCGGAATCCAAACAGGCAACCCCGCCCGCGCCGAAACATCCACCAGCGCCTGCACCACCCAGGGCCGACGGGCCGATATGTCGTCCCTGGCTCGACTTTTCGGCCCGTCGGCGGGGGAGCCGAGGATGCGGTTGGTGCAGGAGGGGATGTAGACGGCGGCGGCGCCCGGGTGGATGGTGGCGGGCAGGGTGCGGGGGGCCGGTGGGGGCAGCGCCTTGCCGCGCTCGGTCCGGTGGGCGATCGGGCCGAGGCGCAGGGCGGCGCGGCTGGCGCCCTCGACCGTGCCCCAGCGCTTGGCGGTCCGCAGCGCCAGCCTTTCGGCTCGCGGCGTGTGCCTGGCCTTGCGCAGTTCCTTGACGAGGAGGCCGGTGTCGATCCCGACCGGGCAGGCGAGCTGGCAGGAGCCGTCGGCGGCGCAGGTCTCCAGCGCCTCGTAGGAGAACTCCTCCAGCAGCGCCTTCTGCACCGGCGACCCCGCCGGCTGGCGCGCCATCTCGCGCCGCAGCACGATCCGCTGCCGCGGCGTCGTCGTCAGGTTGCGGCTGGGGCAGACCGGCTCGCAGAAGCCGCACTCGACGCAGGTGGTGGCCGACTCCTCGATCGCGGGCGTCGTCTTCAGGTTGCGCAGGTGGACGCCGGGGTCGCGGTTGAGGACGACGCCGGGCGAGAGCACGCCGTCGGGGTCGGCCAGCTCCTTCACCCGCCACATCAGCGCCGTCGCCTTCTCCCCCCACTCGCGCTCCACATAAGGGGCCATGTTGATCCCGGTCCCGTGCTCGGCCTTGAGCGAGCCGTCGTACTTGTCGCAGATCAGCTCGACCAGGCCGGACATGAAGGCCTCGTAGCGCTCGAGGTCCTCCCGCTTGGCGAAGTCGGGGGTGAGCATGAAGTGGAGGTTGCCGGCGGAGGCGTGGCCGGCGACCCCGGGCAGGAAGCCGTGCGCGCCGAGCAGCGCCTGCAGGTCGCGGGCGCCCTCGGCGATCCGCTCCGGCGGCACGCAGACGTCCTCGACGATCAGCGCCGTGCCGGGCAGGCGCAGCTTGCCGATCAGCCCGTGCAGGCCCTCGCGCACCCGCCAGGAGAGCTCGATCCCCTCCGGGTCGCGGCGGAAGTCGATCGGGCGGATGACCTCGCGGCCGGCGAAGATCGCCTCGGCGCCGGCGACGTAGCGGTCGAGCGCGGCGTCGTCCTCGGCCCCGAACTCGACCAGCAGCACCGCCGACTCCGGCGGCAGCTCTTTCCAGGCCTCGGGGGCGCCGACCATGTTCCAGGCGGCGGTGATCAGGGCCGGGGCGACCATCAGCTCGACCGCGGTGGCGCCGGCCTCGACCAGCTCGCGGACCGGGTCGATGGCCTGGTCGACGTCGGGGAAGTGGACCCAGGCGGTGGTGGTGCGGGCGGGGAGCGGCACCGTCTCGAAGACGGCCTCGGCGACGAAGGCGAGCGTGCCCTCGGAGCCGACGACGAGGCGGCGGAAGATCTCCAGCGGCTCGTCGGCGTCGAGGAAGGCGCAGAGCCGGTAGCCGGTCGTGTTCTTGATCTCGAACTTCTTGCGGATCCGCGCCGTCAGCTCCTCGTCGCCGCGGATCTGGTCGCGGATCTCCATCAGGCCCCTCGCGAGCTCCGGCTCCGCCGCCGCGAACCGCTCCTCCGCATCCGGCGCCGCCGTGTCGATCACGGTGCCCGAGGGCAGCACGAAGGTGAGAGAGCGCACCGTGCTGTACGAGTCGGCGACGACGCCGCAG
>Ga0070691_10000123_pt1 | contig 23339 bp, 16 predicted proteins | sample KBSK1101metaG_FD_64673 | JGI IMG/M metagenome (GOLD analysis project Ga0070691, IMG submission 64673) | Corn, switchgrass and miscanthus rhizosphere microbial communities from Kellogg Biological Station, Michigan, USA - KBS K1-10-1 metaG | ecosystem: Host-associated > Plants > Roots >... | reverse complement strand
CTTGATCACCTGATTGATGAATCCGGCCAGCGTCGCGGAGGACGATCCGCTGGGCGTGCCGCCGGTGTAGACCTGCAGCTCTTGCTGGCCGAGGCTCGAGAGCGAGTTCGCGTTGTAGTTGTCGAACGCGCGGTTGACGGGCACGCCGTCGAACTCGTAACCGCTCTGCGTGTAACTGCCGCCCCGGATGTAGAAGGTCTGGCCGTAGCCGTAGTTCCCGACGTACGAGGAGACGCCCGGCGTCGAGTAGATCGCCGAGTACGCGCTGTTGAGGTTCTTACCGCCACCGATGCCCGCCAGCGCCGCTTGCGTGCTGGCGTTGATGGAGTAGATGTCGCTGGTCGTACCGGGCTTGACCAGGTTGCCCCCGGTCCGCGAGGTGACGGTCGCGATGGTGGAGAGCGCCGGCTGCATGCGCAACGCGAGCGTCTGCGTCTGATCCGCGAAGATGGTGACGCCGGCCACTGCGGCCGATCGATAGCCCGTCTTGGCGAGCGAGACGGTGTACGTATCCGGGACGAGCGAGACGAACGAGAAGTGTCCGCTCGCGTCGGTCCTTGCCGTTACGGTCTGCGAGACCGAGGACGCCGTGACGTCCGCATCGGCTAGTGCCGCGCCTTTGTCGTCGGTGACGCTTCCGCTCAGACCTCCGGTCGTGCCGGCCAGTGCCCATGTTACCTGGCCGAGCGACAACCCGATGCCGAGCAGCATCGCCAGCAACGTGCGCAACAGTCGTGGTTGCTTCATTACTGTCTCCTAAGTTGGAGTGTGTCAGTGTGCCGTCACTCGCCGTGCGCGGGTGACGGTACGCTCGCCGTTACCTCCGTCTCGGCAAGCGCCCTCGGCCCGCAGAAACGCGTCAGTTTTCACCTAATTCTCTAGTCACAAACCCAGGAAGCGGTTCGATAATGCCGACAAGATGCGTTACGGTAACGGCGTTATCCGACAACTTCTGCGGCGTTTGAAGCGACCGGCAGAGCTCGAATCGCTGCCGCTCGGCAAGGCGCTCCGGCACGCGCTGGGCGCGCCGAGCGCGTTCGAGGCCGCGCGGATCGCGATCGACAACGCCTTCGCGGCGTGCGGCCCGGCCGGCGAGCGCTACCGCAAGATCATCTGGTCGTACGACGTCGAGCGCACCATCACTCGCGAAGAGGCGGCCGAAGAACTGGCCGTCTCGCCTCGCCACTTCTTCCGCCTGCGCGCCGAAGCGGTCCAAGCGCTCTCCGACTACGTCGCGCGCCTGCTCGGCGGCCCGGCGGCGCTCCGCGATCCGATCAACGACGCGGCTCAGGCGATGCTCGAGTTCGATCCGGCCGCAGCCTCGCAGTTGATGGATCTCGCCCACGACGCGGACCTCGGCGACAAGATCGACGCGCTCTCCCGCATGGCGACCCAGATGAACGATCTCGAGACGATCGATCTGCGCGCGTTCGCCGGCCTGCATCGCGTGCGCGCCTTGCTGATCCTCTCCTACGTCGCGGACCTGCGCGGCGATCACGAACAGGCCGAACGGATCCGCATCGAGGCGCGCGCCGACAAGACCTCGGCGCTAGGCACGAGCGATCCGCTGGTCGAGTACGAGATCGCGACCATCGAGTTCACCGCCGCGCGCTACTCCGGTACCGCGCAGCATCTGCTCGCGCGCGCCGAGGCCGTCGAGCGGCTGGGGAAGATCCTCGGCGGCGAACACGCGATCGCACCGCTGCTCCTCGTCGCTGAGGCGGCCATCTTGGCCGGCCGCCCGGCGCGCGCGCGCGAGGTCATCGACCTGGCCTTCTACGCGGCCCGCGAGAACCGGCACTACCGGGTGCTCGGCTACGCGCTGCTGCGGTCGGCCCAACTCGAGATGCTCGAAGGCAAGTTCGAGAACGCCCTCCGCTTGGCACGCGCGTCGGCGATCGCGCTGCGGACCTTCCCCGACGGACGGCTGAGCGCCGACGAGACGATCGGACGCATCTCCACCCTGCTCGGCCTTCCGTGGAGCGCCGAGGCCGCGCAGGAGGGCAGCCTGTGGCTGAAGCTCGCGTCGGCCGGCATGCGCCTGCGCAACGCGCTCGCGACCGGATCGCTCTCGCACGCGGACGTCGCGACCGAAGCGCACGCCAATGCCGAGCAGGCCGAAGCGACCGCATACCTGGGGCTGGCCGCCTTCTCGTACGCGACCGCCGCGAGCGCGGCGCTCGCCTTGCGGCGTTCCGACGCCAACGCGCTCGCCTTGCACGCCTGGCAGTTGCTGGTCCGCAGCGGCAACCATCTGCTGGCGGTCGATCTATTCGCGTTCCCGGGGCGGATCGAGCGCGATCTCGGCCCGCTCACCTTCGACGATGCGACCGCGCGCGCGATCTCGGCGACGCTCGCCGGCATCCCCGGGATGGGCTCGTTCGGGAACGCGTCGGCGATCGAGCCGCTCGCCCTGGTCTGGCCGACCGTCTTGGCCGTCTCCGGCGGGTCGGTCGCGACGACCGTCCCGGCGGAGTATGCCCAGAGCGTCGCGCGAGGTCTGGTCGCGGGAGGCGTGACCGCCTCGACCTTCGAGCGGATCTCGAACGGCGCGTTGCGCGAACTGGTCACCTGGACGAGCGCCATGCCGATGCCCGACGATCGTCAGGCCTTCGAACGGCGCCTGACGCGCACGCTGCGCACGTTCCAATATCAGGTCGAACGTGCGGTCGCCCAAGAACGCTACCGGATGGCCTCGCACCTCTCGGCGTGTTGACGGTCGAAGGCGCTCAAACTTCCGTCAAAACCTGACACAAAACCCGGGCCGCCCCGTAGAGTAGTTCATATGAAGAACTCTCTCACGAAGCGCTCCGGCGCGTTCGGAGCGATCGCGCTGGCGTTTGCGTGCGCGTCCCTCGCTCCGGTCGCGCGCGCCGCCGACGCCCCGCCACCCGACGTCCCCGATGCGGTGACGCACCACACCATCACGCTGGGCGGCAAACCGCTGGCGTACACGGCTCGCGCCGGAACCATCACCCTGCGCGGGCCGGACGAAGCACCGACTGCGAAGATCTTCTACACGGCCTACACCCTCGACGGCGCGACGAATCGCCCGGTGACCTTCCTCTACAACGGCGGCCCCGGCAGCTCGAGCATGTGGCTCCACATGGGCTCGTTCGCGCCGGTCCGCGTGGTCACGTCCAACGGCACGCTGACCGGACCGCCGCCCTACCAAGTCGTCCCCAACGACAAGACCCTGCTCGACAAGACCGACCTGGTCTTCATCGATATGCCGAACACCGGCTTCGGCCGCATCATGAACAACCCGAAGACGTTCTTCGGCCTCGACGCGGACGCCAACGCGTTCGCCCAGTTCATCGAGCGCTACGTCACCACGTTCGGCCGCTGGAACTCGCCGAAGTTCTTGTACGGCGAGAGCTACGGCACGACGCGCTCGGCCGCACTCGCCTCGGATCTCGAACAGAACGGCATCGGCATCAACGGCATCGTGCTGCAATCGGTCATCCTCAACTTCGGCCTGGACGACCTGACGACCGCCGGCGGCGGCGATTGGGGCTTCATGCTCTACCTGCCGACCGAAGCGGCCGTGGCCTGGTACCACGACGCCGTCCCGAACAAACCGTCGCTGGCCGACTGGGTCGCGCAGGCCAAGGCGTTCGCGAACGGCGAGTATAGCGACGCGCTCTCCAAGGGCGCCAACGTCCCGACGACCGAGTTCAAGGACGTCGCCGCCAAGTTCGCGCGCTTCACCGGTCTGCCGCAGGACTACGTCGAGAAGTCGAATCTGCGCGTGCCGTACTACAGGTTCGAAGGCAAGCTCTTCCAGAATCGCGGCGAGATCGTCGGACGGCTGGACGGTCGCTTCAAGACCGGCACGCTCGACCGCTACTCGGACTTCCCATACTGGGATCCGACCGACGCCGGCATCGACTCGGCGTTCACCTCGGCGATCAACAACTACCTGCGCACCGACCTTGCGTACCAGACCCCACTGCTCTACAAGACGAGCACGTACGACGTGATCGGACAGAGCGGTGGTTGGGACTTCAAGCACAACGGCATCACCCAGCCGGACGTCTCGCAAGACCTGGCCGGCGCGATGATCTACAATCCGAGCCTTAAGGTATTCGTGGCGAACGGCTACTACGATTTCGCGACGCCGTTCTACGAGACGATGTTCACGATGGATCATCTCCCCATCCCGGCCGACCTGCGCTCGAATATCTCGTGGGGCTTCTACCCGTCGGGACACATGATCTACATCGAACCCGACGCCTACGCCCAGCTCCACGACGATCTCGAACGCTGGTACGACACCGCTCTGGGAGGCCGCTAACCGTGCGCGCTATCGCTCGACTCCTCACCTGCGCCGCGCTCGCGGCCGCCTGCACGCTTCCGGCCGTCGCGGCCGATCGCCCAAGACCGGTGGACCCGCTCGCCGGCGTCCCGAAAGACTCGGTCACGCACCACTCCATCTCGCTTCCCGGCGGACGGCTCGCCTACACCGCGCGCGCGGGCACCATCGTCATCCGCAACGGCGACGAGAAGCCGCAAGCGACGATGTTCTACACCGCCTACACGCTCGATGGCGCGAATCCCAAAACGCGGCCGGTCACGTTCTTCTACAACGGCGGACCGGGCAGTGCCACGCTGTGGCTGCGGATGGGTTCGTTCGGTCCGGTGCGCGTCCAGACGGCCAACGGGGCGATGACCAAACCCGCTCCGTTCGTGCTCGCCGATAACCGGTACACCTTGCTCGATGCGAGCGATCTGGTCTTCGTCGACATGCCGGCCACCGGTTTCGGCCGCATCCTGCCCGGCGGCGACCCCAAGAAGATCTTCGGATCGGACAACGACGTCAACGCCTTCAACCAGTTCGTGCAGCGCTATCTCACCGCCAACGGTCGCTGGAACTCGCCCAAGGTGCTCTTCGGCGAATCGTATGGCACGCCGCGGACGGCGATGCTGGTGAACTCGCTCCAGAACGCCGGCGTCGGCGTCAACGGCATCGTGCTGCAATCGTCGATCCTCAACGACGCGCTCGCGTCGAGCGGGACCTACGGCGGCGCGAACACCGACGATTGGCAGTACGTCTTCGCGATGCCGACCATGGCCGCGACCGCGTACTTCTATCACGCCGTGCCGGGCGCGCCTGCCACGCTACCGGCGTTCATGAAAGAAGTCCAGTCATTCGCGATGGGCGAGTACCGCGCGGCGCTCAATCAGGGCGCGAACCTCTCGCCGGATCGCTTCAACTCGATCGTCGCGAAGCTGCACCGCTACACCGGGCTCTCGGAGCTCTATATCCGCAACAACGATCTAAGGCTGACCTCCCAGGCCTACCTCGCGGAGTTCCGCCGTTCGCACGCCGAGACGCTCGGGGCGTACGACGCGCGTTACCGGCTCTACGCGCTCGATCAAGAGACCGAATATCCGCAACTCGAACCGAGCGACGCCTCGATCGACGCGGCCTTTATCGGCATGACGAACGACTATCTGCGCACCACGCTCGGATACAAGACGAACCTGGCGTATCTCACGGGCGCGTACGGCGCGATCCAAGCGGCCGGCGGATGGGATTTCACGCACAACGGCGGCCTGCCGCTCAACAGCGCGCCCGATCTCGCCCAGGCGATGACCTACAACCCGAGCCTGCGCGTCTTCTCGGCCAATGGCTGGTACGACTCGGTCACGCCGTTCGCGACCACCGTCTACACGCTCAACCATCTCGAGATCCAGAAACCGCTGCTCAAGAACATCACGTACGGTTTCTATCCGTCGGGACACATGATCTACCTCAACCCCGACGCGCTCGCGACCTTCCACGCCGATCTCGAGCGTTGGTACAAGACCCTGCACTAGTCCGACGTGCCCGGGCCGAAAGAAGCCGCGTTCGCGCGGCTTCTTCTATTTCGCTCGCCGGCGCGGTATGCTTCGCCTATGCAAAGCAAGATCAGATGAAGGGCATCCGCAACGCGCTCTTCGGTCTGTTCGGCAGGTAGTCTCTAGGCAGAGAGCATGAGGGACATCAGTGGACCGTTGAGGTCGCGTCGACCGTGGAGGACGCGCAGGATCGTTGTGCGCCGCGGCTCCACGCGATAGAACAGGATGTAGGGCAGGACGGGAAACGATCGGACGCCACGGCCGAACTCCGGTCGCAACCGGCCGCAATCGGGGAAGGCTCCGGTCGTCTCCTTCATCGTCCCGTAGATTCGATCGAGCAAGATATCCGCTTGCGTCCCTCCGAACTCGAAGAAGCAGTAGTCCCAGAGCAGATCGACATCGCGACGCGCGATCTCGCCGAGATGCACCCTCACATCAGACCTCTACCTCTGGCGCGCTCGCGTCCGCGCCTTTTCACGTCTTCGATGAATGCTTCATCGAAGACGACGACGTCGCCGGCATCCGCCGACGCGATACCCTCGGCGATCGCGCTTCTGAGCCACTCGAGCTTCGTGGCTTCGGCGTTCATCATCATGCGAACGCCCTCGCGGACGACCTCGCTGGCGTGCGCGTATTCGCCCGACGCGACCTTTGCGTCGATGTAGTTCTCGAGCTCCTCGGGGAGCGAGATATTCTTGGTCCCCATGGGCCCAATCGTAGCACCCTTGGCGTTTTTCGCCAAGGGTGCGGCCCATCTACCAGGTGGTTTTGACGCCGAGCCTTGCGAGCGGGACGAGGTACGTAGCGACGTACGCCCTGTAGCGTGCGACCGCCGCGTCGTACGCGGTTTGGTAGCGCGCCGCGTACTCGAGTTGAGCCGGCGTCGGGGGCGCGCCGGATCCGAATCCGCCGGGCGCGTCTTCGCGCAGACCGCCCGGGCGCTGGATCGAGTCCTCGTCGTTGTGATAGTCGGCGGTGAAGAGCCCGAAGATCGCGTCGCGCTCGGTCATCGCCTTCGCGATCGTGGCGGCCGCGTCGCCGGTCGCCGTCTTCTGCGCGTCGCCGAGCGCCTTCTTCTGCGCGTCGAGATGGTTGAGCGTCACGTTGATATCGCCCGCCGTCGTCAGATTCTTCTTGGCGTAGCGATACGCGGCTAGGTAGTCGGCCTGCGTGTACGGCGACTGCGGGTCGGCCGCGACCTTGAAGCGTTGCGAGTAGGTGCGCCCGTTCAGCACGATGCGCGCGACGTACGTCCCCGGCGCGACGCCCGCGCCGATCTGCGGGCCGCGATACTCCGGTCGCGCCGCACCCATCCACTGCGGAACGCCGTCCTCGCGCAGGTTCCAGACGACGCGATTGACACCGGCGACGTTGGTGACGCCCGGACCGGCCGCGCCGCGCACGTTCTCCGCACCCGGCTCGCGTTTGACCTCTGGCTTGATATGGCGGATCACCCGGCCCGATGCGTCGAGGATCTCGATGCCGGGCGCGCTCGCCTGCGGAGCGTTCTGATAGAACGACAGGATCGCGCCCGACGGCGGATTCTGGCCCGAGAAGCGCGTGTAGAGCCCTTCGTCGTTGGAGTGCGTGATGTACTCGTAGGTCGTGCGGACCGGGAAGAGCATCGCGCCCTGCGCCTTCGCGCGCGAGAGATCTTGGAGCGGCGCGATGTCGTCGAGGATCCAGAGCGCGCGGCCGTGCGTCGCGATCGCGAGGTCGCCGAACTCCGGCTGGATCCGGATGTCGCGCACCGAGACGGTCGGCAGATTCAACTGCAGCGACGACCAGGTCGCGCCGCCGTCCTGCGACGACCAGATGCCCTGTTCGGTGCCGGCGTAGAGCAACTCGCGGTTGCGCGTATCCGTGCGTACGGTGCGGACGTACTGATCCGGCGGCAGCCCTTTCACGATCTTCGTCCAATGCGCGCCGTAATCGTGCGTGACGAACAGATAGGGCGCGTAGTCGCCCGAGCGATGCCGGTCGACGGACGCATAGGCGGTCGCGGCATCGACGTTCGAGGGCGAGACCGTCTCGACGCGGCCGAACGGACCGACGTCCTTCGGCTCGACGCGCGACCAGTGCTTGCCGCCGTCGCGCGTCACTTGCACCAAGCCGTCGTCGGTGCCGACCCAGATCGTACCGGCGCGGACGGGCGAGCCTTCGATATCCAGGATCGTGTCCGAGAACTCCGCGCTCGAGACGTCGAGCGCTAGCGGACCGCCCGCCGGCTGCTGATGCTCTTTGAGGTTCAGGGTGAGGTCGGGACTGATCGCCCGCCAATGCACGCCGCGGTCGCGCGACTGGAAGACGACGCTTCCGCCGAGCCAGACCAGATGCGGATCCCACGGAGCGAATCCGATCGGCGAGTCCCAGTTGAACCGGTATTTGCGCGCGTAGAGCGCGAAGTCGTCGCGCGAGAAATCGTAGTACGGCTGCACGCCGCGGCCGGACATCGTCTTCTTGTCGTAGTCGAAGATCGTCCCGGTCTGCAGGTCCGTCATGATGTGGCGCGGATCGCTCGGATCCGGTACGGCCCACATGCCGTCGCCGCCGACCACGCGCAACCAATCGTCGTCCTTGATGCCTTCGCGGTCCCTGGAGTTGGACGGGCCGCAGAAGGCGTTGTTGTCCTGGAGCGGCGCGCAGACCCAGTACGGATTCTCGCCGACCGAGACGCCGACGTGGTAGACCTCGCCGATCGCGAGGTTGCGCGAGAACGCCCAGTTCTTGCCGCCGTCCAACGTCAGCGCGTAGCCGCCGTCTTCGCCGACCATCATGCGCTTCGGATCGTTGGGCGCGATCCACATCGCGTGGTAGTCCACGTGCACCGGATCGGCCGTCTCGCGGAACTTCTTGCCGCCGTCCTTCGACTCGGCGAGCATCTCGGAGACCGCATAGACGTGATCCGCGTTCGACGGATCGACGTTGAGATGCGTGAAGTAGAACGGACGCTGGTCGACCAGCGTATCGTCGCTGACCATCGTCCAGTTCGCGCCGGCGTCGTCGGAACGCCACAGGATACCGCCCTTGGCCTCGATGATCGCGTAGATCCGCTTGGAGTCGCTCGGGGCGATCGCGACCGCGCTACGCCCCATGATGCCTTCCGGCAGACCTCGCCCGGCCAGGCGCGTCCAGGTCGCGCCGCCGTCGGTCGATTTCCAGATGCCGTCGTCCGGACCGCCCGAATGGAACGTCCACGGCTCGCGCCGGAACTGCCAGATGCTGGCGTAGACGATGCGCGGATCGTTCGGATCCATCGCGAGTTCGGACGCGCCGCTCTGCGGCCCGACGTAGAGCGTGTGCGCCCAGGTCGCACCGCCGTCGTCGGTGACGTAGACGCCGCGGTCGGGACTGTCCGCGAAGACGTCGCCCAGCGCCGCGACGATCACGTGCTTCGGGTTCTTCGGGTCGATCAGGATGCGCCCGATGTGCCGGGTCGCTTTGAGGCCGACGTTCGTCCAGGTCTTGCCGCCGTCGACGGTCTTGTAGACGCCGTCGCCGTACGACACGTCGTTGCGCGGATTCGTCTCGCCGGTCCCGACCCAGACGACGTTCTCGTTCGTCGGATCGATGGTGACGGCGCCGATCGCCGCGACCGGCTCCTTCTCGAAGACGGCCGTCCAGGTCGCGCCGCCGTTCTCGCTCTTCCATACGCCGCCGCCGGCGGCGCCGAGGTAGTAGAGGCTCGGATCGCTCGCGGTCCCGGCGACCGCCGCCACCCGTCCGCCCGCGACGGCCGGCCCGATCTGGCGCCACTTGAGCGCGTCGAGCGGACCGGGTGCCGCGGACGCGGCGCCCGCCGCAAGAGGAACGCACGCGAGCAACGCGGCGCACAGAAGCGGACGATAATTGCGAACGATCACACCGAGCCCCCTCCACGAGGCCATTCGATCGGCGAGGTTACGGAGTCGTCTTCAAGGTCTTGATCGCGGGCAACTCTTTCTTGCCGGCGGCCTTAAGGGCGGCGTTCACACCGGGGAGCGTGCCGGTGACGAAGGCGTTGTACTTCGTCATCCCGTCTGCGAACGCTGCGTCCATGCGATGGGCGTACGATGCGACCGGCGGCGTGACGAGGCCGGTGAACATCAGTCCGTTGATGTCCTCGCGTAACGCGCCGGGACGTTCGATCGAGTCTTCGCCGTTCTGGAAGTTCGCGGTCAGCGCGTCGAAGAGCGTCTTGTGCGCGGCGGTCGCCGCGTCGAGCGCTTTCGTGAGATCGGCGAGGCCGTTCTTCTTGGCGTCGGCCGACGCCGCGTCGAGCGCCTTCTTCACGCTGTCGAGATCGTTGAGCGCCGTGTCGAGGGTCGAGAGCGCGCCCATGTACTTCTTCGAGAACGCGTAGGCCTCGTCGAACTGCGTTTGCGTGAAGATGGTCTGCGGAGCCGCCTTGACGGCGAACTTCTGCAGCCAGGTCTTTCCGTCGAGCGTCAGACGCACGGCGTACTCGCCCGGGGGCACGCCCGGTCCCTCGTCCGGTCCGCCGAAGCCGCGTGCGGCGCCGTCCCACTTGACGGGCCCGTCGATCTGGAAGTCCCAGACGTACCGGTTCACGCCCGATTCGTTGTCGACGTAGGGTTCGTCCTTACCGCCGACCTTGTGCGTGCCACCGACGGTGCGGATCACCTTGCCGCCTGCGTCGATGATCTCGATCTTCGGCGCGACCTTGGACGGCTGCTTCTGGTAGAACGAGACGATCGCGCCGTACGGCGGATTGTCGCCGCTGTAGTTCGTGTAGTTCCAGCCTTCGTCGTTCTGATGCAGGTTGTACTCGTAGGACGTGCGCGGCGCGAACAGATACGCGCCCCGGGCGAGCGCATTCGTCAGGCCCTGCACCGGCGTCAGGTCGTCCATGATGTAGACCGAGCGCCCGTGGGTGGCGACGACCAAGTCGTTGGCCTGCGTCTGTTGACGGATGTCCTGCACCGACGTCGCCGGCATCTCGTTCTGGAACGACTGCCACGTGGCGGCACCGTCGTACGAGACCTGGATGCCCTGCTCGGTGCCGAGATAGACGACGTCCTTATTGCGCGCGTCCGGGCGGATCGTGCGCAGGTAGATGTCGTCGGCCAGACCCTTCACGATCGACGTCCAGGTCTTGCCGTAATCGTGCGTCACGAACGCGTAGGGTTTGAGATCTCCGGAGAAGTGGCGGTCGAGCACCATGTAGGCGGTGCCGGCGACGACCGGCGACGGCGCGATCGTCTCGACGCGTCCGAACGTGGGGAGGTTCGGCGGCGTGACGTTCGCCCAATGCTTGCCGCCGTCGCGGGTGAGCTGCACGAGGCCGTCGTCGGTGCCGACCCAGATCTCGCCTTTGCGCAGAGTCGACCCTTCGATGTCGATGATCGTATCGCTGTACTCGGCGCCGGAGACGTCGTGGACCATCGGTCCGCCGGTCGGTTTCTGGTGCGACTTGTCGTCGACGGTGAGATCCGGCGAGATCGTCTTCCAACTGATGCCGCGGTCGGTCGATTGGAACACCACGTTGGCGCCGATCCACGCGATGTGCCCGTCCCAGGGCGCGAACGCCACCGGCGAGTCCCAGTTGAAGCGGTACTTCGAGGTCGAGAGGTCGTACGATTCTTGCGAGTTCGAGAAGTACGGGATCGCCAGCCAGCCGTCGAGGGTCTTCTTGTTGAAGAGCGTCAAGAAGCCGTTCTCCGAGTCGCTCCAGATCCAGTCCGGATCTATCGGGTCGGCGATCGCCCACTCGCCGTCGCCGCCGGTCGACGTGTACCAGAACTTGTTCTGGATGCCTTCGGGATCGAGCGAGTTGGACGGCCCGCACCACGCGTCGTTGTCCTGCAGGCCGGCGCAGATGGTGTACGGGTTCTCGTTCGAGAGCCCGACGTGATAGATCTGCGCGATCGGCAGGTTCGCCGAGAAGAACCAGTTCGCGCCCTTATCGTTGGTCAGCGCGTAGCCGCCGTCTTCGCCGATGATGATGCGCGACGGATCGTTCGCGGCGATCCACATCGCGTGATAGTCGACGTGCGTCTGGCGCGCGATCGTGCGGAACTTCTTGCCGCCGTCGGTCGAGAGCGCGAGGTTGTTCGAGATGGCGTAGACGCGGTCGCGATCCTTGGGATCGACGGTCACGTGCGAGAAATAGAACGGACGCTGGTCTGCGTTGGTATCGCTGCTGACGAGCGTCCAGTTCGCACCGGCATCGTCGCTGCGCCATAGGATGCCCGAGGTCGACTCGATCAACGCGTAGACGCGGTCGTCGTCGCTCGGCGCTACCGCGAGCCCATAGCGCCCGGTGGTCCCGTCGGGAAGCCCGTGTCCGCTCAGCTTGGCCCAAGTGCGGCCGCCGTCGGTCGACTTGTAGAGCCCGTCGTCGGGGCCGCCGCTCGAGAAGTTCCACGGCATCCGGCGGAACTGCCAGATGCCGGCGTAGATCACGTTCGGATGCTGCGCGCTCATCGCCATGTCGCTCGCGCCGCTGCTCGGGCCGACGTAGAGCGTCTTGTCCCACGTCTTGCCGCCGTCCCAGGTCACGTAGACGCCGCGGTCCGGGCTGTCCGCGAACAGATCGCCGAGCACGCCGACGATGACGTGCTTGGAGTTCGTCGGATCGATCAGCACGCGCGAGATCTGGCGCGAGGTCGCGAGGCCGACGTTCGTCCAGGACTTGCCGCCGTCGGTCGTCTTCCAGAGCCCGTTGCCGTACGAGACGTCGTTGCGCGGATTGGCCTCGCCGGTACCCACCCAGACGACGTCGTTGTCGTTCGGGTCGATCGCGACGTCGCCGATCGCGCCGATCTTGGTGAAGGCCGCATCCCAGGTCTGGCCGCCGTTGGTGGACTTCCACGCGCCACCGCCGGCCGAGCCGAGCCAGTACAGCTTCGGATCGCTGACCGAGCCCGCGACCGCGCTGACGCGCCCGCCGCCGGCGGCCGGACCGACTTCGCGCCAGTCGAGATGCGCGAGCGGCGGTCCCGGCGTCGGGGTCGCGGTCGGGACCGGCGTCGGACTCGAGCCCGGGCTCGGGCTCGGACCCGGCGGCGACGCGGCCAATGCCAGCGTCAAGGCGATCAGAACGAAGTAGCGACCCACGACGACCTCCGGTAGAAAAGGCGTTTGCGCGTACGCCTGCGCTACCGCGCGCACTTTTCCTACCGCGCCGGAATCAGAGATGTATCAAACTGCGTCCCAAAAGAACACCCACGTAGCAAAACGCGATGCCGAGGACGACGCTCCCGGCCACGTACGCGAACGGGATGATCGGCGCGCGCGTGACCACCAGGCTCAGCGACTCGAGCGAGAAGGCCGAGAACGTCGTGAATCCGCCGAGGACGCCGATCATCAGGAACACGCGCATCGCGGAGCCGAGCGCGTGGGGCCCGATGGCGAACTCCCCGACCAGACCGATCGCGAAGCTTCCGATCACGTTGATGAGGAGCGTCCCCCACGGGAACCCCGGGCCGAGCACGTGGAGCGAGACGATCCCGAGCACGTAGCGCAACGACGACCCGAGGGCCCCGCCCGCCGCTACCGCCAGCAGGTTCCGCCAATCGATCGTCATTTGGCCCGCGCCGCGTTGGCGCGCTCGTAGGCCGGGACGTTCTTATTGACGGCCCACCATTGTGAAAATCCGATGAGACCGATCAGCAGCACGAAGAAGGCGATCAGGCCGTAGCCCCACAGGCGGCGTTTGGCGGGCGACATTCCGGCGAAGCGGCTCATACGAAAGGGATCACCTCTAAAGGAGTGGAGCTCTGGCTCCGATACTAGCACATATGCTTTCCAGGTTCGCCGCGCTTTCCGCGGGGCTCGTGATCCTTTGTTGTTCGGCGGCCCAAGCCGCCCCGGTGCGCGCCGTCGCATCCCCGACGAACATCACCGCCTACGCGACCGTGCTCCATACCATCAACCCGCAGTTGCCGCAGTGGCAGAGCCGCGATCTCGCGAGCCGTCTGCTGCACACCGCGTCGCGCTGGAAGATCGATCCGAATCTTCTTGCCGGGCTGGTGACCGTGGAGTCGCGCTGGCGGACCCACGCGCGTTCGCGCGTCGGCGCCTACGGGCTCGGCCAACTGATGCCGGGCACGGCGGCCGCGCTGCACGTGGACTCGCACAACGCCGGAGAGAACCTGGCGGGCTCGGCACGGTACTTGAGCGGTCTGCTCGACCGGTTCTCCAAGAGATCGAATCAGCTCGCCTTGGCGTGCGCCGCGTATAACGCAGGCCCGCAGGCGGTCGTGCGCTACGGCGGCATCCCGCCCTATAGCGAGACGCAGCACTACGTGGTCCGCGTGTTGCGCGCGATGCACCACATCGCGCACACCTTGCAGTTCGCACCGTCGGTCGCAAGCGCGCCGGCCGCGCCCGACGTCACCTACTGGTCGGGGCGCTAAGCAGATCCTCCACGATCTCGCCTAGCGAGGCCGTACCGCCGACCAGATAGCCGCGCGCGCCGGCATTGTGCGCCGCTTCGACGTCGCTCGGCTTGTCGCCGATCACCGCACAACAAGCGGCATCCACGCCGATCGCGCGGGCCGCATCGAAGATCAGCTTCGGGTGCGGCTTGCGGCAGTCGCAACCGTCGTCCGGCCCATGCGGACAGACGAAGAACCCGGCGAACGGTCCGAGCAACGCATCCACTCGCGCGTTCACCGCGTCCACTTGCGCGAGCGTGATCAAGCCGCGCCCGACCCCGCTCTGATTGCTCACCACCGCGACCGGGATCCCGGCCGCGCGCAATGCGTCGAGCGCCTCGCGCGCGCCGGGCAACGGTACGACCCGAGCCGGGTCGCCGTTATACGGAACGTCTTCGATCAGCGTCTCGTCGCGATCGAAGAGCACCGCGCAGGGCCGCATCTATGCGGTCGTGACGTAGACTTCGGCGCCGCTCTCCACGAACTCGCGCGACTTCTCCGCCATGCCGGACTCGGCGTACTCGCGCACTTCTTGCGTGATCTTCATCGAGCAGAAGTGCGGTCCGCACATCGAGCAGAAGTGCGCGACCTTGGCGCCGGCCGCAGGCAGGGTCTCGTCGTGGAACTCGCGCGCGGTCTCCGGATCGAGCGAGAGATCGAACTGGTCCTCCCAGCGGAACTCGAAGCGCGCCTTGGAGAGCGTGTCGTCCCAATGGCGCGCGCGCGGATGACCCTTCGCGACATCGGCGGCGTGGGCGGCGATCTTGTAGGCGATCACGCCGTCCTTGACGTCTTTCTTGTTCGGCAGGCCGAGATGTTCTTTCGGCGTGACGTAGCAGAGCATCGCCGTGCCGAACCAGCCGATCATGGCCGCGCCGATCGCCGAGGTGATGTGGTCGTAGCCCGGCGCGATGTCGGTGACGAGCGGTCCGAGCGTGTAGAACGGCGCTTCGTGGCAGATCTCGAGCTGCTTGTCCATGTTCTCTTTGATCAGATGCATCGGCACGTGGCCGGGACCCTCGATCATCACCTGCACGTCGTGCTTCCAGGCGATCTCGGTCAGCTCGCCGAGGGTCTCGAGCTCGCCGAACTGCGCTTCGTCGTTCGCGTCGGCCAGGCAACCCGGACGCAATCCGTCGCCGAGCGAGAAGGCGATGTCGTACGCCTTCATGATCTCGCAGATGTCTTCGAAGTGCGTGTACAAGAAGTTCTCTTGGTGATGCGAGAGGCACCACTTGGCCAGGATCGATCCGCCGCGCGAGACGATGCCGGTCACGCGCTTGGCGGTGAGCGGGACGTAGCGCAGCAGCACGCCGGCGTGGATGGTGAAGTAGTCGACGCCCTGTTCGGCCTGTTCGATCAGCGTATCGCGGTACAGCTCCCAGGTGAGATCCTCGGCTTTTCCGTCGACCTTCTCGAGTGCTTGGTAGATCGGGACGGTGCCGATCGGCACCGCCGAGTTGCGCAGGATCCACTCGCGCGTCTCGTGGATGTTCTTGCCGGTCGAGAGGTCCATCACCGTGTCGGCGCCCCACTTGGTCGCCCACGTCATCTTCTCGACCTCTTCGTCGATGGTCGAGGCGACCGCCGAGTTGCCGATGTTGGCGTTGATCTTCACCAGGAAGCCGCGGCCGATGATCATCGGCTCGCTCTCGGGATGGTTGATGTTGTTCGGGATGATCGCGCGGCCGCGCGCGACCTCGTCTCGCACGAACTCCGGCGTGCAGCCTTCGCGGATCGCGATGAAGCGCATCTCGGGCGTGATCTCGCCCTTGCGCGCGTAGTGCATCTGGGTGACGTTCTTGCCGGGCGCGGCGACGCGCGCCTTGCGCTTGTTCACGAACCGGACCGCGTCCAGCTCGGCCATCGCTTCGCGACCGCGGCGATAGATCGACGTCGGTTTCTCGAGCTCGACGGTGTCGCCGCGCTCCGCGATCCAAGGGTCGCGCAATGGCGCGAGACCGGCGTGCAGATCGACGGTGACGTTCGGGTCCCCGTGCGGTCCGCTGGTATCGTAGACCGTGTGCGTGCTGCCGTCGGTCAGCGCGATCTCGCGCATCGGTACGCGCAGATCTTCGTCGACGTAAACCTTCATCTCGTGTCCCTTCCTACGCCGGCATTACCCGGTTCAGGTCTAACGGTCGGCGGCGAATGCCGCCCTCTCAGCCTGCGGATGCAAGCTCCCGTAAGCGCGTAAGGTTAGGGACGGGCCAGGCTCGGCCCTACGTCAGGTGTTGTTGACGGCGACCGTGACGGCGAGGGTCTGGCTGCGCCCGTCGCTCCCGGTGACCACGATGGTGGCCGGTCCGACCGAGTTCGCGTGGATCAGGAAGACGCGCGACTCGACCGCATCGGGCGTGCACGTGAGCCCCGGCGAGCAGACGAGCGCGAAGGTCGTACCGGCAGCGCCGCCGGCGACGCCGAGCTTGGCCTGGTCGCCTTGGAGCATGTTGTCGGCATCCGTGAACGCGCCCCAGTCCGCCGTCAGCACGAGCCGCTCCAGAGCCGCCACGCCGCCGACGCGACACGCGCCCCACGGCATGCCGGCCCCGTCGAACGCCACGCCCTGGCAATAGGAGGATGGGAGCGAGCCGAACTGCGCACGGCGGGCCGCGGGGCGACGAGGGAGGGAACTGACGCTCGGGCCCGCGGACGACAGCGGCTGCGGAACCGGGACGAACGTCGAGAGCGCGGGGGCCGCCGGATAGTAGATACCGATACCGCCGTACTGATCGTCGGCGGTCGCGATCGCACCGTTCGCACCCGAATGGATCGCGTCGATCGCGGCGACGCTCGCGCTCTCGTAGAGGTCGTAGGTCGCCGAGAACGAGGTGCTGTCTTGCGGGAGGATCTGCAGCATGCCACCCGAGGTCGACGTATCGTACCCGCCGATGACGATCTGGTCGGCGCCGTCGTATCCGGCGTTGCCCGGATACATGGCCGAAAGCGGCTCGCCCGTCAGCGATCCGTTGTAGTACTGGTCGAGTTGCTGGTTGCTCGAGTCGACCGCCCACATCGTGTCGACCGACTTGTCGACGATGACGGACTGCGCGTACGGCGAGGTCGTGTTGTATGGCAGCGTCTGCCACGTCGGCGACGTCGAGCCGGTCGAGCAGGGGCCGTTCAGGGCGACGTATCCGACGTTTCCATCGCTGGCGAACCACAAACGGTTGGCGGCATCGGCGACCATCGCGTACGGATCGCTCGCACCCGCGGTCGGGACGGGAACGGGAGCGTCGGCCGCCGTCGGCGACGCATAGCAGTGCAGGACGCCCGAGCCTCCGTCATAGTCGGATACCCAGATCCCGCCGAACTTCGCATCGCGATAGAGCACGTTCGGCTGGTAGCCGAGCGCCGGCGAGACCGTCTGCGCGCCGGTCGAGGGATCGAACGACGCGATCTCGCCGTTGTCGAAGAACTGGTCGGCGGTGCCGACCACGAACGACGTGCCGTTATGGACCAGGCCGAAAGGCTGCTCGGCGTTCGTCCCGCCGTCGCCGGCCGGGATCGAGAGCAGCGTGGTGAGCGGATGGAACTTGACGCTCCCGTTCACCGCACCGGCGGTCGCGGTGATGTTGAGCGTCGACGTCGGCGCGTTGTAATAGGTCGGCGCGCCGCTCCAGGTGATCGTCGACGTCCCATGCGTCGAATCCGCGAACGTCGTCGTCCCGAGCGTAAGACCTGAGTTCGACGGCAGCGCCGCCGTGATCGCGGTGTCGTAGGTCCCGATGATGGTCGCGCCGCTCGCGTCGAGCGCCGTGACGTTGAGCGTCGCGCTCTGACCGACGGGCACGTAGCCGTCCTGGACCGCGTTGTGGACGATCGACATCGCGATGCCTTTGACGACGCCGGTCAGCACGGCGTTGAGCGCCGGGCTGGGCGACGCGCTCGCCGAGAACGTCGACGTGATCGAACCGCTCGAGAGGATGCTGCCGCCCGCGTTCGCGGCGGAGTACGCGGTGATCGCGACGGTGTCGACGCCGAACGTCGCGGTGACGCTGATCGTACAGGTGTAGCCGCCGCCCTCGGACGCGACGCACGACGTCCCGGGAACGTTCGCGATGACGGCCGGATAGGCGCTGCCGCCCTGCGGCGTCACCACGATGCCGATCGAGGCGGTGTTCGGCGAGACGTATGCCGGCGATTTCGCGAGCGCGGCCGCCGGCTTCGGCGGGATCACGATGGTCACGGGGGCGCTGGCCGAACCGGCGGAGCCGCCTCCGCCACCGGTCGGCGGCGTGACGCCACCCGAGCCTCCGCCGCCGCAGCCGGCAGCGAGTGCGACAATAGACAAGGCAACGCAAGCGACAAGCGGTTTCCGCATAGAGAACGGCCTTCGGATGTTCGTAGGCCTGACCTGCCGGAACGAGGGGGGCCTTTTGGCCCTAGGCGGCGCCTGCCCGCAGGGCGGCTCGCTCGCCACGCGAAGCGCATCGTCGACTGGAGGGACTTGTCCGTGCGTTCTATCGCCGCGTTGCTCGTTTCGTTATCCCTGGTCGCGCTGACGATCGCGCCGACCGACGCAGCCACGGGAGATAAGGTGCTCTCGAACACCCGAGGCGACGTCTCGTACTCGGTGGCGCGGACCGGCAGCCCGAAGACCACGGTCGCCGCCAACGCGTCGATCGCGCTCCCCGATAACGATTGGGCGCTGACCGGGAGCAACTCCCAAGGCGCGCTCGGGTTGCCCGACAGCTCGCGCATCCTGCTCGGCCAGAACACGTCGGTCCAACTCCAGAAGTTCGACCAGGCCGGCATCACGACCGCGAACTTCGCCGTCGTCGGCAAGGTCCGTTTCACCGTGCAGCATCCCGCCGGCGCGCACGCGAACTACACGTTCTCGACTCCCACCGCCCAGATCGCGGTCCGCGGCACCGCCGGCGACATCTCGTGGGATGAGAACACGCAAACGCTTCAGGTGAACTGCTACGAGCTCTCCGATCCGACGCTGCCGATCCAGATCACGCTCTCGGACGGGTCGGTCTTCACGCTCTCGGCCGGCCAATCGCTGATCGCGCACTTCCCGTTGAATCCGGCCGACCCGCCGCACGTGCAGCAAGTGACCAAGCCGCTCGCCAACACGTTCGCCGAGTTCGGCACCCCCCCGAATGCGAACGCGCTCGGCCTCATCTCGAAGCCATGGTTCGCCGCAGGCGGATGGCTGCTGCTGATCCCGATCATCATCATCGTCGCCAACCCGCACCACACCGACACCCCCAGCGGCCCGAGCAGCGGCTCGTTCCCCGTCGGCGTCAGCTTCAAGATCAAGCGCTAGGCCGACACGTCGGCCGTCCCTCGACTCCGCTGCGCTACGCTCGGGATGACAACGCACGTCCCGTCGATAACTGAGCGGTCGTGCCGTATGTAATTCTCGGTGGTGCGCAGATCGCGGTCGGGGCGGCGGCGATCTTCGCGCGTTGGGCGTTGGGCGGTGCGGATCCGTTGGCGGTCAGCGCCGCGCGGTTGGCGATCGCGGCGGTGCTGCTGCTCGGTGCGGCGATCTTCATGCGCGCGAAGGGCGCGCGCAAGCCGACGCGGCGTGAGAACGTCATCCTGGCTTTCGCCGGACTGGCGCTCGCGATCCACTTCTCCACCTGGATCTGGTCGCTCGAATATACGACCGTCGCGATCTCGACGCTGATCGTCACCTCGACGCCGATCTGGACGGCGCTCTACGACACCCTGGTCCTCAAGCGTCCGCTCTCGCGGCTGGCGACGCTCGCGTTCGCGACCGGCATCGTCGGGATGGCGATGGTGGTCGGCTTCGACACCACCGCACCGCCGGTCGCCGGCCATCAGTTCCTCGGCGCGGCGCTCGCATTCGTCGGCAGCCTCGCGATCGGCGCGTACTTCATCCTGGTGCGCGAGGTCCGCGAAGCGCTCGACACGCGCGCGATCGTGACGCGCACCTACTCGTGGGCCGCGCTCGCTCTGGTCGTCGCCGCCGCGATCGCCCACCAACCGCCGCCACCGCTCCACGCGACCGTCGCCTGGTCCGGCATCCTGGCGATGGCGTTGATCTCGCAACTGCTCGGACACACCGCCCTCAACGCGGCGCTCCGCTGGTTCTCACCGAGCGCGATCGCCTTTGCGACCCTGCTCGAACCGGTCATCGCCGCGGTCCTGGCGCTCGTGCTCTTCGCCGAGGCGGTCGCACCGTTGAGCATCGTCGGCGGGGTGATCCTGCTCGCATCGATCGGGGTGGTGCTCCGCGAGGATCGGATGCCCGACCCCCAGACCGAGCCGGCCCTCTAGCCTGGCTCCATCCAATGTCCACATTGGACCCATCCACCGAGAAGGACTGAAGCGCCGAGTGGGAATGAGGGGCGAGCTATGACGACCTTCGCCCACGATCCCGACCCGCAAGAGACCCAAGAATGGCGCGACGCCCTCGCCGGCGTCATCGCCCACGAGGGACCCGAGCGGGCGGCGCAGTTGCTCGCCGGACTGGCCGGTGACGCGCAGCGCGCCGGCGTTCCGTTCGCGGCCGGCGGCGGCGGCAAGATCGTCACGCCGTACGTCAACACCATCGCCGCAGGCGACGAGCCGGCCTATCCCGGCGACATCGAACTCGAGCGCAAGATCGAAGCCGCGATCCGCTGGAACGCGATGGCGCTGGTCGTACGCGCGAACAAGGTCAGCTCCGAGCTGGGCGGGCACGTCGCTTCGTACGCATCGGCCGCGACGCTCTACGAAGTCGCCTTCAACCACTTCTTCCGCGCCGCCGGTCCGAACCACGGCGGCGACCTGATCTTCTTCCAAGGCCATTCCTCGCCGGGCTTCTACGCACGCGCATTCATGGAAGGCCGCCTCGATCAGACGCGCATGGATCTGTTCCGCCAAGAGGTCGGCGGCAACGGGCTCTCGTCCTATCCCCATCCGTGGTTGATGCCGGACTTCTGGCAGTTCCCGACGGTCTCGATGGGCCTGGGACCGATCATGTCGATCTACCAGGCGCGCTTCATGAAGTACATGGATAATCGCGAGTTCATCGACGCCGGCGATCGCAACGTCTGGGCGTTCCTCGGCGACGGCGAGATGGACGAGCCCGAATCGCTCGGTCAGATCACGATCGCGGCGCGCGAAGGCCTCGACAATCTCAAATGGGTCGTCAACTGCAATCTGCAGCGTCTGGACGGCCCCGTCCGCGGCAACGGCAAGATCATCCAAGAACTCGAAGGCGTCTTCCGCGGCGCGGGTTGGAACGTCATCAAAGTGGTCTGGGGATCGAACTGGGATCCGCTCTTCGCGAGCGACACCTCCGGCAAACTGCTGCAGCTCTCGGAAGAGACGCTCGACGGCGACTATCAATCGCTACGCGCCGGCGGCGCGGCCGCGGTACGCGACCGGTTCTTCGGAAAATATCCCGAGACCGCGGCGCTGGTCGCCGGTTGGGACGACGACCGCATCAGCGCGCTGCGCCGCGGCGGGCACGACCCGAAGAAGGTCTACGCCGCCTACGCGCGCGCGATGGAGCGCAACGGGAAGCCGACCGTGATCCTGGCCAAGACCATCAAGGGCTTCGGCATGGGCTCCTCGGGCGAAGGCCAGAACGTCGCGCATCAAGCCAAGAAGATGCACGACGCCGACCTGCGCAACATGCGCGACGCGTTCGACCTGCCGATCCCGGATGCCGATCTCGCGACGATTCCGTTCTACAGACCGGACGAGAAGAGCCCGGAGATGCAGTACTTCCGCGAACGCCTGGCCGCGCTCGGCAGCGTGCCGAAGCGCCGCCGGAAGAGCACCGCGCTCGCGGTTCCCGTACTCTCGACGTTCAAGAGCCAACTCGAAGCGACCGGCGAACGTCACATCTCGACCACGATGGCGTTCGTGCGCGTGCTCAGCACGCTGCTCAAGGACAAGGTCCTCGGCAAGCACATCGTCCCGATCGTGGCCGACGAGTCGCGCACGTTCGGCATGGAAGGGCTCTTCCGTCAGCTCGGCATCTACTCGCACGTCGGTCAGAACTATACGCCGCAAGACGCCGATCAGTTGATGTGGTACCGCGAGGACAAGCAAGGCCAGATCCTCCAAGAGGGCATCGACGAAGCCGGAGCGACCTCTTCGTGGATCGAGGCCGGAACGTCGTACTCCAATCACGACGTGCCGATGATCCCGTTCTACATCTACTACTCGATGTTCGGGTTCCAGCGCATCGGCGATCTGGCGTGGGCGGCGGGCGACATGCGCACGCGCGGCTTCCTGATCGGCGGCACCTCGGGGCGCACCACCCTCAACGGCGAAGGCTTGCAGCACGAGGACGGCCAGAGCCACATCATGGCATCGTTCATCCCGAACTGCATCTCGTACGATCCGACCTACTCGTACGAGCTGGCGGTCATCATCCGCGACGGCCTGCGCCGCATGGTCGCGGAACAGGAAGATGTCTACTACTACATCACCGTGATGAACGAGAACTACGAGCATCCGGCCATGCCCGAGGGTGCCGAGGAAGGTATCCTGCGCGGCATGCACCTCATCCGCGACGGCGGCAAGGACAAACACGCACCCCGCGTGCAGCTGCTCGGCTCGGGGACGATCCTGCGCGAGGTCGAGGCCGCCGCCGATCTGCTCCGCGACGACTTCGGCGTGAACGCCGACGTGTGGAGCGCCACCTCGTTCAACGAACTGCGGCGCGACGGCATCGACGCAGAGCGCTGGAACCTGCTGCATCCGACCGAGAAGGCGCGCGTACCGTACGTCGCCCAGTGCCTGCTCGGGCGCGCCGGCCCGGCGATCGCCGCGACCGACTACATCCGCACCTATGCCGACGTGATCCGTCCGTACCTCGACCGTCGCTACGTCGTGCTCGGCACCGACGGCTTCGGCCGCAGCGACTTCCGCACGAACCTGCGCACGTTCTTCGAGGTCGACCGTCACTACGTCGCGGTCGCGGCGCTCAAGGCGCTGGCCGACGACGGCGAGATCCCGGCGAGCAAGGTCGCCGAGGCGATCGCCAAGTACGGCATCGACCCGAACAAACCCAACCCGGTGACGGTGTAATACGATGGCGGATACGATCGACATCGTCGTCCCCGACATCGGCGACTTCGAGGGCATCCCGGTCATCGAAGTGCTGGCGAAGCCGGGCGACGTCGTCAAGAAGAACGA